>Ga0209577_10003035_pt1 | contig 15873 bp, 13 predicted proteins | sample GraSoiAngelo_109_FD_185874 | JGI IMG/M metagenome (GOLD analysis project Ga0209577, IMG submission 185874) | Grasslands soil microbial communities from the Angelo Coastal Reserve, California, USA - 14_0903_12_20cm (SPAdes) (version 2) | ecosystem: Environmental > Terrestrial > Soil > Grasslands...
TCCCGCGCCGCGATGATCTTCTTGAGGCCCTCGGCGCGCCATGCGCGCTCGTCCGGCGCCATTGTGAGCGCCCGGTAGATCGCGTCGGCCTGGTCCTGCACGTCGAACGGATTGACCGACAGCGCGAACTCGCCGAGCTCCTCATGCGCTCCGGTGTTCTCCGACAGCAGGCTGACCCCGCCACGCTCGTTCACCAGCGGGCCCTCCTTCGCGACGAGGTTCATCCCATCGAACATCGCGTTGACGATGAGCAGGTCGTAGTGCTTGTAGGCGGCGATCGCCCGCTCCAGGTTCTCCTCGAGCTTCAGGTCGATCGGCATCCAGTCGGTGGTCCCGTGGCGGTGGTTGACGACCGCCACCAGCGCCTCGATCTTCTCGAGGTACTCGGAGTACTCGGGGACGTCCTGCCGGGATGGCATCAGCTGGGCGATGAACGTGACCCGCTCGTTGAACTCCGGGTGCTGCTCGAGGAAGAAGTCGAACGCAGTGAAGCCGCGCAGCACGTTCTTCGACAGGTCCGCGCGGTCCACGCGGAGGATCAGGTACTCGCGCCGCCGGCGCAGGATCTCGCGCTCGTACTCGTGCACCGCTGGCCGCTTCGCGGTGCGGGCGAAGTTCGACGCCGAGATCGGAAGCGGGTAGTGCCGGACCCACACCTCGCGGCCCTCGTGGCGGACGATCCCGGCCTCCTCGTCCACGTCGAGCCCGAACAGCTCCCGGCAGCACAGCAGGAAGTTGCGCCGGTAGGCGCGCGTGTGGAAGCCGATGATGTCGTTCGCCAGCAAGCTCTCGTAGATGTCCTCCCGGATGTCGGTCGGGAGCACGCGCCAGGCGTCCGGCTGGGTCCACGGGATGTGGATGAAGTGGTGCAGGAAGAGATCGGGCCGCGCCTGCCGGATCACACGCGGCGCCGAGTAGAGGTGGTAGTCGTGGAGCAGGACCACGGCGTCGTCCGACTCGACCTCGTCGAGGACAGCACGGGCCAGGTCCTCGTTCACCGCGCGGTACCCCAACTCGTACGCCGCCACCTCCTGACGCCTGATGTCCGGCGCGTTGGAGAGGTCCCACAGGTAGTGCTGTATGAACCACAGCAACGGGTTGGCGATGACGTTGTAGAACTGGTCGTAGGCCTCGGGGTCGCTCTCGACCAGCCGCACCCGGTAGGTAGTGCCCTCCACTTCGCACGAGAAGCTGCGCCCGCCGTGGCGGCGGCTCATCTCCACGTCTGCGTCGGTCATCGCCGACGCCACCCAGAGCGCGTCGCGGTGGTGCACGAGCCCCGTGAGCGCGGTCACGAGCCCGCCCGTCCCGCGCTGCGCGTACAGCTCGCCGTCCGCGCCCCGCTCGAACGTAGCCGGTCCCCGGTTGGAGACCAGGATCAGCTGGACCTCGCCATTCATCCCAGGTCGTTGAAGATACGAAGCCAGTCGCGAAGCAGGCGCGGCATGAGGAAGTGCCGCCGCACGTGCTCCTTCCCCGCCCGCCCGAGCCGCTTGCCCAGCTCGGGCTCACGCAGGATGCGCAGGGCGCGCTCCGCGCACTCCTCGGGCGAGCGCACGAGGAACCCGGTGGTGCCGTCCTGGACCTGCAGGGGGATGCCCCCCACGTCGCCCCCGATGAAGGGCCGCGCCTTCCAGAGCGCCTCCGACACAGTCAGACCGAACCCCTCGCGCGTGGATTTCTGGATCACGACCTCGGCCTGGGACTGGAATGCGTTGACCTCGATCGACCCCACCTGGTTCAGGTTGTTCAGGATCTTGATGTCCGGATCGCCCGCCGCGTACTCCAGGGTCGAGTTGAAGAACTGCCATCCCTCCGGGTCGTCGGTGGCCATCGAGCCGACGAGCGCCAGCTGGACCTCGGGCATCTCCTCGGTCACGAGCCGGTAGGCGTCGATCACCCCGAGGGGGTCCTTCCAGGGATCGAAGCGCGACACCTGCGCGATCATGGGCCGGTCCACGTCCACGCCGAACTGGTCGCAGACGAACGCCGCGTCCTCGGGCGAGAGCGCCATGTTCTTGGGCGACAGCGGATCGATCGCCGGCGGCAGGAGGTGCACCGGCCGGCGCCCGTTGAGCGCCGCCGGGACGTAGCGGTCGAGGTGGTAGACCGAGCCGTCGTACTCCTCGATCAGGGGCACGAGGCGGTTGAGGGTCGTCTCGTTGGGTGTGGAGAGGTCGATGTGGCAGCGCCACACCCAGTGCTTCGCCTTCTCGGCGACGAGCCGCCGCACGGCGAGCGGCTGCGGGTCGTGGACGATGATCACGTCCCAGCCGCCGCTGAGCTGGCGGGCGTTGATCTCGTTGAACTTCTCGTAGACGTGCCACTCCTCCGTGCTCAGGTCCTCGGGGCTGCCCTGGAGGGCGTTGTGGAGGAGCTTTGTGGCGTTGAAGAACTCCTCGCGGCCGACGATCACCTGCCAGTCGGTCTCGAGGCCCACGTCGCGCATGAGCGGAACTAGCGTGTAGAGGATCTCGGACACCCCACCCCCGAACGCGGTCGCGGAGAGGTGGAGGATCTTGAGTCCCTTCGCCTTCTCGGACAGCGCCCGGATCTCCTCGATGAGCGGACGCCCAACCAGGTGGGTGTAGTCAGCCAGGGATTTGTGCCCAACCCCTACCGGCTGCAGCATCAGCCGCTCCTTTGCGTGAGACGCGCAGGGCAGCGTACCCCGCGGCGAGGCGGCAGATTAGCCTCCGGCGAGCCCCAGCCTCTTGGTGAGGCGCATCGTGCCCTCGGAGTAAGTGCAGTCGTCGGCCGTCGCCGCGATGATCGCCCGCGAGAGCTCACGCTCCTGCTCCGAGATCGTGGGCTGCTCGGCCCCGCTCACCTCCACCACGATCGCGTCGTCTTGGAGGTCGAAGATGAAGCGCATCTCGGGGGCCTCGCCGTCATCCCGGGATGCCGACCGGCGGTCGCCGCCCATGAGGAACGAAGCGGCCTCGGTGATCGCGAGCTTGAGATCAGCCGCGGCCTCCAGCTCGAGCGGGGCGAGCCTGCACACGGCCGACAGCGCGAGCCTGGCGAGCACCACGTAGTCGGGCTTCGCCGGGATCGTGAGCGACACCGTCCTACCGGGGGCGGAGGCCTCCACGAAAGCTAACCCTACCCCAGGTTGAGGACCTTGACGCGCTCTATCCCGGCGCGCAGCTCGGCCAGGATCCGCGAGTGCAGCGCGTGATTGGCGCTCGCCACGATCGACATCTGGAAGTCCGCGCCCGAGCCGAGGAGGGGACGGTCACGGAGCGATTCCCCGCGCGCGTCGGTCACCACCGCGCCCGCCTCCTCGGCGCACAGGACCGCCGCGGCCAGGTCGTAGGGCGAATTGTTCAGCACCGCCCCTCCCCCGATCCGCTCGAACTCGGCCTGCATGCCCGGCACCTCGTCCACCAGCAGGGGACCGGGCTCGACGTAAGCGTCGAGCTGACCGGTCAGGACCCGGGTGACGTCGAACGCCGCCGAACCGAGGTCGAACGTGCCACCCCCCACCGACGACGCGTCGATCAGCTCCGCCAGGACCTCGGTGAGCGCCCGCGCCGGGCGGCCCCGGAACCCATAGGTCCAGAACATCCGGTCGAGGCGCTCGTTTGCGGACAGCGTGACCGGCGGGCTCTCGAGAACGCCCCGTCCGCGCTCGGCAAGGAACACCGTGCCGGACTTGATCTCCACCACGCAGCCCACGGACACGTCCCCCATCCGCACTCCGTCCCGCAGGGGCGCCACGGCCACCGACACGCAGCACGACTCGAGCCCCGCCATCGCGGGCCGCGTGCCGTCGATGGGGTCGACCACGAGCACGGTCGTCGCCGCGCCGCCGGCGGCGGGCTCCACCAGCCCGCGGTCCTCGGAGTAGAACGCCACGTCCGGGGCGCGATCGGCGAGGAAGGCCTCGAGCGTGCGCTCGGCCTCGGTGTCGATCGCGAACGTCACGTCGCCGCCCGACGCGTCCGCCTCCACCTCGTGCGCCCGACCGGCATGGGACCCGAGCAGCGGCAGCACGCTCTCGCGCAGCGCCAGCCCCAGGTCGCGGACGAGCTCGACGATCAGACGGGGCCGTTCCCGCCGGGCCCGTTCGGCCCCGCGACCGGCAGCTCGAGCGTGAACTCGGTGCGGCCGGGCCTCGACACGAGCCCGATCCGCCCCTCCATCCGCTCCGCGAGCTCCTTGGCGATCGCGAGGCCGAGCCCCGAGCCGCGCACGGCGTCCGCGGTGTAGAAGCGCTCGAAGAGCTGCGGGCGGGCGGCCGGATCGATGCCGGGGCCGGTGTCCGCGACCGTCAGCTCCGCCGCGCCGTTCTGCTGTTCCGCGCTCACGGTGACGGTTGTGCCCTCCGGCGTGTGGCGGAGGGCGTTGTCGAGCAGGATACGCATGATCTGGGCCACCCGCTCGCGGTCGCAGCGGGCGGAGACCGCGCCGTCGGGGAGCTTCAGCTCGAGCTTCGTGCGGTGCTGGGCCACCGCCGGCCGGAACTCGGCCGCCACCGTGGTGGCGAGCTCGCCGATATCCACCTCCTCGGGGTTCAGCTCGAGCGAGCCGGCGTCGAGGCGGGATAGGTCGAGCAGGTCCACCGACAGCTTCTGGAGGCGGTCCACCTGCTCTCGCATCGCGCGCAGGAACTCGTCCCGGGTCTCCGGATCCAGCTGCTCGTCCTGGAGCAGCTCCACGAACCCGCCCAGCGAGAAGATCGGCGTCCGCAGCTCGTGCGAGGCGTTCGCGATGAACTCCTTCCGCGCACGGTCCACCTGCGCGAGCTGCATCTGCATCTCGTTGAAGGCCTGCGTGAGGCGGCCCAGCTCGTCCTGCGACTCGACGGGTATGGGCTGCACCTGGCGTCCGGCCGCCAGGTCGAGGGCGGCGCGCTCAAGTCGCGAGACCCGGTTCGCGATCGCGCGCGCGACGAAGAAGCCGCTGATCACCGCGATCACCAGCGCCACCCCACTGGCCTCCAGGAGCCGGTCGCGCACCAGCCGCACGAACTCGCCGGCGTCGCTGCGGCGCGAGTAGACCGCTATCCAGGCCGGCCGGCCGCGGTAGAAGAGGGGCGCCGCGACCTCCACCGCGTCGCGCAGGCGCCTGGTGGCCGTCTGGCCGGGACGGGTGAGCCGGACCGCCTTCGCCGCGAGCGCGTAGTCGGGGCTCACCGTACGGTCGGCGTTGGAATCGGAGATCGGGTAGAAGCCGCGCGGCGCGGTGGATGACTGCTGCACGCCGAGCAGGGTCAGCCGCGCGTTGGCCGAGTCACCGACGGCGCGGACCAGCCCGTCGAGCTCCCTGCCGGTGATGTCGCGGCCCATCACGGTCGCGAGGCGCGGGTCCAGCGACGCCACCGCGCCCTGGAGATCCTGAAGGCGCTGGTTCTGGAGCCGGGTCTGCAGCTGCGGGAGGAAGAAGAAGATGACGGCGGCGAAGCCGAGCGCCGTGATGGCGAAGAAGAGCAGGGCGAGCCGGTTCTGAAGCGACCGGAGCCGCGGCCTCATCTATCGCGGAAGTGATAGCCGACCCCGCGGACCGTGAAGATGAGCTCGGGAGCGGCAGGATCGCGCTCGAGCTTCTCGCGGAGGTGGCGTATGTGGACGTCGATGGTGCGCGGGTCGCGGTACGACGAGTCGCCCCAGAGCCGCTCGAGCAGCATGCTGCGGCTGAACACCCGGCCGGGGCTGCGCGCAAGCGCCGAGAGGATCTCGAACTCGACGTAGGTCAGCCGGATCGGCTCGCCGCGAAGCTCCACCGAGCGCTTGGCGAAGTCGATCGTGAGCTCGTCGTGCACGAGCGGCTCCTCGATCACGTCGCCGTTGCGCGACAGCTCGGCCCGCCGCAGCACCGCCTTCACGCGGCTGCGGAACTCGCGCATCGAGAACGGCTTCGTGATGTAGTCGTCCGCGCCGAGCTCGAGACCGAGGACCTTGTCCAGCTCCTCGGCCTTCGCCGTGAGCATGATGATCGGGACCGCGCTCTCCGCCCTGAGCCGTCTGCAGACGTCGTACCCGTCGACCTCCGGCAGCATCACGTCGAGCACGACCAGGTCGAACTGACCCTCGCGGAAGCGGTCGAGCGCCTCCTGGCCCGTGCTGGCGGTGATCACGTCGTACCCGTCCTTGCGCAGGGGATACGTGAGGAGCGTCTGGACCGACCGTTCATCGTCGACCAGAAGGATCCTCGGCGCTTCACTCGACATCTCCCCGGTCTTAACAATCAAAAGTGTAGGTTGGAGCGAAGTTTGGGACGGCGAAGATGATCGAGCCCCGGCTCTATCGCGCCGCGTTCCTCCCGGCGCTGCTGGCGGCGGTGATCGCGGCCTTCTCCCTGGAGGATCGGCCGCCGGCCGTGCCCCAGGGACTTCCCGCCGACGTCTTGTTCGACGGCGGCCTCGCGTCCTCCAGCGTGGGCGAGATCGTGCACGCCGCGCCGGACCGGCGGGTGGGCTCGCCCGGGGACCTGCGGACGGCCGGCACGGTGGCCGGCGCCTTCCGCGGCTTCAGGTTCACCACGACCGTCGACCGCTTCAGGGACGACGGGACGTCGCTCGTGAACGTGATCGGCCGCCGCCCCGGGCTGTCGCCGCACGAGGTCGTGCTGCTCGCCTCGCGCGACGCGCTGTCGGTGCCCGACGCGACCGGTAGCGGAGCGGACACGGCGGCGCTGATGGAGGTCGCTCGCGTGCTGTCGGGCCGAGCCACGAACAGGACGATCGTGCTGGCCTCGGTCGACGGCTCGACCCGTGGCGACGCCGGGGCGCGGCGGTTCGTGGACCGGATCGGCGATCCGAAGCTCGTGGACGCGGTCCTGGTGCTCTCGAACATGGGAGCACCGCGCTCGCACGGACCGCTGCTCGTGGACTGGTCGAACGACTGGAGCCGCGGCGGGCTTGGTCTGCGGCGGACCGCCACGGACTCGCTGCGCAACGAGCTCGGCACAGACGGCGGCCCGACGGCCACTCCGGCGGCGCAGATCGCACGCCTGGCGGTTCCCGTCGGGCTGGGAGCACAGGGCACGCTGCTGCAGCGCGGGCTCCCAGCGCTCCGGCTGAGCGGCAGCGGCGAGCGCGCGGGACCACAGGGGCAGCGGCGCCTCGCCGACATCGACCACACTCGCTACGGAGAGCTCGGCCGGTCGGCGCTGCGCGTCGTCTCGGCTCTCGATGCGGCCCATGCCCTCCCCGCCCACGGGCCGCACTCGTACGTGCTGGCCGGTGGCGGGGTGGTCCCCGGCTGGGCGCTCGCGCTCCTCGCCGCCGCGCTGATCCTGCCCGCGCTGGTGGCCTCGGTCGACGCGCTCGCCCGGGCCGGCAGGCGCCACGAGCCCATCACCCGCTGGCTCGGGTGGGCCTGGTTCGGGATGCTCCCGCTCGCCCTCGGGCTCGCCGTCGCCGACCTCCTCGTACTCGTGGGCCTGGCCAAGGACGCGCCGCCCACGCCGCTCGACCCCAGTCTCACCCCTGTCGACGGCCGCGCCCTGGCCGACCTCGTGGCCGTGTCCCTGACGATCGTCGTCTGCTGGGCACTGATGCGCACGCCGCTCATCCGCCGCGGTGCGCGGCTTCCCGACGCCTCCGCCCCGGGCGCGGGCGTGGCGACGTCGCTCGGTCTCTGTGCCGTGAGCGTGGCCATCTGGTTCCTCGACCCCTACGCGGCGCTGCTGTTTGCGCTGCCGCTCAACTGCTGGATGCTGGCGGTCATCTCCGGCGCGCGCCCCGCCACCCGCGTCTGGCTCGTGCTGATCGGGCTGCTGCCCGCGGCCCTCGTGGCCGGCACCTACATGCACGAGCTGTCGCTCGGGCCACTCGAGGCCGTCTGGTATCTGTTCCTGCTGATCACCGGCGGGCAGGTGGGGCTGCTGAGGACGCTCGTCCTCTTCGTCGTCGGTGGATTGTTCGGGGCGGTCGTAGCGATCGTCGCCGCCCGTGTCCGCTCGTACGAGAAGGCCCCGGACCCGGCGCCGCCCGAGCCCGGCCTGCCGCCGGCGATCGGCCCGGCGAGCCGCCTGGAGGGAGCGCCGGAGCGCGGGCGGCGGTCGCTCCTGCGGCGCTGAGCGCGCCCGCTCTCAGTGCGCTCCGCTCAGGTTCCCGTCCACTGAAGGCCCTCGTCGCTCCCCGGATCGGCGTCGGCGGCCGATGCTCCGGTGATGGGTGCCAACCACGAGTTAGAGTCCGCGTGTCGATGGAGCGCGGGATCGATCCGGAATTGATGCGCCGTGTGCGAGCCGGCGAATACGTGGTCGACGCGCAGGCGGTCGCGGCCGCGATCCTTCGCCGTAGCGCCGATCGCGCCGCCGCGCGCCGCCTGTCACGGATGCTCGTAGCCGGAGAGCTCGACGGGCCGGCCGTCGGGCCCGACCAGCCGGACCCCCGCACCGGCCGAGACTGAGCCCACCCAGGTGACCGTCACCCCGGCGGCGCGGGCGGTGGACTCCACTGTCTCGCGGCGATCCGGCGCGGCCGTGAAGAGCAGCTCGTAGTCGTCGCCACCACTGGCGGCGAGTTCGAGCGGGTCGCGGCCGGCCGCGCGCGCCACCGCCTCGACTCCCGCGGCGAGCGGCAGCTCCCCCAGCCGGACCTCCACGCTCACGCCGCTTCGCTCGGCGATGTGCCCCGCGTCGGCGGCGATCCCGTCGCTCACGTCGATCATCGCGCCCACGACGGCCTCGGTAAGCGCCGCGCCCACAGCGAGCTGCGGCTCGGGACGCCGGTGGCGCAGGAGCAGCGCGTCGCGCTCGGCTTCGTCCAGATCGGCGTCGGCACCGCGCAGCAGCAGGAGACCGGCCATCGATCCGCCGAGTGCACCGGTCACGCCGACGAGGTGTCCGGGCTCAGCACCCTGGCGGTAGGTCAGGTCGCGCTCGCCGCCGGCCCAGCCGACGACGGTGACGGAGACAGTGAGCGCCGGAGCGGCGATCACGTCGCCGCCCGCGATCGTCACGCCCGAGCGCTCGGCCAGCGACTCCATCGCCTCCACCAGCTCTATCGCGCGGGACTCCCCGAACGAGGCCGGCGTGCCGAGAACCACGTACGCCTCCCCCGGCTCGGCGCCCATCGCAGCGAGATCCGACAGCGAGGCCGCGAGCGCCTTGTGTCCGACGTCGCCCGGCGAGTGGGTGTCGAGCTCGAAGTGCACGCCCTCGACGATCGCGTCGACCGAGGTGACCGCCACCCCGCCGGCGCGAACCACCGCGGCGTCATCCCCGCTCGCGAGCAGCACCCGCTCGCTGCGGACTCGGAGGATCCGCTCGAACGCCCGGATCAGGTCGCGCTCGGCCATGGCTAATAGCCAAACGTTCCCAGAGGGATCGCGATCGGCAGCATCCACGCGCACAGCGCGACCGTCGCCCAGACCAGCCGGCGGTCCGCCGCGAGCGCCGCCAGCGGCAGCAGCCAGAGCACGTACCAGGGCACAAGCCAGGCCGACGCGATCATGATCGCGAGTGTCGCCCAGCCCGCCATCCTGATCGGATCGGCCCCCCGCCAGGTGCGGAGCAGCGTCCACGCGAACACCCCGGCGAATGCCACCGCGTAGACCGCGCGGACGGCGTCGCGGTAGTCCATGCGGCTCCCTGGCAGCACGGCGCCCAGCAGCTGCGCGGTCTTGTAGGGGAAGCTCCAGCGCGAGGTCCGGCCCTGGTTGGAGTTGAGGAGACCGAGCGCATCGAGCGCGTGCGTGCCGAAGCCGACCAGCGCGAGCAGCGCGATCGCCGCAGAGGTGGCCACGGTAGCGATCAGGACCGCCCGGACCCGCGGACGTGCGGCCGCCACCAGATATGGGACGACGAGCCCCGCCGACGCCTTGAGGCCCGCGGCCGCCGTGGCCAGCGCGGCGCCCCCGCGCGGCCGTCCGGCCAGGAAGGTCACGACACCCGCCATCGTCACCAGCACCACGAGCGTCTCGTTGTGCGCGCCCGCCACGTCGTGCACCAGCAGATGCGGGTTGAGCCCGACCACGAGGGCTGGAAGCACGGGGGCCCGTCCGAGCAGCTCCGCGCCCCGCCAGGTGAGTGCGACAACCCCGAGCGACGCGAGCGCGGCGACCGCCTTGAGCGTCCAGAAGGCACCCGCCACCCCCAGTGAGGCCAGCGGGTACGTGAGCAGAGTGAACGCCGGTCCGTACACCGACGTCGCGCCCTTCGAGCCCGCGAACGGGAAGATCGCGTCGCCGGGTATCGCGAGCGGGGAGTGCGTGTAGGGATCGAGCCCGTGGTTCGCGCCGAGCCGCGCGTACGCGATGTAGGAGAACACGTCCTGCGACAGGAGCGGCGGCGCCAGCAGGAACAGGAGGTGCAGGCCCGCGATCGTCCAGATCGCGACGCGCCGGGACACGTCGGCCGCGCGCAGGAGCACCACCGCGTACAGCAGCAGCGCGGCCCAGAGGCCCGCGTAGAAGAGCGGTCCGCCCAGCGGTCCGTTCGCGCCGGACGTCCCGGCGAATCGGAGCGGCCCGAGCAGCCATCCGGGCGAGCCGCCCGCGGTGGCGAGCACGAGGTTCGAGCCCCGGGCCGCGGGCAGCGTCGCGAGCGCGACGTAGACGGCGCAGAGGGCAGCGAGCGCGACGACGCCGATCCGACCGTTGGCTGCGCGCCCGCCAAGTGGACGACGCGGCTGCGCGTCCTCCACCTCCGCCGCGCGCGCCCGCTCGGCCGCGCTAGGGGTGCTGGCCGTTGCCCTTCCCGTTGCCGCCGCCGTTCCCGTTCCCGTTACCGGGGTTGCCGCCGGCGCCGGCCCCGCCGCTGGGCGGCAGGGTGCCGCCGGGCGGCCCCTGGGGCGGCGAGGCATAGAGGCGCGGGTCGTACGGGTGCACCGGGCCGTTGCCGTAGTTGTAGGGCGCGTTGTAGTTGAAGCCGCGGCGGTGGCCCGCGGAGTGCCCACCGGAGAACGGGGTGAAGCTCACCGGCGTCGACGGTCGCGGGAAGGAGGAGCAGCCGTTGTGCGCGGCGGTCATGTAGTCGTGCCAGATCTGCGCTGGGAAGGTCCCGCCGGCGACCTGGATCCCATGGACGCTCCTCATCTCCTTGAGGGCGGTCGGGTAGCCCACCCAGACCGCCGTCGCCATCGTGGGCGTGTAGCCCACGAACCAGGCGTCGTTGTAGTTGTCGGTCGTACCCGTCTTGCCGGCGGCCGGGCAGCCGAAGTTCGCCGCCGTTCCCGTGCCGCGCTGGACGTTCATCTGGAGGATCTTGGTGACCTCGAAGGCCTGGCCGTCCGTGATCACCCGCTTGCGCCTGGGCTTACCGAGGTTGTCCACCTTGCCGTCGGGGAACACGACCCTGCGGATGGCCTGGGGCTCGCTGTACATGCCTCCGGCGGCGAGCGTTGCGTAAGCGCTCGCCATCTCCAGCGGGGAGACGCCCAGCCGCAGCCCGCCCAATCCCTCCGACGGGATTCCGTCGAGCTTGGTGCGGATGCCCAGCAGGTGGGCCGTCCTGGCCACGTTCTTGGGCCCCACGTCGAGGTCGAGCTGCGCGTAGACGGTGTTGTCCGACTTGAGCGTGCCCTGGGTGATCGTCATGGCGCCGCCGTACGTGCCGTCGTACGTCTTGACGTTCCAGGTCGGTCCGCCGCCGGGCACGCGCAGCGAGAGCGGCTTCGAGACGTACACGGTGGAGTTGGGGTCGATCCCCTTCAGGATCGCGGTCGTCAGCACGAACGTCTTGAACGACGACCCCGGCTGGCGGTGCCCCTGGGCGGCGAGGTTGAACGCGCGGTTCTGGTAGGTGCCACTCGAGGCCATCGCCCGGATGTAGCCGGTGTGCGGGTCGATCGAGACCACCGCGGAGCTCGGGTCACCGGGCTGGTTGAGCTGTCCGGCGATCGCCCTCCGGCCGTCCTCCTGCAGCCTCGGGTCGACCGTGGTGTAGACCCGCAGGCCGCCGCGCCGGAACACGTTGACGCCGTAGTGCTGGATCAGCTGGTCCTGCACGTAGTCGAACACGTACGGCTCCCGGCGCCGCGTGTAGACGTTGCTCCGCTGCAGCCCGAGCGGCTTCTCCATCGCGGCGGCGCCCTCGTCCTGGCTTATGAAGTGGCTCTTGACCATCGCCTGCAGGACCTCGTTGCGGCGCTGCAGGGCCAGCCCGGGCTCGCGCAGCGGGTTGAACTGGGAGGGCGCCTGGGGAAGGCCGGCGAGGAGCGCCGCCTGGTCGAGGGTCAGGTCCTTGGCGTGGCGCGAGAAGAAGATCCTCGCCGCCGCTTCGATGCCCACGGCGGTCTGCCCGTCGACCGTGCCGTAGGGCACGTCGTTCAGGTACTCCTGGAGGATCCACTGCTTGGTGTGCAGCTTCTCCAGGTCGTCGGCCATCTTGGCCTCGCGGATCTTCCGCGTGAGGTCGCGCTTGGGGTCCTTGATGTAGAGGTTGCGGACGAGCTGCTGGGTGATCGTGGATCCACCCTGGAGCGGCTTGCCGGTGGTCACGTCCTTGATCGCCGCGCGTGCGATGCCGGCCAGGTCGACGCCGCCGTGCTGGTAGAAGCGGCGGTCCTCGATGGCGACCGTCGCCTGCCGGAGCACCGGCGGCATGTCCACCCACGTGATCGGGGTCCGGATCGTGTCCGACTGCACGTACCCGAGCCGGGAGCCGTCGGCGGCGTAGATGATCGACGTGGATCCCTTGTCGATCGGCTGCAGCTTCGAGATGTCCGGCGCCGAGTTGGCGATCGCGATCACGTAGCCCACGGCGGCCAGCGCCGCGATCACCACGCTCGCGATCAGGCCGAGGATCACGACGAGGACCACGCGGCCACGCCCGTTGTGGGAGTGCCTGCGCTGCTTTCGCTTGCGGTAGCTCATAGGCCGGCCGGCGCGGCGCCCGGGATACCTCAGCCGCGGCGGCCTGCGCCGCTAGGCGCCGGTGCCTGAGGATAGTCCCTCGGCTTTGAGACGTTCGAGGCAGCTGGCCCGGAGTCCTGCCGCCAGCGCACGCCGGTCCGACGCCCGTGTGGCCCATATTCCGACCGCCACGCGCACGCCGTCCTTCTCGATGTCGGCCACCTCCACGTCCGCGCCCTCCTCGACCCGTAGCGCGGTTAGGGCGCGCACCAGGTCGGCGTCCGGGGCGAGCCAGACCGACACCTCAACGCGCACGCGTGGATCGGCGATGGTGTGGTTCTGCACCTTGCTCTGCGCGAGCCGCTCGTTCGGCACCACCACCCTGGTGCCCTCGTCCGTGCGGATGTAGGTGTAGGTGAGGCGGATGTCCTCCACTATGCCGGTGTCGTCCTCGAAGGTCACGAGGTCGCCGATGCGGATCGGCTGAGTGATGGCCAGGAGGACCCCCGCGACCGCGTTGGCCAGCGTCTGGCGCGCGGCGAAGCCGACCACCAGGCCCAGCACCGCCGACGAGGCCAGCACGCCGGTGGCCACCCGCTTGACCGCGGCGAACTGGGCGAGCGCCAGCGCCAGGCCGAGCACCAGGATCGTGACGTAGAGGAGCCTGCGCACCAGGCGCAGCCGCGTGCTTGCGACCGGCGACAGCTCGCCGGTCACGCGCGCGGTCAGTCGCGCGCCCCGGCGGACGATCGCCCGGTCCACAGCCTGCGCCAGCACGAAGGCCACCACGACCGTGGCGATGGCCGTGATCAGGTCGCGGTGGTTCGCCCAGAAGCTCGCGGCGAGGGCCATCCCGCCGGAGCGTACGCTCGGCCGCCGACGGCGCCTTGCGCGAGGATCCGTCCGTGGCCCGCGCAACCCGAGCAGTCCTCCTCGACGCGCTCGGCACGCTTGTGCGCCTCGACCCGCCGGCGCCCCGGCTGCGGGTGGAGCTCCGACGGCGCGGCGTGGAGGTCGACGCGGGAGCGGCGGAGCGCGCCTTCGCGGCGGAGATCGCCTACTACGTGGAGCACCACACCGAAGGCCGGGACGACCGCTCGCTGGACGAGCTGCGCGACGGCTGCGCGGCGGTCCTGCACGACGCCCTGGCCATCCCGGAGCTCGCGCTCCCGGTGGTGCGGGATGCGATGCTCGCGTCGATCGCCTTCGAGGCCTACCCGGATGCGGCGGCCGCGCTCGAGGAGCTGGGCGGCCATGGGCTCCGGCTGATCGCCGCGAGCAACTGGGACTGCTCGCTGCCGCGCGTGCTCGACGGCGCCGGCCTCGGCGGGCTGCTCGACGGCGTCGTGTCGTCGGCGATGGTGGGCGCGCGCAAGCCGGACCGGGCGCTTTTCGAGGCCGCGCTCGCCCTCGCGGGCTGCTCGGCGGACGAGGCCGTCCACGTCGGCGACTCGCTCGAGCACGACGTGCGGGGAGCGCGCGCGGCGGGCATCCGTGCCGTGCTCGTGGATCGCACGGGCGGGGCGCGGAACGCCGCTGGCGTGCCGGTGGTCAGCGGGCTCGGCGAGCTGCCGTCCCTAATCTAGATCGCGGTGCACTACGGCCCGCAGTACGGATACGGATACGCGTTTCCGCACCCCCCGCCGCCCGATCCGCCGGAGCGGCCCGCGGGGGTGGCGGGCTACCCGCGGTGGCCGGCGTGGTACGGCCCAGCCGCCTTCGGAACCGGGATCGTCGGCACCGCGATCGTCGGCACCGTGATCGTCGCGATCGTCGGGTCCAAGGGCACCACGGCCGGCGTCGCCCTGACCGTCGCGCTCGACGCGATCTTCGTGGCCAGCGCGATCCTGTTCGCGTCGATGACCGAGCGCCCGCGCCCACCGCACTTCGGCCTGCGCAGGGCGCCGTTCTGGCGGACCCTCGGGTGGGCCGCGCTCGGCATGGTGTGCTTCTGGATCGTGTCCGGCGCGTACTCCGCTCTGGTCAAGTCGCACGGAAAGCAGACCGTCCTGCAGGACCTGCACGCCAGGGACAGCACCTTCACCCTCATCGCCGCCGCGCTGCTGGTGATCATCATCGCGCCCGCCGCCGAGGAGTTCTTCTTCCGCGGCTTCTTCTACCGCGCCCTGCGCACGCGGATGGGCGTGCTGGTGGCGGCGCTCCTCGACGGGATCCTGTTCGGCGCGATCCACTACTCGGGATCGAATACTGCCGCCCTGTTGCCGATCCTGGCCGTGCTCGGCTTCATGTTCTGCCTCGTCTACGAGCGGACCGGCACGCTGTTCGCCACGATCGGCCTCCACGCCCTCAACAACACGATCGCCTACGGCGTGGGCACCCACAGGTGGGCTGTGGCCGGCAGCGTGGGGGGCACGATGCTCATGGCCTGCCTGGTGCTTCCCCTGGTGCTCGGGGCGCGGGCGCCGGCGCGCGCATGACGGGCGCAGCCTCGCCCGCGGTCGAGGCGCGCGGACTGGTCAAGCGCTATGGCGAGATCACCGCCGTGCGCGGGATCGACTTTGCGGTGCGCCACGGCGAGTGCTTCGGCTTCCTCGGCCCGAACGGGGCCGGCAAGACCAGCACGATGAAGGCGATTTACGGGCTCGCCAACGTCGACGGCGGCGAGCTGCGCGTGCTCGGGCTGGACGCACGGACCCACCGCCGCGAGATCAAGTCGCGGATCGGGGTCGTGCCCCAGGAGCAGAACCTGGACGGCGAGCTGACCGTGCGCGAGAACCTCGTCATGCAGGCCGTGTACCACGGGATCCGCGCCGACGGCAGGATCGACGAGCTGCTCACCTCCGCGCTGCTCGAGAAGCGCGCCGAGGCGCGGCCGCAGGAGCTCTCGGGCGGCATGAAGCGGCGCCTCCTGATCGCGCGGGCGCTGGTGAACGAGCCCGAGCTGGTGGTGCTGGACGAGCCCACCACCGGCCTCGACCCGCAGGCCCGGCGCGCGGTGTGGGGCCAGCTCGACCGGATGAAGCGCGCGGGCGTGACCCTGATCGTGACCACCCACTACATGGAGGAGGCGGATCGCATCTGCGACCGGCTCGTGATCATGGACAACGGCGAGATCGTGACCGAGGGCTCGCCCGCCGAGCTCCGTGAGCGCTACGGGCAGCCG
>Ga0209577_10003036_pt1 | contig 15870 bp, 16 predicted proteins | sample GraSoiAngelo_109_FD_185874 | JGI IMG/M metagenome (GOLD analysis project Ga0209577, IMG submission 185874) | Grasslands soil microbial communities from the Angelo Coastal Reserve, California, USA - 14_0903_12_20cm (SPAdes) (version 2) | ecosystem: Environmental > Terrestrial > Soil > Grasslands...
GCGGCCGTCGTGCAGCAGGAGGTCCAGGGTCCAGGCCAGCGCAGTCGCGGTCGTGTCGTGCCCAGCGACCAGCAGCGTTACGAGCTCGTCGCGGATCTCCTGGTCGGTCATGGGCTGCCCGTCCTCGTCGCGGGCGAGGAGCAGCGTTGAGAACACGTCCTCGCGCTCCTGGAGGTCGGGAAGTGCGCGCCGCTTCGCGATCTCGTCGAAGATCAGCTCGTCCACGCGTGCGCGGCGCTCCTCGAACCTGCGGATCCCGTCTCCGCGCCGCAGGCGGCTCATCGACATCGTGAGCACGAATACGCCGACGGGTCGCGAGATCGGCTGGAGCATCGCCCGCAATGCGCGGTGCAGCTCGGTGTAGCGCTGGCCCTCGCTCACGCCGAAGACCGCGCGCATGATCACGTCGAGGGTGAGCGCCTGCATCGCGGGAAGGAGCTCGAACGGCTCGCCCACCGGCCACGAGTCGATCTCCCGATCGGCCGCGTCGCGCATGATCGAGTCGTAGGCCTTCATCCGCTGGCCGTGAAAGGCGGGCAGCATCAGCCGCCGGTGGCGCATGTGCTCCGAGCCGTCCAGGAGCAGCACCGATCGCTCGCCCAGCACCGGACCGAGCAGTGCGTTGGCCTCGCCCGCGCGCAGCTGGTCGGGCGAGCCCTTGAACACCTGCTTCACGATCTCCGGCTCGAACACCATCACGAAGCGCGAGTCGAACAGCGTGCTCAGGGTCACCACGTCGCCGTAGCGGCGGTGGGCCCAGCGGAGGTAGCGGCGCGGGCTCAGGATGAACCCGAGCGTCTGCACGAGGCGCGGGAGCCTGGGGCCGGGCGGGAGGCTGCTCACGGCGGCCATCGCCCGTCGATGTTCGCAGACCGTGCGGTCTGGCTAGGTGACCTGAAGCACTGACCGAGCTCGGTCAGCTCTTGGACTTCGCGCGGCTGCCGCGACGTGCGGGCTGCTTCTTGGCGCCGGCGCCGTCCTCGGCGCCGCGGCGCCGCGAACGTGCGCCGCCGCTCTCCTTCTTGGCGGCGTCGAGGCTCGCCTCGAGCGCGGCCATCAGGTCGGGCACCTTCTCGGGCTCCTCCGCGACCGGCTGGAGCACCACCTCCTCGCCCTCCGCCTTGCGCTCGATCAGGTCGAGCACGGCCTCGCGGTACTCGTCGTGGAACTTCTCGGGATCGAACTCGGCCGTCAGGCTCTCGATCAACTGGCGTGCCATGTCGAGCTCGCGCTTGGTGGTGTCCACGTCGTCGCCGGGCGTCTCGTCGAACGAGTCCGGGTTCACGACCTCGTCCGCGAAGTTCATGGTCGCCATCGCCAGGACGCCCTCGAGCGGCCGGATCGCCACGAGCTGCTCCTTGGTCCGGATCACCACACGCGCGATCGCCACCTTGCCCGCGTCGGCCATCGCGTCAACGAGCAGCTTGTACGGCTTGGCGGCGCCCTGCCCGGGGAGCAGGTAGTAGGGGTGGTCGTAGTAGAGGGGGTCGATGTCGCTCAGGTCGACGAACTCCTCGATGTCGATCGTCCTCGTCTTCTTGGGATCGAGCGCCTCGAGCTCCTCGGAGGTGACCACCACGTAGCGATCGGGACTGATCTCGTAGCCCTTCACGATGTCGTCCCAGGGGACCTCCTCGCCGTCGGCCGGGCACATCCGCTTCTGCTGGATGCGCACGCCGTCGGCGGCGTGGAGCTGGTGGAAACGAACGGTCTTCTTGGAGACCGCGCTGTACAGCTTCACCGGGACGTTGACCAGCCCGAAGCTGATCGCGCCGGTCCATATCGATCGGGGCATGCCCCTTAGTTTCCCGCAAACGCCGCTCGTTCATCGTGGGTGAGAGGGAGATTGCGGTCTGTAACGGGCCGTTAACCCAACTGGGGGGCTTGGACTCCTTTAGGTACGGGAACAATCAGCCCAGGGCACCCGAAATACGCGCCCTGGAATGAGGGAAGGAGTCCAACGATGATCGGAATCCTCATAGCAGTGCTCTTCGCGGCGCTCGTATGGGCGATCTGCGTCGCGTTGGGGCTGCCCGCGATCGTCGGCATCGTCGCGGCGATCCTGGTGCTGCTGGCCGGCGTCCCGAGCGGTGGGTACGGGCTCGGAGGCCGGTTCGGCCGCTACTAACCGAGCAGCCCTGAGGTAACACGGCACGGCCGCGGCGCGCATGTGCGCGCTGCGGGCCGCCGCCGCCCTGACCCGTCTTAGAAGCGGAGCACCGCGCCGACACCGCCGCGGCGCTCGAGCTCGTCGCGGTAGTGGCGGCTCACGAGGACCTCGGCCGACTGGAGGATCGCCAGCTCGATGGCGCTCTCCACGACGTCGTCGCGGCGCTCCAGGGGGCCGCCGTCGGCCGGGCAGCGCTTCAGGTCCTGCACGCCCACCCAGCCGCAACTGCGGCAGAAGACCCCTGGCGCGGTCAGCCCGTCGACGACGAGCAGCGTGCCCACGCGGCGCTCGTTCAGCGCCTCGATCGTGTCCTCGATCCCGACCACCGCGCGGCCACCCGAGCCCACACCCTCCTCGAGCCGGTCCAGGGCCTCGCGCTCGCGCACCCGGTCGATCTCGTCGATCGCCGGCGCGGCCGCTCGGCGCACATCCTCGGCGGTGGTGTTCTCCACGTCGCCCTTCACGCGCCCCGCGATGCGCTCGCGGACGTATGGGTGGAGCTTCTGCTCGAAGTCCGAGATGATCTCCTCCGGCCCGCCCACCAGCGCGCGCTCGAAGGGGGAGCGCTTGAAGCGGCGGAAGACGATGTCAGCCGAGCGCTTTAGGTGGTCGTGGACCTCCTTGTCGACGCTGCGCTGATACCGCGCCTGCGACCACCCGCCCTGATCGTGCTGGCCATGCACCTCGTCGGTGATCGGGGGGAGCTCGTCGAGGCGCTCGCGCGACCCGCGCAGCATCCGCGTGACCTGGCGGTTGACGAGCAGGATGCACCAGCTCCCGCGAGTGGCGAGCTCGGCGAGCGGCTCCACGAAGGGCGAGTCGTTCAGGCAGACCCGCGTCTCGATCGGTCGGGGCAGCTTGATCGGCTCGAACAGGTCAGCCGGGCCGCACAGGTAGAGGGCGAGGCCGTGGGCGCCCTCGAAGTCGGTCCCGTTCAGGAACCGGCGCGCGCGCTCGACGTCCTCACGCAGCGCGACCTCCTGTCCGTGATCGAGGCCGGCCGCCTCGCGAACGCAGCGGTCGGCTTGGTCCACCAGCGAGTTGATCTCGGTCGCGCGCGCACGGGCGGTCCCGAACTGCGACGGATCCAGGTTGAGGAACAGGCTCAGCACGCGCGCGCCGTCGGGGCGGAAGTCCGCCAGGCGGCGTAGCAGTTCGCTGCTCAGCTCGTTCGTCTGCATCGCGTCGCGTTTCTACCCGCTCCAGTGCGGCGGCTACCGCTCCTCTTCCTCGCGTTCGGCGTCCGCTTGGGCGGCGTCCTCGAGCTCGGCCTGCCTCTCCTCGCCCTTCGCCTCACCCGACGCCGGATCCTCGGATTCCAGCTGGTGGGCGCCGGATGCCTCGGGCTCGGTGGCGCCGGGGGCACTGGGGTCGGACTTCTTGGCCTCCCAGTCGGAGCGAGTCTCATCGATCTCCCGTTCCAGGCGCTCGCTGCGCTCGGCCTGCTGCTCCGTCTCCCGCTCTAGCTCGTCGGCCCGCTCGTCGTGCTCCATGTCCTCCGCCTCTCGCTCCGCTTCCGCGCGTTCCTCCAGCTTCTCCCTCAGGTAGCTGGCCTTTTGTGCACGGCGCTCGTGCTGCTCCGCCTCGTCGTCCTCGATCGAGGCCTCGGCCTGCTTGCGTTCCCGGGCCTCGCGCCGCAGCTGTTCGAGGCGAAGCTCCTGGGTCGTCGGCTCGTCGTCGGCCGGCACCCGTCCGACCTTACTGCGTCAGAGCCGATCGGCGATGGCAGCCGCGATCGCGGCGGCGAGGGGCCCGGCGGATACCCCCGCAACAGAGCCGTCCACGGTCTCGACCTCGGGCCGGCCATCGCGGCTGCGGATGTTCGCGTCGACCTCCACGGGGATCGGCTCCGCGGAGAACGGGACCACCCCGCTGGCGATCTTCCCAATGAGTCCTCCCACGGGCCCGGCCAGCTCGTTGCCCGCGTAGCTGGAGAGCGCGCGGGCCGTGACCGAGGCGCTGATCACGAGCGCGTAGGGGTCGGAAGTGCTGTGGCGTGCGATCGTCACCTGCCGCACCGCGAACGGTCCCGCCGACATGCGGGTGAGCCGCACGTCGGCCTGGTTGAAGCGGTCGAGCTCGCCGAACACCTGGCTGTTGCCGTTCGCGTTGAGGAGGTCCACGTGCAGCCCGTCACCGCGCACCTTGATCCTGCTCCCGTCGTTGAAGAGCAGGCGCACGGCAGGCAGCGCATCGATGGTCACCTGGGCGTGGCCACCCTTCGCCGTGAGCCGCTTCTCGGCCCGATGCTCGAGGTAGGCGGGTACGGCCAGCTGGCTCGCGACGAGCAGCACGACGATGGCGGCGGCGGCGTACAGCAAGGCGCGTCGCATGGTGGCGTAAGTGTCGCGGAGCGTCGAGGGGACCGAGCCGACCCGCGCTGACCGGGCTCCCCGCGGCGCCTAGAATCGTCCGTCCAGGGAGAGGTGGCCGAGTGGCTGAAGGCACTCGCCTGCTAAGCGAGTAAGGGGTGCAAGCTCCTTCGCGGGTTCGAATCCCGCCCTCTCCGCTCCGAACGAAAGAAACGGCGCTCTTTCGAACCCGCGACGGGCTACGAGATCACCCCGACCACACCGAAGGGCCGGGCGCCGCCTAGCAACCCGTACACGCTCGGGCTGGTCCGCGCCTGTGCAGCCGCGTAGCGTTCCCTATCCGGCGACGAGCGCCGCGAGCTTGTCGAAGGCGGCGCTCCACCCGGCCTCGGCACCGCCGCGCCCCTCGGGCGGGTAGGGACCGTCGCTGAGCGTCATGCGCGTCTTGGCGCCGTGGTCGTGGAACTCCACGCGCACGACCGTGGGCTCGTGCATGCCCACCTCCGGCATCGGGTCCGAACGCAGGACGATCAGCTCCGGCTCCACGAGCTCGAGGATGTCGTAGCCGATCGAGAACTCGCCGCCACCGCCGCCGCGCTCGACCATCGTGAGCTCCCAGCGCCCGCCGACGCGCAGGTCGATGCGGATCCGCTCGCGCGGCGCTTCCATGTGCTCGGGGCCGTACCACGCCGCCACCTCGTCGGGGTTGGTCCACGCCCTGAACACCCGCTCGCGCGGCGCTTCGAAGATGCGCGTGATCAGGACCTCCTGATCGGCCGCCTCGGGGGTCGAGTCACTCATCTTGCTCTCCTTTTTGGCATAGGTGCGCTTCGAGTCGGTCCATCCGGGCCTCCCACGTCCGCTTGCGCGACTGCATCCACTCCACCGCCTCGTCGAGCGGGTCTGCCTGCAGCCGGCTCGGCCGCCACTGAGCCTCCCGGCTGCGGACGATCAGTCCCGCGCGCTCGAGCACCTTGAGATGGCGCGAGATCGCCGGCAGGCTCACCGGGAATGGCTCGGCCAGCTCGTTCACGGTCGCCTCGCCCTCGGCGAGGCGGGTCAGGATCGAGCGGCGCGTCGGATCGGCGAGAGCGGCGAAGGTGAGGCTGATCTGGTCGGTTGGCTGCACGTAACGGGCCGGTTAATTAACACGTCCATTAAACACCATCGACCTCAAGAACGCAACCCATGGCCGGGTGCTCTGGTCCTGGCACGCCGGTCGACCTTGACGGAACGCCTTGACCGGGCCGGTCTCGACGCGGCTCGCGTCGGTCAGCCTCAACCCGTAGCCCCCTCGCGTCCCACCGGGCCTGTGCAAGCGGGCCCCGTCACCTTTCGCGTGCTCCGCGGCGACGAATGATCCCCCGGGGTTTTCGTCCGCAATTTGCGGCATCCTCGCGTCCGTCCGCGACCTCCGAGGCAGCGCGGTGCGAAGATCCGCCGACGGATCAACAGCCTGAGCGCTGTGACCGCGGCGATGTTCATGCCGGACTCTCCCCCCGCTCGCCGCGGCACCTCTGCGCTCGCGACCACTCAGAGGGGGAGACATGAGACGCATGCTGCGCGTGACTGGTGCGACCGCCCTGCTCACGGGACTCGCGGTCTGGGTTGCGGCGCCGGGTCAGGCCGCGCCATCTGGGACCGGGGGCTGCGTCCCGGACGTCAGCGGGTTCTGGGAGGGCGTGTTCAACGGACAGGTCGACAGCGGCGAGGTGACGTTGAACATCACTCAGGATCACCGGCGCTTCCACTGGGTCGCGAACGCGAACGGGGTGATCATCGCGCAGGGCGACGGCACGATCGCCTCGATGGGCAACGACGACAGCGCCCAGGGCTCGATCCAGGGCGAGGGCCCACCGCTGCTGAAGAAGGTCTCGGCGCACGGGACGGTTCAGGGGCCATGCACGTTCCCGACCCACGCGCTGTTCGATTTCACCGCGATCTACGTCGACGGGACGCACGACGCCGGTACCGTCGACCTGCCAGTACACATTCCCACCGGCGACGGCGGAACCTGATCGAGTCCGACGTGTAGGCGGAGAGGGGCCGTCATGCGGCCCCTCTCCCACCACATCCGAAGCTCGGGTCCCAGCCCGCTGAAGCGGGAAACGGGCGATGAGTTCCGCCTGGCGCGCCGGTCTTAACGTACGAGGCTCGACGGGCGGCCACCAATGATCCACGAGCCGCCACGCCGAGGTGACGAACGGCCCAAGGAGGCGAAAGATGCCCGCGCACAAGACCGGAACCCGCGAGGAATGGCAGGCGGCTCGCGATGAACTTGCGAAGCTCGAGGCCGAGCACGCCGAGCTCAACCAGAGGGTGACCCAGGAGCGACGTGAGCTTCCCTGGGTCCCGGTGGAGAAGGAGTACCAGTTCGACACCGAGGACGGGCAGAAAACCCTCGCCGAGCTCTTCGACGGGCGCTCGCAGCTCCTCGCCTACAACATCATGTTCGGGCCCGATTACGAGCTCGGCGCCTGCCCCGGCTGTTCGAACCTGGGCGATGAGCTCGACGCCCCGCGCGTCCATCTAAACCATCGCGACGTGACGCTGATCTGCTTCTCGCGTGCGCCCATCGATCGGCTCATCGCCTACAAGGAGCGGATGGGCTGGCAGTTCCCCTACGTCTCGACCAATCGGACGGAGTTTCCGTTCGACTTCGGGCTCGCGCTCACGCCCGAGCAGGCGCAGGAGATCCCCGAGGTCAAGGAGGTGATCGATAACCCCCCCGAGTGGCTCGAGGACTGGGGGCGGCAGGTCGGAGCCAAGCTCGAGGACGGCCTGCGCGAGAGCCCGAGCTTCATCGCCTTCGCACGCGAGAACGGGAGGATCTACCACACCTACACGGTGAGAGCACCCGATCCGTTCGTTGCGCCGTACCACTCGTTCCTGCTCGCGCGAACGCCGAAGGCTGGACCCGAGGAGCCCCGCGCCTGGCGGAAGGACGAGTATCCGGACTGATCGCGGTAGAGGCGCTCTGGCTTGCAGTCCGGTCTCGGATTTCGGGGTTCGAATACCGTCTCGCCCGGGCCGCTTCATTATCAATCTCCGTCACAGCCCGGTTGCAGTTCCACGGCGTTTCGCGAAGCTTGCCGTCCGACGCACCTATTCGCGCTCCCTGCTTGCCGTCCCGAGCCGAGCTGAGCTTCCGGAGGTCCTCAATAGACGTCGCCTCCTGGGTACCGGCGTCGAGGTCGGCGTCAAGGACGGAGAGTTTTCAGAAGTCATCCTGCACGGCTGGCGGGGCCGGTTGCTGATCTCCGTGGACGCCTGGAGCGTCGCGTGCGAGGAGGACCCCGCCCAGCCGCGGGTGAACCAGGCGGAGCATGACCGACATTACGCAAACGCGTGCAACCGGCTCGCCCCCTTCGGGGAGCGGAGCGAGGTTTGGCGATGCGAAAGCACTGCGGCCGCCGCGCAGCTCCCTCCGCGCAGCCTCGACTTCGTCTACATCGACGCTCGCCACGACTATGAGGCGGTTGCGGCTGACATCGCCGCCTGGATCGATCGCGTGCGGCCCGGCGGCCTGTTCGCGGGACACGACTACTTCGATGGCCAATATCAGGGAGCGTTCTACGGGGTCAAGCGGGCCGTCGACGAGTTCTGCGCGGACCGAGGACTGCGAGTCGCGACCACTTGGCGTGAACCGGTTGAGATGCGGTCGTGGCTGGTCTTGATCCCCGAGCGTTGATCGCGCCTCACAGCGCACGGCCCGCACTAGGAGGGTTGCTTGCCCGCGCATGACCGCAAGAAGCTCGCCCGCCAGGCGTACGGCGCGTACGAGTCCGGCGATCGCAGCGTGCTCGAGGAGCTGCTGGACGACGACTTCACCTTCTACAGCCCTGCGGATGTGGGCATCGATCGGACCGCTTACTTCGAGCGCTGCTGGCCGAACGCCGAGCTGATCGAAGCCTTCGAGTTCAAGCGAGTCGTCGAGACCGGCGACGAGGTGATCGTGACCTATGAGACCACGAGGATGGATGGCAGCCGGTTTCGTAACACCGAGGTCCTCGCGTTCAGGGGCGACAAGATCGCGCGCGCCGAGGTCTACTTTGGCTGGGACGTCGACTGACCGGGTATCGTCGAAAGAGAGCGACATGGAAGACCGAGAAGACCTGGAAGCCAGACGAGCCGAGGAGCGGCGGCCCCTTGAAGAGTCCGGCGAGGGCGAGGCCGAGGGCTTCGAGCAGGCCGAGGCCGAGCTAATCGAGCAGGCTGAGCACGGGGAGAACCGCTGGGATCCGGAGGTCGACGCCTTCGAGCCGGAGAAGGAGAGCGACCTCTCAACGGCGGAGTACGGCGAGCCGGACGAGGTCGACCCGACCGAGGTGAGGCACGACCCCGACGCGGGGCCGGACGATCCCGGCGAAGGCACCGACATCGCGCCGGATCGCTGAGCCCGCGTGGACATCGCCATCCTCCTCTTCGACCGCTTCACGGCCCTCGACGCCGTCGGTCCATACGAGGTGCTTTCGCGCCTGCCGGGGGCGACCGTCCGCTTCGTGGCCGAGGAGCCCGGGCCGAAGCGGACCGAGACCGGGTCGCTCGTGATGGTCGCCGAGCACGCGCTCGACGACCTCCCGCGCCCTGAGGTGATCGTCGTCCCAGGCGGCTTCGGGACCCGGGCTCTGCTGAAGGATGAGGGCGTGCTCGGGTGGCTGCGCCGCGCACACGAGACGTCCCAGTGGACCACATCGGTGTGCACCGGATCGCTGCTGCTCGGCGCCGCCGGCATCCTTGAGGGCCTCGAGGCCACGACGCACTGGCTCGAGCTCGACACGCTGCGCGGGTTCGGGGCCCAGCCCACCAACCGGCGCGTGGTGGAGCAGGGGAAGGTGGTCACTGCCGCGGGCGTCTCCTCGGGGATCGACATGGCGCTGACCCTGGCCGCGCGGATCGCCGGCGAGGACGTGGCGAAGGCGATCCAGCTCGGGATCGAGTACGACCCCGAGCCACCGTTCGACACGGGCTCCCCGGCCAAGGCGCCGCCGGAGCTCGTGGAGGCCGTTCGCGAGGCCGCTCGCGCCGAGGCCGTGCGCTGATGTCGTAGGTTCCGTCCATGCGCCGCTCCGTGAAGGAGCTCCCAGAGATGCGCGGCGAGCAGGAAGACGTCGCCTTCTTCGAGCTCATGAACAGCCACCTGCCGCGCAACTTCGCACGGCTGATGCGACGCCTACCCACGGATCCGCGTTGCCGGCTATGTAACGCGCCGTTCGGCGGAGTCGGCGGCCGTCTGATGCGGCGCGTGGGCTTCGGCCCCTCGCGAAAGAACCCCAACCTCTGCAACACCTGCTTCGAGAAAGCACCTATGGGCGGCGTGGAGATGGAGACCGGTGTGCTCTTCGCCGACGTTCGCGGCTTCACGTCGCTCGCCGAGAAGATGGCTCCTGACGACGTGGCGCAGGTTCTGAACCGCTTCTACGGCTGTGCCACCGAGATCCTGACTCGGTCCGCGATCGTCGACAAGCTCGTCGGCGACGAGGTGATGGCCCTGTATTTCCCGATGCTGCTGGGTGAGCGATGGGAGGGGAAGATGGTGGACGATGCCCGCGACCTCCTCACCGCTGTCGGCTACGGCGCCGACGGCGAACCGTGGCTTCGGCTCGGGGTCGGGCTTGACGTGGGTCGCGCGTATGTGGGCAATGTCGGCTCGGGCGAGGTGAAGGACTTCACGGCGCTGGGCGACGTAGTGAACACCGCAGCGCGCCTGCAGTCGTCGGCTGAAGCCGGTCAGGTCGTGATGTCGGAGCGGCTGTTCGTCCGGCTCGGCGAGGCTCCCGCCGGCGCGGCCCCGGCGACCCTCGAGCTCAAGGGCAAGAGCGAGACCGAGCCCGCGCGCGTGCTCGACTACGGCAGCCGGTAGGCGAGCCAGACCTCGCCGCTCGCTACGGCGCGGAGGCGACGGTTGTCGTACCCCGTCCGCGGCAGCGAGAAGGCAGCGCCGAGAGCCTGGCACGCGCGGCGTGCATCCGCGTACGGAACGGCGCGCTGGGTGATCCGCCAGCCGGCCGCGGTGGAGCAGGCGGCCCGGTGGCTGACGCTGCACGGTCGCGTGACCCAGCGGCTGTCCGGTCGCTGGACTGCGCAGCGGCCGTCGGCGCGACTCGGCTTGTCCTGTGCCCAGCTCCAGATCGTGGCGGCGATGCGGCCGTCGTCGGGCAGGATCTGATCGAACCCGAACAGGTTCACGCCGCACGCCGTCATCATCGCGACCTTGGAGGGGGTGAGGCTCTCGGCGGCGTGCTGGTCGGGCGAGCCGGTGGGGTTCACCGCGGAAGAGAGCCAGGTGCTGTCCTCGTAGTAGCGGACAAGCTCGGTGTCGTAGACCGGGCGGGAGTAGGTCGTGTCGCAGGCCGGATAGGGGCGGTAGCCCGGCGTCGATCCGCTCTCCACGTGGACGTCGTCCCAGCTGAAGACGTCCGACGCCCATCCGCTGCGGCAGTTGCCGACGATCACGACCTGCGCTCCGGCTCGGCGGATGTCGTCGCGCGAGATCGCGAGGGGAAGGTCGGCGCAGCCCTTGGCCGTGATCTGCGACCCCCGCGGGCGATAGATCAGCGAGCTGCCGTCGGGTCGCTTGAGGACGCTGTCCAGCACCTGGACGGTCTGCGCGTACCCGGCCGGGTCACCGAGCTCGTCCTCGAGGTAGAGGAGCAGGACCTGCCTGCGGTTGCCCGCCGCGTTCAGCCAGTTCGCGAGCTCGGGCAGCACCTGCTTGAGCAGGCGCTCGTTGGTGCAGCCCAAGTTCTGCTCGTCCGGGCCGCGCGCGTGGCAGACGACCACGGCGTTCTGGAGGTTCGCGTTCACGCTGTGGATCCAGTGCACGTCGAGCTCGAGCGAGCGCATGTCGATGTCGAGCTGCTGCGGCAGCGTGAGCTGCTGGTTCGAGTCGGTCTGCGAGAGCGTGGGCGGGTAACTCACGCTGTTGAACGAGTTGTGGGTGCCGAGCCAGTTCGTCGCCCGGAGCGGCACGCCATTGCCGAGCCCGTACTGGAACTGCGCCGTGCGGTGCACCCACGTCTTCCGGTACGCGTCCACGATGCCGTCGCCCACCTGGTGACCCAGCGGGAGCTGACACCTGCTGGCCGGCTGCCCGATGCGCCGGCATTCGGCGGCGGCCCGCTCCGCCAGCTTGTCGGCACCGATGCAGACCGCCGCGGACGGACTCAGCCCGTTGCAGGCGTCGTCGAGCGGCGTGGCGTGGGCGGACACGGCGAGCCCCGCCGAGGCCGCGAGCACCGCGGCGAGCACGGTGATGCGACCCACCCCCACGGCCTGATCGTAAACCGGAACCCGGGTCGCTGGAGCCGGTTGGGGCGGCTACCCTACGCCCCGGGGCGCCCGTAGCTCAGCTGGATAGAGCGTCGGTCTACGGAACCGAAGGTCACAGGTTCGAATCCTGTCGGGCGCGCTGAGAAAGCCCCGCACGCGCGGGGTTTTCTTTAGCGGGGCCCAAATGTACGAGCGACTGCGCCCTTGTCGCGCCCTTGTCCGAGCAGTGTCTACGTGCCACACGGAAGTCGACATCGGAGCACGCGTCAGAACAAATTCTTAACGCGACGTCCGGCCGGCACTCCATCCCGGCGGTGCGTGCCAGAGGCCCGGGTGACTCCGGCGCCTGCGCTTCCTGTGGTGCTTCCTCTCGACCGTGTAATGCACAGTCCTGGTACGGCGGTTGCCGGACCAATCCGAGGCGTGCACCGTGAAGGTGTGGCGGCCGACGGTGGCCGTATCGATCGAGTCACCATTTGGAACGGGACCTCGGCAGGACGCCACGTCTAACGCGCCGTCTGGGTCGAAGCAGGAGTAGTCGGCTTCCACCTTCTCGCCGCGTGTGTAGCGTGCTCCGCGCACCGGGGTGGTGATCTTGATCGTGGGCCGAGAGCGGTCGGCGCGACGTCCGTCGAATCCCTTGCCGGCGGCATCGACTGCCACACAGCGCGTCGCCGAGCTACATCCGATCGCGAGCAGGAAGTTCGCGCCCGTGATCGTCTCGGGGCTCGCGCCGCCCGGGGCCCTGGGGTTGAAGGTCACCTCCCGCCCGGAGTCGTCTCCCGACGTGCATTGGTTGGTCGTCGGGCAAGCGCCTCGATAGAGGACGTGCCCGCCGTCGACCGCGACCGGGGCCGGGCTGCCGGGCGCTCCTGGGTTGAAGGTCGCAACGTTGCCGAGGTTGTCCACGACCGTGCATTGGCGGGTCGTCGGGCACGCCAGACCGGTCACGTTCCCGGTGTTGTCCACAGGAGCAGGAGTCGGGCTGCCCGGGGCCGTCGGGTCAAACGTGACCTCGAGCCCCGACCGGTCGACCGTGGTGCACTGGCTGGTCGTCGGGCACGCCACGCCGACCAGGTAACCGCCAGGGTCGACTGCCGTCGGGGTCGGGCTTCCGGCCGCGGTGGGATTGAAGGTCAGCTCCCGCCCGTCGATGTCGACTGCCGTGCACTGGCTCGTTGAGGGACATGCCACGCTCGCTAGGACGTGCCACGATGGGTAGGTGTCGATCGCGACGGGGGTGGGGTTCCCCGGTGACTTCGGGTTGAAGGTCACCTCGCGCCCGGTGCCGTCGACCGCCGTGCACTGACTCGTCGAAGGACACGAGACGTCATTGAGGCCATCGAAGCTGTCCACGGTGACCGGGGTGGGGCTGCCCGGGGCCGTGGGGTTGAACGTGACCTCCTGACCGCCGTTCTGGCTGACCGCCGTGCACTGGGTCGCCGACGGGCACGCCACGCCGACCAGGGTGTGGCTTCCGTCGACCGTGGATGGGGTCGGACTGCCCGCCGCGGCGGGATCGAACGTCACCTCCCGGCCGAACCCGCCGACGGCCGTGCATTGGCCCGCCGACGGGCACGCCACGCCGGCGAGCGAGTAAGGGCCGTTGACGGCGGACGGAGTCGGGCTGCCCGGTGCCGCGGGGTTGAAGGTGACCTCCCGACCGCCGTCGTCCACCGCGGTGCACTGCGTGGCTGATGGGCATGCGATGTCGGCCAGGTTGTTCGCGCTCAGGCCGCCGGTGCTGTCAATCGCGACCGCGCTCGGACTGCCCGGGGAGATGGGATTGAAGGTCACCTCCTGTCGGGCGCTGTCGACCGCGGTGCACTGGCTCGTCGACGGGCAGTCTACGGCGATCAGCGCTTTGCCGGCATCGACCGCAGCCGGGGTCGGGCTGCCGGGCGACGCGGGGTCGAACGTCACCTCTTGCCCGGCGTGATCGACCGCCGTGCACTGGCTGGCCGAAGGGCACGCGATGTCGGCCAGGTGGTTGGCGCCGTCAATCGCGGCCGCGGTCGGGCTCCCGGGCGACGCCGGGTCGAACGTGACCTCCCGACCCCCGTTGTCTACAGCGGTGCACTGGCTCGACGAGGGACATGCCACGCTCGAGGGCCTGTAGCCGTCGTCGACCAGGTGGGCGGACGGATTACCCGGAGCCGTGGGGTCGAACGTCACCTCTTGTCCGTCGACATCGACCGCCGTGCACTGACTGGTCGAGGCGCACGCCACGCCCGAGAAGTAGTTACCGACATCGAGCGTCACCGGGGTCGGGCTGCCTGGCGACGTGGGGTTGAACGTGACCTCCTGTCCGAGGAAATCGATCGCTGTGCATTGGCCGCCCGAGGGGCAGGCCACGCGGGAAAGCGACTTGCCGCCGCTGCCAATGGTGTCGAGCGGGATCGGCCCTGACCACGAAAACGAGTCCGCCTCGGCGACGCTTGACGAGCACGTGACCGTCGCGAACACGGCTAAGCCAACTACGAGCCCGTGGCGGCTCCGAGGCCTATCCTCCGGGCGGCGCGTCCATGCTCCACCAGCCAACCGCTTCATTCCGCTCGAGTGTCTCACGCCGCCGGTGACCGCGCAAACGGTCCGCTTGCGCGTCGGTTCCAAGATGCGCCCGGGACTCAAGACTTTCGCGTTCTCTCTGCTCCCACGCCCGGCGAGTATCGTCGTCGGGGCTCCCAGGCGCATGCAGCGCGGCGCACGGGGGTGGCAACAAAGTGGCAACACAAGCCACAGGACTCGGCCGATATCAGCGCTCCCGCTGACAGCTCAATCACGCACTGCAGCGCGGGATCGGCCGAGGGGGACGGACTCCACCGGGGTTGCATGGTGTCCTACGGAACCGAAGGTCACAGGTTCGAATCCTGTCGGGCGCGCTGGGGAATCCCCGGCTAATGCAGCGTTTTCTAAATCTGGCGTCGGAGCCGCTCGTCCACCGCGCCCTTGTCACGCCCTTGCTCGTCTGCTAGCGACAACAGGGCAACGGAGTGCTCGCTCGCGGGCGTCGCCTCCACGCAGCCAACACAGGGAAGGATCGGCGTCCGAACGGCGACGCGCAAACCCCGGGATCGGTCACGAGTGTCGCGATGGCCGCCGCTCTCACTTCCGGGAACTTCCCCGAGGCGGTCGCGATCGCCGGGTCACGCACGTTCCCCAAGCACCGAATTACAAGTCGGCGACCGTGGGCGGAACCCGGGGGTCCGCGCTGAAGCCGGCCTCATCGACTGTGACAGCCGCCGGAGCCGGGCGGCTGGTGCTGGGGCGAGCCGGCTCCCGAGGTCCGCTAAACACCTGCTAATGAGCAAAAATCTTGAAATAAGTAGAACGACGTCGACGACATCGTGGGAGCCTCGTCAGAATGTCCTGAGCGCGAGATCCCCGTAGGGCTCGGCGCGTCGGCGGCATGCGGCTAGCGCCGAGTCGTGGCGGTTAGCTAGCGCTCGGCGCGCGGAGGTGCGCGCCTCTGTGCTGCAGGCTCGGGTGGTCTTCGGCGGGGACTCCGGCTGGAGTGTGCGTCGTACCTACTGCATCCGTGATTGCCACGACCCATCGTTAAGTCATGGCTGCCACGATCCGTCGCAGCCACTAGCAGCGACTCTGTGGCGATGTCTTCCGTCAGGCCTCATCGTCCAGCGACGAAGCCGGCCGCTCCCCGGACCATGCGGCGGATGGCAAAATGCAATCACCTTTCCGTTCGGGGACCAGTGGGGGGCGCTCTCGCCGGTACCAAACCGCGGGCCAGGCCCCAGTTCTTGCTGTGCGTACCCGTCACGACGCACTTTCGCGAGGCTGTAGGGCGCCTCACACGCGCAGGCTCCGGACTCTGTGAAGACGAGCCAGGCACCGTTCGGCGACCAACTCAGCTGAATTACCGAAGCTCCCGGAAAAGATCCAGGGCCCGTGCCAGCCGGAGGCTCTCGCGTTAGCGGTGGTGAGACCTTTCCGGAGAGGTCGACCAAGCGAATATTGTTGTCCAGCGCGACGTACGCAATCTCTGATCGCGTGGGCGACCACTCTGCGACGCCCTCTGGACCTACGGCGACCAGAAAGCGCGGGTCCGTGCCGTCCGCGTTCATGATCCACAGCTGATCTGGGCCACGGTTCCGTAGC
>Ga0209577_10003037_pt1 | contig 15868 bp, 10 predicted proteins | sample GraSoiAngelo_109_FD_185874 | JGI IMG/M metagenome (GOLD analysis project Ga0209577, IMG submission 185874) | Grasslands soil microbial communities from the Angelo Coastal Reserve, California, USA - 14_0903_12_20cm (SPAdes) (version 2) | ecosystem: Environmental > Terrestrial > Soil > Grasslands...
TGAGCTTGGGACTGAACACACTGACATAAAATGGAGAAGTGGCCACGTTGGGAGCTGAATGGGGCGGCGGAGTATTTGAGCTGAAAAACAAACTCGGGACCAACCGGAGACCCGTGAACCCACCATAGTGGCCAGGCTCGTTTCCGCTGCGATTATCGAGTCCGCCCCACTTAGTGAAATTCCCGTTGGAAGAAATATCACGGTCACGGCTGAAAAGACCCCCGGTGCGCTGCCAGAAATCGGCAACGACCACGATATCGGTTTTATCATCTCCGGTGCCCGCTTTGATCCATGCCTCCCACTCGCCCATGTCATTGGACGCGCCCAGGTTTGTGTTCCCGTAAGTCCCCCCAATCTCCAAACCGCGGAATTTGTGAACTAGAAAGAAGTTGACCACGCCGGCGATCGCGTCCGATCCGTACACAGCGGAGGCGCCATCCTTGAGGATGTCGACGTGATCGACCATCGAAAACGGGATCAGATTAATATCCGGGCCATTGCTCCCCGCGGCGACGCCCAACGAACCGTAGGCCACCCGCTTGCCATCGATTAGAATCAAAGTCTCCTTCGGCAACAGGCCACGCAGGTTGAATTGAACGGTGCCATCACCGCCGTTGCCTTGGTTAAGGTTGAGGCTTCCGCCCGCCTCCTGCGGGATGAATTCTTGCAGATCCGTGGCGTTACGGATACCTAGCTTTTCGATGTCCTGCGGACGATAGGTGTCCACTGGATTCGGCCCGGTCTCTTCGGCCGTGGGAATGTTCGAACCGGTCACAACCACACGCTCGACCTCAGCTGTGGACGCTGGCCCGCCCGGAGGCGGAACGGCCGGAGCCGGCAACTGAGCGATTGCATTTGATACAAAAATCAATCCCGCCACTGCGGAACCGATGCTCGCTAAAGGAGCAACACGGAGGAATCGTAGTTTACGTAGCATATGTTTTGTCAGTAGTTTCTCCATAGGTCTTGCGGTATAACGCAAAATCGAATTTAACTGTTAGGACAAAGAAAGGAGACTTTGGGCCACTCCTAGCAGTAAGTGCTTGAGCTGACCTAGCAAAGTTGGCAGACGCCCCATGGTTCACCTAGCGGTTGTGTTTGAACGAATGCGCTACGAGGGTGTCACCAAGGTCAAATCGGATTTGATTACTCTCCCGACTAAAGCTCAGCGAAAGTGTGTCGGTGATTTCAGAAGAAAAACGCTACGGCTGCCTAAAGGCAGTGCCTTTTCATCAACGGTTAAACACAGAGCTATGTGAAATTGGTTGTGGTTTTACCTTGGCTTGGTTCCGCTGTGCAGAGCTTGCCCAAATCCGAGCACATGACCATCACAATCGCGAACGGCAAATTCCTTCATTTGATATGCCTCCTGAATGAGAGGGCCGTACACGATGTCGGCGGCTTTTGTATGGAGCTCCACGTGCAGAGCTTGAACGTCGCTTACCCAGAAGAAGGCATCCCACGTTCCCCCTTGCTTTTCGTTTGGCACGATAAGATCGGATTCCAAGACTTTGCGCAGCATTATCGCGAGACCATCGCGACTGCAGATGGCAAACTGGACAGGTGTTCCTGCAGAATACTCACGGCAAAATCCCAATATATCCTCATAGAACGCGGCTGATCGTTCCACATTCGAGACCGGGAAATATGGTGCACTGCGGAGCAGTTTGCATGTGAGCTTCGAACTCATTTGCCGCGGCGAGTGCTACCGGATCGGCGTGTGCGCGGCCCGGTGTTCAGCATACCGGCTACAACTATTCACTGATCGCTGATCACAATTGATTACCCCGGCGGCGTCGGCCGAGGATGCGGCGTGGGCCGAGGCCTTGGCAACGGGGTAGGTCTTGGCGTCGGTGTAGATGTTACTGTTGGTGTAGGAGTAGGTGTTACCGGCGTAGGCGTAGGCGTGGGTGTAGGTGTCGCAGGCGTTGGCGTTGGTGTCCCAGGTGTAGGCGTCGGGCTTCCGCCTCCCCCGAAATTGAACTTCCCGATGCGTTCGATCCAATTGAAACCGGTGCTTGACGAAGGTAAATATTGGTTTACATGCCAGAAGGTCACGCCATCGCTCGGATCGATGGTAGTCATGGTATAATCGCCCCAGCGGCCCCTCGTGTCGGTTTCGTTGCCTGCGCCATCTTTCATTATAGCTTCCCGTTGAGCGAGATTACCTGGCGGGTCATTGGTAAGACGCCCAGCGTAACGAATTCCGGCGAATATGCTGGGGCTGGATGTGGAATAGCCGATAGCCGTGTTGCCGTCGTCATCCACGGCGATGCTGGGCATCCACCGCCATAACCCGTCATTGCTATTGGTCCAGGTTTGCTGTTGTACAGCCGTCGCCGGAAATGCGCCGCCAGTAACATCGAATTGATACCAGCGAACACCTGTTGGGCCACTGCAGTTCGCGTCGGTACAAACAGTCTGATCAGCCCACAACGATTCTGTGCCGGCGCGATTCTGGTAAACGACGGGCGTCATGATTCTATCACCCAGTGTGTCTAACCTTGTCGACGTCCCGCTCTGTGGCACAATCCGAGTGGTGGTATTCGTGAAGGCATCCACGAACCCATCGACTGTTATCTCGGCGTTTGGCTGATGGGTTAGCCCAACGCCAAAAGTAGAATTACTCGGGATGGCAAAATCGACATGAAATAGCCGGCCATGAACCTGAGTTAAGGTCACACCGCCGGTAGCCGGGCTGTCGACGGACAGGACGAATTCATCCCTTCCTGCAGGCGGGGGATCGCCAGCGCGAAAGGTTGCGGCGACAAAGGCATAGGAATCGCCGACATCGGCCACGCTGAGCGTAAACGCGATTGTATTCGCGGGACCGCCAGCGAGCATTGATCCGCGATCGAGGGCGAAAACACGCACACCCCTGAAAGACAGGGTCGGGCCATCAAACAGATTGACCGTCAGGAAATAGGCGCCGCCGGGCTGCGGATTATTCCACAAGGCCATCTTGGGGTAATCGCCTATCCAGGTTGGCTGAGTAGGCTCATGTTGCAGTGCATACAGGAACCAGCCGCCGCTGACGGGATCGCTGGTCTGGGAAACAGCGATGCACTCATAGAATGGCCCGGGGCCAGGTGCCCCAGGAAAGGCGAAATCGCTTATCACCCAGCGATCGGCGATTTGATCATAGAAAGCAAATGGGTCGCCGTCGTTTTGGTTGTTGCCGCAAGGAGTACTATTTCCCAGCGGGGCAAACAACGAATTGAAGGTGGTGATGGGGCTGAGTGGGTTGCCCGACTTATCAAAAACTCTAAACACGGAATTGACCGCATTGATGTAGTGATTCGGGCCGACATCGCCATCGCTATCAGGCGGGAAGCAACCGCACCCACTCTGCGCTGCTGTAATTCCATCAAACGTTAGCAACGGCCCCGGCATCGTGGGCGTTGGCCGCCAAATCCGTTTGAGCAGCGCCTGGAATTGCTGGTAGCCAGCCGGGAGCGGCGGCGGTGCTCCGTTTTCGGGGAATGGATAGCGGGTCAGCCGGCGCTCCTCAACCTCTTGCTTGGGTGCGATGTAAGGAAGATCTCGTAAGTCCGCGTCCAACACGACCGGTCCCACCATCTGTGCCACGTCCGGCTTCTGTGTACCGGGGGCGTCCTGGGTTGCAGTGAATCGATTAGTTTGTTGCGTTTGCTTAGGGCCGTTTCTCTGAGCGAACAGCGCTACAGCGATGCCGAGGAGGCAAAACACCGCAGCGGCTAAAACGCGAAGATTAAAGAAGGCAGATTGCGAAGTGGATTTCTTTTTCATAGCTGGTGGTGGAGTGAATGGAGTGTGAAGTGTCGCTTCTACCTGAAATGGTAGAAACGCGTTAACACCTTTTGTTTTTTAACGTTTTTTCTCCATATATCTGCAGGCAATAACGCGAAATCGAATCTGGCTGTTAGGACAAAGAAGCGAGACTTTGGGCCAGCGGGTTTGCGACCGCTTTGGTAGTGCCCGTAAATCGTGCTGGCGGTAAGTGAGTTTGCAGTGGTTCCACCGCACTTCTGTCAACGAATCTCCCTTCAAGCGGTCACGGCATGTCATCCAAACCGGTAAGGAGCGGCATTGTTAGTTTTGCTTTTGGTAGATTTCGACAAAGGTAGCATGCCAGGCGCGGCTGTTATCGACCTGTGCCGTCAATTCTTGCTTCACCTTTCCATTTGAGAGTCGGGTTCAGTAAGCGCCGCCAGCGATAGCAACAGGATGTTCCCTACCACGCACATACACAAACTGCCGCGTTCTCACACTTTCCTGGGGGTCTGTGATATCCAGGGCTAGGTGATATCGATCTTCCTGCGTTCCAGCTGGCCCGAAGTCTCTGATCAATGTCCTACCACCTAAAGTCTTTTTACCGTCATGCTGGCGGCAACTTCAGCAACAACTAGTTGGCAGCTTAAAATAAATGAAAACTCCACGTCAGTTTAAGTCGACTTATCTCTTCTCACTAGTGCGCACCGTAAGTGCGGTGACATTAATGTCCGCGGCAGCCGCAATGGCTTTTGTCGCGGTTCAATCGTCGGGTCCCTTGTCATGGGCGAAATCGGACAACCAACACGCGATCGACAAATTACGTCAAAATCGCGCTGCCCTGTTTAAAAATAAACTAGCAATCCCTGGTCCTGAACGAGAGGGCGGGCCGGCAGCTGCAGCTGAAGCAGCTTACGCGATCCGCGCAGCCGGAGCCGCATACGTCCCGTTTGAATTAACGCGGAGGGCGCACGCAGCCTGGGCCAATGTCAAGGCAAGGGGGATGGGTAGATCCACCACCGCGGCGCGACAGTGGACGCTGGTTGGGCCTACCTCTGCAAATTTCCCCGACGTGTTAACCTTTAGCGGGGCTGCCTACACAGCATCCGGTCGAGTTACCGCGCTTGCCATCGCACCTAACTGCGGCCAGGGGCATTGCTACCTCTACCTCGCTGCAGCCGGTGGAGGTGTCTGGAAAACGGACCATGCGCTTCACACCAACCCTTCTCAGAAGTGGGAATTCATCTCGGGTAGTTTTGCTACCAATGCGATTGGGACCCTGACCATCGATCCGAGCAACCCAACGGGTAACACGATTTATGCCGGGACCGGCGAACCAAATGCGTCGGGCGATTCAGAAGCTGGCTTCGGGATTTACAAATCAACTGACGCTGGCAACACGTGGACGCATCTTGCTGCGCACACTAATGTGCCGGCTGGGTCAGGAGTTGATTGCACTGCCATATTTGATTTTGGTGGTTTTCAGATCGCTCCCGCGTATACCGGCCCTGCGTTCGATGGCCGTGCGATCTCCTCGATTGTTATCGACCCGGGCAATGCAAACATCATGTATGTTTCTTCCGCGCGCGGTGTCCGTGGGATCAGCTCGGTTACAGGTGGTGCCGTAAGCATTGCTCCGGGTTTGCCGCCCTACGGATTATGGAAGTCCACTGACGGAGGGGCGAACTTCACGCTCTTGAATTATCAAGATGTTTGCTTGAATCCAACCCTTGCGGGTAGTGCAGGAATCATCCAGTCGAGCTTTGGCTCAACGCGCGGTGTCCACGAGACGGCTCTCGATCCGCGCTCATCAAGTATAGTTTATGCTGCGCCGTTTCCTCAAAATAACGCACTCCTACTCAACACAAAAGGTGGCGTCTGGCGTTCCGCTGATAGTGGCGATAACTGGACTCAGATCAAGAACGCGCTCAATCCCGCCCTGAACACCGATCGGGCTTCGTTCGCTGTCACACCAATCGCGGGTGGATTTACGCGAATGTACGTGGGTGTCGGGAATACCAGTATCACCCCGGCAAATCAGGCGCGGTTGTATCGCACCGACGACGCGGTGACCGCAACAGACGCGAGTTTCACGGACCTCACCGCACTGCAACAGGCATCGGCGGCTCCGAATCAAACGCTAAACTATTGCGGCGACCCAGCGATTGGCGGCGCCCAATGTGTCTACGACAATGTCGTTTATTCGCCTCCAGGAAAACCCGATGTGGTCTATCTCGGCGGGGTCTATAACTACACCAACTACGGTTTCAGGAGCAACGGCCGCGCATTCCTCCGCTCAACAGATGGCGGCGTTACTTTCACGGATATGACATGGGATGCGACGACGAAGCCCGCTCCGCCTAACCCCTGCTGCCAGCCCAATCCGATTGCGCCGAACGGCATGCATCCGGACTCGCATGCAATCGTAGAAGTTCCAGGTACGGACGCGGCGTTCTTCGGGAGCGATGGCGGGGTGCTGCGCTCAAGCGGCAGCTTTACGAATATTTCATCCCAGTGTACCGCCCGCGGTCTGACCGGCACAAACCTCGCGACGTGCCAGCAATTACTCTCGGCCGTCCCCACTCAGCTATTTACAACCTACAACGACGGGCTCTCAACCCTGCAATTCCAAAGCGTCTCGGTTAACCCCGCGAATGCAAACAGCCTTACCGGTGGCACGCAGGATAACGGAACATTCGAAAAACCGAGCAACTCCACAACTGCGTGGCCACAGATCATGTACGGTGATGGTGGTCAGTCCGGCTTCAGTGCCACTAATTCGTCGCTACGGTTCAACTCGTTTACGACAGGCTTCCACGATGTGAACTTCCAGAACGGTAATCCAGTGAAATGGGTCATCGCCAGTGGTCCGATCGTGGCCAGCGGAGAGGGCGGTCTAGCCCAGTTCTACGCGCCAATCATCGCTGATCCGAATCCAGTTGCCGCGGGTACAATCTTCCAAGGCTCCTTGAGCGTGTGGCGCACTCAGGATTGGGCCGGCAATCAGGCGTTCCTCGAGGCTAATTGTCCCGAGTTCACGACCTCGGGCGCAAATCCAGCGTGCGGTGACTTTGTCCGTATTGGACCCGTGGGTGCGACGGACCTGACAGCAAGTGCCGGCGACTACCGCGGAACAACGCGTGCAGGCGGGACTGTGGGGGCGCTCGCCCGCACAACTTCTGATACAGCGACGTTGTGGGTGGCGACGACCACCGGTCGCGTCTTTATCTCGAAGAACGCCGACGCCACGAATACCAGCGTCACTTACACGCGGCTCGACTCGCTCGACGCAAATAATCCTGGCCGATTCATCAGCGGAATTGCGGTGGATCCGGCTGATTCAAATCACGCGTGGATCTCGTATTCGAGTTACAGCTCTCTGACTCCGGCGACTCCGGGCCATGTATTCTCGGTGACCTACGATCAAGGTGCGGGTACAGCAACATGGACGAGCCTTGATGGATCGGGTAGCACGGCATTTCCCGACTTCCCCGCGACGGCGATCGCACACGACTCGAACGGCGATCTTTACGTTGCTAACGACTGGGGCGTTTTGAGGCTAGCAAATGGTTCGGCTGACTGGGCACCTGCGGGCATCGGGTTACCGATGGTCGAGGTGGCTGGCCTAACGATTGTACCTAGTGCCCGAAAACTCTATGCCGCGACGCACGGCCGCAGCGTCTGGCAGTTGACACTGCGATAAGCTTGGATGCATGAGGGCGGGCTGGTGAAACATATCCAGCTCAATTTTGTAACATCAATGCTCGAAAGCTGGAAATCGAAGGAATCAATCACTTGCGGAAATGCCCTGCTGCCGGATGGCCCGGTGAGGAAGAACGGCGCCAGCGGTAAAATCGGCAAGGCGGTGCGCGAATGACGAGACAGTACAAATGGCAGATAAGAATGGTGCGCGAAGGCAAATGTAAAATCTGCGGCGTGCCAGCAATCACAAAACTTTATTGCGAAAAACATCGGCTCGCTGCGAATTCACGCACACGCGAGGCCGCACACAAGCACCGCTATTCGGCCGCGGAATACGTCAGCGACAACAGTGCAGCAAAAATCTTTCACTTTCCTAAGTGGCTGCTCGCGGAGCAGTTTGTCCTGCATTATCACCCGCAGACACGGAGCTTTTCTTGCACGCTTCTCAAGGACGAGAAGACGGCGGTCGGCTTCGGCAAATCCGTTGCGCTAGCGGCAAAACGCTCACTGCGGAAGACAAAGAAGGAGCCCACTGCAGCAACGCACGGCCGGAGCGCCTGGCAACCGACACTGCCGTAAGTTGATTTTTCGCCGCTGATTTTGATGAAAAACAGCATTCTTGTCATTCTTATATCTTTCTCTTTGACCTGTTGGGCCTTGGAAGAAGTAAGTCAATCGAGTCAGGACCAGTCGCGATTGATCGAAGGACCGGCTCAGGCTGGCACCAACCGCGATAACATGGCGATCAAGGAAGCTTTAGTTGACCTTGAAAAACAGTCATGGGAAGCTTGGAAGAAACGTGACGGACAATTCTTTCAGGAATTTCTCTCCGACGATCACGTGGAGGTGGGCTCCAACGGCGCAGCGACGAAAGCGCAAACAGTCGCCTTTGTCGCAAGTCGGGTCTGCATAATAAATAGTTATTCGATTGATAGATTCGAGTTGAAGATGTTAAACTCGGACATCGCGTTACTGACTTATCACGCGGTACAAGATACAACTTGCAGCGGCGTGGCCGTGCCTAGCCCTGTATGGGTAAGTTCGCTCTACGTTAAACGCGGTGACCGTTGGCTGAATGCCTTCTATCAACAAACGCAGACCAAAAAATAGCGAGCGTTTAACACGGGCCTGCCGCGCGATTCGGGTTAAGGGACGGCCGCGACTTCGAGCAACGAGCCGCGGTTGTACTGCCGCAGTAGCGCTACAAATCTACTATCTGAACGAAGAGGATCCAACAGAGAGCTATATCTAATGATTCTCGATTCTTGCTCGTCGATCCGAACTTTGATAGATCGTTGTAATCCCCGTTCGAACCAGTCAAACGCCGCGCTCTCATCACCGCGGGCGCCGTACAAGGCAGCAAGGTGGTAAGGATCAACTTTGTTCATTGTAGCTAATCGAAAAATTTCGGGCATCATCGACTCTGCTTCCGACTTACGGCCCATAGAGATCGTAGCCGTCGCAATCGACGCAAGAACGTCGCCCTGTCTGTCGGGGTTGAGCACGGCTACCCTTTGATAATGTTCAATCGCTTCTTGATACCTGCCATCCAAAAGATAAGCGTATGCCAAGTTCTCTTGAATCGGAGCCTCGTTGGGAGCCAATTCCGCAGCCTTATAGCAGTAATCGAGGCACTCGCTGAACTGTCGAGCAAAACTGAGGATGAGGCCCAGAGCCGAGTTATTAGTCGGCGAAAGAGGATCCAATTCTTGGGCGCGTTTTATTTCTCGGACAGCTTCGTCCAGGCGGCCTAAAGACGATAGCGCCCAGCCGTACCGCAAGTGAGCGACAGCCAAATTAGGGTTCAATGCCAGAGCGCGCCGAAGCGACACAATCGCGGCTTGGTCGTCTTGTTGGTGAAATTCGATCATTGCCGCCGCCACATGAGCCTCGGCAATAGAATCGTCGAGCAGCAGCGCGCGGTCGACTGCTGCCTTAGCATCCTGAACCCACCGTGATCCAGAGCGATAACCATAATTGAACTGCAAGTAGTAACAATCCGACATCAGCGCATATGCTAGAGCAAAATTCGGATCCTTTTCGACAGCTCGGCTAAAATGGTCGACCGCTTTTTCGAGACCCTCTTTGGAGCGCGTATTCCAAAAGTAAAGGCCCATCAGATATTCGTCATAAGCGCCGGCATTTGTTGTATAACGTTTCGCCAACTGCTTCTGTTCATCGCTAGTGAGATTAAGCGCAAGCGATCGAGCAAGATTGTCAGAAATTGCGTCCTGAACATCAAAGATGTCAGTGAAGGTTTGGTCGAATTTCTCCGACCAGATGATGCGGCCACTGGCGACGTATGCTAGTTGCGCACTGGTGCGAATCCGGTCACCAGATCGCTGAACCGTTCCACTCAGGATCGCATCAACGCCTAATGCGCGCCCCGCAGCGAGCGGGTCATTGGCTGGCCCCTTGTATTTTGAAACGGCGCTGGTAGGGAGAACAGCCAGCTGTTTCAAGTTACTTATACGACCGATGACTGCGTCGGCCATGCCTAACCCCAACAGCTCATCGTTTATGTCCTTGCCCAGTGGCTCAAACGGCAGGACCGCGATGGAGTGGACGATGGATGCATCTGTCCCATTCGCGCCAGCGGGCCTTGTCGCCGTTTCGAGAAGCGAACTCCGGTTATATCGTCGTAATAGCGCCGCAAATCTGCTGTCTGAGCGCAACGAATCCAACATGGGGTCGTACCTGATCATTCGCGCATCGCCCCTTATCTGCTGACCGGGTCCCCTTTGTAATACCTTCTCGAACCACTCAAATGCTGCGTCCTTCTCGCCCCGCGCGCCATATAAGATCGCGATGTTATATGGACTCGCTTTGCCTTCTGCGCCCAACTTCAGAATTTCGGACATCATCGAATCCGTCTCTGATTTACGGCCTGTAGAGACCAGGACGGTTGCGATCATGGCAAGGACGTCACCCTTATTGTCAGGATTGAGTTCAGCTTCCTTTCGATAGTGGTCAATTGCCTGCTGGTGCATGCCGTTTAAGGTGTAAGCTAATCCCAAATTCTCCTGAATCGGCGCTCCGTCAGGAGCTAGCTCTGCTGCTTTACGACAATAGGCTAGAGCATCGCGATACTGCCTGGCGAAAATGAGGGTGACACCCAGGGCTGTATTGTTTGTCGGCGAAAGCGGATCGAGCTCTTGAGCTCGCGTCATCTCGCGTACACTTTCATCCAGATGGCCAAAGGACGATAGCGCCCAAGCGTAGCGCTGATGCGCGATTGCCAAATTCGGATTCAAGGTGATGGCGCGGCGAAGCGAATCCATTGCTTCCTGATCATCGAACTCCGCGCCTCGGCCCATTTTTTCACGAAACTGGACCATGGCTAGAGCGACATGAGCTTCAGCAATGGAATCGTCGAGTAGCAACGCATGTTCGGCTGCGCTCCTGGCATTTCGAATGCGGTCAGATCGAGAGTCGTAATCGTAATAAAGCTGCAAAAAGTAACAGTCAGACATCAATGCATAGGCGAGGGCAAAGGTCGGATCCTTCTCGACTGCTCGTCCAAAGTAGTCGATTGCTTTTTCAAGTCCTTCTTTGGATCGCGTATTCCAGAAGTAAAGACCCACCAGATATTCGTCGTAGGCTTCTGTGTTCGTCGTGTAATGCTTTGTCAGGTGCTTCCGCTCGTCGGAACTCAGATTAAGTGCAAGCGAATTGGCGACACTGTCGGAAATCGCGTCCTGAACACCGAAGATGTCAGTAAAGGTTTGGTCGAATTTCTCCGACCAGAGCGTGTGGCCGTTCGCGACGTTCACGAGTTGCACAGTAGTGCGAATCCGGTCGCCAGATCGCTGAACCGTTCCACTCAGGATCGCATCAACGCCTAATGCGCGTCCCGCAGCAAGTGGATCATTGGCTGGTCCCTTATATTTCGACACAGCGCTGGTAGGGAGAACAGCCAGCTGTTTCAAGTTACTTATACGACCGATGACTGCGTCGGCCATCCCTAACCCAAGTAGCCCGTCGTTCATTTCTTTTCCGAGCGGCTCGAAAGGCAACACAGCTATAGAATGGACAGTTTCAGTCCCGGTTCCAAGCGACGTTGACGAACCGAGTTTTCCAATTCCGGGGCTCAGAACCCGGCGAATACCCGGCATGTTGGAAAGCACTCCAACCGAGAGCACAGTTGCGCCGACAATAGCGGCGGCAATGTACCAGAGACGGGAGCTACTTCCGGGAGTCAAGTTTCCGGATTCGCTCTCGTCCGCAAACGGAGCCGCCGAAGAGTTCCCGAAGTGAGGCGCTGCGCCGTGGAGACATCGCTGGATTTCTTTAGAAAGGGCAGCGACGGACGAATATCTCCGCGCAGGGTCGGCGTCCGTCGCGCGGGCGATGATCTGATTGAGCCCGCGTTGCAGTGCATGTTTTACCTTTGCATTAGCAGCAACAGGACTTGCGGACGACAGCTTCCTTATGTGTTCAAATACGTCACTCTGTGAAGGTGTGCCGTCCGAACTGTTATCTATCGCCGTGTTAGTCAGGAGCTCGGAGAGAAGCGCGCCGAGCGAGTACACATCGGTGGCAACTGTAGCATGTTCCCCAGCACGTTGTTCTGGAGCTGCGTACTTTGGTGTCAGTCTGCGCTCGGCGACAACTGTGGTAAGACCGTCATCAGGACCGCTGCTAAGCAGCTTCGCGATGCCGAAATCGAGCAACTTGGGTTCACCATCCTCGTTGACGAGGACGTTACCCGGCTTGATGTCCCGGTGTATGATCTGATGTCGATGCGCGACATCCACTGCAGAACAAATCTTGAGAAAGAGCTCAAGCCGGCCTTGAAGGTCGATCTTTTCTTGTCTAACGAATCGGGTTATCGGCGTGCCTTCAATAAACTCCATTACGAAGTACGGTAAGCCGTCTGGCGTAGTACCCGCGTCTAGCAGCCGTGTAATGTTTGGATGCTCAAGCTCGGCCAGGATTTGCCGTTCGATTCGAAAACGACGCAATACCTCCTCCGTATCTGTGCCTCGCTTGAGAACTTTGACCGCGACACGCTTCTGGAACTGTCCGTCGGCACGTTCGGCGAGATAAACGGCCCCCATACCGCCGCGCCCGAGTTCTCTTACTATCACGTACGCGCCGAGCCGCTCGCCGGCTCGATCGCCTTCGTCGCGTCGGAGACGCTTCGCTGCGAAGTCCGCAAACTCTTCCAAGACGGACGTATCCTGGGCAAGCAACTTTTCAGCTTCACGAAGAAGCGCCGCGTCATCTGCGCATGCTTCTCTGAGCGTTGCTGTCCGCTTTTCAACGGAGGTCTGTTCCAACGCGTCTGCAAGAATATTCTTGAGGCGCTGCCAGCGCGCCGGATCTGATTTACTTTGCGTGGCCGTTGACACGAATGCCTTGTTCAGGTTATGCGAACTTCACAGCGTCAGTCGAGCAATCGGCTCCGTAACCACAACTTGGCAGTAGCCCAGTCCCGCTTCACCGTTGCGCGCGATATTTTCAGTGTGGACGCGATTTCATCGACTGTAAGCCCGGCGAAAAATCGTAGCTCAACAATTTCCGCCTGCCGCCGATCCGCCAATTCGAGCTCCACTGCAACGATATTAAGGTCGCGCTCCGCACAAAAATCGAGGGCTTCATCCAGCGGTAATCGTATTACTCCTGGCCCGCCTCTTTTATCGCGGGTGCGTGCCACGCCATAGCTGATCAAAATCCGCCGCATTGCCCGCGCGGCAAACGCAATGACATGGGCTTCGTCGCGCCAGGCATGATCTGGCCGCTTTAGCACACGTAAGAACGCTTCGTGCAGAAGGGCTGTTGCCTGCAGCGTGTGATCCGGACGCTCGCTTCTCAGATATTCCGCAGCCAGGCGGCGTAGCTTCTCGTACGTTGCAACCGGTATCTCACCATTTTCTGAAGCAAAGCTCGCATCCGCCTTCCCAAGCGGAATTGGCGCGGGTTCGGCCACCATGGGATCCCCTACCATAAGGTGAAGGGATTGTAACGCGAAGCCGATGGCCCGTCCAGTTCACTGATCGATGAGCCCTTTTTCTCGGATTTGTGGCTTACCTTTATGTGAGGCGAGTAATTACGAATAATTCGCGCGGATCCGTTTGGGCCGCGAAGCGCACGCGATCCATTCAGATTAGGAAATGGATTCCAAACCGGCGATTTAACGGTCAGTCGGCGTCACACCTTCGCAACAATACACAAGTGGCTGAAAGGGGGCTGCCAAAAAACGTCGGCATCGTGGTTTTTGAGCAGATGGCAGCTGTCGATTTGATGGGACTAGCCGAGGTGTTTTCCCGGCCGAGGATTGAAGCCGACCTAGCGCGTGAGCGCCGTTGCTATGACGTAGTGACCATCGGCGTTAGCGGTAAACCCTGCGTCATTGAGTCGGGCATAATCGTAAAACCACAAGTTGATATGCAACACGCCCCCCCGCTTGATACCGTGATCATTCCCGGCGGTAGAGCAATTCAGAGCCCGAAACTCAACAAGGAAATCGGGGACTGGCTCGCCAGCCGGCAATCTGTCCCAAGGCGCATCGTTGCGTTAGGGACTGGTATTTATGCCGTCGCATCGACGGGCCTTCTCGATGGACGACGCGTAGTGACTCACTGGCGCTTTGCTAAAGATGTCGCTTCGCGATTTCCTAAACTTCACGTTAACTCCCGTAACCTCTTCGCTAAGGATGGAGCTTTTTATACGGGCGCAGGCGGCGCATCGGCGGTCGATTTTGCGCTCTTTCTAGTTGAAGAGGATTACGGCCGCCAGGTAGCTCTAGGGTTGGCACACGAGCTCATTATTCACGTTAAAAGGTCTGGTGAACAAGAGCAATACTCCGAACTATTGCAGTTTCAGGTTCAGTCGTCCGATCGCTTTGCCGATCTGCCGGCCTGGATTTCGTCCCACCTTAGCCATGATCTGTCCGTAGACGCGCTCGCCGAGAAGGTATGCATGTCCCGCCGGAATTTCACCCGATTGTTCCATAAGACTTTTGGCAAAAGTCCTTCGCAATTTGTAGCCGAAGCCCGTATCGCGGAAGCCTGTGAACGATTGTTAGCGCCACGAAACAGCATTGAAAGCGTTGCCGACTCTGTTGGGTTCCGAAGTGCAGATGTTTTTAGTGTGGCTTTCGAGCGCCATGTAGGCGTTCGACCGCGGACCTACCGTGCCCTGAGGAAACCCTTGGCAAGGAGAGCTTCATTGAAGGTGAGGTCTCACAAATAGATTGTGGATGTAAGATCGACTCTGTTGACTTTTTGAACTCGAAAGCAAAGAGGCAGCCCCAAAGCAATTCGGGACTGCCCCTTTGTTAACCTAACTAACGGAGAAATCTAGAATCTCTTTTTCAATCCGACGTACCAGAACCGGCCTTTGACGGTAGTAAGGGATTCGTCGTAACCGTTCTCGAAGGAGCCACCCACAAACGGTGGATCTTCATCAGTCACGTTCTGCATGCCCAGCGTGACGGTGGTGTTATTAAGCCACCATTTCCAGTTGCTGCAGCCATACTCGGCTGTCGAGACGGGCACCACGTTCTTCTCCTTGCCATCCTTCATCTTCACGTTCTTCCCACCATCCTTGGCAAAGCCAGGTACCTCGGCTGGAGCGGGCGGCGGCAGGTTAAACGTGTAGTTTAAGATAAGGTCGAGCGTGGTCCACGCAGAGACTTTGCGCGCAAGCGCTTCATCCCCCTTATCACCCAGCGCGCCAGGGCCGCTCCTGGGCTCGTTAAGCTTTGTCGATGACGTCAGACTCGCATTGTCATCCTCATACTGACCAGTCCAGTGAACTATCGCGCCGATATCCAAGCCCTGCATCCATGTATCAGCCGGACCGTCGTAGAAGATACTGAAGTTAGCCCGATGCCATGGCAGCGAACTGGTTAACGCAAACCCTGGCGGCAGGAATTCGCCCCCGATGCCGACCCGCTTCACATCAGGTGCAGCTTGAAACTCAGCTCGGGAGAGCCAAGTGCCGTTGACCGTGGTGGTCAACCTTCCCCAATCGCCATGTCCGAAGATCGTCGAATCCAGGATATAGATCGCCTCGTAATCGAGACCTTCAAAGACCGCGCCGGAAAGGTTGGCGCTCGGATCGACAACGAATTGGACTGGCCCAGGCTCGGTAGGGTCGGTACCAACACCACGGACTACCAACACCCCGTTGGTTCCTACGGTTGACGCGCCAGGTCCTGGTGGTGGATTCTCCCCGATGATGGTTTGCGCACCTCGGGTTGCCACGATGTCGCGCATATCAATGTGCCACCAGTCTGCGCTCAGTGTCAGACCCTTAACCCATTTTGGACTGTAAACGATTCCGTAAGTCCACTCATAGGCCACTTCCGGATGCAGATTCGGGTTTCCTAAAGTACGTTCCTCAATCTGCGGCTCGGTCTGAGTGGAAAACGGATCGGCTACAATTGGGAAGCCTTGCGTTGAAGCAG
>Ga0209577_10003039_pt1 | contig 15865 bp, 13 predicted proteins | sample GraSoiAngelo_109_FD_185874 | JGI IMG/M metagenome (GOLD analysis project Ga0209577, IMG submission 185874) | Grasslands soil microbial communities from the Angelo Coastal Reserve, California, USA - 14_0903_12_20cm (SPAdes) (version 2) | ecosystem: Environmental > Terrestrial > Soil > Grasslands...
TGAGGACGCACCGCCGCATCGTCATATCCACGGGGAGTCTGCAAGGCATGTGATGCTGAGCGAAGCCGGTGGAGCGACGGGCGCCCCCCGCCCGTCGACTGCGGAGGTCCGCTGCTGCTCAGGGCTGCACCGCGCCCGGATCCGACCTACTACAATCAGGCATGGACGCAGGCTTCCAGTGCGCCGCTTGCGGAGAATGGAACGAGACTTCTGTGGATGAATCCTCCGGCTCCGTCCAAAGCTATGTAGAAGACTGTCAGGTATGTTGCCGGCCGAATCTGCTGCGCGTTTCCTATTCAGAAACGCAGGAGTTCGTGATCGCTGCTGAACTTGAATGACCTCGAACACCACCGCGGTGAGGCGGCCAACAATCGTGTAATCACGATCAGGTTTGTATCAGGGCACGACTTCAGTCGTGCCGTTAGTGCGGCAACCTAAAGCGGCTTCAGCCGCGGTCTCACGAGCTTATCGGAGGTCCCAGTTCGAGATCTTGGCTGTAACTTCTGTTTCGTATAAGGGGCGCGCCTTCAGTGCCTGCCCTGAGCGAAGTCGAAGGGCGCGCCGCAAGGCGCAGCATTAGAAAACGCCTTTCAGACACTGTCTATGGAAGGGCAATAGTGCTGTCTCTAGCATCGCGGCCAAAAATCAAGACTTCGTCCTCACTTTGGGGCGCTAAAGATAGGACTGGATTCCACCCGGCCCTTGTGGACAGCGGTATATTTACAGGTCGACGCCTGACAGCACCCGTCGCCAAGGAGAACAACGGCCATGTCGACTTATAGTCCGCCCACCGGGCGCATGGTTTCTCACAACATGGTCACCACACAATTTGAGTTGGATGGCTATCGAGTCACCCGCACGCTGGGCGTGGTGCGTGGCATCGTAGTTCGCTCCCGCTCAATTTTCGGCACTATCGGCGCTGGCCTCCAAACTATAATTGGCGGCAACATCACGCTACTGACCAACCTGTGTGAGAAAACGCGCTCCGAGGCCTTCGACCTGATGCTGCAGCATGCGGCGGAACTCGGCGGCAATGCGGTCGTCGGCGCCCGCTACGATGCCACCGAGATCATGCAGGGCGTCACCGAGGTTTTGGCCTACGGAACCGCCGTCTACGTGGAGCCTGCGAAATAAGGAGTCGTTCCCGTCCGACGACGGATCCTTCCAGCTATGGCGAACTGCACCCAATGTGGCCGCAAACTTCCCGCGTTTTCTTTTCAGAAGATCTGCGAATGGTGCGTGCGCCACGAAGCCGCGAAACGTGGCGAGGAACCCGAAGACGCCATCCAGTCGGTGATGCCCGTGCCCTGGGCGGCTGGCGACTCGTCCTCAGTGATCGTTACCCAGGCATTCTTCGGAATTAACATTGCCGTCTTCGCTGCCATGGCGCTGCAGGGCATCGCCATGGATCCGAATTCCCAACAGCTGATTCACTGGGGCGCCAACTACGGACCGCTGACATTGGGCGACCAGCCTTGGCGACTGCTGACCTCGACCTTCGTCCATATCGGGTTGCTGCACATCTTTTTCAACATGTGGTGCCTGTGGGACCTGGGTGCAATGTGCGAATCGCTTTATGGACATTGGACCTTCGCAGCGGTGTACCTGATCTCCGGCGTGGCTGCCAGCCTGACCAGCGTGTGGTGGAGACCGGTCGGCGTGAGCGCCGGAGCTTCGGGAGCGATCTTCGGGATTGTGGGCGCGCTCATCGCGTCGCACTACCTGGGCGAGTTTTCGGCGCCGGGATTTGCAGTGAGGTCAAGGCTTCGGAGTGTAGTGACGTTCGCAGGTTACGCCTTGCTTTTTGGGGCAGTCTCCGGCCGCACCGATAACGCGGCCCATATCGGCGGGCTGGTTACAGGATTAATCTTCGGCGCGCTGATTGCACGCGGAGCTCCGGAACGTGATGCATTGCCCCGTATTGTGGTCGTGCTGTGCGTGGGCTTGGTTGTTCTGGGGGCCGCAGCGTGGTTGCATCGGTCGCGCAGTTACCTCATTCACGCACAGCGTGGCGATGCACTCGTCAACGAAAACAAGCCCGACGAAGGCGCAGCCGAATTGCAATTATCGATTCGCCAGCGTCCGGATTATCTTCCCGCACATTTCGGGCTGGCCCACGCCTACTTCGATAAGGGGCAGTTCAGTGAGGCGGAAGCTGAACTGAACCGTGTGCTCCAGTTGCAGCCGAGCCACGCGGGCGCCAAATACGAGCTCGGCATGGTCTATTTGCATCAGCGGCGGAGCGCCGACGCGAAAGGCGAATTTACGGAGTTGCTGCGCACCGACAAGAACGACGCATATGCGCATTTTGGTTTGGGCATGGCACTAGCGGCAGAAGAGAACCATCAGGGCGCGTTGGAGGAATTCAAAACAGCGGCGCAGACCCAGCCAGACTTTTCTTCCGCCTTCTACAAGATCGGCCTGGAAGAAACGAAACTGAAGCAATACGACGAAGCCATTGCTGACTTCCGCAAACAGGTAGAAAAGTGGGGCGACGACTATGCCACAGAGACCGCCCTGGCCGACGCTTATCAAGCCAAAGGCATGTTGGGCGAAGCAAAAGCTGCGCTCGAAAAAGCAGGGAAGTTGAAGGCCGGCAAATAGCGAGTTCGCCGCCCGCTATCCTCTAAAAGCCAAAGGCAGCCACAAGGCTTCACCCCGAGAACCTTCGTGTCCTTCGTGGTTCAGTCTTTCGCCTTTCTCTGTGCCTCTGTGTCTCTGTGGTGGATGGAGGTCGACTGTTATCCACAGAAATGTTGCGGGCGCAAGCAAAATGAAAGGCGAAGAAAGAGGGAAAGAACCCATTCTCTAAACGCAACATCTTGTGGTCACCGAAACAGTAAGCTACAAGAACTCGCGCTTTTGAAAACCGCCCTGTAGGGACCCCTGCGACCTTTAACTTTGTTATTGACAACAAACCATTTAGGCGTAGGATGTGGTCAAAAGTGGTACAAAGTGGTCAAGGCAGTAGAGGTCGTGGGCAGCGGTGATGCATCTTGAGGCGCCAGTGGAAATTAAGACTGACACCCTGAAAAACAGCCCGAACGAACCGGAAATGACCACGTTGCAAGCCGCTTTTACCTCCTCCCTGGTTGCTGTTGTGGCAACTGTCAGCGGTACCGGACGCCCTCACCGGCGCAAACGAACCTATGTTTCGCGGCAATCACCCAACTCGCGTCGACGACAAAGGGCGTCTCAAGGTCCCGGCCGAGTTCAAGCGCGTGATCGACGAGAAATACGGCACGCAATTCTACATCACAAGTTTGGACGGGAGGGTTGCCCAGATATATCCCTTCGAGGAATGGGAGCGGATCGAGCAGAAGCTGGCCAATCTCTCCACTTTCAATCCCACGAAGAAGAGGTTCCTCACCCGGGTGAATTACTGGGGACAGCAGGTGGAAATGGATGGGCAGGGCCGGTTGCTGATCCCGCAGTTGCTGCGCGAGAAAGCGGTCATCAAGGGCGAAGTCGCGGTGCTCGGGAACTTGACGTATCTGGAAGTGCGCAACCTGTCAACGTTGCAAACGGAGATCGAGACCGAGTCATTCACCGCGGACGATGAGAAGACGCTCGACGATCTGGGCATCTAGTGGACGAGGGTTTTGGACGAAACACCCCCGAGCGGGGGCATGGTGGCAAGGCTGGCCATGTACCGGTTCTTTTAAAAGAAGCGATCGATTTTCTAGCCATCCAGCGCGGTGGGACGTATATCGACGCCACGGTGGGCTTGGGCGGGCACAGTTACGAAATCGCAAAACGCCTCGGCGCACCGGGTCATTTGATTGGGGTCGATAAGGATCCGGCGGCTCTCGAAAGAGCAGCTGCCAGTCTGCAGTCGCCAGTCGCCAGCGAGGTCAGTGGAGCGACGGGCGTCCTCGCCGGTCGAACCGATTGGCCGCAGGTCGAGTTGATACATGGTTCGTTTGCAGATTTGGCCAACGACCAACGACCAACGACCATCGACGGTTTACTCGCAGACCTCGGCGTCAGCAGCCTGCAGCTCGACAATGCCGCGCGCGGATTCAGTTTTCAGGCGGAAGGACCGCTGGACATGCGCATGAACACGCAGTCCGGCGAGACCGCCGAACAAGTGGTAAATCAGGCCGACGAGGTCACACTCGCCAACCTGATTTACGAATTCGGTGAGGAAAGGAGGTCGCGGAGAATCGCCAGAGCCATTGTCCGGTCGCGGCCGATACGCACTACCGCGCAACTTGCGGAAATCGTTTCAGCCGCGGCCCGGCCAATGAACCAGGCGGAAAGAAGAATTCATCCCGCGACGCGCACCTTTCAGGCTCTCCGAATCTTCGTAAACCGCGAACTCGACGACCTGCGGGCGCTGATGGAAGCAGCCCCGCGGTTGCTGAAACCGGGAGGCAGGCTGGTGATCATCAGTTTCCACTCGCTGGAAGACCGCATCGTGAAAGATGCTCTTCGCGAAGGCGCGAAACGAGGTCACTACCGCTTGCTGACGAAAAAGCCGGTGACGGCCGATGAGGAAGAAATCGATCGCAATCCGCGGTCGCGCAGCGCGAAGCTGCGAGCCGCCGAAAGATTGTAGCGCCGGCGTCTCGCCGGCTGTCATGCAATCAAAAAGGGTTTTCCTCCGAAGAACCCATCGGGGGCCCCAGCGTGATGCATCCGCGTTGGGGAAAGATTGTGGGTGAAGTAAGCCCGGCACGCACCAGGGAAGGCGTGCCGGGGCAAGGTATCCAAGGCGGCATCGCCTCTCACAAACGAGGCGAAAAAAGAAACAGGACAGGAGTCAGGGCCATGTACACAGGAACATTGATCAAGGAAATAATGGCAATCGTCGAGCGTTCGGAAGCTCGCATTCGCGACGCGAATCCGCAGAACGAACTCGAGCGCTGGTATGCATCCCAGCATCAGAGCGTGCACGTAGACGCCGATCTCGTCGGGGTAGCCTAAATGCCAGCCGCCGCGACCGCACAAGCCATGGCCAACAGCCAGCGCAAATCGTTCTGGGTTGGAACTCCCGAGATTTACTTTGCGAAGACGATCGACAACTCGCGCCTGGTCAAGGTAGAAGATCCGCGCCGGGCCCGCGAAATGCGGCATTTCAGCATCGCGCTCTGTTGTCTCTTCCTGCTGGTCATGACCTATGCGTGGCAGCACTTCAAAGCCATCGAATACGGCTATCAGATCGAGTCGCTCAAAATGCAGCGCGACAGCATAGTGGAAATGAATCGGGAGCTGCATCTGGAAGATGCGTCCCTGCGTAACCCGGAGCGCATCGACCTGATGGCCCGCAAACTAGGCCTGCAATCGCCACAAGCCGGGCAGGTGATGCGGCTGGACGCCTCGGCCGATGGCGGCACCCCAGTTATGGCAAGCATGACTCCAATTTCTGTGATCTCGGCACGATAAGCAGCAGCTGAGCGGCATGAAAGAAGTTTTGCCCCTCCCCTGGCAGTACTTTTTTGGCGGCTTGCCAACATGGTGAGCCGCCATGTTTGTCTCTGAGATGGATGTCGTGAGGAACTGACCTTGGCCACGCCTCGCAGCCGCGCGAACCACCGCCTCTACATCCTGGGCGGTCTTCTTCTGCTGTGGCTGTGCGTGATCTGCCTGCGTCTGGTCTATCTGCAGATCTTCCGCTACGGCGATTTCCAGCAGCGCGCCGACCACCAGCAGCAGCGTTCGATCAACGTGTCCGCCAAGCGCGGCATTATCTTCGACCGCCAGGGCAACGAATTGGCCATGTCCATCATGGTGGACTCGGCCTTTGCCGTGCCCAGCGAGGTGCCCGACCTTCCCAATGCGATCTCTTTGATCACACGCATTACGGGTGAAGACGCGCGCTTCGTCCTGGCGGATTGCCGCGCTCACAAAACGTTTTGCTGGGTCGCACGCAAAGCCAATGCCGAGACAGTCGAGCGCATTCGTGCTCTGAATCTGCAGGGAATCCATTTCCAGAAAGAATCGAAACGCTTTTATCCCAAGCGCGAACTGGCGGCACAGGTGCTCGGCTATGTGGGCACCGACGATGGCGGCCTGAGCGGCATCGAGCGCGGATATGACGAACAGTTGCGCGGCCAGCCCGGCCGCATGCAAATCTCGGTCGACGCCCGCAAGAAGTGGTTCGCCCGAATTGAGAAAGAACCCGAGGCGGGCGACAATCTGGTTCTCACCATCGACGAAAAAATTCAATATATTGCCGAGCGAGAACTGGAACAGGCCATTAAAGATACCCACGCGATTGCCGGCACCGTGATCGTGGAGAATCCGCGCACGGGAGAAATCCTGGCGCTGGCAAATCGCCCGACTTTCAATCCCAACATCAAAAAGCAAATTAAGAATGAAGCTCTGAAAAATCGCGCAGTGAGCGATGTCTACGAGCCTGGTTCTACGTTCAAGCTGGTCACGATTTCCGGGGCGCTCGAGGAAAGGATTACGCGGCCGGAGGAAGTGTTTGATTGTCAGATGGGCTCTATCGTGATCAACGGCATGCGTATCCGCGACAGCAAGCCCCACGGACTGCTCACGGTTTCCGATGTACTTGCGGAGTCGAGCGACGTGGGCGCCATCAAGATTGCGCTCCGCCTGGGCGAAGATCGCTTTTACAAATACATTCGCGCATTCGGTTTCGGCCAGCAGACCGGCATTGAACTGCCGGGAGAAACACGCGGCCTGACCAAACCCGTGAACCGCTGGTCAAAAGTGTCGATTGGCGCGATTTCGATGGGACAGGAGATTGGTGTCTCCCCGATCCAACTGGCTGCCATGGTTTCAACCTTCGCGAACGACGGTGTTTGGGAGGCGCCGCGCATTGTGGCCACGACCACGCCGCCTTCGATCATTCCGCAGACTTTCGTATTCCGTCCCGAACACGAGCGCCGTGTCATCTCAGCGATTACTGCAGCCCAGATGCGGCAGATGATGCGCGGGGTCGTCTTACATGGAACCGGCCGCAAGGCCGTGCTCGAAGGCTACACAGCGGCAGGGAAGACTGGCACCGCGCAGAAAGTCGATCCCGCAACCGGCGGGTATTCACGGACAAAATACGTGGGTTCGTTTGCAGGCTTCGCCCCCATCAACAATCCCGCCGTGACAGTCGCGGTCATCCTCGATTCGGCGGTCGGGCTGCACCAGGGCGGCCAAGTCGCCGCGCCTGTGTTTCAGCGCGTCACACAGCAGGTTCTGGAATACCTGCATGTGCCGCACGATATGCAACTGCCACCCAATCGCCAGGTCTGGCTGGCACAGAATAAGGTGAAGGACTCCGATCTGGACGAGAGCTCGCCGGATCACCTCGGATCGTCGCTGGAAGTCGCCGACATTGGACCGCTGGATTCGGCGCCGCGTGTACCCGCGGTCTCCCAGCAAGCGCCTAAACCCTCAGCCGCGCAAGGAGGAGTGGTTCCGGCAGCCCTCCGCGCAAAGGAGACAGCCCCACAGGCTCCTTCCGCCGTCTCTCTGCCGGCCAATATTACAGATTCCGCAAAATCCGCTTCCAACGAAACCGTAGTTCTCGACGTCGAGCAAGGAGGCATCGAGGTGCCTTCGTTCATCGGGAAGAGTGTTCGCAATGCGCTCGAGCTCGCGGAAGACAGCGGTCTGGAACTGAACCTCGTAGGCAGTGGAATTGCCCGAGAGCAGTCGCCCGCTCCCGGAAGCCACGTGACCGCCGGGTCAAGAGTGGTCGTGAAGTTTGGCCGCTGATTTGGCTGCCCCATCCCAACCTCACGTTCTTTGCGAGGGTAGGGTGGGTTTTCCCAGGAACGACACGGTTGTCGTGGGTCGCTCAACATAGCAACAGTCTTTGCTTCCTCGTACAATAAAATCATCGTAATGACTTTTGAGCAGATGCTGCAGGGAGCGGAGGTCCTCTCCCTGAGTGGGAACGCCGACGTCACCGGCCTGGCCTACGACTCCCGCCAGGTGAAGCCCGGTTACGTCTTCCTCGCCATGCGAGGCGAGACCAGCGATGGCAATCGCTTCATCGACCGGGCGATTGCTGCCGGCGCAGCCGCGATTGTCACCGATTCCGCCGTTGAGCAGCCTCGCCCGGGAATTTCCTGGGCACGCGTCGCCCACGGTCGTCGCGCTCTCGGCCGCTTGAGCGCGAACTTCTACAAACGGCCAGCGGAGCGGCTCGCCATCACCGGAATCACAGGTACAAATGGCAAGAGCACGACGGCTTTCTTGGTCGAATCCATTCTTTCCGCCGCAAAACGGAAGAGTGTGCTCGTAGGCACCATCGAGTACCACGTTGCCGGCAAGATCCTGCCCGCACCGCACACTACGCCCGAGTCTCTCGAACTGAACCAGTTCCTGGCAGAAGGGCTTGGCCAGGGCGCAACGGAAGCGGTCATGGAAGTCTCCTCGCATGCCTTGGCCCAGCAGCGGGTATTCGCCGTGCCTTTTGATGTGGCGGTGTTCACGAATCTGACACGCGATCACCTCGATTATCACCACAGCATGGACAGTTACTTCGATGCCAAGCGCATGCTTTTCGAAGGCTGCGGCACCGATACCCCGCGCAGCGCAGTTATTAACACCGACGATGAATACGGACAGAAGCTGGTCCAGATCAGCAAAAAATCAGGTTCCGGGGTTTCCACCTACGGCTGGACGAATGGAGACTTTCGCGCCAAGTCGGTGGAGATCACAGCGCGCGGGACACGCTTTGACATGATTACGCCCAATGGGGCGATTGCCCTGTTTTCGCCGTTGATCGGCAAGGTGAACGTCTACAACATACTTGCGGCGGCCGGAGCCGCTATGGCTCGCGGGTGTTCGCACGAAGACATCGCCAATGGAGTCGCTTCTCTGATCCGGGTTCCCGGGCGGTTCGAACGGGTCGACTGCGGTCAGCCGTTCACGGTCGTGGTCGACTATGCGCACACCGACGATGCCCTGCGGAATTTGACCGCTTTGGCGCGGGAGTTCGTCACTCAGGCAAACCACAAAAGACGCGTGATTACCGTCTTTGGATGTGGTGGCGACCGTGATCGCGCCAAACGTCCATTGATGGGCGAGGCAGCGGGCAAGGGCAGCGATTTTGTCGTGCTTACTTCCGACAATCCGCGCAGCGAAGATCCGCTGGCGATTATGAATGATGCCGTTGTCGGTATTCAGCGTTCGGGCACGAAATATGCAATGGAGCCGGACCGGCGCGCCGCCATCGCTCTTGCGGTCCGGGAGGCGGCTCCGGGAGACATCGTGCTGATCGCCGGCAAGGGTCACGAAAAAGTGCAGGTCTCGCGCGAGGGTTCGGTCCCGTTTGACGATGTGAACGTCGCCCGCGAGGTTCTGGCGACGGCAGGCTACGAGTGCCAGGCCGCCACAGCGGGAGCGGGGCAACAGGGATGAAGCTGCCGCTCTCGAAGATCGAGGAGTTTCTGAACGCGACCGGCGAATGTGAGTTGAAAGAAATCGCGCAGGGATACTCGATCGACTCCCGCACCGTTCAACCCGGTGAACTTTTCTTCGCAGTCAAGGGTGAGCGCCTGGACGGCCACGACTTCGTGCACCAGGCGCTTGAGCGGGGAGCCGTATCCGCGGTCGTGCGCAAGGATCAACTGGCACGTTTTCCGGTGAAAACCTGCCTGCTGGCAGTCGATGACACTCTCCATGCGCTGCAAACGCTAGCCACCGCCGTGCGGCGCATTTGGGGAAAGCCTGTCGTTGGCGTCACGGGATCTGCCGGCAAGACCACTACCAAAGAAGCGATTGCGCACGTGCTGTCGAGCCGTTATCGCGTTCTGAAATCGGAAGGCAATTTCAACAATCACTTCGGCCTGCCCCTGATGCTTCTGAAACTCGAGCCGGAACACGACATGGCCGTCATCGAGATGGGGATGTCGCACGCCGGGGAAATCTCGGCCCTGGCCAAAATCGCGCAGCCTGAAATCGGGGTAGTCACCGTGGTGGCTCCAGTCCACCTCGAATATTTCGACTCTCTCGCGTCGATCGCCCGCGCCAAATACGAATTAATCGAGTCCCTGCCCGCGGGAGGCATCGCCGTACTGAATGCCGACGATGAGTATGTTTCGCAGTTTGGCCGCGACTTCAATGGCAAAGTTGTGACGTACGGCACCCGCTCAAACGCCGACATCCGCGCCGAACAGATCCAGTCCCGAGGCGCGGAAGGCTCTGCGTTCGATGTGGTCGTAAACGGCGTGCGCCAGCGAGCCGTTTTGCCGCTGGTAGGCACTCATAACATCTCCAATGCACTGGCCGCAGTCGCAGTGGGCTTCGAACGCGGCATCACGCTCGCGGAAGCGGTCGCGTCCCTGGCAACCATGCGGGCCGCGGACAAACGTGGCCAGGTCGTCCAGTTGGGTAACATCCGCGTCATCAACGATTGCTACAATTCCAACCCAAAAGCACTCGAAGCGATGGTGGACGCGCTCGCCGCCATGCCGGCAAAACGGCGAATTGTGGTTGCCGGGGAGATGCTGGAGTTAGGTCCAGCCGGCGAAAAGATGCACCAGGCGGCAGGGCAGCACATCGCGGAGAAGAAAATCGACGTCCTGATCGGAGTTCGCGGCCTCGCGCAACCCATGGTGGAGGCGGCGAAGACCAAAGGTATGCAAGCCGAATTCGTCGCCACTCCGGAAGAAGCGGGCGAGTGGCTGGCTGGGCAATCCCGCGAAGGAGATGTCGTGCTGCTCAAGGCTTCTCGCGGAGTCAAGCTCGAGAAAGCTTTGGAGAAGTGGAAGGAACTGGCTGGTAGTCGTTAGCTGGTGGTCGTTGGCTGATGGCCGTTCGCGAAACACGCGTCCTGGAGTTAAGCATGAGCACAGAACCAAGAACAGCAGCGCAGGTCTCTTTAGGCGACGACCGGCGATCGAAGGGCGACGATTCGCCAACGACCAACGACCAACGACCAACGACTGAATTCGGAGGCTGATTGCTTTACTGGCTGCTGTTCGTCAAGCTGTACCATTATTTTCCGCCATTTCGTATCTTCCGCTATCTTACGTTCCGTACTGCGTTCGCGAGCCTCACGGCGCTCTTCACCGGGCTTATTGTTGGGCCGCTCGTGATCAATCGCCTGAGGGACTTCCAGATCGGGCAGTACATTCGCGAGGAAGGTCCCAAAGCCCATCAGAAGAAGGCCGGCACTCCCACCATGGGCGGGTTGCTGATTGCGATCGCCATCGTGGTGCCCACTTTGTTGTGGGCGGATCTGGCGAATGTATTTGTGTGGCTCGCCATCATCTCGACCTGCGTGTTCGCGGCCATCGGCTTCACTGACGACTATATAAAGGTGGTGCAGCGCCGCAATCTTGGTCTGACGGCGCGCGCCAAGCTCGGCCTGCAGATCCTTACCAGCCTGCTGATTGCGGTCGCTCTCATTGCCATGCAGAAACGCGGCTTGTACTCCACCAAGCTGATCGTTCCCTTCATCAAGCAGTTCCGGCCTGACCTCGTGATCGAGCGCTGGGCACACAATCCTCACTTGTGGCCGCTGGCCTTCTTCCCGTTCGTGATCTTCGTCTGCATAGTGATCGTGGGCTCGAGCAATGCGGTCAACTTAACGGACGGGCTAGACGGTCTGGCAATCGGTTGCACCGTGATCGCGGCGGGAGCCTTGACCGTGCTCACCTACGTCAGCGGGCATGCGACCTTTGCGTCCTATCTGGAATTGCAGCGCATGCCCCAGATCGGCGAGTTGACCATCTTTTGTGGCGCGATGGTGGGAGCGTCCATCGGATTCCTCTGGTACAACGCCCATCCAGCTGAAGTTTTCATGGGGGACGTCGGCTCGCTGGCCCTCGGCGGGGCGATCGGCACAGTGGCCGTCATGATCAAGCAGGAACTGCTTCTACCGTTCATCGGCGGCGTTTTCGTGATCGAAGCGCTCTCGGTGATCCTGCAGGTCGCGTCCTACAAGCTGCGTAAAAAGAGAATCTTCAAAATGGCTCCCATCCACCATCATTTTGAATTGATGGGCTGGTCCGAATCCAAGGTCATTGTCCGTTTTTGGATCGCGTCGCTGGTTTTTGCGTTATTCGCATTGACCACGTTGAAGCTGAGGTAGATAAAAGAAGCAGGGCGATGGACCTCAAAGACAAGCGGGTTCTGGTGGTGGGTCTCGGCAAATCGGGGGTGGCCTCCGCGCTATTCTTGAAGGAGCGCGGGGCGCGGGTGACGGTCTCCGACACCAAGTCTCCCGACCAGTTGCGTGACGAAATTCCGGTGCTGCTCGATCACGGCATAACGGTCGAGACGGGAGGCCATGGGGAGCGCACTTTCCGAGGACAAGATTTGATCGTGGTCAGTCCCGGTGTCCCGGTCGACGCGGCCCCCTTGGTGCAGGCGCGCGCCGCCGGTGAGCCAGTGATCGGGGAGATCGAACTGGCCGCGCAGAATCTGCCCGGTGAAATCGTCGCCATCACCGGCTCCAACGGCAAGACGACGACCACAACGCTGGCGGGCGAGATTCTTGCTGCGGGCGGCTTCCCGGTATCGGTTGGCGGCAACATTGGAACTCCGGCGATCTCGCTCGTGGAGCGCGCCACCAGGCAGACCATCGTGGTCCTCGAGGTTTCCAGCTTTCAACTGGAGACGATCCAAACCTTCCGGCCGAAGGTTGCAGTTGTTCTCAATGTCACTCCTGACCACCTCGACCGCCACCGCACCTTTCAAACCTATGTTGACGCGAAGACGCGGATCTTCGAGAACCAGCAGGCATCGGATTTCGCCGTCCTGAACGAAGACGATCCAACCTGCCGGACATTGCGCGATCGAACACGCGCCCAGGTGTTCTGGTTCAGCCGCAAGAAAGAGGTTGAGCAGGGAGCCTGTGTCCGCGACGGCAAAATATTCTTCCTCGATGGCAAATCCCAGCGTGAGGTCATGCTGGTCAGCGAGATTCCACTTAAGGGCGCGCACAACGTGGAGAACGTGCTCGCCGGGGTCTGTGCCGGCGCCCTTATGGGATGCGAGCCCCCAAAAATCCGCCAAGCCATCCAGAACTTCAAGGCTGTCGAGCATCGCCTCGAATATGTCGCGACCATCAAAGGGGTGCAGTACTTCAACGACTCGAAAGCAACGAACGTAGACGCCACCATCAAAGCACTCGAATCGTTCCCGAAGAATATCCACCTGATCCTCGGAGGCAAAGACAAGGGCAGCGATTACACGGTGTTGAACGATCTGCTCCGGGAGCGAGTGAAGCGTGTATACACAATCGGCGCGGCTGCCGAGAAGATTGAATCGCACATCAAGGGAGCGGCTGAGGTCGTGCACGCCGAGACGTTGGAGAATGCCATCCGGCGCGCATCGGCGGTAGCTGAGCCCGGAGACATTGTGTTGCTAGCCCCGGCCTGCGCGAGCTTTGATCAGTTCCAGAGCTACAACCACCGCGGCAGAGTTTTCAAAGAAGTTGTCCAGGCCCTTCTTGGCGAACCGCGTCCTGGGGCATGACTCTGATTCATGGCTTGAGTTTTTTAGAGCGCTCTCTTACCAACTTTGTCATCCTGGGCGAACTGAGGCGCCAGCCGAACGTAGTCGAAAGCCTGCCCTGAGCGTAGTCGAAGGGGACCCCACGCAAGTCCGCAGTGCCACCGGCCTATGGAAATTTTCCACCACAAATTATCTTCCTGTAATTGACTCCCCCGGAAATGCCATCTGCAACTCCACTCCTCCACCAAATCCTCCCACTGCGGATTGTGGGACTCAATCAGGCGTGCATCGATCTAAGTCCAATTTGTATGGTCCATGCTCGAAAAGCTCTCTAAGATCGTCTCGACGCGAGCAGGTGAGGGGTCCTTCGACTCCGCTCGGCTGCCGCCTCGCTGCGCTCAGGATGACAGAACGAGAAAAACGATGATGGCCACAGTGCGCTGTGGCGTGCTTTGAAAAGACTTCCACAATCGGAACCGCCGAACCAAACTTGCCAATCACGCAGCAAAAATTCGGAATCTAAAATCTCTCCTGCCTCCCCACCCCGTGGTCAAATAAACTTTCATGGCCAAGCGTGTCAGTGTCGATCGATGGTTGTTCACGGTCACGATGCTGCTCGTGTTCGTCGGCCTGATCATGGTGTTCAGTGCTTCCGCCGTGATGGCCAAGGAACGGTTTGGTTCGCCCTATAACTTCGTCCTGAAGCAATTGTTCTGGGCACTGGGCGGCATGTTGGCCATGGCGTTGGCCATGAAGATCGACTATCGCCGGTACAAGCATCCGGGCGTGGTTTTTTCGTTGCTGGCCGTCACCACGTTGCTGCTGCTCTCCGTGTTCTTGCTCGACCGCTCGCACAATACCCATCGATGGATCCACTGGAGCGGTTTCTCGTTTGAACCTTCCGAACTCGCCAAGCCCGCGCTGATTCTGTTTCTGGCATTTTTCCTCGAAGGCCGAACCAAGGCGATTGCAGACTGGAAGCACACCCTGTTGCCGGCGGCCGTGCCGACGATATTATTTCTGCTGCTGATCGTCGCCCAGCCCGATCTAGGGACGGCGATTGCCTGCGCCGGCATTACCGCCGCGATCCTGTTTGTCGCGGGCATGCAGCTTCGCTATTTCGCATACGCATTTGCTGCCTCGGTGCTGCCGCTCTATTTCCTTCTGTTCCACGTCAGTTGGCGGCGCGACCGCATGCTGGCGTTTCTGAACCCCTATGCCGACCCCCGCGGCACCGGTTTCCACATTATTCAGTCGCTGATCGCGGTCAGTACCGGCGGCCTGACTGGAATCGGTCTGATGGAAGGGAAGCAGAAGCTCTTCTATCTTCCCGAGCCGCATACCGACTTCATCTTTGCGGTCACAGCAGAAGAACTCGGGCTGGTGGGAGCCTTATTTGTGGTAGCACTCTTTGCAGTGTTCCTATGGCGCGGAACCCGCGTTGCCCTCCGCACCGAAGACCTGTTCGGCCGATTCCTCGCCGTGGGCATCACCAGCATGATCATCCTGCAGGCCTTCATCAACATCAGCGTGGTCCTTGGCCTGATGCCCACCAAAGGAATCCCGCTGCCGTTTGTGTCCTACGGCGGCTCGTCGTTGTTCGTCATGCTGGGCTGCGTAGGTGTTTTGCTGAACATTTCGAAGCAAGTGGAATGAGCTGCGAGCTGCGAGCTACGAGCGACGAGCTGCGAGCAAACAAAGGTCTGGACTCTACTCGAACCTCGCGGCTCGTAGCTCGCAGCTTAAATCAACGAGACTCCATGCGCGTAGTGCTGGCAGGCGGTGGGACCGGTGGACACGTAATTCCCGCGCTGGCGATTGCCCAGCAGTTGAAGAAGACATTCGCGGCAGAATTGTTGTTCATCGGCACGCCGCGTGGAATGGAAAATCGACTTGTCCCGGCCGCCGGCTTCGACTTGCGCCTGGTGCAGGTCGGCGCGCTGAAAAACGTAACCCTGACGACCCGCCTGAAGACATCTTTGGATCTGCCGCGCGCCATTGCGAATTCCTTACGCATGCTTACCGAATTCCGGCCTGACGTTGTGATCGGCGTTGGAGGATACGCTTCCGGGCCAGCCATGGCGGCTGCCATCCTGCGCCGCGTCCCTACCATCGCGTTCGAGCCCAACGTCGTGCCCGGATTCGCGAACCGCGTGATCGCGCGCTGGGTCTCGGCCGCCGCGGTGCATTTCGAGGAAACCTGCCGATTCTTTCCGAATTGCCGCGTGACGGGCGTTCCCGTCCGATCCGCTTTCTTTCAGATTCCCTCGAAGACGGCGGGCACCCAGCCCACCCTGCTGGTTTTCGGCGGAAGCCAGGGAGCACGCGCCATCAATGACGCGATGATCGCGTCGCTGCCAGGTCTTCGCGAAAGAGCGCCGGCGCTGCACATCATTCATCAGACTGGCGAGCGCGACTATGAGCGCGTGCGGCTCGCCTACGAGCAGTCCGGCATCTCCGGCGAGGTTCACAAGTTCATCGACGA
>Ga0209577_10003040_pt1 | contig 15856 bp, 13 predicted proteins | sample GraSoiAngelo_109_FD_185874 | JGI IMG/M metagenome (GOLD analysis project Ga0209577, IMG submission 185874) | Grasslands soil microbial communities from the Angelo Coastal Reserve, California, USA - 14_0903_12_20cm (SPAdes) (version 2) | ecosystem: Environmental > Terrestrial > Soil > Grasslands...
TTCGAACGCGCTCGATGGCCTGCCGAAAGAACCGCGCGATGTCGGCCGGGCGGCTGTACTTCGTCTGCGGCAGCCGGAACTGCAGCGTCAGCACGTTGGCCGAATCGAAGCCGCTGTCGACGCGCTGCAGCGCGAGCATCGACTGCACCAGCAGGCCTGAGACCGCGAGAATCGCGACCGAGAGCGCGACTTCGGCGACGACCAGGCCGTCGCGCGTCCTGCCGCCGGTGCTGGATGTCCGGCGCGATCCTGTCTGCAGCGCGCGCGACGGATCGGCGCGCGACACGCGGATGGCCGGCGCGACGCCGCAGACGAGCGCGACCATCACACCGGCAAACGTCGTGAACAGCAGCACCGTGGCGTCGAGCGGCACGTCGGGCGGGATCGGCACCGGACGCGGCTGCAGCCACGCGAGCGTTCCGAGCAGCCAGCGTCCGAGCAGCAAACCGAGCGACGCGGCGGCAATCGACAGCAGCAGCACTTCGGTGAGCATCTGGCCAATCACCGTGCGCCGCGTGGCGCCGAGCGCCGATCGCACGGCGATCTCGCGCTGACGATCGACGGCGCCGGCGAGCAGCAGATTGCTGACGTTCACGCAGGCGATGAGGAGCACCGCCGCGACGCATGCGCGGAGCAGCAGCAGCGGCTGGCGCGAGTCGCCGACGAGATCGTCGTGCGCGAGCAGCGCCTCTATCGATCGACCGGCCTCTACGTTCGGGTCGGCCGCCTGAAGCCGGCGCGACACTATGTCGAGGCTCGCGTTCGCGGAGGCAATCGCCACGTCGGACTTCAGACGCGCGACACCCAGCATCACAGGCCCGCGTTCGGCAACCCTCCCGGCACCGGGAAGAGGCCCACGGGCATGAAGACGCCGATGCCGAGCGCGAGCGTGAGGATGGCGACGGCGGCGAACGCCGGCCGGCGCGTCCAGAGACGCAGCGCGTACCGAATGTTCTGGCGGATGGTGTCGATCACCGCCGGTTAGATGCGCGGGCGGCGCGAACGGTTGTCAGTCCTTGACTTCGACGACCGTGCGGGCGCTGCGGTGCGTGTGAATGGTCTCGGGCAGCAGCTTCTTGCTCAAATAGACCTTCGACTCGGCGTTGTCCGAAGCGTTGCGCTCGTACTTCACCACCTCGAACCGCAGATGATCGAGCGTGCCGCGCATCTCGTAGAACCTGTTCTTGGTCTTGACGACGATCTCGTCGAAGCCCTGCGCCATCGCCCAGTGCTCCTGCTGCTCGGTCAGGGCTCGAAAAAATCCCTGCCCGCGCCAGTCGCGGCGCGTGCCGCCGATCCACGTGTAGAGGACGCGGCGGCCGTCGAACTGCACGAAGCCCTGCAGCCTGTGCATGAGATCGATCAGCTTCGGCTCGGTTTCGGGGATCTTGATCTCATGCGCCACCTTGAAGGATACGGGCACGATGCTGCCGGGATCGTCGGGCAGCGGCGCCGTCGCGAGCAGGATGAGGTGCGCGCGCCCCTTGAGGCGGCGGATGATCTCGACCGCGGTCTTCTTCCGCGGGAATTCGCCGAAATATTCCTCGATGTACTGAATCTCGAGCGCACCCTGTTCGAGGTCGTACTGTGTGATTCGATATTCCACGGTTCGGAAACGGGCATTGTATATCAGAGCGCCTCAGCGCCCGGACCGCGAAACTCGCCAAGCCGAAAGGCCAGCACGAAGAGCCCGAAGGGCGCGACGAAGAACTACGGGTGGGCGACGGTCACGGTGTAGGAGATCGAATCGGTGAGGCTGCCGGGATCGGTGACGCTCACGCAGAACGCGCTCGCGAGCGCGTGGCCTTTGATCTGCGGCGTCGAGCTCGGCGTGGCGGAGACGCTCTGCACCGTGGCGCAGCTGCCAAGCACCGTCTGCGAAGGCAATCCGATCGCGAGCGTGAGCGCCGTACCGGCGGCGGGCGGCGCCGACGTGTCGGTCGCCGGCTCGATCCTGGTCAGCGTGACGTCAACCTCGCCGGGGACGGGTACGTTGAACGGATGCGAATCGGTGCCCAGAATTGAAACCGTGCCGGTAAACGTCTCGACAACTGTCGGTGGAGCGAACGACCCCGGCTGCGTCGGGACGGGCGTCGATGCCACGTCGCCGCTGCACGCGGCCGTGAGGACGATGACGCCCAGCACGGGAAACAACCTGTTCATTCCCTTCATGTTACTCGAGCACGCCCCATAATCAAGCTCTCCACCACAGAGTCGTCAGCTCGGATCGGCGCCGCACGCGCGGCCCGCGCCCGCCGGCTTCACAGAGTCGTTCGAACCGACGATTCCCTCGCGCATCAAAACGATCGTGCAGCTCGAGCCGCCGTCCATCGTCGGCCGCGACACGGCGCTGGAGCGCCTGCGCGCAAGCTGACAACAGCTGACGAAGGCCATCGCGTCGCTGTCGCCCGAGCGCGGCAGCGGATATACGGTGACGCTACTTTACGGCACGATGTCGCTGTTCGAATTCGCCGATTTCGTCGCCCGCCATGTAGCGCGCCACGACGCGCAGATCGATCGCACGGTCGCCAACACGGCCGTCTGACCTCGCCGACGCGAGGAAAAACTTTTCCGTTCGCGTTGGCGAGCGCCGTGCATTGGGCGCGTGACGTGAACCTGATGCGTGGTGGAAAGCTGTTGGCTGCGCTGGCGGCGGCATGCCTCGCGGCCGCCTGCACCTCCACTCAAACGTCGGTCACGTCGCCTTCATCAGACAAATGCCAGATCGGCATCAGCAATGCGCCCTCGTCATTTGGCGCCAGCGGCGGCAGCGGCACCGTCACCATTGCCGCGGCACGCGATTGCACCTGGTCGATCGACACGAACGCGAGCTGGATTGCGATCAACGGCAACGCTCAGGGTCAGGGCGGCGCGTCGATCGCGTACACCGTCGCGCCGAATCCTGTTCCGTCGGCTCGATCGGGCGCGATTGCGGTCGGTTCAGAAAGCGTGCAGTTGAGTCAGGCCGCGGCGCCGTGCCGGTTCGCGCTCAGCCGTTCGAACGACGCAATCGGCTCGGGCGGCGGCAAACTTTCCGTGGAGCTTTCGACGCTCAGCGGTTGCAACTGGACCGCGACGAGCGCGAACAACTGGATCGTGGTGTCATCGGGACAGAGTGGAAATTCGAGCGGAACCGTCGGGCTGACCGTGGCCGTGAACAATGGCGGATCGCGTGTCGGTCAAGTGAACGTCGCGGGACAGAACTACACGGTCGCTCAGGACGGTGCGCCTGTGCCGCCTCCGCCGACACCTGCACCCACGCCGACACCTGCGCCAGCACCAACGCCAAATCCAACTCCGACACCAACGCCGGGCCCGACTCCGACACCCGCGCCAGGCCCGACGCCGACACCAGCTCCTGCGCCGGCGCCGGCCCCGTCACCGCAGCCCTCCGGTCCGCGTGCCGACTTCTCGGGTTCCGCAACCGGCGTCAGCGGACGATGTCCGAACCTCACGTTCACGGTCTCGGGACGAACAGTCGTGACCGACAAGTCGACGAAGTTCAAACATCTCTCGTGCGATGACGTCGCGAAAGGCGGCCAGCCCGTGAGCGGAAGCGGCCCGACCGACAGCAGCGGCGTCATTCACGCAGACGTCGTGGAAAAGGTGAAAGGCGATGATTAGTGGAAGGTTCGCGCGGTTCGCTGGCGTCACGCTGACGCTCGTCGCGCTGGCATCGAGCGGATCGGCTCAAACGGTGTCCGACGCGCTGACGTTTCTCATGACGAACCAGTCGGTGCAGACCGGTGACTTCGAACGCGATCGCACGGCAGCGGAGGCCACGAGCGAAACGATTTCGCGCGCGATCCTCGCCAATCTGGCGACGCTGCCCGTGGCGACCTCGTCTAGCGGATTCCTGTACCGCCTCAACCCGGAGCTCGGCACGGTGGAGCGCGCGACCCAGAGCTTCGGCCCGTTCTTCGTCGAACGCGCGCTGACGGCGGGACGCCATCAGGCGTCGATTGGCCTGACGTTCCAGCAGCTGCGCTTCGAGTCGCTCGACGGCCGCACCCTCCGCAACGGATCGCTCGTCACGACGGCGAATCAGTTCGTCGACGAGGCCGCGCCGTTCGACGTCGATCGCCTCACGCTGAACATCGACGCCCGCATCGCGACGCTCTATGGAAACGTCGGCGTCACCGATCGTCTGGAAGTCGGATTCGCCGTGCCGATGGTCGATCTCTCACTCGACGGCACCCGCGCGAATACGTATCGAGGGCGAACGTTCACGCAGGCCTCCGCCACGGCCCGCTCGATTGGCTTCGCCGACATCGTCGCGCGCACCAAGGTCACGCTCTACAGCGAAGACGGCGCCGGCCTCGCGACGGCCGTCGACGTGCGGCTGCCGACCGGCCGTCAGGAAGATCTCCTTGGCGCGGGTCAGACGTCGATGAAGCTGTCGGCCATCGGATCGCTCGAGAGCGGCAAGCTGTCGACGCACGTGAACGCGGGCGTCAGTGTCGGCGGTCTCGCGCGCGAGCTGAGCTACGGCGCGGCGATCGCCGCCGCGACGACTCCGCGCGTGACGGTCATCGGCGAGGTGCTGGGACGATGGATCGACGGCGCCGGCCACATCGAGACGGTGACGGCTGCGCATCCGACGCTCCGGCAGGTCGAGACGATCCGCCTCGTGCCCGATGCAGCGGGTCTCAACATGATCACCGTCGTGCCCGGCTTCAAGTGGAATCTGTCGGATACGTGGGTGCTCGCCGGCAACGTGAGCATGCCGGTGACGAGCGGCGGCCTGACGACGCGGTTCACTCCGTTCGTCGGTGTCGATTACGCGGTGGGACGATAGGTTCGTCTCGTCACGACCGCTCATCCTCGGCTTGTCGAAGGATGAGCGGTCCAGGGGTCCTCAGCGTTCTGCTCTAGCGGATTCGATCTTCCAGTCTGGTCCGGTCTTGCGAAGCGTGAAGCTCCAGGTGCGCGGCTCGACCCGCGGCTCGCGGCTGCCGACTTTCGGCACGTATCGCGCGGATCCGTGGCAGGTCGCCAACGCGGCCTCGCCGCGCAGCTGCACGTCGCACGCGTCGAACGTCAGCGTCTGCGACGACAGGCCGTCGAACGCGCGCGCGAGCGCCACTTCGTTCACGGCCGGCCACACGGCGCGCGCGCGCCGTGCGTCGAGGCCTTCGTACGCGCTGCGATACCGCTGCAGCGCCTGTTTGACGTCGCCTTCGTCGTTGCCGATCGTGGAGACGGCGCTCGCGGAGACTGCGCTCGCGACCGGCGAGTTGGCGGAAGCGCGCAGCTCGGATGCCTGCGCCGGCTGACGCTGCGGGATCGACGCGGCGACGACTGGCGGCGGCTGCGGCGCCGCGCTCGGTTCGGGCTCGGCCATCGGCGGCGCCGGCCTCGGCTGCGGAGGCGGTATACGCACCAGGGGCGGCGGTTCGGTTGGCGCGTCGATGACGGGCGGCGTCGGACGTTCTGCGGCGACAGGCGCGACGTCGCGGTCGCCGACGCCGGCGGTCCCGACCGGCGCGGCCGGTTTCGCTTCGATCGTCGCGCTGTCGATGGTCGCGGTGACGATCGGCTCGGGCGCACGGGTTTCGACAAGCCCCGTAATCGCATTGAGCGGATGCGACAACAGCAGACGGCTGTCCTGCAGCCACGACGCGCTGAGCACGAGGACGCCGAACACGGCGGCCGCGGCGAGCCACGGGCCGAAGTGCCGCTGACGACGGTTTCGGCGCGCGGCCTGGAAGGCGGACGTGAGCGCTGTCAGTTCCGGCAGATTCGGATCGAGCTCGGCGATCTCGCCGATGGCGGCCGCCGCTTCGCGCAGCTTCCCGTGGGCGATGGCGGTGCGCGCCGCGTCGATCTTTCGATCGACGCGCCGCCGCCGCGCGCGCTGTTCGAATTTCGCGTAGCCATCCACGCTGACCAACGGACGCGGGGAGGCCGGCGCAGACATGTTCACCGCCGGCGACGCGGCGGGTGGGACCCGGACGCCGGAGGGCGCGATCGATTCTCCACCAATGATTCGATCGCGCAGCGCGATCGCAGCGAGGAAACTCGGATCGATGTCCAACGCAGCGGTCACTTCCGCCAGCGCCCGTTCGCGGTCACCGGATTCGAGTGAGGTTCGTGCGGCGGTCAGCCGCGCTTGAAGAGCTTGCCAGCGTTCTCGAGATTCCACGCGGCAGCCGAGGTGCAAGACAAGTTCCAGATGAGAGCCGGCGGTCAGCCGCGCTGCGCGATCTTCGCCCACGTGTCGCGCAACGAGACGGTGCGATTGAAAACCAGCGCGCCGGCGCGCGAATCGGGATCCATGCAGAAGTATCCGAGGCGCTCGAACTGCACCCGCGCGCCGACGCTCGAGTCGGCCACGCTCGGCTCCGCCCGGCTGCCGCGCAGCACTTCGAGTGAACGCGGATTCAGATTGTCGAGAAACGTTTTTCCTACGGGCACGTTTTCAGGCTCCTCGACGGAGAACAGCCGGTCGTACAGCCGCACTTCGACGGGAACCGCGTGCGCCGCCGATACCCAGTGCAGCGTCGCCTTCACGCGCCGGCCGTCGGGCGCGTCGCCGCCACGAGTGGCAGAATCGTAAGTGCAGCGAAGCTCGACGATCTCGCCCCGCTCGTCTTTCACGACTTCGCGACACGTGATGAAGTACGCGCAGCGCAGCCGGACCTCGCCGCCGGGCGACAGGCGGTAGAACTTCTTCGGCGGGTTCTCCATGAAATCGTCGCGCTCGATGTAGAGCACGCGGGAGAACGGCACCTGCCGCGTGCCGGCCGACGAGTCCTCGGGGTTGTTGATGACGTCGAGGTGCTCGACCTGCCCCTCAGGGTAATTCGTGAGCACCACCTTGATCGGACGGAGCACCGTCATCACGCGCGGCGCGCGCTTGTTCAGATCCTCGCGCACGCTGTGCTCCAGCTGGGCGACGTCGATCACGTTCTCCTTCTTCGCCACGCCAATGCGGTTGCAGAAGTCGCGGATCGATTCGGCCGTGTAGCCGCGCCGCCGCAGCCCGGCAAGCGTCGGCATCCGCGGATCGTCCCACCCCGCCACATACCGCTGCTCGACGAGCTGCAGCAGCTTGCGCTTGCTCATCACCGTGTAATTGAGATTGAGGCGCGCGAACTCGTACTGCCGCGGCTTGTCTCCCTCGATGAGGCGGTCGACGAGCCAGTCGTACAGCGGGCGGTGATCCTCGAATTCCAGCGTGCAGATCGAGTGCGTAATCCGCTCGATCGCGTCCGACAGCGGATGCGCGAAGTCGTACATCGGATAGATGCACCACGCGCCGCCGGTGCGGTGGTGCGATGCGTGGCGGATCCGGTACAGCGTCGGATCGCGCATGTTGAGGTTCGGCGACGCCATGTCGATCTTCGCGCGGAGCACGTGCGCGCCGTCGGGGAACTCTCCCGCCCGCATGCGCGTGAACAGATCGAGGTTCTCTTCGATCGGGCGGTCGCGATACGGACTGTTGCGACCGGGCTCGGTCAGCGTCCCGCGGTACTGGCGAATCTTGTCGGCGCTCAGGCTGTCGACGTATGCGTGCCCCTGTTTGATCAGCTCCACCGCGAACTGATAGAGGCGGACGAAGTAGTCGGACGCGTAGAGCTCGGCGTTCCACGCGAAGCCGAGCCACGCGACGTCCTCTTTGATGGCGTCGACGTACTCGACGTCTTCCTTCGTCGGATTCGTGTCGTCGAAGCGGAGGTTGCACGTGCCGCCGCGCTCTTCGGCGACGCCGAAGTTGAGGCAGATCGACTTCGCGTGGCCGATGTGCAGGTATCCGTTCGGCTCGGGCGGAAAGCGCGTCGCGACGCGCCCGTGGTGCTTTCCTGCGGCCAGGTCTTCGTCGACGATGGCGCGGATGAAGTCGGTGGGCCCGCCTTCGCCCGGCTTCGGCGCGGCAGCGGCGGCCGACCGGTGGTCGTCGGTCATGGTGTGTCTTTATTTTTGCACGAGAGTCGCAAGCCGCGCGAGCGACAGCTCTCCGGCGTGCGCCACGCGCAGATCGGCGCCGCTCAGATCGTGCAGCTCGGTCAGCCAGTGAGGGATGACGACGGTCTGCATCCCCGCGGCGCGAGCTGAGGCGATGCCGGGCGCCGAATCTTCTATCGCGATCGTCTTCGACGGATCGACGCCGAGCCGCCGCGCCGCCTCGAGATAGACGTCGGGCGCCGGTTTGCGCCGCGCCACCTCGTCACCCGTCACGATCGCGCGGAACAGCGCGCGCACGCCGATGCGCTCCGCCGCGGTCACGACCCACCGGGCCGGCGCGGTCGACGCGATCGCAAGCGGCACGCCGGCCGAATCGAGCTCCGCCAGCAGCTCGCGGATGCCGCGCATCGGCTCGCGCGGCACGAGCTCCTCGAACAGCCGGCGCCGTTCCGCTTCGTAGACGGCGCGCTCCGGCGACCGCGTCGTCCGCTCGCACAGCCGGAGGTACCAGCCTTCCTCTTCTCCCTCGACGTACGTGCCGATCTGGCCGCACCACTCCTCCACGGTCAGCGCGGCGCCGCATTGTTCGTAAATGCGACGATGCGATTCGAATCCCGGCGACTCGCTGTCGATCAGCACGCCGTCGAAGTCGAACACGACCGCCGCGAACATTCCCACGCTCACGATCGCACGGACGCTCAAAGGCTGGTGACGATGGCGTTCTGCCGGACCGCTCGCACGATCGCAACCGTCACCGCAGCGCCGACGGCGAGCTGAATCAGCGAGAGCGTCGTGTAGCCGCCGTGCAGGATCCAGAACAGCTGCATCGCCGGCGGCTGCGGATCGCGCGGCACGAAATCGAGGCCGCGGCCGACGCGGACGATCATCGGTGTGATCAGGTGAAGAACACCCGCGATCGCCAGCATCGCCGCCGCGCCGTACCTCGCGCGGACCGGCGCGGTGTTGCGCAGGAGCAGCACGACGGCGACGCCAATCGCGATCTGCGTGTAGTCCCAGATCTGGAAATAGAGGCGGTTCAACTCCGACGACAGATAGCGCAGCAGCTCGCGCGCTTCTGCGGCACCGAGCCGGTCGACGAGCTGCGCGAACGCCGGATTCGAGCGTGCGGCCAGCAGCCGATCGACCGTGTAGAAGTTTTCGGCCGCCACGGTCGCCACCGCGATCGTCCCCATCAGCCACGCACCCATGAGCGCGAGCGTCCACCGCTGTTTCATTGATCTCACCGAACCAGTACCCGGCACCCGGCACCCGGCACTCAGTGGCATATCCCCCGCAACGGGGACCAGCCGCGCGCCACGAAACTCACGAAACTCACGAAACATATCAAAAGTTTTCGGGTGTTTCGTGATTTTGTGTGTCTCGTGACGATCCGGTGGCGGTACTGATTCGCCGAAGAAGTCCTCTAGTAGGCCACCAACAGCCGCGCGGCACGCTCGATCTGCACCTCGCTCGGCAGATAGAACTCCTCGAGCGGCGGTGAATAGGGCACCGGCGTATCGAGGGCGCCGACAATGCGGACGGGCGCGTCGAGATGCTCGAAGACTTCTTCCTGCACCGTGGCCGCGATGCTTTCGCCGATGCCGCCGGTGCGCGAGTCCTCGTGAATGACGAGCACCCGGTGACAGCGGCGCGCCAGCGAGAGCACCGCGCCGCGGTCGAGCGGCACGAGGGTGCGCAAATCGAGGACGCTCGCCTCGATCCCGTCGGCCGCCAGCCGCTCTGCGACGCGCAGGCCGACGTGGACGAATGCGCCATAAGAAATCATGACCAGATCGCCGCCGGCGCGCCGCAGCGCCGAACGGCCGAGAGGAATCGGCGCCGGCGGGTCATCGCCAATGACTTGCCTGATCCGCGGATCTCGATAGAGCGCGATGTGCTCGTAATACAACACGGGATCGGGATCCGCGACCGCCGACGCCATGAGCGCGCGCGCGTCGTGCGGCGTCGACGGCACGACGATCTTCAGTCCCGCGGTGCGATAGAACCAAGGCTCCGTGTTCTGCGAATGGTACGGGCCGGCATGGCGCAGGCCGCCAAACGGCATCCGAACGACCATCGGCACGGCGCCGCCCCAGCGGTACCGGATTTTCGCGGCGTTGTTGACGAGCTGATTGAACCCGGTCGCGACGAAGTCGTTGAACTGGATCTCGCCGATCGGCCGTTGTCCGGCGAGCGCCGCGCCGACGCAGACGCCGAGCACGGCGCCTTCCGCGAGAGGCGAGTTGATGATGCGGTGGCCGAACTCCTTCAACAGAGGCCGCAGCAGCAGGAAGGCGTTGCCGTACGCACCGCCGACGTCCTCGCCGTACACGAACACGCGTGGATCGGCGCGCAAGGCATCGCCCACGCCGAGCATCACGGCTTCGAGAAACGTGCGACCTTTCGGATCGAATGCCGAGGCCTGCTCGACCTGAAACGCAGAGCCCGCTGAGAGATCGATTTTCTTTGCGTGCTCGGCGTGCTCGGCGTTTCGCAACCTGATCTCCGGATCCAGCACTTCAACGTGGCGTCGCGGCGCTTCGTCCGCGAAAACGCCGATGCCGGCCTGCGCGCCGTCGGGCCACGGCGCTTCGATGACCGCCCGCGCCTGCTCCTCGACCATCGCGGCGGCTTCGCGCTTGAAGCGATCGAGATCCCCCGGCTCGACGATGCCCGCCGCTTCGAGCTTCGCCGCGTAGGTGTCGATCGGATCGCGTGCCGCCCAGTATTCGTACAGCTCGCGGTTCGCGTATCCGTGCTCGGAAAGCGGCGCGTATTCCCATGACGGCTGCGGATCGCGCCCGAGGTACAACATGTCGTCGTGATGCGCGTGGCCGCACATGCGCATCGAGACGGTTTCAATCAGCGTCGGCCCTTCGCCCGCGCGCGCGCGCTCGGCCGCCCAGGTGAACGCCGCGGCTATCGCATCGGGATCGGTCCCGTCGATCGTGATGCCGGGCACGCCGTAGCCGGCGGCCTTGTCGGCAAAGACCCGCGCGGCGGTCTGCTCGCCGAGCGGCGTCGACAGCGCCGTGTGATTGTTTTCGAGGCAGAAGATCGCCGGCAGTTTGCGCGCGGCGCACAGGTTGATCGCTTCGTGCCATTCGCCGAGCGACGATCCCCCTTCGCCGATGAACGAGACGGCAACGCGTCCGGATCCGTCGCGCGCGAACGCCATGGCCATGCCGGCGATCGTCAGCGTCGCCGTCGTCAGCGGCGCCGCCGGCGGCAGGATGCCCCACTCGAAGTCGCCGATGTGCAGATCCTTTCCCTCGAGCGGCGCGCCGACCTTGCCCATCTGGGCGTTGAGGACCATGCGAACGGTATCCGGCGCTGATCGCATGGCGAGCGTCGCGCCAAGGTCGCGGATGACGGGTCCGATCACGTCGCCGTTCCAGCGCCCGTCGGCCGCGCGGTACGCCGCCCCGCGGCGCAGACGGATCGCCGCGGCGTAGATCGCTTCCTGGCCGAGCGATCGGAATCCTTTGCCCTGAAATCCGGCGCCGCCGTACTTGATCTCGCCGGTCATGAAGAAGGTCTTCAGGCGATTGTCCGTCGCGCGGGTGAGCACCATCCCGCGGAGAATCTCGACGCGCTCTTCGCGCGTCAGCGACGCTTCGATGGCGGCGCGGCGCAGGAAACCGTCGCAGTCGTCGAGCAGCGCCGCGTACGCCTGACCGATTCGCCGTTCGGCGGTCGTGCGCGGCGTCGTCTCCGCGAGGCCGGTCGGCACGTCGCGCGCCTGGAGGCGCCGCGCGAGCTCACGATGAAGCAGGGGCCGGACCACGTCGATCTCCGCCTCGGTGCGTGGCTCGCGCCCGCCGCGCGCCGCCTCGAACGCGTCGAGCGCGTCGGTGAGCGCGAACGGCTGCCGCTCGGCGACGAACGCGCCGAACCGGCTCGCGATTCCCGTCAGCTTCTCGATCTGTGCGCGGCTGGACATCTTCTAAAAATCGTAATCGATCTCAGATGAGCCGAATGGCGCCCGACCGATCCACGGCGAGATGCATGCCGGTTTCGAGCGACGCGAAGTCGGCGTCGGCGAGCGCGACGACCGGAAACGCCTTGCCATACATCAGCTCGGCGACGATCGACGCCAGCGCGAAGAACGAATCGGTGCCGGTGGTGAGAATGGCCGCCGGCGCGGTGCCTGCGCGGACCGACTCGAGGAGCACCGCGGTCGTCGTCGACGATCCTTTGCTGAACGGCACGGCGAGGATCCGGCCGGCGGCGCGAACCCCCGCCAGCGGGTGATGACGATCGATGATCTCTCCAGTCCTGAAATCGTAACCGCCCCAGAAGGACAGCGATTCGTCGGTGACGAGCGCTTCGCCACGGGCGTCGCCCGCCACGATCGCGCGGCCGAAGATCACACCGTCGGCTGCCATATGGAATCGTCTCGCACCACCCGTCCTTCGATCGCCGACCGGACGCAATCGGCCAGGCTGCCGAAGGTGATGCGCGAACCCAGCAGGCTCGGCGCGTAGTACGCGTATTTCGCCGAGTTCGTCATCAACGTCTTGATCTCGGCCGGCAGCATCGGCGACGCGAGGATGCACGTGTCGACCGTGATCCGCGCGCCGAAATCGACGATCGGCGCCAGCACGCCGGCCTCGTGCGCCGCCTCTTTCATCAGACGGCTCGACGTGATGAGAAACTTCACGCGCGGGTGCGCGCGGCGACCGGCGACGAGCGGTGCGAGCCGCTCGAATTCCGCGAGTGAAAAATGCGGACTGCCGAGGATCACCATATCCAGTTCGCGGCCGTCTGTCGTCGTCAGCTCCGCGCGCGCCGACTGCAGATCGCGGACGGTGATGTCGATCGTCTGCTCCGGATCGCGTCGGTGAAATGCCGCCTCCACCGTCGGCGCCTCCGGCGTGACGCCCGCGATGTGAAACAGGGCGACGCGCCCGGAAGAAGCGACGGCGGCCGCGAACGCCTTCAGGTCGTCCTCGATCGGCGATACGCTGACGCCTTCGATCACCGGGATGCGATCCTCCGCCAGCTTTCCGACGAGGTGGCCGAGCACCGGGAAGAATTGATCGTCCTGTTGCAGCGCAGCCGGTACTCCGGTCAGACGAAGCAGCAGCTGGCCGGCGCGGTTCTCGGTCAGATGAAGACCGACGGCGGGAACGCGGCCGGTGATCGCGCAGCAGATGTCGAGGAGATCCGGATACCGTTCGGTCCGCGCGCCGATGACCGAATTGGCAAAGGCGATCGCGTTCGACTCGCCCCACGCAATCTGCTGACCGAAGGACGGCCGCATCGCCGTTTGATACGGCGCGCAGGTCCACGTGGGCGACGCGCCCATCTTTTCGTACGCGAGCATCTGCCGCGCGGCCTTCGCCGCCCAGTCCGGCGACACGGCCCAGTCCTTCCACCCGCACTCGTCGACGCCGCTCACGTTGAGGCTCGTCGGAACCGCGACGCGCGCGCCGAGCGAGGCGAGGCGCTCCGCGAATTCCAGCGTCGCATCGCCGAGATAGATGGCGCTGTCGATGTGCGCGTGCGAGATGTCCATCAGCTCGCGGGCCTCGTAGACGTCGGCCATGCGCACGAGAATCTGCATGGCGAACTGCGCGGCGGGGCCGCGGCGGCCGTCGAGCATCTCCTTGTCGCGCGGTGAAAGAGTCAGCATTAGAACAGAACGTCGCAGCGCTTCTCACTATAATCCGCCGCATGCGACAGATTCTTGCGGCCCTCATACTGCTGCTGTTGATCGCCTTGCCATCGGCGCAGGCGCCAACGGCTGCCGTCACGATTCTCAGACCGGCGCGCGTGTTCGACGGCGACGCGGCGCACGACGGGTGGTCGGTGCGCGTGCGCGGCGATCGCATCGAGGCAGTCGGCGCCGACGCGGCTGCCGGCGCCGCGGGCGCGAGGGTGATCGATCTGCCGGGCACCACGCTGACGCCCGGCCTCGTCGAGGGGCATTCGCACCTCCTGCTGCATGCGTACAGCGAGACGTCGTGGACCGATCAAGTGTCGCGCGAAGGGCTCGCGCTGCGCGTGGCGCGCGCCGTCAACCATCTTCACGCAACGCTGATGGCCGGGTTCACGACGGTGCGCGATCTCGGCACCGAAGGGGCCCAGTACGCCGACGTCGAATTGAAGCAGGCCGTGAATCAGGGCATCGTGCCCGGTCCGCGCGTGCTCGCGTCGACGAAAGCCATCGTCGCCACGGGAAGCTATCAACCGAAGTTCGTCGCCGAATGGAGCGTGCCGCAGGGGGCCGAAGAAGCCGACGGCGTCGACGGCCTGACGCGCGTCGTCCGCGATCAAATCGGCAGAGGCGCCGACTGGATCAAGCTGTACGGCGACTATCGATGGGGACCATTGCCGGGCGCGCATCCGACGTTCTCGCTCGACGAGATGAAACTGGCGGTGGAAACGGCGAAGAGCGCCGGCGTGCCGGTGGCTGTACACACGAGCACGCCGGAAGGAATGCGGCGCGCGACGCTCGCCGGCGCCGAGACGATCGAGCACGGCGACGGCGGCACTCCGGAAATCTTCAAGCTGATGGTCGAGCATCACGTCGCCTGGTGCCCGACGCTGACGGCTGGCGCGGGACCGTGGCCGCCGGCGGATCCGAACTCACCGGCCGCGACCCGCAAGCGCGCGACGTTCAAAGCGGGCCTCGACGCCGGCGTCACGATTCTGAACGGCAGCGACGTCGGCACCTTTCCACACGGCGAGAACGCGCGAGAGCTCGAGGCGATGGTCGCGTACGGCATGCAGCCCGCGGCGGCGCTGAAGAGCGCGACGTCGATCGCGGCGCGCGTGCTGCACATGGACAATCAAATCGGACAGGTGAAGCAGGGACTCTTCGCGGATCTCGCGGCATTCGACGGCGATCCGACGAAGGACATCGGCGCGCTGCGCCGTGTGAAGTTCGTGATGAAGAACGGGACGATCTACAAGCAATAGAGGTCAGAGGTGACCTGTGACCCCTGACCCCTGACCCGATTAGGAGCAGCCGCTGACGCACGATCCGCGCGCGTCGAACTCCATCGTGATGCCGCTCTTCGGGACGTGCACCACGATGCGACCGCGGCCTTCGTCGCCGCGATCGTCGCCGCGTCCGATCCGTTCAACCGCCGCGATGAAGCGGGCCGTTCGCGACCCGGGATTCACGACGCCGGCTGTCGTCGCCGCTTCGTTCACGTGAGACGGGATGACGGCGCGCGGTCTGACCAGCCGCGTCGCCGCGAACGCGGCAGCCTCCGGTCCCGTGGTGAAGAGATCGCCGATGTTGATGATCATCAGCGACGGCCGATAGAACTCCCGGATGATCGTGTCCATTTCGGCGGTCAACCCGGTATCTCCGGTGAGGTACACCGACAGCCCGTTGGTGAACTTCACGACGAAGCCGTTCGCCGGATCGAGGTACGCGGTGAGGCCATCGGCCGTGAGCTCGGTCTTGAGCGGCTCCGACAGCGTGGCGGCCGCGGCGCTGCTGTCGTGGTTCGCCGGCACGGTGGCGATCTCGATGGCGGGACCGCCATTCGAAATCGTTCGAGCACCGCTGATGCCGAGCAGTGCCGTGCAGGCCGTCGGCCGTGGAACGGTCATCCCGTTCGAGCCGACTCCGGTCGCGTTGATGGGCGGCGGCGGACATGCCGGCGTTGGAGCGCCCGTGATCGCCTGAATTTTCTTGCCGATGAAACTCGCGAGGTCCGGCGCCGCGACGACGGCCGCATTCTTCGCGGCCGCGATCTGCGGGGTCGATCCGAGATGATCGCCGTGTCCGTGGCTGACCAGAATGACGTGCACAGCGCCGAGCCGCGGATCGCCCGCCGACACGGTCGGCCCGGGATCGTAGAGAATCCGCACACCGGTCGGATCTTCGAACAGGACCGCGCGATCGAACGCCGCCAGTTCGCCTGCGGTTTGACCGAGGGGAGTGAGCTTCACCGTTTGCGCGTGTGCGGCGCCGGCGCCGCACGCG
>Ga0209577_10003042_pt1 | contig 15844 bp, 18 predicted proteins | sample GraSoiAngelo_109_FD_185874 | JGI IMG/M metagenome (GOLD analysis project Ga0209577, IMG submission 185874) | Grasslands soil microbial communities from the Angelo Coastal Reserve, California, USA - 14_0903_12_20cm (SPAdes) (version 2) | ecosystem: Environmental > Terrestrial > Soil > Grasslands...
TTCGGATACCTGGGGGCGACCCTGGCGCGAAGGCCAGGTCAACATGGCGATTGGCGTAGCAGGTATGGAGGCGATCATCGATTATCGCGGGCAATCCGACCCCTACGGCTACGAAATGCACGCCAGTATGATTGCCGTCGCAGACGAACTCGCGGCGGCGGCGGAACTGGTCATGGGCAAGATTGACCGCGTTCCAGCTGCACTTATTCGCGGCTATCGCTATCTTCCTGGCGAGGGTAGCGGGAAAACGCTGTTGCGCAACCCGGCAACCGATATGTTTCGGTGACACTCTCACCCCCTTTGGGGATAAGCTTCTCAGTGACTTCGCTGGTGTGGCCTGTCCCATTTAGGACCCTCTCTTGTAAGAGGTGGTTGACCCATTGACTCACTGGGCTAACATGCATCCTGGATGCAAGGGGCGTGTCTGCCCTACTACTACGCCTGGATGGACCAGGACGTAGATACGTGACCAAGCGAGGGAATGTCACCTGTTGACCGTAGGCTAGCCTGTGCATATTTGCACTGCCAACTACATCTCTATGGCCTTGAAAGCCACATACTTTACAAGCCCATACTCTACCCCTGGGCTTGTATCGATGCCCACAGACCGGACACTGGCTGCTCGTCCCTCGTTCTGAGCCAGTGAAGCTCTCGATGTGGGCTTGTATGCTTTTGTGCGTAAGATAGTCGATATCTTTGCCGTACTCCCATTGGGCCATGCGCTTCGATGGTTCGCCCTTCCCACACATACTGGGCAAAGAGAGCAGCATCAACACCGACCTGGGTCGCGAGAAAGCGTACCACCTCGGGGGCTGTCTCTTGCCTGGACCGGAGAAAACGGCCTTCGTATTGGAAACATTTGAGCAAGACCGCAAACCCCAGGCGCGTTGTCCCGGATTTGTTGCCAATCGCAACCAACTCATCAGGTAGAAGAGTAAAATGTTCCAGTAACTCCTCTGCTGTCCATGTTCGCTTCATCCCCTCTTTTTTAGGAATCAGGTGCTCCCGTTCAGCCTATGAGGCGTTCAGCAGGACTTTCACCATCACGGCTCCAGCAATGACGTGGTTCCCTGTGTAGCTGTACAGCACGATGATTCCTTCCTGTGCTCCGCCCTGGAAGCTCGATGCATAGGGAACGCGTATCGCAAAGGGAGTGTTCCCAGCTCCACTTGCTTGCGTCGCCGTGGCCTGGCCAATCGCGGTCCGATCATGATCGAAGACCGTGATGGTGGTCAGCTTTCCGGCGAAGGCTGCATTGCTCCCCGTCACCTGCACGGGGCTGGTCAACTGCTGCGCGCTTTGCGGAGAGGTGAGAGCCATGCCATCGGTTGCTACATCCGTCACCTCCCAAATGCCGCCGTTGGTGTTGAGTTCCAGACGACTGAGCGAGAGCGTGATGGTCGCGCCACCAGCCGACGGATTCTTGACCAGGACGACAGCTCGCGCATCGTGCGTCCCACCCCCGCTCACTACGGTCGTTGGAGAAGTAGGATCCCACCCCAGAACGAACTGGGCGAAGTTCTGGGCGGTGGTGACCGCGCTCAGTCGCCATTGCTGGAATCCCTGGCCCGTATTCACTTCGTGCTGCTCAAATTCGGCCTGGTAGCGCGTCTGGTCCGGGTAGAGGCCCGAGAAGGCCACTTGCGTGAGCGTCCCGGCACTGTCCGACCACTTGAATTCCCGGTAGAGATCGACCAGTTGTTCTGCGGGGGGATGTCCTTTATTCTGGCTGGAGTTCGGGTCAACCTGACCTGTGAGGAGCGTATTGTAGGTACTGATGCTGACGTCGCCTTGCAGCAGCCCGGTCAGCGCGAAGATGCGCACCGGCTTTATGCTGGTAATCGCGGTGTACACATCAATGTCCAGCAGGAAAGGAGCGAAGCTTCCGCGCACGTTGACGACCGCTTGAAGTGTGGGCACACCCATCAAGTAGCCACAGGCCACTCCCTGAACCGTCTTCGTGGCGTTTGTACCCACGATAGCATTCCAGTGTGTGGGAGCTTGTACGGTGGCCGGACAGGGCTGCGGGCCGAGCCCGATGCCCGGCACGGTTGCGGTCGCAATCGGGGGTTTTGTGGTCCCTGTCGAATTCCCGCTTCCATTTCCACTGCTTTGCTCGCAGGCTGATAGCACGAGAGTGAGCAACAGGAACACGAGTGGGCCAACGGGCCACCATCGCTTGTGAGAAATAAGAGGTCTCTTCATGTTCTGTCTCCACGAATTGATGAATGCCAGCCACCTGCTATGGCACCACAGATGCGGTGTCGTCCAGGCAGCCATCAGCGAGGCAGCGTGCAATCTGTGTAATCTTCCAGGCCCCTGCCTCCACACTGAGCGTGAACTGAAACGGTCGCTCATAGTCGTCGCTATACCCGTAGGGTCCGATGGTCTTGAGCAACAGGAACCCGGTTGCCGACGTATCGCTCACCTGATCTACCCTGCAGTGGACGATCGTGATGCGAGTAGAAGGGGGCGGTGGCACTGCCCGCTCTTTTTGCAGAACCTGCGCATACTCCCCCCAGGCTGAATTCAGATCGTGTCGGTCGATGGCGTCACAGAACGTGGTGAGCACCTGGGCTGGCGATGGGGTGAGCCGGGGAAATGGCGTCGGCGATGGGGAGGGCGAGGGCAAAGGGGTGAGCGAAGGAATCGACGTCGACGTGGGCAAGAGCCCGCTGTGAGGCGAAGCCGCTGTCGATGAGGGCTGCGTCACTGCAGACACGACGGTGGGAGCGGCATGTGCTCCGTGGAACAAGACGACTCCCGCACTGAGCACGAGGAAAAGCGAGAGGCCTCCCAGCAGCATGAACCGGGTCCAGAGCCATTGGTGCCGTGGTGAGAGATGAACCTCGGGGCTGCGCAAGGCAAGTATCAGCACCAGCACTGCAAGCATGATGATCCCCCCTCCAATCTGCCAGATCGGGTCGCCCAGACTCTCCAGGATCACGTTCATAGGTCCTTGCTCTTCTTTCTAGCCCCAACTGACCGCAAAGCAACCTTCCGAGAGGATATCGCAGACGCCTGTAATCTTCCAGGCCGTGTCCTCGACCCCCATCGTCAACCGGTAGTCAACATCCCCACTGCGTCCAAACCGGTCGGTATATCCAGTCGCAAACGTCAGCGTCAGGATGGTGAGGGCTGAGGGATCACCACTCTGATCAGGAATGGTACAGCGGGTATACCTCCTCCATGCAGCGAACGTCTCAGGTTGCGGATGCGTCTGTTGCAAGGAACGTGCGTACTGGTTCCAGGCTGTCTGGTAATCCTGGATGGTGATGGCATCACAGAACGTCGTCAGGACCTGCGTAATGGAACGGGCGAGCCGAGGTGTCGGTGTGGGAGTGGGGATGGATGTCGGCGTGGACGTCGGTGAAGATGGAGGCGCCATCGTTGGTACGGGTGACAGTGCAGTGCTGCTCGTCCGAGGCTGTGCAGCGTCGGGCAGATGCAGCGCGACCGCAACCCCACTCATCAGCAGAAAGGTAGCGAGCCACACTCGCAGAATGGTCAGCGTGTCCTGACGCTTCCGCTGCTCGGAGGCATGCGCATCACGGGTGCGCACAGCCACGATCAGCACTGGTGCGGCGAGCGTGATGACGAGCGCAAGCACCTGCCAGATGGGATCGCCGAGCGTGTTCAGGAGGAGGTTCATCGCTGCCTGCTCCTCCCGTCATCGGTCTGCGTACGCGCTCCATCCTTCGGCGCATGCGAGACCTCCCCTGGACGAGCTGGCTCCGGCGTTGGAGCGCGCTGTTCCTCTTCCAGGTGGACATGCCGAAACACCATCCAGAGGGAGCAGTCATAGGCCGATTTGAGCATCCCGGCCAGGATGAAGGGCAGCCCGAGCACGAGCAGGGGCCCTTGCAAGAGCAGACCGGAAAAGACGGGGCTGCTTGCCGAGCCCACGCTGCGTGCCAGGGAGGTCACACTGGCAGCTGACGTGCGCTCCTGCGGGTCCACCAGGGCCATCGTGTAGGCCTGACGAGTCGGCACATCCATCTGCGAGAGTGCCTGGCGCACGAGCAGCAGTGCTGCCGCAAGGGGAAAGGTGGGCGCGAAGGCCACCAGGGCCAGCAGGATATTCGAGGGCAGGTGGGTGAACACCATCGTATTGAGCAGGCCGAAACGCCGGGCGAGCGGGACCGCCGCCAGGAACGAGAGCGCCGAGAGCAGGTTCGCTCCAAAGAACAGGGCCGAGAGCGTCGTGAGCGACACGCCGAAGCGCAGGTGGAAGAAGAGCGCCATCAGGCTCTGCACCACCAGCCCTCCGGCCAGCGCGTCCACGCTGAAGAGCGCGGTCAGTCGCCACACGATGCCGCGCGAACGGTGCAGTGGAGGAACAAGTCGCTGCCACATGCTCGTCACCTGGACAGGGGCATGCGAGGGAGCTTCCACGGGTGAAGACAGCCGCAGGGACAGCCCTGCCACGATGAGCGCCAGCGCCGCGTACACTCCGAACAGCAGGCGAATACCGGAGGCCAGGGGCAACCCTGCCTGCGTCAGCAGACCAGGCACCCCTGCCACCAGCGCCCCTCCCGCGTAACTTCCCGAGGCGACCAGGTTGTAGCGAGCGAACAGGACCGTTCGGCGCGAAGGCTCTGTGACCTGCGCGATCATCGCCTGGTCAATGGGCAGAAAGGGGGCGGTCTCCGAGGCCGAGGTGCCCAGCGTGCCGAAGAACGCTGCCACCAACAGCACGGGATAGCTTGTCACCAGCCCAAAGATCACGCCCGTCCCGGCCATGAGCAGCGAGAGCAGCGCCAGCGTGCGCCGCCGTCCCCAGGTGTCGGTTACCAGGCCGATCACGTAGGTTCCGACCATGTCGCCGACCAGGGAGACGGTGATCAGGACGCCGATGGCCGCAGGTGAGAAGCCCTCACCTGCCAGCGCCACGCCCAAGAGCACGGCCAGTAACCCGTAGGCAAGTGAGCGCAGTCCGCGCATCACCAGGATGCGCTGGGTGCTGCGACGGCGCTCGCTCGTGTCGACTGAGAGAGGGTCTGCTCCCCCTTTTGATCTCGACTTGCTCATTTCCCTCGTTCCGCATCAGGCGAACCTCGCTTCACGAGACAAAGTCGCCGTTGGGCTTGCCCTGGCGCACCATTTCCTGGCAATAGGCGTAGAGGGCATCATATACGATCCACTCGGCGGCATTCTGCTCGTGGTCATCCTTGAAACCAAGATGGCGGAAGCCCTCGGCAATCGCCTCCAGTCCAGGTCCCTCGGGTTGGTTCCAGAGTGTATTATCGGTATCCGCACCGTTGACGATCTTGCCAAGCAAGATGAGCGCCGCATCGCTCGTCAAGTTGTACTGCTTGAGGATGGCCTCAAACGAGCACTCCTTGCCATGATGGCCCAGTTCCACATTTTTCACATCGTAGGGCGTGGCCCCTTCGCGCTCGGCCACCTCCAGCACCTGGTCGGTCGGCACAAAGAGAAACTCGGCATCTTTGTCCACAAACTTTTTGATCAGCCAGGGGCAGGCCACGCGGTCTACCTTGACATGTTCACGAGTAATCCACTTCATTGAAAGGTTCTCCTTCTGGTTGCGTCGAACTGCTTCGACAGAACAGCGAAACGAACGAAAAGAGACGCACAACGGGATGGCTTAGGCTCCCTCGCATTCTTCATACACAGCGACACGGCAACTCGGTAGGAAGACGTAGAGGCGCTCTCGCTTGGCATCAAAAGCGGTGGTGTGCGCTCCCACCTCGGTCGCCATTTGCTCCTCGACCGTCATCGACTCCGTGTTGACGACATCGATGACGCCAGGATCCTCAATAGCCACGTAGAGATGTGACGTCTGGTGGTTGTGCCAGATGGCATCTGGGGCACCCGCAATCGATACCTTTGCCAGTTCGCTCCCGGTCGAGTTCTCCAGTGTCACGACACTCCCTCCATCGCAGGCAATGAACACCCGATGGCCCTCCTGATCCAGATCCAATCCGTGCGGCCCGACACCTGAAACCGGGAACTGGCCAACCAGCTCGAAGGTCGAGGCAGAGAGGACCGCTACCACAGCCGGTTCGCGGATATTCACGAGAAAACGCTCCCCGGCCGGGTGATACACGGCCCAGCGTGGCCGACCGGGCAAGGCTGTCGTCGCGACCACCTGCCCCGCTTGCGGATCAACCAGGCGCGCCGTGTTGTCCTGCACATCGGCCACCAGCAGGTGCTTCCGATGCGGGTCCCAGGCCAAGCCATTTGGGCGAGAGCCAACCGCGACGTCGCGCAGGACGGTCGTGAACACGGCATCAATCACCAGGAGTTTGCCTGCGCCGCGCGCTGCGGCAAAGACCAGGCCCTCCTCCTGGGCCGCCAGCACGCCGCTCGCTTCTGGGCAGCCAGGGATCGTCGCGAGGTGGCGCAGGTTTTCTCCATCGACGACCTCGACGGTGCCCGCCGCGGTATTAGCGATGAAGACGGAGCCGTTCGAGAGCCATACGTCGCCGTGATCGAAATCTCCCTCCGGGTGGAATGGGAGATCAATGTATTGGCGCAGCATCAGTTTGCTTGCCATGGCTGTTCTCCTTCCTTCTCGTTAAATCGTCACCACGTTGATCACAAAGGACACCAGGGTGAGCAGCACCCGTGCCTGCTCGAAGTGCACGGCATCGGTAGGACGCCGAAAGGTGGCGTAAAAGCCAACAAAGAGATACGTCACCAGGGGGCACAGCACATCGTTGGGACTCACTGGTGGAATGGGATCGTTGTTCAGTGCCCCAGTATTCCCTGCCGATCTCCAGACGATGACCGAGATGCCCACGACCACTGCGACCAACAGGCAATCGACCAGCGAATACGCCTTGAAACGTGCGCGCAGGGCAACCAGCACCAGCAGTGCCACGCCTGCGGTAATGACAGCGGTGAGCGCGATGTGCGCAAACGGAAAGACGGATGTGCTCGTCGACATGCATTCCTTCTCTCTTGTGTGGCCTCTTTACGACGGGGTCGGCTCGCTGGCGAACTGCGCATAGAGGGCATCATACACGAGCCGACCCCGTTCCAGGGCGACCTGGTCATCGGGACTGATCAGGCGAAGACCCTGACAGATGACGTCCAGACCAGTCGCCGCGGGTTCTAGCATCACGTCCTGTACTGTGTCGGCCTCATCTACCACGCGAGCGATACGCTGCAAGACCGGATCGCGCAGGTCATACTCCCGCAGCATGGTGTAAAACGTGCAGTGCCCCCGGTGATGGGAGAGCCGCACACCAGGGATATCGAATGGCTCCGCCCCTTCAGGTAGCGGCTTGTGTCCTGCAGGCACAAACAGGAATTCAGCATCCGGATCGAGATATTTCGTGATCAGCCAGGCGCAGGCCATGCGGTCCACGCCCACCTGCTCCCAGGTGACCCATTTCATGAGGCAAATCCTCCTCTCGCACTCATCAGTCGCTTCCTGACGTGGATACCTACCTCCGAGTGAAAGTAGTCTTGCGCCCGCACCTGCTGGTACTTGCGGGAGAGCGCGACGAGATCGGCGTCTTCCCGCTCCAACTCGTTCAGGATCTCCTGATAGACGGCATCCACACGGGCCTGAAACTGCTGCGCCAACGCGTCTGCTTGCCCATTCAAGAGCAGGTGTGATTCCCACAAGTAGGCTTCTCCCTCGAGTTCGCCAATCTCCACAGCTAACCATTGAAACTGTTCGCGGGTCCATGCCGTGGCTGGCAGCACCCACACGGCATCATGCAGGAGCAGCGCGCCCAGCCGTTTGAGTTTGCGCCAGATCGTCGCGCGACTCGACGTGGGCTCGCTCGGGATTTTGTAAACGAGCAGCACCCACGATGTTTCCTGTGGCTTTTCCACGCGATCTCCCTCCTAACGATGGAGCGCGGAGTACACGACCAGGCCGATGACAGCGGCTCCCAGCACAATGAGCGGTTCCGGAATCTTCTTCCACCGCCACAGCAAGGCCAGCGTCGCCAGAGCCAGCAGGATCGTGGGGATGTCAATGATGGTGCGCCGACCCAGGATGATGACGGCCCCGCTGATCGCGCCAACGGCAGCGGCGGTGACCCCTTTGACGAAAGCCGCGATGGCTGGGCGCTTGCCGTATCTGCGAAAGGCGGGTGCGGCGATCACCACAAAGGCATAACACGGCAGAAAGGTTGCGAGAGCCGCGACAGCAGCCCCGGCCAAACCGGCCACCAGGAACCCGATGAAGCCGGACGTAATCACCACCGGTCCGGGGGTAATCATGGCGACGGCGACCGCGTCCACGAACTGGCGGTCGGTGAGCCAGTGATGGCCCTGCACAACCCCTCCGTACAGAAAGGGGATGATGGCCAGCCCACTGCCGAAGACGAAGGCACCAGCGGCGGCAAAGAAGGTAAACAGTGCCCACAGGGTTCCGCCCGCGGTTGCTCCTACCGCAAGTAGGGCCGCCAGAGGCAGTGGTGAGAAACTGGCTACCCCTGTCTTTCCTTTTCTCCAGGCCTTCCAGAATGACCTGGGGGGAGCCTTGACCAGCCAGACAAGGAGACCCGCGGCAAGGAAGAGCAGCACCTGTTCGGACTGCGTGAGAATGGTCACGATTGCGGTGACCAGAAAGATAGCCCAGAGCAGCGGATCACGACCAATCGTTTTGGTCGTCAACTTGTAGGCGCTATGGGCAATGATGCCGATCACGCTGGCCCCGACACCGTAGAACACCGCCTGCATCCAGCTAAGGCCGCCGTAGAGTGTATAGAGCCAGCCGAGAGCAACCACCATCAGAAACGACGGCCAGATAAAGGCCAGCCCGACCAGGGTTGCTCCCGGAATGCGGTAGCGAATGTAGCCCAGGTACATGGCGAGTTGGGCTGCGAGCGGACCCGGACAGAGCTGGGCAAGGGCCAGACCCTCTTTATAGTCAGCTTCTGCAATCCACGCTCGCTGCTCGACGAGATCGCGCTGCATATACCCGACCAGGGCCACTGGACCACCAAAGCCGAGCGTTCCCAAACGTAAGAAATAGCGCACCAGCTGCCAGAGGGTGTAGGGCACTCGCTCTGGGGTCGGTGTTGCGGTCGCCTCAACCGTCTGTGATCTGTCCATCGGCTCCTCTCGTCTTGCTGCCACAACAATAGTTATCTTTCTCTATAACCATTGTTATATTCTATCTGAGACCGCCAAGAAATGCAAGAAGTCAGGTGGGGGTTCAACATTTTTCCCGCCATTTTCGGCCTGGCGTTAAGGAGGAGTCATGTGGAATGAGATTGCTTCCTGGCAGGAGATGCTTACCCATCGTCCTGATCTGTCTGCTAAAACGATCGCATTGTATACCCAGGACGCTCGTCGCTTTGCCACCTGGCTCCAGAGTGAACATCCTGGTCTCAAAGCAACTGAGATCACACCCATTGATGCAAAAACGTATCGTGATCATCTGTTAGCCAAACGCTTTGCTCCCACGACCATCAATCGGGCGCTCATTAGCCTCATGCTCTTCTTCGATACGCTCGACGGCACCAACCCCTTTCGCCACCTGACAATGATTGAGGTGGTTGAACCTGCGCCCGTCGCCCTCTCAAAGACCGAATGGAACGCGATACGGAGGTGTGCAGAGCAACTCGTTCGCCGCGATCACGGACTGGCGTTGGCTCTAGCTACCTTGTTTCGCTATGCAGGCCCACGCGTCTCCGAAGTGGCTGCGCTCCAGATTCCCGATGTCCAGATCGGAGCCAGGCGCGGGTTGCTCATCATTCGACGTGGCAAGGGACTCAAACATCGTGAGGTCCCGCTCGTCCAAGAAGCACGCGAACCACTCGATGCTTATTTCAACCACCGCGAACACCTGGCAGAACGCTGGCGTGAGCGGGCAACTGTCGATGGGAATGCGGTTGCTGCCTGGAGCAGGTGGCCAGATGGGCATCTCTTTCTTGGCCAGCGCGGACCTCTGACGGAACGCGGCATCAGGGAGATCATTGTCAAGCTCGGCCAGGCAGCGAAGCTCACTTCTCCTCTGGGTCCTCACGATCTCCGCCATACGTTTGCCAAGTCGCTCCTCGATCCGGCGGCGTATGGGCTGGACCGCCCGCCGATGCCGCTCCCAGCGATTCAACAATTGCTGGGCCATGCTGATATCGCGACGACGACTATCTATACGCGGGTTTCTGCGGATGACCTTGCTCGCATGATGGGGGTGTCCGAAGCATCCTAAGAGCAAACTGTGCCGCACTTATCTACTTTGCGGCTACGAGGCTTCTTCCTTAACGCAGGGCCTAAACACAACGAAATGAGGTAAACCTTAGAGAGATGGAATGAAAACTGGGCATAGACTGTTCTAAGCTAGCAGGGAAGGAGAAACGTTAGCTATAATAACAATGATACATACTAACCCGACTCGATAATTCACTCATATCCATGAGTCAGGGGTATCATGTTTCAGGAGAGAAGAGTTAAAGGCAATAAGAACACATGGCAACACATTCTGAGCAGCGATCGGTGACGCTTCCCACGCGCACGGACACGCTGGCAACATTACTCCGAGGTCGGCGCAGTGTGCGGAAATTCCGGGATGGACCTGTCCCGCGCGAGTTGATCGAGCAAATACTGGAAGCGGCGCGCTGGGCGCCATCGCCACACGGTAGACAACCCTGGCGCTTCATCGTACTGACACGCCCTGAACTGAAGAATCTGCTCGCGGATCGTATGGGCGAAACCTGGCGGCGCAACCTCCAGATGGATGGGCAGGATAGCGGGGTCGTCAACCTGCGACTGGACAAATCACGCCAACGCATCCTGAATGCTCCCGTGATTATTCTTCCTTGCCTGTACCTGGAAGACCTGGATCGCTATCCCGACGAGCGCAGGCAGGCGGATGAGACCACTATGGCCATCCAGAGCATCGGCGCGGCCATCCAGAATATGCTGCTGATGGCCTATGACCTGGGCTTAGATGCCGGTTGGATGTGCGCGCCGCTCTTTTGTCCGGAAATCGTGTGCGATGCGCTCAACCTGGATACGCGGCTGATTCCCCAGGCCATGATTACGGTCGGGTACGCCGCGGCAGACCCACAGCGCCGCGAACGGCTTCCATTGAGCAACTTGATAGTACGCTTTGATTGATAGAGGTTTCGTATGATTGTTGTGCTTGCTGGCGGCGTGGGCGCTGCGCGCTTCTTGCAGGGATTGGTGCAGGTGGTTCCCCAGGAACGCCTGACGGTAATTGGAAATATCGGGGACGACCGCGATTTCTACGGACTGCATGTCTCACCCGACCTGGATATCGTGATGTATACGCTCGCGGGCGTGGTTGACGAGACGCATGGCTGGGGTATACGCGGCGATACCTATTACACGATGCAGCAGTTGACTAGCTACGGCAATGAAGATTGGTTCATGCTCGGTGATCGCGATCTGGCTACCCATATCCACCGCACGAACCTCTTGCACCAGGGAAAGACGCTCAGCGAGGTGACAGAAGATCTGCGCAGGCGTTTTGGCCTGGGTATGCATATTTTACCTATGAGCGATCAACCCGTGCAGACGCATATACGGACCCCGGCTGGCCTGCTGCATTTTCAGGAGTACATGGTCAAGCGCCGCTGTGCCGATGAAGTGCAGGACGTGGTATTCGTCGGCGCAAGCGAAGCCAGGCCAGCACCGGGAGTGCTTGACGCCATTAAAAACGCCGAGGCCATCTTGCTCGCCCCCAGTAATCCTATCGTTAGTATCGGCAGTATCTTAGCCGTTCCAGGCATTCATGATATGCTGCACGAGGCGAGCGGCATGGTCGTCGCCGTCAGCCCCATCATCGCTGGCGCGCCCATCAAAGGACCTGCCGATAAGCTGATGAGCGGGCTGAAAATGGAGGTATCAGCGGTGGGTGTGGCGCGCTACTACCGCGATTTCCTTGATGTGATGGTCGTCGATGAACAGGACGCCCACTTGCTTGACGCAATCGAAGATCTGGGCATTCCGGCGGTAGCAACCGATACCATCATGCGCGACGCAGCGGCCAAAGCAGTGCTGGCGCGTAAAGTCTTGGAGGCAGCAGGATTACAATAGCAAGGAATACCCGTAGTAATAACTATATGAGATACAGAGCACTCGTTCCGGTAAAATCTCTCGCCAGGGCAAAGAGTCGCCTTGCGCCCTATCTTTCCCAGAGCCAGCGCGAAACGCTCGTGCTGGACATGCTTTCGCACGTGCTCTATGTGCTGCAAACTTGCGACCAACTTGAGCAAACAGCCGTCGTCAGCGCGGATAAACGCGTGCTTGAACAGGCTCAAATATGGGGTGCCAAAGCGCTGCGGGAGGAACAACCAGGTCACAATCCCGCCTTACACGCGGCGGCGATGAGAGAACTGTCGGAAGGAGCTACCGCGCTTTTGACCATTTCCGCCGATTTGCCCCTGCTGACGAGAGGTGATATTCACGCCATGATTGAGCAATCGGTCCAGTTTGATGTTGTGCTTGCACCACCCAGGGACGGCCTGGGGACAAATGCGCTGCTCGCGCGTCCCCCCTTAGCCATACCCTATCTCTTTGGTGTGAATAGCCTGGAACGTCATCTTCGTGCGGCGAGGCATCGAGGATTGAGAAGTGTGCTCTATCAAAGTTGTGGCCTGGCACTCGATATAGATACCATAGAAGATGTACAAGAGCTTTCCAGAGCAACCGCGAGGGCAGGTAAAGTATACCCGTATCCTATACGAAGCTGTGCAGGCTAATTCGCCAATTTCATTAAAAGGAGATTGTTATGCCAGTACTTGGATATTCAGCAGCGCTGGAACACTTTGGCCCAACCGAATTAATTCGTTGGTGCCAGGAATCGGAGCAGGCCGGATTTGGTGGGGTGATGGCTGCCGACCACTTTCATCCCTGGGTACCACAGCAGGGGCAAAGCCCGCAGGTCTGGCCCTGGATGGGCGCGCTCGGTATGGCGACACAGAAGGTAACCTTCGGGCCAGGGGTGACCTGCGCATCGTACCGCTACCACCCTGCCATTATCGCGCAATCAGCAGCTACCCTGGCCGTCATGTACCCCCGTCGTTTCTGGCTGGGCATCGGCACGGGCGAAGCGCTCAACGAGCATGTCGTAGGCGGTGAATGGCCCGATGCGCCTGAGCGCCTGGAACGCATGGTGGAATCTATCGAGATCATCAAGCAATTATTTACAGGCAAGAAGGTGCGCTATTCCGGCAAACACCTCAGGATGGAAAGCGCGCGCCTGTATACGCGGCCAGAAACACCCTGTCCCATTTACATAGCCGCCTCTGGCCCGAAAACGGCGGAGACCGCCGGGCGGCTGTGCGATGGCTTGATCACTCCTGCAGCGCCACAAGAGAAGTTGAAGACGCTGATCGAAAGCTTCGAGAAAGGCGCGCGCGAGGCTGGAAAAGAGCCCGCGATCATGCCCAAACTGTTGCAGCTGCATGTTTCCTGGGCGGATACCTATGAAAAAGCGACGGAACAGGCCATGAAGGAATGGCCAAACGGCGGCATCAAAGCGCCGAAGCAAGATATCCGTTCACCCGAAGATTTCGCCGCCTTCGGGCAACTGGTGCGCCCCGAAGATTTCAAAGGGCGGGTTCTCATCTCGACGGATCTTGATGAACATCGACAACACATCCAGAGCTTCTTCGATCTTGGCTTTTCCGAGGTGCATGTCCATAACGTGGGACGCAATCAAAGCGAGTTCATCCGCGCCTACGGCGAGACTGTTATACCAAAGCTGCACTAAGCCCGATTTCACGTATGTGAAGGGATGGCCTTCACTGCAGGAAAAGAAGTGATAGTTCAGGGTTGGATACAAGCATGCACAATCGCCAACGAGCACTTGTCATACATAGCCCCCATGCGGGCAGGTCTGCGCAACTCTCTGCGGCGCAGACTTTGCTGGAACAGGTCGGTGTAGAGATCGTCAATAGCATCTCTATTGCCGAACTGGATAACCTCCCCTCCCAGGGGGCAATCTGGCAGGAGAGCGGCATCGATATGGCTATCGCCGCAGGTGGAGATGGGCTTGTCGGCGGCGTCATCACTCATATTGCGGAAAGTAGTCTGCCATTGAGCATACTTCCGCTTGGCACGTCTAACGACATTGCCCGCTCGTTGGCGATTCCTCAAGACCTCCAGAGTGCTTCTCAGGTTATTGCCCGGGGGAGGATACAGGAAGTAGATGTCGGTGTGGCGCGACCTGCTCAGCAGGCACCGCATCCTGCTAGCAAAGGACAATTCGGGCCGCTACAGCAATATGTCTCGCCTCAAAAGCATGGCTACTTTGCGCACGCCCTGACCATCGGACTGAATGTCCAGTTTGCACGCATCGCGACCAACGTGGCGACCCGGCAACGCTTTGGACGCCTGACCTATCCTTTTGCGGCTTTAGAGACGCTGAAATTTCACCAGGCGTTGGAGGTCGAACTGTACTTCGAGGGACTGGCTTTTCCGCATAGTAATCGCTTTCTCCCTGGTCTGACGAGGACAAGGCCCGCGACAGCGCAGGAAAATGTGCCATTGCATTGTCGCGCTCTGCAAGTGGCGGTTATCAACGCGCCTATATTTGGTGGGCAATGGCAGCTCTCTCTCCCTGGGGCAAAGCTCGGCGATGGGTTACTCGATATCGTTGTGATCGAGGAGATCGAGTCTGGGAGCTTGAGCGCAAGGCTGGCACAGCTGTTCGGCCACAAGGAGCAGCAATCCTTGCCCCAACCGGTCCGGCATGAGTATCATCCCGGGGAGTTGTCGGGTATTCCGGGTATCCATCACCTGCAAGCACGGGGTGTGATCATCACAACGAACGCGGATCCGCGTGACTCGACACTGGACGGCGAGGTGCGAGGTTCGACGCCGATACACGCTCACGTGGCAGAGAAGCAGTTGCAGGTTGTGGTTCCTGTATAATAGTCCAAACATCAAACAATTTAGGAGTATGAATGAACAGTCGAGTTAAACTATCAGAAAAAGCCCACGCATACTTGCAGGAGAAGCGGTTCGCGGTACTTGCCACTCTCAACGAGGATGGCACGCCGCAGTTGACCACGATGTGGTATCTGCTAGAAGATGACGGCACCATTCTCATGAATACGAAAGTAGGCCGTGCCAAAGAACGCAACATGAGGCGCGACCCTCGCATATCGGTCTGCGTTGAGGACGGCTATATCTATGTTACGCTCAGTGGCAAGGTCGAAATGATCGATGATCCCGAGATTGCCCAACGCGATATTTTTCGACTATCGTCACGTTATCATGGCGAAGAGAAAGCGAAGCGGCAAATGGAGAACCAATTCTCCAAAGAACAGCGCGTGACGCTGCGTTTGAAACCCGAACACATCATTGAATACTTTTAGAACGGATCTAAACAGTACCCCTCCCGGTGGGCAATGCTCTTCCCGCCGGGAGGAGTACATTCCTCCATCGCTGTTACCCTCCTCTCGTTGAGAAGCGGCTTCTCTCCCAATTGTTCATGCAGGCAGAGCTGCGGCATATGTTGGCCGGGTAGCCAACGCAAAGTGCTGGGTACGCGTGTCTCTATGCATCGACGGTAATGAACCACCAGCGATAGCTTCCCCGCTCTCCTGTAGGTAGAGCCGCTGGAAGAGTTTTCTAGCACGCGAGAGCCGTTGGCGTGTGGCTGCCTCGGAGAGAGCGAGCAATGTGGCAATCTCTCGTGAGGAAAATCCACCTATGACTGATAGGAGTAAGCAGAGGCGTAGCGCTTCTGGAAGTTGTGCCATCGTACGCTGGACAGCATCCCGTTCCGCTACGATGTCTGCCAGGTCCCATGTAGCACTCATGCCGCAGCCTGCAGGTTGCATAGGGGCTGCGCGCTCATACACGAAATCGGTATCTGTTTCTTCCTGGGACTCCTCGCGCAACTGCGAGAACGGGATGAAGCAGATGACGCTGCATC
>Ga0209577_10003043_pt1 | contig 15839 bp, 14 predicted proteins | sample GraSoiAngelo_109_FD_185874 | JGI IMG/M metagenome (GOLD analysis project Ga0209577, IMG submission 185874) | Grasslands soil microbial communities from the Angelo Coastal Reserve, California, USA - 14_0903_12_20cm (SPAdes) (version 2) | ecosystem: Environmental > Terrestrial > Soil > Grasslands...
CTCGCGAGGCGGATGTCGCATCCCAGTGCCAGGGCCAGTCCGAGTCCGGCGGCGGGGCCGCCCACCGCCGCGATCACCGGTTGCGGCACCGATCGCAGCTGGAGGATCAGCGTCGACATGTGCTGCTGGTTGGCCAGTCGGTCGCGGGCCTGGTCGGAGCCTTCGTTGCCGGGCGCCTGGCCGTAGCCGCGCAGGTCGAGCCCGGCGCAGAAGCCGCGCCCCGCTCCCGTGAGAATCGCCACGCGGCACGAGCGGTCACCGGCGACGGCGCGAAGCTCCCGATGGAGCTCCTCGCACAGCTCCGCGGTCATCGCGTTCAGCTGGTCCGGGCGGTTGAGGGTGAGCAGGCGGACGTGCGGCGCCGGCTGGTCTACGAGCAGCAGCGAGCTCACCCGCCCATCTTAGGTGTGGCGGGCGGGGATGGAGTGGGACCGCCGGTTATGCCACGGCCGGCTGGACGGCGGCCTCGCCGCCCGCCGGGACCTTCCCCCGGAGCAGGTCGGCGGCCCGCTCGGCGATCATGATCGTCGGGGCGTTGGTGTTGCCGCGCACCAGCGTCGGCATCACCGACGCGTCGATCACCCGGAGCCCCTCCATCCCCAGTACGCGGAGCTCCGAGTCGACCACCTTGCCCATCGCGCAGCTCGCGACCGGGTGATACAGCGTGCTCGAGTTGCGCTCGATGTGGGCGAGGATGTCGGCATCGCCGTCGCCGGCCGGGACGCCGAAGGCCTCCTTGGACACGGCCCGGAGCGCCGGTTGCTCGGCGATCTCCATGCACGTGCGGACGCCGGCCACCAGCGTCGCCCGGTCCTCGTCGGTGACGGCGTAGTTGTGGAGGATCCGCGGCTTCGCGGTGGGGACCCGAGAGCGCACCTTGACGAACCCGGACCCGGTGGGCCGCAGCAGGCAGGCCGAGATCGCCCAGCCGTCGACCAGGATCTCGCCGGCCCCGCCTTCGGGGAACAGGATCGGGATCGCGTGGATCTGGATGTCGGGCGCCTCCAGGCCGTCGCGAGTGCGGATGAAGCCACCGGACTCGGCGAAGTTCGAGGTCAGCGGCCCCCGCGCCTCGGTCTGCAGCAGCAGCATGTTCTCCTCGGTCTCCGCCGTAAGCAGCGAGGTCTCATCGGTCGTGTAGGTGATCCACGTGGCGACGTGGTCCTGGAGCCCCTCGCCGACAGGGAGGTCGTGGACCTGCGGGATCCCGTTGATCTCGAGATTCTCGGCCGGGCCGATCCCGCTCAGCAGCAGGATCTGGGGACTCTGGTAGCTGCCCGCGCTGAGGATGACTTCCGCATTAACGCGGATCTCGCGCACCGCGTCGTTCTGGTCGATCTCGACGCCGACCACGCGCGCCCCCTCGAGCAGAAGCCGGTTCACGTGGGCACCGGTCTCGACCGTCAGGTTCGGACGCGCCATAGCGGGATGCAGGTAGGCGACGGCGGCCGAGCAGCGCATTCCGTCGCGCTGGGTGACCTGGTACCACCCGACGCCGTCCTGCCTGGGGCCGTTGAAATCGTCGTTTGCTGAGAGCCCCGCCTCGATCCCGGCCTCGATGAACGCCTCGCACGTCCTGTGGCGCGCGCGCCCCTCGCTCACGCGCAGCGGGCCGCCGGCGCCGTGCAGCTCGGAGGCCCCGCGTTCGTTGTCCTCGGACTTGATGAAGTACGGGAGCACGTCGTCCCAACCCCAGCCGTCGAAGCCCATTGCCGCCAGGCGGTCGTAGTCGGCCCGGTTGCCGCGGATGTAGACCATCGCGTTGAGCGAACTCGAGCCGCCGAGCGTGCGGCCCCGCGGGAGGTGACGCTGGCGGAAGCCGAGGCCGGGCTCGGGATCGCTGAGGAACGCCCAGTCGTACTTGCTGGTCGCGAGCGCGAGCTGCCCCGGCGGAAGGTGGATCTCGTCGCACGCGTCGGGAGGCCCGGCCTCCAGCAGGCAAACCTTCACGTCCGGGTCCTCCGTGAGCCGGTTGGCCAGCACGCAGCCGGCGGATCCTGCGCCCACGATCACGTAGTCGAACTCGGTCATCCTCGTCTCCCTCGACGTTGGGGTCGCGGTCCATTCTCAATGTGTCTGGACACCGCGTCAAGGCGACCTAAGAGGACCCGAAGAACGACCCGGGAGGGCCGTACCCATCGAGTAGCCTTCATCCGCCGGCTCGACCGGATCGTCCTATCAGGAGGGCGTCAGATGGCGACTGAGAATCAATTCGCACTTCGCGGCACACCCGCTGTCGAGCGAGACCGCTCGCGCGCGGTGTTCGGCCAGGTGATGGGCCTCGTCGCGATCACCGTCGCCTTCGCGGCGCTCGGGGCGTACATCGGACGGAACCTGACCGGCAGCACCGGCCTGCTGATGCTGATAGGGGTGTTCGGCTGCGTCATCGGACTGAACATCGCCACCTCGCGTGGTCGCGAGCAGCTCGCAATCGCGCTCCTGTTCGGGCTGGGCCTGTTCATCGGGCTGATGGTTGGCCCCATCGTCGCCTACTACGCCAAGACCAATCCCGCGGTGGTGTGGCAGGCCGCCGGTGCGACCGGCGCGTTTGTCGGCGGACTGGGCGCGTTCGGCTACGCGACGCGACGGGACCTGTCGAGCTGGGCGCGCGTCCTGTTCTGGGCGCTGCTCGCCCTGATCGTGTTCGGGATCATCACGATCTTCGTCGCGATCCCGAACGGCAACATCATCTACTGCCTGCTCGGGCTCGTCATCTTCGGTGGTTTCACGATCTTCGACTTCAACCGCCTGCGCCGCTCGAACCCGGACATGGCGGTCCCGATCGCGGCGTCGATCTTCCTCGACATCTTCAACGTTTTCCTTTTCTTCCTGTCGCTGTTCGGCGGTGGCGGGCGCCGCTGACCGGCGCCCGCGGCGGGCGGCGGCGCTGCTGCTCGCTTGCGGGGCGCTCCTGATCGCCGGCTGCGGCAGCAGCTCGAGCTCGTCGACGAGCACCGGCAGCACCGCGACGCCGGCGCAGACCCAGTCCACGGGCCAGCCCGGTCCCGAGCAGGTCCCGCTCGAGGCTGGGGCTCCGCTGGCATCCGCGTCAAGCACGCTTCACGGCACGACGGTCGACGGGGTCAAGTGTGCGCCGGTGGAGCAGCTCGCCTACCACATCCACGCGCACCTTCAGGTGTACGTCGACGGCAGCTCGCGGGCGATCCCGGGTGCGATCGGGCTGGTCGGGCCGGTCCCCCAGCAGACTCCGGCGGGCGTGTTCTACGGGGCGCAGGGCTGTTACTACTGGCTCCACACCCACACCAGCGACGGGATCCTCCACATCGAGTCGCCCACTCAGCGGATCTACACGCTGGGGGACTTCTTCGACGAGTGGCACCAGCCGCTCAGCGCATCACAGGTAGCGGGCGCGAAGGGCGCGGTGGTGGCCTACGTCAACGGCAAGCGCTGGCCGGCCGATCCCCGCACGATCCCGCTCGACCCCCACGCCGTGATCCAGCTCGACGTCGGCTCGCCGGCGGTCAAGTTCCAGCCCTTCTCCTGGAGCGGGGTCGGGCTGTAATGCCACTCCCCGCCGGCCACGCGCAGACGCTTCAGGCGGGCCGCGGGCTGTCGCGGCGCGAGCGCTGGATGATTGGTGGGGTGCTCGCGACAGTCGCGGCGATCGCGGTCGCGCTCGTGATCTCGATTGCGACGGCCGGTCCCTCCTCCGCGAACGGATGCATCCACGCCACGATCCCGGGCGTGGTCGGAGCGGTGCAGGTCAACGAGTGCGGCGCCAACGCGCGGAGCACGTGCAGCTCGGTGTTCGCGCCCGGCGCGTATGCGCGCGACGCCGCGAGGACGCTCGCCACGGAGTGCCGCAAGGCGGGGCTGGCCGTCAGTCGGTGACCGACGGGTGCGCGGCCCTGTGGCGGCGCCTCACGACCTCGACCCCGACGATCAGGACGATGACGGCGAGGAGCCCGATCGTCAGCACCACCCCGATGTCGTCGAAGAATTCGAGGATCGGCGGGCCGATGAAGTACGCGCCGATCGCCAGTGGCGCGGCCCACACCACGAGCGCGCTCACGACGTTGACCGGTATGTACACACGCGCGCGGGAGCGGTTGATGCCCGCGACCCAGGGCGGCGTCAGCACGATCGCGGCGATCTCCCTGCGCTTGAACAGCCGCTCTCCGTGGCGCACGCTCTGCAGCCGCAGCTGACGGAACGGCCCCGGAGCCGTCAGCACCGTGCGACCCAGCTTCATCCCGAGCAGCCAGCCGATCACCCCCCCCACCGCCGCCCCGACCCAGGCCCAGAAGACGACCGGGGAGATGTCGAGCTTGTGCTTGGCTGCGAACACCCCCGCAGCGACGACCACCGGCTCGCCCGGACCGATCCCGATGATCCAGCTCGCGCACGCCGCGACCGCGAGCCCCACATAGTCGATCGTCACCCCCTTCAGGTGGTGGAGGAAGTGGAGGTGCAGGTGCAGCGTCGCGATCAGCACAACCCGATCGTGGCATACGCCCCACTCGGAGTCCGCCGGGCCGGCGCGGTGGCCGAGTGCAATTTTCGCCCGCGTAGAGCGGGTTAAAAACGTTCTCGGTGAAGTTGGGGGGGCGCTCGGCTCCCTGCCCCGCGCCGGCGCGCGCCGAAACCCGCGAAACCGTCGCCCCCGGCGCCCCCCACCCCCCGATTCCCGCTGTTAGCGGGTTCCGTTTATCCCAATGTCCAGACGGCTGCTTCGGATTGCTGGACCGAAGGCCATGGGAGCCCGAGGGCTACATAAGCAGACTTCCGCCAGGCAATGGGCCACCGCACCTCAGGCGGTGGCCTCAACACGTGCATCCCTAACGGATAGGAGATTCATGCCAGTTGAGGCACCAAGTTGGTTGAGCTCGGGAGATACCGCCTGGCAGCTCACGGCCGCGACCCTCGTCGGCCTGATGAGCATCCCGGGGCTCGCGGTCCTGTACGGGGGCGTGATGCAGAAGCGGTGGTCGATCAACTCGATGATGTTGACGTTCGTCGCCTTCTCCGTGGTCCTGATCGTGTGGGTGCTCTACGCGTTCAAGATGGGCTTCGGAACGCCGTGGCACGGGCTGTCGTCATCGGCGACCAGCTTCTTCGGGAACTTCATCGGGAAGCCGGGCCCGGTGCTTTCGCACACGGAGCTTCAGCACCAGGGCAACATCCCGCTGATCGGGTCGCAGGCGTTCCCGAAGTCGGGCCTCGTCTACTTCCAGTTCGTGTTCGCCGCGATCACCCCGATCCTGATGCTGGGGTCGGTGCTCGGGCGGGTGAACTTCAAGGCATGGATCCCGTTCGTCGCGCTGTGGTGCTCGATCGTCTACACGGTCGACGCGTTCCTGATCTGGGGCGGCGGCTTCTTCGCCCACCACGGAGCCGTCGACTTCTCGGGCGGATACGTGATCCACTTATCGGCCGGAGTGGCGGGGTTCGTCGCCGCCGCTGTGATCGGGCCGCGGCTGATGCGAGACCGAGAGGTCGACGCTCCCAACAACGTGGCGATGGTCGCGGTCGGGGCCGGGTTGCTGTGGCTCGGGTGGAACGGGTTCAACGGAGGGGACCCGTACGCGTCCAACATGTCCGCCTCGGCTGCGGTGCTCAACACCAATCTGTGCACCGCGGTCGCCCTGCTGGCCTGGATCGCCTGGGACTACATCACCGGCCGCAAGCCGTCGCTGCTCGGCACGGTGAACGGCATGATCGTCGGCCTGGTCGCGATCACGCCGGCTGCCGGCTACGTGAACGGGTGGGGTGCGATGGCGATCGGCGTGATCGCCTCGACGATCGTGTACTTCGCGCTCAACTACCTGAGCCGCGTGCGGCCGTTCCGGAACGTCGACGACACGCTCGGAGTCGTGTACACGCACGGGTTCGCGGGCCTCGCCGGCGGTCTCTTGACCGGGATCTTCGCCGACCCGAACATGGCCCTGTTCTACAAGACCGGGCCGCACGGCCATCTGATCGCCTCCGGTGGCGTGGCCGGCGCGATCCACGGCAATTGGTCGCTGTTGAAGTGGCAGTTCTTCGCGGCCGCGTTCGTGATCGTGTGGACCGCGGTGATCACGTTCGTGCTGTTGAAACTGGTGGGGCTGGTGATCCCGTTGAGGATGAAGACCGAGAACATGGAGATCGGCGACGTCGCCGAGCACGGGCACGAGGTGTACCCGTCGGACGTGCCGTCGCTCGGGTACCCAAGCGGGGTACCGGGGCTCGCGCCCGGGCAGGAGCCGGCGCCATCGACGGCGTAGCCGCCTCCGGATGAAGGACGTGGGCGCCGCGCACTTTGCGGAGTGCGCGGCGCCCTTTGTCCATGTGGATAGTGAAGCGATCGCGCTTATCCCCTACGCTTTCGCGACGCCTCGGCCGCCGTGGCGCAAAAGTGGGTGCCCGTGGAGGGAGCTGCTCTCAAAGCATCCCTTGAAGCTCGAAGTGCCACCGAAGGAGTACTGAACCTATGCCTCGCATCCGTCAGCAAAACGTCCTGGCCGCTCAGTGGACGCCGAACGGCGGCGCCCTCGGAGCCACCGACCTGACCGCCCCCGACAATCAGGTCTTCGGGCTGAACGTCTTCAGCCCGGCGGTCCAGCGCCAGCGGCTCCCCCGCGATGTGTTCCGCCGCCTGCAGCACACGCTCGCGCGCGGCGAGGTGCTCGACACCTCGCTGGCCGACGCGGTCGCGCAGGCGATGAAGGATTGGGCGCTCGAGCGAGGCGCCACCCACTACACGCACTGGTTCCAGCCGCTGACGGGCTCCACGGCGGAGAAGCACGACAGCTTCTACGCCCCCACCGGCGAGGGCACCGCGCTGGCCGAGTTCTCGGGCAAGGAGCTGATCCAGGGCGAGCCGGACGCCTCGAGCTTCCCGACCGGCGGCATCCGCGCGACCTTCGAAGCGCGCGGCTACACGGCCTGGGACCCCACCAGCCCGGCGTTCATCCTCGAGAACCCGAACGGCGCGGTGCTCTGCATCCCGACGGCGTTCGCGTCCTGGACCGGCGAGGCGCTCGACCACAAGATCCCGCTGCTGCGCTCGATGGAAACGCTGTCGCAGTCGGCGATTCGGGCCCTGCGCCTGTTCGGCGACCACAGCGCCCAGCGCGTATTCACGACCGTGGGGCCGGAGCAGGAGTACTTCCTGATCGACCAGCAGTACTACTTCGAGCGCCCCGACCTGATCACCACGGGTCGCACGCTGTTCGGGGCCAAGCCGCCCAAGGGCCACGAGCTCGACGACCACTACTTCGGCTCGATCCCGGAGCGGATCCTCGCCTGCATGCTCGACACCGAGCGCGAGCTGGCCAAGCTCGGGATCCCGGTGAAGACGCGCCACAACGAGGTCGCCCCGAACCAGTACGAGATCGCGCCGGTGTTCGAGAACTCCAACGTCGGGTCCGACCACCAGCAGCTGACGATGCAGGTGATGCAAAACGTCGCCCGCCGCTACGGCCTGGTCTGCCTGCTGCACGAGAAGCCGTTCGCGGGAGTCAACGGGTCGGGCAAGCACAACAACTGGTCGATGGGGACCGATACCGGCAAGAACCTGCTCGAGCCCGGCGAGACGCCGCACGACAACCTGGAGTTCCTGTTCTTCTGCGCGGCCGTGATCCAGGCCGTCAACAAGTACCAGGGGCTGCTGCGGGCGTCGATCGCTTCACCGGGCCAGGATCACCGGCTGGGCGCCAACGAGGCCCCACCGGCGATCATCTCGATCTTCCTCGGGGCCGAGCTCGAGAAGGTATTCGGCGCGATCGAGCGCGGCGAGGCCGGCGAATCCACGCCGGGATCGTTCCTCGGCCTCGGCACGCCGGTCCTGCCGCCGCTGCCGATGCACGGCGGAGACCGCAACCGCACGAGCCCGTTCGCGTTCACCGGCAACAAGTTCGAGTTCCGGGCACTGGGCTCGAGCATGTCGCTGTCGTTCCCCAACACGGTGCTGAACACGATCGTGGCCGAGGCGATCGACGAGCTGGCCGAGGAGCTCGAGGGCTCGCTCAAGGGCGAAAGCGACCTGGAGGCGGCGCTGCGGCCGATCCTCCAGCGAAGCTATGCGGGCAACAAGCAGATCGTGTTCGGGGGCGATAACTACTCCGAGGAGTGGCACGCCGAGGCGGAGCAGCGGGGGCTCGAGAACCTGAAGGCGACCCCCGACGCGCTGCCTTACCTGGTCAGGGACGACACGGTGGCGCTGTTCTCGGGCTACGGCGTGCTTTCGGGCCGGGAGCTCGAGTCCCGCTACGAGGTGTTCCTCGAGCAGTACGTCACCAAGCTCAACATCGAGGCGGAGACGGCGGCCTCGATCGCGCGGACGATGCTGCTGCCGGCGGCGGCCCGATACCACTCCGAGCTGCTGGCGGCTCAGCTGAGCGACCTGGCGGGCGAGACCTCCGAGTTGATCGAGCAGTTCACCGCCGCGATCAAGGAGCTCGAGTCGGCCAACCTCGCCGAGAACCAGCCCCACGATGACCTGCTCGCGCATGCCAAGTACATGCACGACGCGGTGGTCCCCCGGATGGAGGGCGTCCGCGCCGCGGCCGACCGGCTGGAGAAGGTCGTCGCCGACGACCTGTGGCCGCTGCCCAAGTACTCGGAGATCCTGTTCATCAAGTAGGCGAGGTACGGGAGGGAGACTCAGGAGATGGCACAGCTGGACAGCACGCAGGCGAGTGCGGTCGCGGGCGCGACCTCGGCCGCGGAGGTGATGGAGTTCGCGACCGAGCGCGGCGTCGAGATGGTCGACCTCAAGTTCGTCGACCTTCCCGGTACCTGGCAGCACATGAGCCTTCCCCTCGCCGCCCTCGACGAAGGGGACTTCGAGTCGGGGCTCGGGTTCGACGGGTCCTCGATTCGCGGGTTTCAGGAGATCCATGAGTCAGACATGCTGCTGATGCCCGACCCGACGACCGCATTCATCGACCCCTACTACATGCGGCCGACGCTGTCGCTGGTCTGCTCCGTGGCCGACCCGATCCTCGGCGAGCCCTACGGGCGCGACCCGCGGTTCGTCGCCCAGAAGGCCGAGCGCCACCTGGTCAACACCGGGATCGCCGACGTCGCCTACTTCGGTCCCGAGGCCGAGTTCTTCGTGTTCGACCACATCGCTTACTCGCAGACCGAGAACCGGGCGTTCTACGAGGTCGACTCCGACGAGGGGTTCTGGAACACCGGCGCCCCGTCGAGTGCCAACGCGAACCTCGCCTACAAGCTCCGCCAGAAGGAGGGGTACTTCCCGGTGCCCCCGGCGGACTCGATGGCCAACCTCCGCTCCGAGATGGTGCTGACGATGGAGTCACTCGGGATCAAGTGCGAGTTCCACCACCACGAGGTGTCCTCGGGCGGCCAGGGCGAGATCGACATGCGCTTCCAGCCGCTGCTGCGGATGGCGGACCAGATGATGATCTACAAGTACGTGGTCAAGAACGAGGCGCGCCGCGCCGGCAAGACCGCGACCTTCATGCCCAAGCCCATCTTCGAGGAGAACGGCTCCGGTATGCACGTGCACCAGTCCTTGTGGAAGGACGGCGATCCGCTGATGTTCGAGAAGGGCGCATACGCCCACCTCAGCCGGCTGGCCAAGTTCTACATCGGGGGGCTGCTGGCGCACGCTCCCGCGCTGCTGGCGTTTTGCGCGCCGACCACGAACTCCTACCGGCGGCTGGTCCCCGGCTACGAGGCGCCGGTCAATTTGGTGTTCTCCGCGCGCAACCGCTCGGCGTGCGTGCGGGTGCCGATGTACCACGAGTCGCCGAAGAGCAAGCGGATCGAGTTCCGCTCGCCGGATCCGACGGCCAACCCCTACCTCGCGTTCAGCGCGCTGATGCTCGCGGGGCTCGATGGGATCAAGCGCGAGCTCGATCCTGGCGAGCCGCTCGATGCGGATATCTACGAGCTCTCGGCCGAGCGGCTGGCGAGCATCGCGATGGTCCCGTCGTCGCTGGAGGCGTCATTGGATGCCCTGGAGGCGGACAGCGAGTTCCTGCTCGACGGCGACGTGTTCACCCCGGGCCTGATCGAGGCCTACATCCGTTACAAGCGCGACGAAGAAGTCGACGCGATCCGGATGCGTCCGCATCCCTGGGAGTTCGCGCTGTACCACGACGCGTAACCGACGGGGGGCGCGGCGTGCTATCGCCGCGCGGCGCGCCCGATCGTTGCGTTAGCCGTAGCTGTCAACGGCGACGCATCGGGACCGGGCCGCGCAGGAGACCGCGTTAAGCGGGATGCCCCGGTTGACGCTCGTTCGCTTCCACGCCGCCGTTCCGCCCGTGGGGTTGGTCGAGGTGAACGCGTGTCCCGCGCCATCGACCGCGACGCAGAACGAGACAGTCCTGCACGAGACGCCGTTCAGGCCACTGGGATCGTGGAGGTCGGTGTGGGTCCACGCGCTCGCATCTCCGGTGGGGTTGGTCGAGGTTTCGACTTCGCCGGTGGAACTCACGACCACGCACAGCTGGCTCGATGGGCAGGACACAGCCAGGCTCGCTGGCGCCTGTTCGAACTGAGGAGGACTGGCGAGGCCGGCTGGCCGGACCGTCCAGCTCGATGGCCCGCCGCCGGGATCGGTCGACGTGACGCTGTTGCCGAGGTTGTCGGCGCCCAGGCAAAACGAGGGCAGGCACGAGATCCCCGTGATCGCGGCCGGGCAGGTCTCCCCGTTCCCGCACGGATACGAGGCGGTGTCAACCGTGTACTCGTGCCACGCGCGACCGCCCCCGGTCGGGTCTGTCGAGACGAGCACGCTTCCCTCTGCCGCCCCGACGCACAGGGACGTGGATGGACACGAAAGGACATCGACGTTGCCGGCCGACGTCGGCTTCCACGCGCTGGCGCCCTGACTCGGGTGCCTGCTCGTGAACAGGGGGCCCGAACCGCCCGCCACGCAGAGCTTCGGGGTCGGACACGAGACCGCGGACAGCGAGTGGGTCCATGCGATCTCAAACCTCCTCCAGGCCGAGCGCTTCGCGGCCGGAGCCGTCGACGCGACGGCGCCGCCGGCGTCATCGACCGCCACGCAAAGCGCCGCGCTCGGGCAGGAGATCCCATCGAGCGACTGCGAGTCGTGATATGGGATCAGCCTCCAAGCCGATGACCTCCCGGTCGGCTTCACAGTCGACGCCAGATACCCTGCGCTCCCCGCCACGCACAGCGACGCCGACGCACAGGAGATCTCACCTCCGCCGCGCCACATCGGCGGAGCCTCGAGCTCCGTCCGTACCCAGCGCGGTTTGCCGGCCGTCGGGTCCCGGGACCACAGCACGCCTTGCGGTCCGATCGCTACGCAGAGCGACGCCGAAACGCACGAGACGTGACTCAAGCCCGTGCCCCTGGCGTCGTGGATGACCCTCCAGCTCGATGCTCCCCTCGCGGGATTTCGAGTGCTCGCGATGTCGCCGTTGCGGTTAACCCCAACGCATGCCGAGGTCGAGGGGCACGATAGGCCGACTAGCCCGTTGGGGAACCCTTGAACCTCGCGGTCGGGCAGTACCTGCCCGGTGCGCCAGGCACGCGCTCCCGCGGTCGGGTTCGTCGACGTGAGGACGTTTCCCCGATCGTCGGAGGCGACGCATAGCTTGACCGAGGGGCACGAGACATCGGACAAGCCACGATCGTCCGATACTCCCGGGCCGGGCTCCACCGCCGTCACGGTCCACGTCGACGGGCCCCCGAACGGATGACGCGAAGTGATCACGTCTCCGACAAGGTCCACCGCCACGCACAGCGACGTAGACGGACAGGAGAGCCCGGTGACGAAATCAAAGCTGGGCAACCTCACCTGCCCCGCCCGCCGCCAGCGGTTGGACCTGGGATGCCTGGAGACCGCGAACTCGCCTGAGCCGGAGATCGCCACGCACCGCGATACCGACGGGCACGACACCGACGTGCGGGGCTCGCTCACCGGAAACACCGGACGCGGCTCGCTCCACGCCCCTCCGCGGCCGGGCCGCGTGTTGGTGCTCACCACGTTGCCGCTGAACGCGGTACACAGCGAGCGCGACGGACAGTCGACCGCGTTGACGGAGGGCGAGGTTTGGGCGGTCGAATCCGTGTGATCGATCAGCACCGGTGCGGACCAGCGCAGCGCCGCGGCACTCGACGCCGGGAGCAACAGCGCGAGCGCGCCGGCCATCCATAGCGCGGCCCCCACGACGCGACCTAGGCCACAGCTTCGACGCACTTCACCCCACATCTGTAATCAAGAACGTCGGCGAGTCCTGCAAGTTGCGAAGGAGCCAGGGGACTCGCCCCGCCCCTGGACCGGAGCTACTGGTTCAAGAAATCCAGCAGCAGTTGCTGGAAAGCCTCCGGTGTCTCCAGCGGGGCCAGGTGCCCGGCGCCGGGGATCATCGCGAGCCGGGCCTCCGGAAGGACGCGGGCCAGGGCGTGTGCTGACTCCTCGAAGTCGCTCATGTCGTGCTCACCCCACGCCAGGAGCGCGGGAACCTCCAGCCTGCCCAACGGTTCGATCTCCTCCAGCGGGTCCGCCGCCTCGCCCATCTCGCCCGCCGCTGTCTGAAGCTCGAGCGCGCGACGCTGCATCGGGGCGACCCGGTCGCGCAACCGATCCGGGACCCAGGCGTCGAGCACCGCCTCCACGGCGGCGTCGATGTCGCCTCGCTCGAGCGCGGCCTCCTCCGACTCCCACGCGGCCTCGAGTTGCGATGAGGGCTCCACACCCGGCGCCGGCGCCGACACCAGGACCAGCGCGGACACCGCCACCGGGGCCACGAGCGCCGCCCGCATCGCGACGGCGCCCCCGAACGAGTTGCCGACGAGCACCGCACGCTCGAGTTCCAGATCGCGCATCGCGCCCAGCACGTCCTCCCAGGGCGCCTGGTCTCCCGGCTGCACCGGCGCCTCCCCGAAGCCGGGCAGAGAACGCGATCACACGGTAACCCGCTCCCGCGAGCGGCTCCAGATGCTCGGACCACATGGTGCGGTCCCCAACGCCGGCGTGGAGGAGAACGACCGCAGGCCCGCTCCCGGCCTCGTCGAACGGGAGCGTCAGCCCAGCACCAGTTCCGCGGCGGTCCGCAGCGTCGCCGGGTCGCCGCTGATCAGGAGCGTGGTGACGCTCGACTCGCGCCACGCCTCCAGCTCGTCGCGAATCTTCTCCCTCGGCCCGATCAACGTGAGCTCCTCGATCAGCTTCTGGGGCACGGCGGCCATCGCCTCGTCCTTCTTGCCTTCCAGGTAGAGGTCCTGGATCTTGCGGACCTCGGCCTCGTAGCCCATTCGGATCGGTACGTTGGCGTGGAAGTTCGCGCTCTTGGCGCCCATCCCGCCGAAGTACAGGGCGTACATGGGCCGCAGCATGTCGGCCGCCGCCTCGATGTCGTCGGTCACGATCAGCGGGACCGTCGCAGCGACCTCGAAGTCCTCGGGGGTCCGCCGGGCCCCGTCGCGCGCAAACCCTTCGCGCAGCGGCTCCTCGTACAGGTCCTCGTGCTCGGGCGAGTAGAAGATCGCCAGCCAGCCGTCGCACAGCTCCGCCGCCATCGCGATGTTCTTCGGCCCCTCCGCCGCCAGGTAGACCGGGATGTCCTCGCGCAGCGGGTGGATGCTCGCCTTCAGCGCCTTGCCCAGGCCGGTCGGCTCGGGCAGTCCCGCGGCGCCCTGGTAGGGGAGCGGGTAATGCGGGCCCTCCTTGCTGACGGGCCCGTTGCGCGCCCAGATGTCGCGGAGGATCCCGATGTACTCGCGCATCCTCGCCAGCGGCTTGGCGAACGACTGCCCGTACCAGCCCTCGACGACCTGCGGACCCGACACCCCCACCCCGAGGATGAGCCGCCCGCCTGAGAGGTGGTCGAGCGTCATCGCCGCCATCGCGGTCGCGGCCGGCGTGCGGGCCGAGATCTGGACGATCGCGGTCCCGAGCTTGATCCGCTCGGTCTCGGACCCCCACCACGCGAGCGGGATGAGCGCGTCCGAGCCGTACGCCTCGGCGGTCCAACACGACTCGAACCCGAGCTGCTCGGCCTCCTTGAGCGACTCGAGTGCACCGGGAGGCGGGCCCCCCGCCCAGTAGCCGAAGTTCAGCCCCAGCTTCAGGTCACGCGCCATGGAGGCGACACCCTATCCGCTTCCGCGCCTGAGGCGGGAAAACGCCCGGCGCACGGCGCTCGTGCCGCCCGCCCGGCGCTCCCGAGGCTGCGATGCGAGCCATTCCTCCCGCGTCGGCAGGCGCCCCTGGCGCCGCGCTGCCACCACGCATTGCGTGTGGGCGTGGCGCCGCCGCGAGGAGTCGTCCTCGGGCGCGATCAGCAGGTGCTCGCTGAGCGCTGGGAGGTACCGCCCGCATAGCGGACAGGTGTACGTGGCGGGCTTGCGATTCTGGGCGCGGCGCACCGTCCACCAACGCGCCGCTGCAAGCCTGCGTTCGACCATCCGTCCAAGCATTGCACCCTGCGGTTGCGAGCCGCTATCGTCGCCGCCCGTGGAGCAGAACCTGAAGCGGATCGTCGCCGAGACCGAGCGCTACCGGATCACGGGGATGCTGCGGCTGCCGCCCGACGGGTATCGCAGCCGCCTGAGCGACTACCTCAACGCGCCGGAGCGCGAGTTCCTGTCCCTTACCGACGTCGAGGTCGAGGCCGTCGGTGGCGACGGGACGGTCGAGCGCTACGCGTTCCTGGCGCTCTCGCTGCGCCACGTGGTGGTCGCGATGCCGGCCGACCAAGACGCCGAGTAGCAACCTCCGACCGTGAAACCACCCGCCGGACGGGGAGTTAATGCCCCTGGGACCGAGGTAAGGTTTAACCGGATGGCAGTCCGCCAAGACGAGCTCCAGGGTTTAAGCCGCAGCGAGCTGCTCCGCGCCTCGCCGCGGATGTTCGACTCGAACTTCTTCGAGCGGCTCTCGCGCGTACATCCCGCCGTGCCGCCGATCATCTTCGGCCCTGGGATCGTGTTCCTGATCGTCTACGGGTTCGTCCAGGGCGTCGGATGGATGGCCCCCGTGTGGTTGCTCGGCGGCTACGTGTTCTGGACCCTGACCGAGTACTGGCTGCACCGGCTCGTGTTCCATTTCGAGCCGGAGAAGGGCATCGGCGCGCGGCTGCACTGGATCATCCACGGAGTCCACCACGACCACCCCAACGACCCCATGCGGCTGGTGATGCCCCCGTCGGTCAGCGTCCCTCTGTCGTCGCTGTTCGTGCTCGGCTTCTATGCCGTGCTCGGGAGCCCGGCATTCCTTCTGTTCGGCGCCGGCTTCCTGGCGGGCTATCTGCTCTACGACATGCTGCACTACCACGTGCACCATCACACGCCGGAGACGGAGCTGGGCAGGACGCTCCGGGAGCTCCATATGCGCCACCACTTCCAGAACCACGAGCGCGGCTACGGCGTGAGCGCACCGTTCTGGGATCACGTCTTCGGGACGCCGCTTCAGCGCCGCGATTAGTGGCCGCGCGCGGCGGCGAGCGAGGGGCGGCGATCGCGGGTGTCGCGATGGCCGTACCGGACCGCCTGGTCTCCAATCGGGAGATCGCGCCGCGGATGGGAGTCGACGAGGCATGGATCGCCAAGCGAACCGGCACCTCCGAGCGGCCCTGGGCCGTCGAGGGCGAGCGGATGACCGACTTCGCCGCCCGGGCGGGAGACGAAGCGCTGATCCGCGCGGGCGTCGAGGCGAGCGATCTCGATCTCGTGCTCGTCGCCACCTCGACCGCCGATGAGATAACGCCGAACGCGGCCCCGCTGGTCGCGGGGCTGATCGGCGCCGAGCGTGCGGGCGCGTTCGACGTTGGCTCGGCCTGCACCGGCTGGCTCGCGGGCCTCGGGATGGCGTGCGGACAGATCGAGTCGGGTCGCGCCCGGCATGCGCTCGTGGTGGGGGCCGACTTCCTGTCGCGGTTTCTCGA
>Ga0209577_10003045_pt1 | contig 15835 bp, 23 predicted proteins | sample GraSoiAngelo_109_FD_185874 | JGI IMG/M metagenome (GOLD analysis project Ga0209577, IMG submission 185874) | Grasslands soil microbial communities from the Angelo Coastal Reserve, California, USA - 14_0903_12_20cm (SPAdes) (version 2) | ecosystem: Environmental > Terrestrial > Soil > Grasslands...
GAAGCAGCCAGCCCGGAGTCGTTGAAAGTCGTTGTGGTGGGCGTGACAATTTGCGCGAAATTCGAGCAGGCTGCGCCCTGGCAGCGTTCCACCATGTAGCCGGTCACGCCGACGTTGTCGGTCGAAGCGGTCCAGGAAAGGTTGATTTGGCTAGCGGAGGCAGCCGTCACAGTCAAGTTCATCGGCGCGGAGGGTGGCGTGGTGTCTGGCGGGGAAGCAGAGGAGCTGAAATTGCAGCCGCTGATTACAAGAGCCAGGCATATAGCCGAGAATGCGACGTAAAAAAAATCGCGTACGACGCGACTTCCAAGAGCTGGGTTCACGTGGACCCTCAGGCTGATTCCGTTTTGCGGCCAAGATGCCAGGAAGCGCTGCCCGCGAAAGAGTGCTTCCCCTTAGCAGAAAAGTATCACGGATTAGACGGCGCTGGCAGATTACGCAGGGGTAAGTGTCCAACTGTTCTATCGGACAGTGGCCTGAGGTTTTGACGAGGATGACAATGCGCCTTCCGTGGGGCGTGCTGAAAACTTCGCAAGCCTTGTGAGAATTTCATCAGGAGCCGCTCGGCCACAGTTTGCGGACGAAGTTACGGACACGATCTACAAAGGAATCGCTGGCGGTGGCAGCCGGCTTCGAAGCACTCGCCGCGACGGTTGGTGCCGGCGCCGGAGTGACGGCAGCAACGGCTACGCCTTCCACGCGGCCTTGGAAGATGAGCGTGGGACGCACGCGCACGCGACGCACCAGAACGATCATCCTTGGATCGACCTCCGGCTGGACTTTGGCGCTGGCGTCGTAGATCAGCGGTGGCATAAAGACCTGGTAGGCGGGCTCCTCCTTGGCGGGGGGCGTTTCGACTGTGGTGGGCTGCGGGTTCGGCTTTGCGTCGGGGGCTTTCTTGTGCGCTTCCTCGGCTGTCGCGAGTTGGCTGACTTCGAGCTGCGGCGGAGGAGTTGCTTTTGCAGCTTGTAGATCGCAGGCGCAGTGGCCGGCGCTGGTGCGAAGACTGTCAAGCTGCCCGTTGAGGAGGAGAACGTCGCCAGCCTGCGGGATGAGGACGCTCTGCCCGGTCAACTGCTGCTCCGCTCGGACGGCTCCGCGGTTCGCGCGGATGCACATGGCGCCGGAGTCGTCGAAACCGACGAGGACGTCTCGCGGCGCGTCGCCGATGGCGACAGTTTGCGCCTGGATCTGGGGAGTGTAGATTATCAGGGCGAGCTCGCGGGCGATGTGCACGTGAATCGTGCCGGTTTCGAGGGCGATCGTCAGCGAACCTCCGGATTTGAGGACCGACAGATGCGCCGGACCGCAAATGCTGATCTGGCCACCTTCAACGAGGTCGATGCGCGCGGCGCCGGATTTGACGCGCACGTCACTGCCGCTGCGCAGGACGGGTTTCGCCTGGCCGTGGACGACCTCGACGCTCATGGGTCCGGTGACGCTGATAGCTTCGCCGTCGATGATTCCCACGGAGTCGGGCGGCGGTTCATCGGGACGCGCAGCGGCCGCGGCGATTAGCGCAGTGCAGAGGATGGCCACGCAGGGCGCAGGCACTGTGGCGCGGCGTCGGCATGCGATCGAATTGGAGAAGACCGCCACTCGGTAAACCTCTCAAGCCGCGGAGGCAGAAAGTCTCGCCTATACTATACGTCGGCGGCTCTGCAGCCGCACGCAGAGGATGATGACGACACCAGACGCAGCCGTCGAGGCCGTGAAGAAATCAGGCGAGGAACCTGTGAATGTGCATTACGACATACGGCTGCCGGACCTGCCGTGGTCGCGGCGCATCCAGATTCCCATTATCGCCGCGGCGGTGTACAGCGTGATTCGAATGCTGGGTCCGACGCTGCGTTATGAGGTGCTGGGCTGGCAGCATGCGGAACGGGTGCATGCTTCGGGCAAGCGATGCATCTGGGCGTTTTGGCACCGAATCATTCTCCCGATTGTGTGGTGGCACCGAGACCACGGCGTGGTAGTGATGAACACGACGGCGTTCGACGGGCAGTGGACGCGCAAAGTGATTGAGTGGCTGGGATTCGGCACGGCGCAGGGTAGTTCGTCGCGCGGAGGACTGCGAGGACTGGCAGTGATGGCGCGGCGGTTGGACGGAGGAGTGGATTGCGCGTTCACGATCGATGGCCCACGCGGGCCGCGTTACGTGGCGAAGCCGGGACCGGTGATGCTGGCGCGGAAAACGGGATGCCCGATCCTGGTCTTTCACATCGGCGTGGATCGCGGCAAGACTTTTGAGCAGACCTGGGATCATTTCTTGCTGCCAGCTCCATTTGCGCGTACCGCCATACTGTTCGCCCCGCCAATTTACGTGCCGAAGGATGCGAGTGCAGAACTCATGGAAGCCAAGCATGCCGAAATGCAGCGGGAGTTGGAACGCGTGCGGGATATTGCCGAGAGCTGGTTTTCCCTTGGCGAAATCGAACGCCAGCGATACCGAGAGGAGTTCGGGAAGTGACGCCAACGGTCGGAGGGTACGGGCGCAATACGCCGGACGCTCACCGGTGAAAGGGAATTAGTTATTGGTGCGTTCGCCAAGCTTGACGGGAACGTCCATTTTCTTGCCGCCGCGAAAGAGCGTCACGGTCACGTTGTCGCCGGGACGCTTGTGGTTGAGGACGAGGTTGACGTCGAGTTGGCTGGCGACTTTCTGGCTGTCGATGGCCACGATGACGTCGCCACCGATGGCGATTCTGCGCATGCCTGCTTCCGCGATACGATTGCCTCCTTGAATGCCGGCGGCGGCGGCCGGACCACCCTTCGTGGCTCTCTCCACAAGCAGGCCCTCTTTGACGGGCAGGTCCAGAGCTTCGCCTAGCCAGCCGCCGACGGGCACCGTTTCCACACCGAGGAAAGCACGGTGAACGCGGCCGTCGGTCATGAGATCGTTGGCGATGTTCTTTGCCGTGTTGATAGGAATGGCGAACCCGATGCCGGCGGTGGTGCCGCTGGGCGTGTAAATCGCGGAGTTGATGCCAATGACTTCACCGTGCGAATTGATGAGCGGCCCGCCGGAATTGCCGCGGTTGATAGCCGCGTCGGTCTGGATGGCTTCGTCAATGAAAGTGGTTTGGCTGGTCTGCACGGTGCGTCCGAGCGCGCTGACGACGCCGGTGGTGAGGGTGGACTGGAAACCAAAGGGGTTGCCGATCGCGAGGACTTTTTGGCCCACTTGAAGCGTTCCGGAATCTCCCAGCGGCAGCGCGGCGAGATGCTTTCCCTTGGGGTCGATCTTCAAGAGTGCGACATCATTGCGCTGGTCGGCGCCGATGAATTTTGCAGGAAAGCGGGATTGATCGCCGAGCACAACTTCAATGGACTGTGCCTCTTGCACCACGTGAAAGTTGGTGAGGATGTAGCCGCGGGCATCAATCACGAAACCGGAGCCGGCGCCTTCGACGGGGACAGGGTCCATGAAGAAATCATATTCCGTCGCTTTGGTGAGAATGTTAGCTACGGCCGGGGATGCTTGCCGGTAGATGCGTACGTTGATGGATTCATCGTTGGTCAAGGTAGCATCGCGCTGCCCAATGGCCGTGGCCGCGGGAGAGCTCGAACCGCCGAGAGGCAAGGCTTCGACCTTGGTGGGTTGGTGGGGGCCGAAGCGCGCGCCGGCCCAATAGGCGCCGAGGATTAGCACCAGCGCGGCAACCGTGATGCGGGCGCGGTTGGAGTTGTTCACTGCGTTCATCGGTGTCGTCCCTTCTGATCCACTCGATGCCAATAGTATAAGGAAAATCGAAGAGAGATTCTCCTCTCACTTCAGCGAAGCGGTCGGAGGGCAAAAGTCATGGCGCCAAGACCGCGCCACGGCGTAGAGTTCCTCGGCACGCTGGAATGACGGAGTTAGCCCCGTGCCGCCCCCCGGCGGAGCTTAGCGGCGAGGGCTTCGACCTGGCGGCGAGTTTGCTCGAGAGAGCCGGAGCAGTCGATTTTCTCGGTGGCAAGAAGAAGTTTTTCTTCGACGGGAAGCTGGGCGGCGATGCGGCGGCAGGCTTCGGCTTCGCCGAGGCCACGCGCCACGAGGCGCTGGAGCTGCTGTTCGGGCTCGCACCAGACGACCACAAGGCCATCCAGTTTCTTGTGAATGCCGGATTCGATCAGGAGGGCGGCTTCCACAAAGGCGGCATCGCGCGTGCCGCCGCGCTGCCAGTCCTCGAACTGACGGAAGACGACTTCGGCGACGCGAGGATGGACGATGACGTTGAGGCGCTCGAGTCTGGAGCGATCGGCAAAGACAATGGCGCTGAGCTTTGCACGATCAACGCGGCCATTGGGGGCGAGCACCGCCTGTCCGAATTCCTGGAGGGCCTCGTTGTAGGCCGGCTGGCCCGGCTCGATGAGCCGGTGAGCCAGGGAGTCGGCGTCGAGGACGGCGAAGCCCATTTCGCGCAGCATGGCAGCGACAGCACTCTTACCGCTGGCGATGCCCCCGGTGAGTCCGAGTCGGAGCATTTTTTCCCCGACTACCGCGCCGTGGCGGTCGATTGAGTTGCAGAAAATTTGGGTGACGCGCGGCGGAGGCGCGCGGCCTTCACCGTGTTGCTCATGAGCATGCTGATGGTCATGGGGCCAACGCCGCCGGGCACAGGCGTGAGTGCTCCGGCGGTATTGATGGCGGCGGGGTGCACGTCGCCGACGAGAGCGCTTCTTTTGGCGTGGAATTTTTCGAGGCGGTCTGGAAAGTTGCGAAAAAGCCGCGCGGCTTCCTCGGGGTCGGTAACGCGATTGGTGCCAACATCGATAACCGCCGCACCGGGCTTGATCCAGTCCGCTTCCACATAGCCGGCTTTGCCGATGGCGGCGACGATGATATCGGCGCGGCGGAGGACATTCGGCAGATCACGCGTTTTGGAATGGCAAATCGTAACGGTGGCGTTGGCGTGCATGAGGAGAAGAGCCATGGGCTTACCAACGATGTCGCTGCGGCCGAGGACGACGGCGTTGGCGCCTTCGATCTTGACATCGTTGCGGCGCAGAATTTCCATGCAGCCGGCGGGAGTGCAGGCAACCAGGCCGGGGCGTCCGCTGACGAGGCGGCCAAGATTGACGGGATGGAAGCCATCCACGTCTTTGGAGGGGTCGACCGCTTCGAGGATGCGCTTGGTATCGACCTGCGGGGGAAGCGGTAGTTGGACGAGAATGCCGTCCACGTCGTTGTCGCGATTCAAGTCTTCGACGACGGCGAGCAGATCGAGGGTGCTCACGTTGGCCGGCGGCTTGATGAGCGCACTGGCGAGGCCGAGTTCTTCGCAGGCCGCGATCTTGCTTTTTACGTAGAGTTGCGAGGCGGAATTCTCTCCGACGAGGACCGCGGCGAGGCCGGGACGCACGCCGGCCGAGCTGAGGAGGCGGACCTCATCTCTCAGCTCGGCAAAGATTTGGTCGCGAATTTTGGTGCCGTCGAGGATCCGTGCGGTCATGCGATGCTCGCTTTCGCCCGGGCGTGCGGTGCAAAAGAAAATCATAGCACACGCAAAAACGAGGAAACACAAGTCATGCCGTGGGAACCATCAGGGCTCCGCATTTAGGGCTTTGGGCGGGGTGCCCATTCTGCTAGCATCCCAGCAATTTGGCAAAGGAGGCAAGCATGGCGACCGTAAGGCGAATCGCGCCGGGATCTGCGTTCAAGGTGGGACTCGTCGTATACGCGTTCCTTGGCTTAATCATCGGGATTTGCGTGGCACTGTTTTCCATGATGGCGGGATCCTTGGGAAGTTTGGCAGGAGGCGGAGTACCCGGCGCGCGTGCGTTGGGATTGGCCTCGGCGCCATTATTCTTTTCCCGATTCTGTACGGCATCGTTGGGGGCATCGCCGGAGTCATCGGAGCGGCGGTGTACAACCTCGCAGCCGGCTGGGTGGGCGGGCTCGAAGTCGATATCAGCTAGGTTGATTCGCGTTCGAATCGCTGTTTGACTGCCGCGGGCGTTCTGAATCTTCTATTTCTCCGCGACATCCAAGCAAGTGGCAATTTCGATGGGTGTAAGTGTGTTTCGATAGCAGCTACGAACGGAAGAAACGAAGATGACATTTTTTGAGGATTTGGGCGACAGGAGAGAGCTGGAGAAAAAGGCCAAAGCGGGAGGGCGGCTGCCGCCTGGGCAGTCGCTGACGCTGAAGTGGCCGGTGCTGCATTACGGCAGTGTGCCAACGTTCGATCCGGCGAAGTGGGACTTCAAGATCTCGGGGCTGGTGGAAGAGCCGGCGCAGTGGACGTGGAAGGAATTTCGGACGTTGCCGCAGACGGAGGTGACATCGGATTTTCACTGTGTGACGCGCTGGAGCCGGCTGGATAACCGGTGGAAAGGCGTGTTGTTCACGGAAGTGACGAAGCTGGTCAAGCCGAAATCGGAGGCCCAGTTCGCGCTGGTGCTGGCGGAAGAAGGCTACACAGCAAATGTGCCTCTGGGGGATTTGCTGCGGCCGAATGTGCTGTTCGCGTTTGAACATGACGGCGAGCCGCTGACCGCGGAGCACGGCGGGCCCTTGCGGCTGATCGTGCCGCATCTTTATGCATGGAAGAGCGCGAAGTGGGTGCGCGGGTTCATGCTGCTGGATCACGACCGGCTGGGCTTCTGGGAGCGGAACGGCTATCACGCCTACGGGGATCCGTGGAAAGAGCAGCGCTATTCTGGAGGTTAGAGGTTTGGATTCTAAGTTTGGGGAAAAATTCCGAGTTCACCATGCAGCCACATCCCGCTGCGCACCGCGGGGCAGCATCAATTGACGGGGCGCATCATCGCGATGAATTCTTTCGATTGGACTCCCCGGGAAGTATTCTGGAAAATTGACATTGCACAGTTCGCGCGTTGCCACGCCGCAACGTACGACGAGAACTTCGTAGTTCTTTAGCAAGCCCTGTCCAGCCTCTTGGTTGAATCGGTTGTTCTCTGACCTCGTGGTCTGAAGCGGAAACAAAAAGAACTCTAGGCTGATGCCCTAAGCAAAGCTTGGGCGTCCATCCCAATGCAAAGTGGAGGAACGACAATGGCAACACTTCTGAGTAAATCGATTAATTATGGCAATATTGTGAGATTTGTACTGCTCGGGCTGGTGACCCTCTACGGAGCCGCAAGGCCCCTTCTTGGCCAGGAAACGGTCGCCGGTAAGTTCACGCTGACCGAAAATACCCGCTTCGGGAACAAAGTCCTTCCGGCGGGAGCGTACACATTTTCCGTGGAGCCCGCGGGTCTCCTGCAATCCGTCAATTCGATCCAAGGTGCGCGCCAACCAGTAATTGTCATCGTGCGTGCGGCCACAAAAGCCGGCCCGGTTGCCGCCATTTTCGCAATGGCCTCGCATAGTGACCACTCTTTGGACTCAAGTAAGCTCGTTCTAGCGCCAGTGAACAATGGAGTGGCCATGCACTCCATGTACCTGGATCAGCAGGAACTTGTTCTGGATTTCGATTGGTCCAGCCCGAAGAGCAAGACCCCGATGCTTGCCCAGGCGGCACGCCCTGAACCAGCGTCGGCATCCAGGGCAACCGATTGATGAGTATTCTCTACCGGTGCGGCGGGTCGTTCAAGCGGCCCGCCAGCAGCGCCGGCAGCGGGCTTTTTCCCTTCGATTTGGCGGTTGCAAAATTTCAATTGGACACTGCGATCCAGCCCCCGTAAGTTAAGCGATGGATTATGAACTGCGAAAGTGGCCCCTTATTGCTGAATAACCTTGAATTGGAAATGCTGCATGAAATCGGCAACCGCATCGCGGCTGCCGACCCCTTGCCTGAAGTCTTGGGCAAAGTCGTAGAAGTCCTTTCTGCCGTGGTGGAGTCCGATTCGTATTTTGTCTACGTCCTCGAGGGGGTTGAGCTTGTCTTGCGGGCCTCCAAAAATCCGCATTCGGAAGTTGTAGATCGATTGAAGCTTCGTCTGGGACAAGGCATCACCGGCTGGGTTGCCGAGCATAAGAGACCGGTGGCCGTCGCGCGTGATGCTTTCCAAGATCCACGGTTCCGATCATTCAACGAACTGCCCGAAGATCTCTACCAGGCATTTCTGTCTGTGCCGGTGCTATCGCGAGACAAGCTCGTAGGAGTCATAAACCTGCAACACCGGCAGCCTCACAACTACAGTCAGCGCGAGATTCATCTCATTTCCACCATTGGGTTTCTGGTAGGCGCCGAGATTGAAATGGCCCGGCTCGAGGGCGAGAACTCAGAGCTTTCTGAACAATTGCAGACCCGAAAGGTCATCGAGCGCGCCAAAGGGATTCTGCAGCGCGATTTGCAACTGAGCGAACAAGAGGCTTATGTCACCCTGCAACGGCAAAGTCGCCAACGGCGCAAGTCGATGAAAGAAATTGCGGAAGCGATCGTCCTGAGCGAGGACGTCAAACGTACCCCGGGCAAGCCGAAACCTAGTTAGATCCACTGCGCCGTCGAGTCGACCCATTGGCAAAGCCGGGAAAACATACTTTGCGCCGGATGGAACGGAATCCGCCGCAGCGAAGATCACAGAACCAGGCGGTACTAATCCGCGGCGGCTTGAGACTTGGCGGGGTCGATCTCGATGCGGCCCTTGAAATGAGCGCCGTCCTCAATGCTGATCCGTGCCGTAGAAATGTCACCGACCACCGAGCCGTCAGTCTTGACGTCGACACGGTCGCGCGCATGGACGTTGCCGACGACTTTGCCGTAGACGACCACTTCGCCGGCGTGAATTTCGGAATTGAGCTGGGCGGTTGAGCCTACCGTTAGTTGATGGCCGCGCAGCGTAATCTGGCCGTCGACCTTGCCGTCGATCTGCAAGTCTTCGGTGCCGGTGATATGACCCTTGATTTGCAAGCTTGAACCGAGGCGCGCAGAAGTGCGGGCCGTGGGGCTGCTCGAGCGAGAACTAGAGGGCATGCCAAAAGGCGTTGCTGAGGGTGCGTGTCCCGTCGCTGGCGGTTCGACTTGGGTTTGTTGCTTGCTCCACATACTTCCTCCCTTATTCGATCCAGAAGAGTTGATTCGGCTCCCGGTGGGAGGGAGCAGCTTGGATTCACTCTAGTCGCGCCTGGCCAGAGGAAGCAACTACGAAAAGGTATTGGTATGCGCAGATCAAACACTGTCCGTACGGACAGGTCAGATGCCACAAACTTCAAGCGATCTCTAGAACTCGATTGAGGGAGCCGACCAGGTATTTCCACGCGAAGTAGTAGACGAGCAGCGCGACAGGTGCGGCGATCGGAAAAGCGTGCGCGGCAAAGTTGGGAATGGGGAAGTTCAGAAGACTCGCGACCACGACACCGAGCGGCGCGAGCAAAATTGGCAAGAGCGCGCCGTGGAGGCCGATGGAGAGTTGCCGGCGAGAGCGCAGCGCCATGAACAGGACATTCCAAAGGCCCCACGCATTGGGCACCACGGCCATCGGGAACACGATAACCCGCTCCACGGGAACGGGGATGTTGTAGACGTAGCGAGCCATGGTAAAAACAGTGGCGACGACGAGGAGGAAAACCGTGGGCACAACAATGCCCGCCATGTACGCGCGAAGATAAATGTGTTGATTCACAAGGCCTCCAGCTTCACAGGTGATACAGCAACGTCGGGATAGAACCCGGAAAGAAAACGAGGACCGCGCCCAAAATCGCAGCGAGCGCCCAATCCAACCAAGGGACACTGACTACAGGGGCCGGTTGCTCCTTGAGCTTGCGGAGCATTTGCGGCCAGAGGTCGCGGCGGAGTTCGGTGTCCTTTGCGGGCGCGATCGCTTGCTTGAGGAGCTCTTTCATCTCTTTGTTACTTTCTTCGTTGCTCATTTCGCGTTGGCCTCCACTCCCAAGGAATTGAGTTTCTTGCGCAGCATTCGAACGGCCCGGAACACGCGGACCTTGACAAGCGCAGCGGAGATGCCCGCGGCTTCGGCGATGTCGTTGTACGGCTGCTCTTCGATCAAGGCCAGCGTGGCCACCAAGCGATATTTTGCCGGAAGCTCCTGGAAGGCTTCCTTGATCCGCTCGCGAGCTTCCCGGCGGACCGCGGGATCCCCGGCGTTTGCCGAAGGGAGATCCTCGGGAAGCTCGGTTTCGCGGCGCGAATGACGCAGATAGTCGAGAGCGACGTTGGTGGAGATCCGGCGCGCCCAGGCACGGAAATTGCCGGCTGCATCGAAGCGCGCTCGGGACCGGTAAATGCGCCAGAAAGTTTCCACCGTAAGATCCTCTGCAATTCCGTGGTCACGGACGATGCGGACAATCCACGCGTAGACTTCCTTCTGGTACCCTCGAAACAGCGCCTCGAAGGCTTCCGGGTCGCCCGCCGCGAACCGCTCCAGCAGCTCCATTTGCCACTCTCTATACCTACTTACTGGTTTTCAGCGCCCATAGTTACAGTTTTTTTGGTCCCGGCCTTTTCCATTCCTGGGAGGAAATGCAAGCTCTGGCAGGCCAAAGGAATACCAAAGAAGAAGGCCCGGACGGTCAGCGCGCCCGGGCCCGTCAGTTTCTGCTGAACCCAGATTAATAGATGTCGTACTTCGAGTGGGTACATGGAATCAGTAAGTTACTGAGAACAGATACCGACTGAAACGCTGGAATCGCGAGAATGGGGCAGGAGTATGCCAAATTTATGCCAAAAATTCAGAATAATACACGTACAGTGCCCAATGCGGCGCACCCAAGTTATCGGCCTCCAGCTTGGGCCGCCATCGTCTCGCGAGCTTCTTTCTTGAGTTCCTTGAGTTGCTTTCTCGACAGTTTCCAATGCTTGCCAGCAGCATCCCACACAGACAGTTCTTTCACGTTGTCACTCGCAGGCTTTAGATTTGGTTCGAGCGCCGTCATTTCGCTGTGTGACTCACCCTCATGCAACATCTTCGGTAAGTTCTGAGCGACAATGTAAAACCCTGTGCCCTCGGCTTCCCGCTTGTGATATTTGCCACCCCATCCTTCCCACAGAACGGGTCGCCGCCCCACGTTGACCACGCTCATTACGACAAACAGTTGCTCGGAGGCTGGTACCTTAACGTGCGGGGCCACGGCGTAGTATCTTCCATCGTCGGACCTACCAATCCTTCGCACCCTTGCGGAAATCTGTAGCTTGCCGCGGTCGCGCAAGTCCCTGTATAGAGTCCAACCCAAACCAAACGTCGCGAGAATCGCACCCCATGCGGCCAAGAATTTTGTGAGGTAGTCCTGCGGCGATGTTTGTGGCGCGCTGTCCATCGTTACTGAATCTCTTTGAGGCTCTGTCCTGTCGAGCCGAATCGCGGCAACTTGGTCATCCAGTCTCGCCGGGTCCGGGGACCGTCGGAGAATCGTCACGTATTCTCCCGTCTTTTCAGGCTCGCGTTAACCACGAATCGAGATAGGCTCTTCCGATTGACGGCCACCACATATTGTGTATCATATTCCACGGGGCGAGTGTCTCTCCTAGGCCCGGCTATCGACGTTGCCGTTTCCGCAGAACGACACCTTCTGAAGCACTTGGCGAGACGGGGGGTGCGGTTTTGTGGATTCACGTCATTCCTCACTTTAAGCAGTTCCTACAAGAGCTTGAGCTTAAGCCTCAGGAGCGTGCCGATGCGGAAACGAAAGCCGACCGCATCGCTCGATGCCTCTGGAGCAAATACTACACTGGAGACTTTAATCCTGCTTGCTATGTGAAGGTGGGTTCTTACGGCAAGCGAACCGCAATCCGACCGCCATCCGACCTCGATATGTTGTTCTTGCTTCCGCCCGCCGAGCATTCGCGCATCGAGCGGCTACTAGGTAACAAGCAATCGCAGTTGCTACGGCAAGTAAAAGGGGCACTAGAGTGGACTTTTCCTCGGACTGATTTACGCGCCGATGGACAGGTAGTAGTTGCCCCCTTTCAGACTTACAACGTGGAAATCATCCCCGCATTCGCCCTGAACGACGGAACATACATCACCGCGCACACGGCGGACAACGGAAGTTGGAGACCCTCGAATCCGGTCGCTGAATATCGGGCGATTAACGACGCGGATTCCGTCAGCGCAGGTAAAGCAACAGACCTATCGAAGATGCTAAAAGCCTGGAAGCGGGAATGCTCGGTTGACATCAAATCCATTTCTCTGGAAGTTCTCGCGTGCGTGTTCGTCAGCGAGTGGCAGTACAGACACCAAACCCTTTTCTATTATGACTGGTTGGTGCGGGACTTCTTTGAGTTCATGCTCCGCTACAAGGACAGGGGTTGGACTCGTGTTCCAGGCACCCAAGAAATCATCTATCTCGGCGATGCGTGGGTCAGCAAATGCCAGAGTGCGTACGACCGCTCTCTCAAATCATGCACGTACGAACACCTCGATTACGGGCATGCGGCTGCGGTTGAATGGCAGAAGATATTCGGGCAACAGTTTGCCGGACTGTCTCTCCTCGCGATGGCAATGGCGGCGTCTCGATGAATGAGCAAAACGGGCGGGAATACGTGTTGGCTATAGCGAGGGAGCTTTACGGGCGGACTGTTTATACACACAAGGTACACGAGAAAGAGAGGCAGATTTGGAGCGACAAGGCGTGCAGGATGAACTATCTCAACGTCGGTCTTATCTCTGCGACGACTGTGTTCGCGGTCGTTTCGGTAGCGCTGCAACCCCGGTGGTTGCTTGTCTTGACCGCACTCCTTGCTGCGGCATCGACCGCGTTCGTTCTGTGGCAGAGTAGTTTCGACCCCATTGGCAAAGAGAACCGCCACAGAACGGCGGCAAAGGAATTATTGTGGGTTCGAGAGCAGCTACTCCTTTTGATAGAGCGGTGCCATGTCACAACAGAACCGATGAGTCACTTACAAAGTCTCCTCGATAGTATTACGCGAGAGCTTACGGCAATCTACAAGTTCGCGCCGGACACTTCCCCCGGAGCATACGCAATCGCGAGCGCGGCATTGAAGAGCGGTGAATTTACCTTTAGTGACGATGAGATTGACGCGTTTCTGCCGCCAAGACTGAGAAAGAACCAATCATCCGGGTAGGTCGAACCACGGTTCTCAACGTGTCTCTAACTCAGACAAGTCCCTGGGTTGGGAGGCTCAAAAATGAATCGAAAGTACTGTTGACGTTCGTGGCGCACTGCGCTACAGTGTAGCCGTGAAGGAACAACCCATCTCGCTGAGGCTGGACAAAGAACTTCGCAAGGCGCTCGAAGAACTTGCGGCGAAAGACTTGCGCACGGTGAGCGACTATATTCGAGTGGTTTTAATCCGCCATGTGAGCGGAATGAAGGAAGGTGCAAAGTGAAGGCCGGAATTTATGCGAGAGTTTCAACTAAGGACAAAGGGCAGGAGGTCGAAAACCAACTTGCCCAACTGAGGAACTTCGCGAAGACACAGGGCTGGGAGATTGTGACCGAGTTCGTTGACCACGAGACCGGTTCTACAGGCGACCGTCCGCAGTTCCAAGAGATGTTTCAAGCCGCGAGTCGGCGCAAGTTTGACGTGCTGCTCTTTTGGAGTCTCGACCGGCTCTCACGAGAGGGAGTGCTCGAAACCCTTCAACATCTTAACCGGCTCACATCTTACGGGGTGAACTACCGGAGCTACACAGAACAGTATTTCGATTCGTGCGGCATCTTCAAGGACGCGGTTATCAGCATCCTCGCGACCGTCGCCAAGCAAGAGCGAATCCGGATTTCGGAGCGTGTCCGGGCCGGGCTAGCTCACGCCCGGGCGAAGGGCAAGAAACTCGGACGCCCCGCGGTTGCCGTTGACGCGACGAAGGTGCGGGCGCTACGGCAGGCGGGGCAATCCTTTGAGCAAATCGGCGAGACATTGGGCGTCAGCGCGGCCAGCGCATGGCGTTCGACAAAAGTACCTGTCCTCATGGCGTAAAAATCGGCTGCTCTAGGAAAACGAAAGGCGGATTGCAGTACGGAAGGAATCGCGGAGAATGAACACGAACGGAGGAAACGAAATGACGAAGGCGGATGAACTTTTACTCAGAGTTGGCGCGATGTTCGAGAGAAATCAAAGACAGGAGGTAGACCCGGACGAAACGAAGCGGAAGTTCGACGCTTACGTCCGTGCGTTGGCGGCAGGCAAAAGTGCCGAAGACTTGACCGTCGAGGAAGTCTGGGCGCTAGGTTGTTCTGATATTGAGGGTGACGTTGAGGAACGGCTTCCGCGAGACGTTGCGGACGCTCTCGGACTTGACCCGCAAACAACGTACGGTGAGGTGATTTGCGAGGCCCGCATGGAAGTCCGGGACCGCAAAGCCGCATAGAGGAGTAGCAGTAAGCGGGACGCACGACTGTATCAGCAGCCGAACGTCCCTAACCAATCTCAGAAAGGTGTTTCTGAAAATGGCTAAACAAGAGTGTAGCAATCCCGCAGTGGAACTTGACCAAGAAACACTCGACGCCGCCGGTAGGTGTTGGGAATTCGTTAGCCGCTCCGTGCTGTTGGTCAATCAAACGAGCATCGGCAAGGAAATTGCGAAGCGCGGGGAGGGGGCAGCATGAGGGTCGCAATCCGCAAGTCGGAGTACGCAAGGAAGGCCCCCGGCTTTTCCGTGTGGGTAACGGACGACGCCGGTGTGGGACTCATCTGCGCGCACCCTGAAACGTATGAGTGCACTGCAAAGCTCGTGGCTGCTGCGATGGCGTCGCTAATTAAGACGCAAGGAGGGCGCGCGCTGGTACTCGCAGCCGTTGCGGATTTGTACTAAGCTCGGTCACGGAATCGGCGGCGGGGAGGAGTTCCTTCTCGCCGCTTTCCTGTTTTAGCCGCCGAAGCCAGAGGCTCCGGATAGGTACACAAGCAGATGGCCTCCAGGTGCAAAGCAATTGACGCTTCCGCCTTGTACGGCAACCGGAGGATTCAGCAAAATCTGACTCGGTTCGGAGGTGCCAGACGCGCGCCCAGCATATGTCAGACTCGCGATTAGATTCCCCGCGCCGTCGCGTACGGTCGCGGTTCCGCCCTTTGCAGGCGGCTCTGCCCAATGCACGCGAGCGACGAGTAGGCCGGTGCCCACCGCGGTGTGATTCCCGGGTTGTAAGATTATCGGTTTGTTTGCCATTTCGATTCCTTTTTGTGACTTAGTTTTTCGTTCTAGCCGTTCGCGAAGAAATTCCTCGACCGCATAGCTGTTCAAGCTCCACTCTCGCGCGGACATCCGTTTCTCCCGCAGGGAGCGGGCAGCCTTGCTGTTGCGCCGAGCTTTGCTCACGACTGTCGGCGACGCCGCCACGTCTCGCCGTTCACGATGTTCTGAACTGTCCCTCGGACGATGCCAAAGCTCTTTGCGATTTCATCCCACGGCACCCGGCTTGCTGCGAGGCGGCGAATCTCTTCGGCCTTTTTGAGATTAAGCCACTGCGAGCGACGTTTCCTTCGTTTGGCCGGTCCTTCCCTTGCGGCGACTTTTCGCGCGCGGAGGATAATCTGACGAACCTGCCAGGGTGTAAGTCCTAGGGTCTCTGCAACTGTTGGAGAATTATGACCCAGGCGAAAATACTGATAGAGGACCGCCGCGAGAAGTTCCGGGGCGCGCTCGTCCGCGAACACCTCGCCGTCCAACACGCGGACCTGCGTTTCCAGCGTCTTGAGTCGAGCAGTCGTGCCTTTTCCTGCGAGAGTCTCGCAAAAAAGTTGCTCGTAGTTACGCTCCGACAGTTCGGCGAATCGATTCTGAGACAGGGCACGGTACTGTTGAATGTGTGCGTCCAGGCATTCCCGCTTACTCGCGACGTGCCTCTTGGCGGCTTCGCGGCAACGGTCGAGGCGCTCCTTCAAACTTCCTGTGCGTGTGGAAATCAGGAATCGCGTTTCAAGTATTTTGACGATTACGTTACGAAGCTGTTCGTCTGACGTTGCCCACGTGGGAACAGGAAGTCGTCGGCCTCTCGCCAAATCGGCCACACGCTTAATGTGCATCC
>Ga0209577_10003047_pt1 | contig 15832 bp, 18 predicted proteins | sample GraSoiAngelo_109_FD_185874 | JGI IMG/M metagenome (GOLD analysis project Ga0209577, IMG submission 185874) | Grasslands soil microbial communities from the Angelo Coastal Reserve, California, USA - 14_0903_12_20cm (SPAdes) (version 2) | ecosystem: Environmental > Terrestrial > Soil > Grasslands...
TCCGCCCGGTGAGCGCCGGGTTGCTCCAGGAGATGTGGGGGCTCAGCCGCACCTTCGGATGCGAGTACAGCCAGTGACCCGCCGGCAGCGGCTCCGGGTCGCACACGTCAAGGCTGGCCAGCGCCACCCGCCCATCGTCCAGCGCGGCCCTCAGGGCATCCTGATCGACCAGCGTTCCCCGGGCGATGTTGAGGAGGTGGATGCCCCTCTTGACGGCTGAGAAGACTTCTTCGTCGAGCAGGTGCATCGTCCTCGGCGTCGCCGGCGCGGCTACCGCCAGGTGGTCGGCGACGGCCAGCACGTCGCCCAGGGACGGCACCACGGTGACGCCCGGAACAGGGCTCGGCGCCTCAGTGCGGCGCACGGCGCGCACATCCATGTCGAAGGCCAGGGCTCGGGTGGCCACGGCCGACCCGATCCCGCCGAGGCCGACCAGGCCGAGGGTGCGGCCGGACAGTCCTCCGAGCTGGGTCCACCCCCAGTGCTCGGGCGGATCGCCGACCCAGGCATCGGGCAACCGCTTCTCGAACGCCAGCATCATGGCCAGCACCCACTAGGAGATTGGCACCGCACCCGCGCCCCGAGAGCAGGTGACGGTCCTGCCCGTCAGGAGCTCTCGGGGCATCCCGTCCACCCCCGTCCCGAAGAAGTGGATCCACTCGACGCCCCGGCCGGCCAGCTCAATCAGGTTGTCGGCCCGGGGGAAGGCGACCAGCGCCTGCCCATCGATCTCGGGGGGGACAGGCCCGGTCAGGGGGACGACCACCACCTCGGCGCCGGGCGCGGCCGCCGCGATGGCATCGGCCACCCCGGCACCCATCTGCGTCAGAATCCTCATGGTCGGGAGTATCCCCGCTCCTCGCCCACCGGCCAACGTCGCGCGCTAGGCCCCGCGCGAGACTCGGCGCTCCGATGCGACGGACCTGGCCAACGCATCGTCTTCACAAGGAGCCCGATGTGCCCGATACCGTCTTGCTTCCCGACCGCATAGAAGTCACCCGGCCCATCCCGGCGTCAACCTCGGCGATTTTCGACATCCTGCGCAGTCCAGAGGGCCATGTCGCCATCGACGCGTCCGGAATGCTTCAAGATTTCACCGGTGACCCGGCCGAGAAGGTCGGCGACACCTTCGTGATCCACATGGACCGCGAGTCGCTCAATGACTTCCCCCTTGGCAAGTACGACGTGACCGTGCACATCATCACCTTCAAGCGCGATAAAGAGATCGCGTGGAACCTCGGCCCAGATATCCCCTTCCCGCACTTCTATGGGTACCGCTTGGAGCCGGGCGAGGACGGGGTCACCAACGTCACGGCATACTACGACTGGTCGAAGGTGACCGGCGATCTCAAGGAACGCTTCCCCATCGTGCCGGAGTCGGCATTACGTGCCACGCTTGGGATCCTGGAGCGGACCGTCCGCAAGGGCCTCTGAACCCACTCGTGCCTTGGTCTTCTCATTGCATAGATCTCCGATGGTGTCGCGACAGCACCGGAGCGCGCGATACGGCGCCTGCACGAAGTGGAGATCGGGCTCCGGCCCGACAGCTTTCGGCATCTGGCACCCGCGGAGGACGGCGGCAGGACCGCCCTCGGGCGACCGACGTGTGGCTGGTCCCGAACGCGCGACCCTCCACCGTCGGGACCTGTCCGCTACCGCCGGTGGGGGGCGCGCGGGTAGGACGTGTACGTTCAGCAGGGCTAGGGCGGCCGTGTTGTCCGGCCCGCGGGGGCGCCGTCCTGAACCAGCCCGGCGTCGACTCCCGTTGTAGCGTTGCCCGTGCCCTCTGTGGCTGGGGCGACGAGCGGGGAAGCGACGGTGCCGATCGCGGCATCTCCCGAGCAGGTGTACGAATTGGTGTCCGACATCGCTCGAATGGGCGACTGGAGCCCGGAGTGCAGAGGCGGCGAGTGGCTCGGCGGTGCGCGCGGCCCGCAGGTTGGAGCGATGTTCCGTGGCGACAACAAGGTCGGCCCGTACAGATGGTCGACGACCTCGAAGGTCGTGACAGCGACCCAGGCCAAGAGTTCGCGTTCACGGTCCTTGTGCGCGGCCGAGAGGCGACGCGATGGGGGTACCGGTTCGAGCCGGCGGGCGCTGGCACTGCCGTGACCGAGTCTTATGAGTTCGTATGGGCCCCCTGGCACTTCGCCATCGCCGACGTCGTCATGGGCCGCGATCGGCAGCTTCGACAGGGACTTCGGAGAACATTGGCCCGCCTCAAGGCTGTCGCAGAAGCCAAGTGACGTCTTCACGCAGGCTCATGCAGCGCTCGGTGCCAGACCAGCCTGCCCGCCGTGCGGTATCCCTCGGTGGCGACGCATTTTCGCCACGCAGCCAGGCAGCGTCCCATAGCCGCCGACAGCCTCGTCCTGCTGCGCGCCTGTCCCTGACCGCCGGCTTGGGGACGCGTTGCCGAGGCCGGATTACCGGCATAAGCCGCTCGGCACTCACCCAGCGAGGTCGCGCTAGGCGCTCACGATATGAGCGCCTTCGGCCTCGACCGAAGTAGAGAGATCCGGCAATCCTGAGGGGTCGAGCCTCTCGTGAGCGCAGGACGTCGGCGCTGACGGCATCCGCCACCTGGCCGCCGTGTTCGAGTCCCCAGTGCCCGCCGAGGCGGTCGAGATCGTCCGGATCAGCGGCTGACTGTGTGGTCGCGGGATCGATCCGTTGATGACCCAGGGACCGGCGGGAGTGCCGAAGCGGATGCCCGGCTTGTCGACCCAGGAACCGGTTGTGGCGGTGGATGCCGGGGCGGGACCCCAGTATCCACCGCCAGAAGGACCTAGCGGTCAGGCGTCAATCAAGCGGGACCGATGCGCTGGCGTACTCGCTCTTGGCACCGAACATCGGCGGCATCATCTCCTTGAGCACGACCCAGTAGTGGTTGGTCGAGCCCATCTCCATGGTGGAGATGTGGAAGTTGCCGTTGCCTTCGCCGTTGGTCGACAACGTGCCCTGCGGCATGCAGTTGTTGTTGCTGCCCGACTGCAGATTGACCGTGTACGTGGCGTTCGGGACGCCGTTCTTCAACGACACCTCTCCCTGGATGCCGCCGGTGGACATCGGTTGGCCGGTGCTGTTGAGGATCACGAAGCCGGACGGCTGCGCGCTATTGGAGTCCGTCGCCGTGCCCGGCCTGCAGTCGTTAGAACGGCTGCGCTCGACCAGTTGAGCCTTCTGTGCGCCTGCCCCCGTGCTCGTACCGGCAAGAGCTGGACCACCTAGGACGGACATGGCCAGCACTGCCCCAGCAAGTGCCGCTTTGCGCAACATCAGTGCGTTTCCTCCTGTCGGTTGTCAAACTTGCAGCGGCGGAAGTGTTGCCGATGGGTTACAAACCGCGCAATTCCGTCCCCGACCCCTCCGAACTCTGAAGCCCTGCCCCTGTCTGTCACGGGTAGCGATTGAAAGTTCCCCTCGCCGGATCAGTAGTGCCAGACGAACCAGTCGGGCGCCGCTTTCGAGGAACGCGTCGCGTCCCTCGGCCGCCTCGTCGGTCATGTAGGCGAGGCAGCTGTCGCACCGGCGAACATCTGTTGGCCGACGAGCCCGTGGTCGATGAGGTTGAGGGCGAACCTTGAACATGCGCTGGGCCGTCGGGCTCTTGCCATTGATCCGCCTGGCCCCAGTCGAGAGCGACCGCTTCGCACTCGCGAGGCGCCGTTATGGGTGGCCGACGCGCCGTCGGCTTCCGCGCTATCGAGCGCGCGTTAGGCGCTTCGTCGGTTGACCCTGGCGGCCGATGTCCCGCCGCTTGCCCGTGGGGCGACATCGCGGAGAGTGACGAGGCTGGCCGGGCACCATGTGGGCGGTGCGGACGCACGTATAGCCGTCGATCGGGACGGGTTGAACACCGTGCCGAGCGTTCCATCGCCGCCTGCTGGCAGTCGAGGCCGCGGAGGTCAGTCGAGGAGGCCCTGACGCCTGGCGACAACGATTACCTGGGCGAGGAAGAAGACGTACTTGGTGGCGTCGATCACGTGGTTCAGGAAGACGTGCCGGGAGAACAGGGTCCCCAGTGGGTCGAGCTGCTCGAGCGCCTTCTCTTTCCTACGGTCGTTGTGGAAGTAGCCGCCGTTCAGCCATAGGTCCATGACGTGGGCCGGCTCCATCGGCCGGCCGTTGTCGACCAGCCGCATCCCTCCGACTTTGCACGCAGCCCGCCACTCCCGCCGGGCGTCGGCCATCTGATCCCGCAGCCGGTCGGAGCGGATCTCTTGGTAGAGGACGTTGTAGACCCGGTCGACGTAGACCGACTCATTGTCGCTCACGAACTTTCGGAAGGTCAGCAGGAACGACCGGAACAGGGCCTCGTTGGGTTCCCGGCTGGTCGCCCCCAGCGGGCCCCCCGCCTCGAACTTCAAGCTGAGCTCGATGTTGAAGTGGCCCTCCTGCACGGCCGGCTCCCGGCGCAGCTCCTCGGCCCGCTTGACGAAGACGTCGAACAGCTCGCTCGGCGAGAGGCCGTCTCTCGTGATGGTCCTACGGCCCACGCGAGCCAGGATGCCCCAGACTTGTGACACCTCAAGGGACCGGAGAGGCTCCCGGGCTCAGTCCTCGACGTCGAACGGCTCACCAGCCGGCTTGCCCTTCTGGTAGCGGGGAACTCGCCACTCTCCGCCAGCCTCTGCACGCTCGGAAGGCTGAGCTCAAAGGGGACATCGTGGGCGCGGCGCTCACGGTCCCCACAGAGCACCGAGCGCCCGTGTTCGGACCTCGGCTCAGGGTCCACGCTCAGCATCGCGATACATCCACGAAATAACCTGTCTACGTGGCAGAACTGGACCTAGCGTTGCTGTGCACCTCAGCTACATTTCGCGAGGGCTTGCTTTCAGTGCTCGAGGCAGGTCTCGAACGCTTCAGTCCCGACAATTATCCGGCAAACCTCGCCCCGGTCCTCGTCTTCCGGCTGAGCTTCTCCGAAGATGACTTCGGTACTGCGCACGTGGTCCGCATCACCGTCCGACACGATGACGGAGAGCCCGTCGCGGAAGTGGGCGTTGGCGTCACCTACGAGCCTCCTGCCGAGAGCGACCCGGCTCTCTCTCACTTCACCGTTGTGATTCATCAGCTTCTTATGCAGATCCGTCGCGACGGTCTGTATCTGGTGGAGATCACCTTGGACGGCGAGCTTTCGAGTCGGATCCCCTTCCGCGTCCGAGCGCGGTTGCCCCAGGCATGACGTGGCGCAGTTCACCACGTATGCACGAAGCCGCATGGCAGAGCGGGGCGTCTCTGAAGTGGACGTCGATTCCGCCCTCGCGCAGGAGGTTCGTCCACCCCGGCCCGGCAACCGGCCCGGCCGACTCATCCGATCTGGCCTGGACACTAGGGGGCGTATGATCGAGGTGGTGCAAAACGAGCATGGTGAGATTGTGAACGTGCTTATTCCACGGCGATGAACTACCGCTACGATCCCGAGTCTGACGCCCTCTACGTATCGATCACGCCGGGGAGAATTGATCGGACGGAGGAACTCGAGGATGGGGTAGTAGTGGATCTCGATGCGGCTGGGGCGCTGATCGGAATCGACGTCATGGTGCCCTCGCATGGTTGGAACCCCAAAGCAATTTCCGACCGATTCAGGCTTTCGGAGACGGACGTTTCGTTTCTCGAGAGGCTCGCCAGAGATGGCCGTTTTAGCCCCGCGCTGCAGACTGAGTTCGTGACCGAGACGGCAAAGAACGTCGAGGTGCAACAAACTCCGCCGCGCGTGCCGGCGTCCGCCTAGAGGCGCCCGGACACATTCGCAAGGGACGCAGCTGAGGCTGCAGTCTGCTCAGTCGATTCTGTCCGCTACGGCATCGCCCTCGGTGACTGCTCCCACGAGCGAGCCGGCGGTCTCGGTCGTGACCGCGCTGTCATCAGATGCGCCCAGGGTGCCACTGTTTACGACGGTTCATCGCCGCCTGTGGGTGCCGGAAACTCGATCCACAAAGCAGCGACCTGGTGCTCATCGATGAGTCCGCCCACCCAGTCACGCCTGAGGAGTGCCTCGTGACCCCGCGGCGAGGCAGCGAACCCATTCCGATGGTGCCGCGCTGCCGAGCCGCATCTCGCCCACCCGCTTGAACCCGGCTCCCAAAAGAGTTGGGCGGGGATCCGCGATGGCCGTCAACAAGATCCGTCAGGCGGCCAGCTTGTACTCGTGGATGAGCCCGCCGAGGCGGTCCTGCCTGAGGACGGGTGTATCCGCGTCTGGTGACCGGGCGGCGGTCCGGCCCTCGGGAGGACACTGTCCGAGCGAGCGGTGGGGACGGTGACCGTTGTAGTGGGCCAGGTATTCGCTGAGCACGGTGGCGAGCTGACCTCGTCCAAAGATCAAGAGCCGGTCGAGACACTCCCGGCGCAGGGTGCCTATGGCTCGCTCGCACACGGAGTTGGCCTTCGGAGCCCGGAAGGGTGTCCTTATGACCTCAATGCCCTCGGCCGCGAACACTGAATCGAAGCTGGCGGTGAACTTGGTCTCCCTGTCGCGGATCAGGAAGCGGAACCCGCAGAAGCTGCCGGACAGTTCCCGGGCCCGCTGGGCCAGCCACTCGCCGCTCGGGTTGGGGGTGATCCCGCCCAGGTGCATGCGCCGGCTGCCCAGCTCGACGAACACGAGCACGTACAGCCGGCGCAGAAACACGGTGTCCACGGTGAAGAAGTCACAGGCGAGCACGCCCTTGGCCTGGGCGGCGAGGAACTCCGACCACGTTGGACCTGTCCGCCGCGGGGCTGGGTCTATGCCGTGGCGTCGCAGGATCGACCACACGGTGGACGGCGCCACCCGATAGCCGAGGCCCACCAGCTCGCCCTGGATGCGCCGGTAGCCCCACTCCGGATTCTCCTGGGCCAGGCGCAGAACGAGGCGGGAGATGGCGGGGGCGGTGGGGGGCCGTCCCGGGCCTCTCCGGGGGTAGGTCCAGCGCCGAGTGAGGAGCTGGCGATGCCAGCGCAAGAGCGTGCCGGGCTGGACCAGGAACGCGGCCCAGCGCCGGCGGGGGAGGAGGGCGCTCAAGGCTGCCAGCAGGGCGCGATCGGCGTGATCGAAGGCCGCCCGGTCTACCTGGCGGCGCAAGACGGCGAGCTGGTGGCGGAGCACCAGGATCTCGACGTCTTTGGCGTCGGCAGCGCGCAAGCGGAGAACGACGAGGGCCAAGGCGCCACGCACGGCTCGATACAGAAAACGGAGGGCCATCGACCGGGCAGCTTGGTCGACTCGATCTCGTTTGGCCAACCTGAGCTTCGCGGCACGGACGATGGAGTTCCGGCACCGTCAGGGTGCGGTTCAGTCAGTTGGGGATCATGCAGCCACGGTGACTATCGGCTCACCAAGCCTGAGACCGCCAGCAGAACCGCAGAACCGAGCGCTTCCGAAAGCGAAGATGCCCCCGTCGGCTGCCACCAACCAGTACCCGTTGGGCCCTGCAGGCGCCATAGCAACGATCTTGTCGTTCAGGCGGACACTCCCGGTGGATCCATAGAATGCCGCGTCGCCAAAGCTGAACACGCCCCCATCGGAGGCCACGAACCAGTAGCCCCGGCCGGTAGGCGTCGCGGCCATCTGCACGATCGGCGCGTTGAGGTGCACAGCTCCGGTAGATCCGTAAAACCCGGCGTTGCCGAATGCGAACACGCCCCCGTCCCGGGCTACGAGCCAGTAGCCATTGCCATCCGGTGTCGTGGCCATGCCCACGACCGGCTGGTTGAGGACCACGCCACCTGTGGAACCGAGGAACTTGGCATCTCCGAATGAGAAAACGCCGCCGTCTGCCGCCACGAGCCAATAGCCCCGTCCCGATGGTGTCGAGGCCATGCCAACGATGCGGCTATTGAGCGTCGTCCCACCTGTCGAGCCGACGAAGGAGGCGTCGCCGAAGCTGAATATCCCTCCGTCGGCAGCCACGAGCCAATAACCGCTCCGGGACGGGGTCGCGGCAGCCCCCACGACTGGGGCACGCAAACGGGAGGCTCCACCCGAGCCAACAAACTGGTGGTCTCCGAAGGCAAATACCCCGCCATCCCTGGCCACAATCCAATACCCCGCTGGCTGAGTCGAAGCGCTGCTTGACGGAGACGGGCTTGACGGCGGTGGTGTCGCGGCGGCGCTACCAGATCCGCTCGGGCCCACCAACGTGGTCGAGCTGGAAGGAGTCGGGGGGGCCGGCGCCTGGCCAGCGGGCGGGCCTGTGCCGCCACCAAAGCCGCCGCTACCGCCTCCGGTTCCGGCGCCGGGAACAGATGTGGATGTGGATGTGGATGTGGAGGATGTCGTGGTGGTGGAGGTGGTTGTGGACGAGCCTCCGCCGCTTCCGGGTCCCACCACACCGGAGGTGGTAGCGGTGAAGCGGTCGAGGTCGATGGCGGCGGTGATGCCGTGCGGGGTGACCACACGGATATCGACCGTGCCCGATGGCAAAGGAGGAGTGGTGACGGCGATCTGGGTGTCTGACACGGGGGTGAAACTGGCCTCGGTCGAGCCGAAGTCGACATGACTGGCCTGCGACAACCCGGTGCCGGTAAGGGTGAGGTGAGTCGACCCGGTGCCTGGTGCCGAGGGGATGGTCGTGCCGGTGATGGTGCTGAGGGCCGAATAGGCGACCAAGCCGCCTTGAGTGGGAACGACGAGGAGTCCTCCGCCCAGTCCCAACCCGACGGTGGTGTGCTGGTAAAACTGCCCTTCTGTGGACATCGGGATGGGGGCACCGGTGTTGGCCATCCATACGACACCGCCCGTGGCCGCGTCGAGACCGTAGACGTTGCCGCCCGAGGACCCTGCGTAGACAACGCCGTCTTCTGTAACCGGCGGCGTGGAAAGCTGTCCATCACCGGCGAAGGTCCACAGCTGGGTACCGGTGCTCGTGTCCACGGCCACGATGTCGTGGTGGAAGCCGTCAGCCTTGGTCGCTGAGAACAAGCCGATCTGACCGGAGAAGGCGACGGCGGGCCCATAGGGCTGAGGGCTCCCACCACCTGGGAACGTGCCTTGCTGTGCTCCGGTCGTGGCGTCGAGGATGACGTTGCTGTTTTCGGCGTTGCTCGTCCCGCATCCCCGCACATACAGGCTGTTGACGGTGAGGGCCGGGGTCGCCCCTCCACCCCCGCAACGGATGCGCCACCTCACCGCCCCCGTTTGCAGGTCGAACGCGTACGCGTAACTGGAATTCGTCTCCCAAACACCGTCGGATCGCACGGCGGGGGCACCCAAGTTGGTCCCTATGGTCTCGTCAGCGAACCACTTCACGCTGCCGTCGGACTCGTTGAGCGCAAACATCCCGCTGTCAACCACGACGATCCCGTTGGACGCCACCAGTGGCGCGAAGATACCGCCTCCGGAGGCAGCCAGCTGATCAGTCGCCCACACGACAGCGCCCGTTTCGGCGTCGATGGCGGTGATCGATCCGGCCGGCGCCATGACGAACAGCCTGCCGGCGTCATAGGCGAGACTGGCATGAAGGGCCCCGATGTCGAACGGACCCCACAGGTCGGCCCCGGTGGCGGCATCGAGGGCATAAAGGTTGGCGCCTCCGATGACGAAGACCCGGCCGTCGGCGATTACTGGGTAGGAGAGCATCTGACCGGCCATGTCGCTGCGCGACCAGGCCTGCTTGAGAGGAGGGACGAGGAGCCCCGTCTGCTGTCCCTCGTGAGAAGCGCCCACCTGGAACGAAGTTGCCTTGTCAGGCATGTAGGGCTCGGTCCCGTAGGTGAACCGGTCGCCCGACGAGACAGGGCTTGTGCCCTGGTCGTTCATTGCTCGGACATCTACGGCTCCAATCGAGGCCGGGGGCGCGCTCGCGACGATCTCGGTGTCGCTGACGAACCTGAACGAGTGTGCGGAACTCGCGCCGAACAGCACCTGGCTCGCCCCGGTCAAACCTCTGCCTGTGATGCGGACGCTGGATCCCCCCGAGGCTGGTCCGTTGGTGGGACTGATCGAAGCGACCACAGGTGTCTGTTCGTAGGTGTACCGGTCCGCTTGCCGTGGCGTGCTCGAACCCAGCAGCCCGGCTACGACGACGTCAACCGTACCGGTGCCGGGCGGGACGACCGCCCCGATGGTGCGGTCGTCTATGACCGCGAAACTCGGGCTCGGGTTGGACCCGAAGTTGACGGAGCTCGTACCGGAGAAGCCTGAGCCGGCGATGGTAACGGTCTGGCCACCGCTGGGCGGGCCGTAGTAGGGGGTGAGGGAACCCACCGAGACGGAGGGGACCCCGTACACGAAGAGGTCTGACTCCGTCGTGAGGGCGAGAGCATTGTCGCCCGCGTTGATCGAGGCTCCTAGCGGGTTAATTGCAGAGCCAGTGGGCTGGTCGTTCCATACCCGAGAGCCATCGCGCAGGTTGATGGCGGTGAGGGTCGTCGGCCCGCCCGTGCCGCTAGCCAGATACACGTATCCATTCTCGACGATGGATGACGCACCGTTGAGGCTGGTGCCATCGTTGTAGGTCCACAGCACCTGTCGAGTGGCGATGTTGACGGCGCGGAGGAGATTGTTCCGTTGGTCGATGGTGTATGCGACGCCGTCGGCGATCGCTGGCGTCGACGAAGAGGCGAACGTGCCGAGGAGCTTCCCCGTGGCCGCGTCGAGGATGTCGCTGTTTCCGTTGAGTGAATTAGGGGCGAAGACCAGCGACCCGGCGACCGCCGGCGCGCCACCCCCGCCCCCTGAGCACGGCCCGGGATGGTGCCACATCACCGAACCGGTCTTGCGGTCCAGGGCAGAGACCTGCGTGCAGCCGCTAGCCAAGTACACGGTGGTGGACGACACTGCCGGCACCTCGCCATCAGCAGCTCCTAACCACAGCTGCGAGCCGTCAGCTTCGTTGATGGCGTAGAGGCCGCCGTTCGCGGCGCTGGCGTACAAGGTTCCATCCGCTGCGGTGAGCCAGCCGCCGGCGTAGAAGTTGGGATTGGTAACCGACCATTTCTGCAGACCGGTGACGGCATCGACGGCGACCAGGGAAGGGTTGCCATTCGTTGGAGCGATGACGAACACGGTCCCGGCGTCGTAGGTGTAATGCCCAGAGCTCCCGAACGCGACCGCAGGCCAGGATGGTTGTCCCGTCGCGAGGTCGAACGCTTCCAACCGGCTCACCATCGAACTTGTCGTGACGACGAAGAGGCGCCCGCCCGCCATGAGCGGGGTGCCGGAGATGCTGTCACGGTTGAGGGACCACTTCTTGACCAGGGGTGGCGCCATCGTGCCTGTCTGGGCTCCCGTATACGTAGGTCCGACCCTCTGGGTCGTGGCATCACCCGGCGGGGGAGTGGGTGTCGGGGATGGGGCCGTCGCTGACGTCGCGGCCGCCGGTAGGACCAATCTCCCGATGATCAGGGCCAATGACACGATCGCCACCGCGCGCCCCCGATGGGCGCGAACTGACCGCGGACCCATTTCCGTACGCCGACGTGATGCGCTGGCAAGGCGGGCGGATGCCGCTGTCGCTCGCCGTTGACCGGTCCGCCGCGCACCAACCAAGTTCCCGCCCCCTGTCGTGGACATGTAACGACCCCGAGAGGTAATTGGCCGTCAGCCGTCTAAGTCCTGCCGAATGGGCCAATTCCCCTGATCTGGACGCTCATCCGCGACAGGCGGAACGGCAGAGGAACGGGACTCCGAGCCCATGGGCGCGGCGCTGACCACGCCGAGAACCGACGGCCAGGCACACGGCGTGGCACTCGTACTCGAGGCAGGGCGGGCGACCGGGCACGGCCGGCGAGTGCCTGGATGAGCCCTCCTCCTCGGCGTGGTTGGTAGAAGACGGTGATCGTCGACAGCCGCCGCCCGATGGGCCCGGGCCCAGCCCGGGTGTTCGAGTTCGCACGCGTAGAGCCCTATGTCGGTGGGGCAGGCCTCACGAGGCGGAGTTGGGGGGAGCGGCACCAAGTGAACCAGCGGCACAGGTCGACGGCGTAGGACTCTCACTAGGTAGGCGGCCAGGAACCCGGCGAGGCGGCCGCCTCCGGCTTCTGCGGCGCGCGCGTCGTTAGACCAAGAGACGTCGAGTCCCCTGGCGGCGTGTGAGTCCGGAAACTCGATCCACAAAGCAGCGCGCTGGCGCTCATCGATGAGTCCGCCCACCCAGTCACGCGTGAGGAGTGCCTCGTGACCCTGTGGCGCGGCAGCGGACCCATTCCGCTGGTGCCGCGCTGACGAGCCGCATCTCGCCCACCGGCTCCCAAAAGAGCCCGCCCGATGCGCTCCGCCAGGGCTGGTCCGCCAGGCGTCGGAGGGCGTGGACCCATCCAACTGCCGACCGAGCCTCCGACCCTTCCGCTGGGGAGACTCGGGGGATTCGACGGATTTTGTCACCCTTCGTCCACATCTTGACGAATTCAGCCACTCTGCGTAGAGTTCACTCCGCGGCGGGATCGGGGGGCGAAGGGATGAGGGCCGGGGGGTGTACCGCGCTAGGCCTCGCCGGCACGGCACTTGCAGTCCTCGGTGTCGCTGCACAGGCGAGAGCCACTCCGTCAGCGCAGAACCACGTCTTCGTTAGCGCGCCGGCGGGCTTCATCGGCTGTCTAAATGTCATCGGAGTAAATGGTGGGACTGCCTGCCTTGAGGCGACCTCACAGAGCGATGGGGTACACCTCTCGTTCTTCGACGGCATCACCGCAGAAGAGGCTGTCGACCCGGGCGGCTCAATCACGGCGACCACTGTCTCGGGTGCACCGGCGATTCAGATCAGCGCCTCCTTGCCTCTCGCCGGGCACGTCCAACTTGTGTCCGTCGGTGGGTCCCAGACGACCACCGGTGTGGGATGCGAGTTGTGTTGGACACCCAACTATTCGATACATGCTGACCGCAGCGTCGCCGATGCCCTCACCCCACCCACCCCGATCCAATTCGGCACTACCGATGACCGCGGCACCATCGGCAACCTGCAGGTCAGCAACGGACGGCCCTTCTACTTCGAGTTCAACTCGTGGTGGGTCGGTTCCCCGGTGAGTGGCTACTACGTCGGTCCAGCGGTCGGATCCTGAGCACGGTGATGGGTCATGGCGCTCCGCCACATCTGGAACTCGTCGATCCCCCTTCTCGGCTCGGCCCGAACACAAATGGCTGCAACCAGCAGGAATACCTTACGAATAGGCCGAAGTAGGCCACTATCTCGCTTCTGGGGGGTCCATGATGGGACGACGTTGGATGGGACGGGTGTTCGCGCCCGGCTCACGCAAAGGCCGAATTGGCATCGTGGGCGCTGCCGCTCTCGCTCTGATTGCGCTCAGCACACAGCTCGCTCACGCCCAGACAGACGTCCAGCCATATGGCTCCTACACGTCGAACGAACTCAGCGCCCAGTGGCAGGTTGCGCACCCCGACGGCTCGACCCAGTACATCACGCTCACGGTCAGGCTATGGCGGGGAAGCGAGGCCTCCGCAAGCGCCGGCGGCACGAGGGTCAATGAGAACTCCGTATGCCCGGGCACCTTGAGCGGCCAAACCTACTCCGACTGCCAGTCCGCGGACGCCACGCTGGTCGACAGGCACTGCCCGTCTCAGCAACCCTGCTTGACCATCGCGTGGTACGGGCGGATCGATCCGAGCAGTGTCACTGTCAACTCCGATCTGTCGTCGGCGTCCGCGAGCTTCACCTTCCCCCCCAACCCGCGGGCGAGTGCTTACGAGCCTTGTTCCGTCTCCGAGAACTGGCAGGCAACTGGATCGCCTACGACCGGAACCTCGGGAGACTGGTACCCAGACGCCAGCCTAGGTTTCGGCTCTTTCGATGCCACAACGCACCAACCTTCTGTGGCGAGCGGCTCAGACTGCACCGGTCTATCAAGTTCACCGAGCTCACAAGCACAGATCTACCAGTACAGCCGGCACACCGATGTCGGCACGACACTCGCAGGCTGAGCGGTTGTGGGTCCCGGAGGCCCCTGAAACCAAGTACGACGCGGCGTCGGCGCTGGCCCCCAAGACGCGACGCGGAGCGTCCGAAGCGTCGACGGTTGCAGGGATGCCGCGGCTCATCGCGGAAGTTCAGATGTGATGCTGTATCGCCGAGCCGCCTCGGCCACTCGACGCAGCTGGTCGTGACGGCGCGCGACCATAACGACTTGAGGTGCGCTGTTCTGTCGCGACGCAACCCGGCGGCCGAGCCCTGGTTGGCGGAAGTTGACCAAGCTCCTCTGCGAAGCACTTGATCGGAGAGGGATGATCGGCCCTCTCAGCCGAGATTCGGCGTGAGTGATGGGAGCGGGCTCAGACGCAACCGGCGGCCCTTCAGGATGCAGTTCGGAGGCGGTCCAAGACAAGGATCCGAAAGTCAGCACCCGGGGCCAGGCGTCGGAGAACCTGAGCAGCGACTGCTTCTCCTTCTAGGATCAATCCCAGGAGAAGGTGTTCGGTCCCGATGTAGTTGTGGTTCAGGCTCAGCGCCTCCCCGAGCGCGAGCTCCATCACGCGCTTAGCCCCGCCCGTGAAGGGCGTCTTGCCGTAGCCCCGGTACGGTCCAGCCAACGCTCGCTGGAGCGCGCCAGGACCGAAGGAGTCCTCCGCAGCCCGTCGCACCGCCTCGACATCGATGCCAATCGCGGCAAGAGCGTCAGCATCGACGTCAGCAGCAACGGTCGCCGAAATATCGGCCCGCACTCTCGAATAGGACAGTTCCAGCGCATCCAGTACGTCGAAGGCGACGCCGTCTCCCAGTCGGAGGATCCCCAGCAACTGATGCTCGGTTCCCAGGTAGTCGTGACCGAGGGCTCGAGCCTCGGCCTCAGCACCGACCAAGGAAAGCCGGGCGAGCTTCGTAAGCCGTTCGAACACGTCAGCGCCCCCCTCCGCGCGCAAAGCGCATCCCGTCGGCATACTTCTTGTGCACTGCCTGCTTGGTCACGCCGAGCTCGGCTGCTATCGCTTCCCACGACCAATCTCGATCCCTGGCGTGCTGCACTTGAAGGCGTTCGAGCCCCTCCAGCAAGCGGCGAAGAGATGCAACCGCACGCAACCCCACCAGTGGGTCGCTGCTGCTCGCCGATGCAGCCAACTGGGTCGCCTCGGTCATTAGTCAACCCTAATTGACCGAACCCTCTCCGTCAACTACCGTTGACCCGTCGGAGCGCTAGTGCCGTGTGTCCGGGTTGGTGGGCTCGTGAGGAGCCCCAGAGGCGCCGATATGTCGAGCCTTCGCACGGGAGGCTGGCCGTGATATTGGGCGGGCGATAGGTCGCTCTAACCGGGCTTCTCAAACACCACCACCTGTTCGGTGCTGTCGGCCGTGAACGGTTCCTTCTGCCACCCCGCCCAGCGCTGGGCCAGGGCCAGCCCGGCCAGCTGTCCCATCAACTCGAGCTCGGATGGCCAGATGTTAGCGGCAGCTCTTGGTGGCGCTGGTCGGGGGTGAATCGGCTGCGCTGATTGACGACGCCAGTGGTGGGAGGACAGGATCTGCCCAACGGGGTCGTCGTAGGTGTCGATGCCCACGTGGTTGTCCTCCATGCTGAAGACGCGGCCCAGCTCGGCGGGTGAGGCCCGCAAGCCGGTCGTAGAACGTCCGGTGGTACCGGCGCGCCATGGTCGACCGGCAAGTTCGTCAAGCCGGAAGCCTGTAGCGCCGTAAGCAGCCCCGGCAGGTCCCTGCGCAGGTCCCGGAACATCGCTCCGGGTTCAATCCTGGAATCGTGATGGTCCAGTCGCCGGCCACTCCTGCCAGCTCGACCGAGCCTTTCGCGATGCCTGTGTTCCAGGTCTTGGTTCGATCCTCGTCGATGGCTCCCACAACTTCGGTCGCCCGCGACGGGGCGTCGGCGTGGCCTACCCGGAGGTCGAACATCGACGGCGCCGAGTTGTCATCATGCTGTTCGACCTGGCAGTCGAGCGCGATGC
>Ga0209577_10003048_pt1 | contig 15831 bp, 10 predicted proteins | sample GraSoiAngelo_109_FD_185874 | JGI IMG/M metagenome (GOLD analysis project Ga0209577, IMG submission 185874) | Grasslands soil microbial communities from the Angelo Coastal Reserve, California, USA - 14_0903_12_20cm (SPAdes) (version 2) | ecosystem: Environmental > Terrestrial > Soil > Grasslands...
CTGACGTGGATGGGGTTTGCCGCGCTCTCCCGCGGCGTCTACCTGACGCCCACCGACCTGTTCGACCGAACCGCATCGCTCGCGGAGCGCTACGGCCTGACCGGTCGGTGCGAGATGTTCACCGCCGATCACGACGGCCCGACCCCGGACGCCCGGCTCGCGGCCCGCTGCTGGGACCTGCGCGCGATCGATGCCGCCTACGCTGAGTTCGTCGCGGAATGGCGGCCGCGGCTCGACCGCCACCGCGCCCTAGCCGCGGGTGGAGAGGCCGCGCAGGGCGGGGAGGGGCCGACCGACGCGACGTGCTTTGTGGAAAAGACCCGGCTCGTGCACGCGTTCCGGAAGTTCCTGTTCATCGATCCGGGGCTTCCCCAAGACCTGCTGCCGGAGCGGTGGACCGGCACCGAGGCCCGCGGGGTCTTTTCCACCTATTACCATCTGCTGACGGAGGGCGCCCTGCGGTTTTTCGAACGCCACTACCGGCCCGCGCCGGGCCACGAAGGGGATCTCCCCCGCGGCCGTCAGGCGGCCCGCCGCGATCCGTTCCGGCCGCCCCTTCCGGTGGTCTGACCCCGCCCCGCGCATCCGCCGGCGGGCGCGAGCGCGCGGCCTACGGCGCGACTTCGCTCCAGAACGGTTTCACACCCGCGATTTGGCCGGACCCCTGGGCGACCTGGAAGTTACTCGTCCCGGGAAAGAAGGGGGGCGCGAAGCCGCGGCTCATCCGCGTGTCGTATGTGAAATTACGCGCGTAGCCCGACAGCACCCCGCCCTGCGAGTTCAGCTGTCCAAAGGCCCCGTAGTATTTCTCGATGATTCCGCCGAGCAGGTTCGCGGTGCCGCGAGGCTGCCCCGCATTGTAGTTCTGGACGGTCACCACGCTCTTGTAGGCGCTTCCCGAACTCCCGGCCATCAACACTCCCTGAACGATCACGTTGTTCGGGGCGTTTGGTCCGATGACGATATCCCCGCCGGACGAGTACAGGCCCAGGATGTTCAACGGGTTCGACATCGGATCCGACGGGTTCGGCGGCGTCTGGTACTGGACGTTGCCCTGGATGGTGATCGTCCCCGAGGCCGCGACCGTCGTTTGCTCGCTCTGCTGGAGGGTTCCGCTGAACGAGTTGATCTGCCCCTGGACGTAGAGGATGGTCCCGTTATCGTTGCCGGCCCCCTGCCACCCCTTGGGCACGCTCGTGAAGACCCGCGGATTCGGCCCCTGGGGAACGCCGAGGCAGGGGGACTGGTTGGACGGCTGAGGCCACGCGTTGCCCCCCTTATCGTCGATCATGCTCACGGTGGTCGTGTTCACGGCGCGGTCGACCGTCACGGTTGTGGTCACCTTTCCCTGCGTGAGCGTGTACACGGCCTGGTTGTTCATGGGCCCCCCGACGCTCATGGTGAGGCTGTCCAGGTCGCCCTGCACGTAGATGCCGCCGAGCATCGCATCGCCGGAATCCGACACGCAGCGGGGGGGGACCCCCACGGGCAAAACGGGCTCCGAGACCGGCACATAGATGCCGTTCGGGACGGTCCCCGTCCCCTTCAGCTCGGGGATCGCGGCGTCGATCTGGAGCGGCGTCACCTGGGCGTAATTCCCGGGGGGCAGCCCGATCGCGACCCCCTGCTGGTTGTACGCGTCGGACGGGAATGGCAGGGTGGGCGCGCCGAGCGTGAAGTTGGCCGGGGCCGCCGCCTGGGGGTTGGGGTCCGGGGGCACCAGCGCCGCGTCGACCCTGGTCCCGTTGCTCACGTTCTCGACGGCGGCGAGCTCGACGGGGTTTCCATTGTTGTAGTACCAGGCCTTGGCGCTGCCGCTCTGCACGGTGCTGGTGAAGGTCGGAAACTGATAGAACCGAAACTCGCCGTTCGTGTACACGGGTCCGCTGAAGGTCGTGGGATTGGCGAACCAGACCGGGTTGCCCTTGGCATCGGTGTGGGTGTCCGTGAACAGCGCGTACCGGGCGAATGACTGCGCCTGGAGGTAGACGCTGAATTTTCCGGTATACATGACCCCCCGCCGCCAGGAGGGGGGGAGGGTGCCGGCGCTCGTGATGCTGTAACTGTAGAAGATCTCATAGGAAGAGGCGGTCCCGGCGACCAGGTGGATGGCGCATGGCTTCCCCCCCTGGCACGAGGGGTCCGCCTTGAGCCACGGCGTCAGCGTCACCGAGGCAGTGTACGTCCCATCCCCCAGCGTGTTCGCCGGCGCGCCGCCGTACTGCAGCTTGAGGTGCGGTGTGGCGAGGCCCCAATTGACCTGGAACGTCGCCGGCGGGCCGTTCGCGACCAGAAGGACAGGGCTGATGAGCCGCTGGCCGTCCACCACCAGGTAGTCCAGGAGAGCCAACGGGTTCTGCGCCCATCCGTTGTTATACCAGCCGCGCACGGTCGCCGGCGTCAGCGAGGAATCCACGGTGGTGAGCCCGGTCGGGTAGGCGCCCACGTAGGCCATCAGCGCGGCGCGGGCCTGGGCCGCCCCGCCCTCGGCGATGTACAGGCTCTTCTGCCCGGTCATCCTGAGCCCGCTCACCGCGGTCTCTTTGCCGACCAGGTACAGCATGAGTCCGGCGAGCAACGTGAGCACGAGCGTGACGCTGAGGAGCGCCATCATGACCAGCCCGCGTTCGCCCCGCGGGGAACGAGCTCCAGAAAATATCAAAGAGGCCCACCTCCTGTCGGTGGCCCTCTTTCGGCAGCGCAGCCAGCCACACGGTGTGGCTCTGTCGCTTTGCGTCCCCGGATTGCTCCGGGTTTGCCTTTTCGTGGGGCCCTTCACCACTTCATATGTATGCCCTACGCCGGCCCGAGGAGGACGTGGAGATGCCCGGTACGCCCGCGCGTTGTTGGGAACCTGGGCGCGCGGCGGGCGTGTCTCTTCCGGAATCCTTCAGGAACATGCCACGAAACTTCCGTGTCTACTGCGCGTCGAGCACTGTCGATTCGGTCACCAGGGGGGCGTTGTCGGGGTCGGTCGGGCGGTAGACGCTCACCGTCACCGTGATCAGGTTGAGGTTGTTGTCCGGTGTCACGGTCACGGCGATCTGGAACGTGTGCGGGGATGGATTCAAGACGCCGGTGTACGGCGCCGGCAGCGGCAGGGGCGTCCGGGCCATATTCGTGAAGCCGACCATCGCGTACGGGTTCGGGCTCGCCTTGATCTGCTCCATCACCTGCGCGGCCAGGCTCGTCGCGGCCGCCTTGCTGTCTGACCGGTTGGCATAGGTCGCGCCGTTCATGAACACCTGGAGGAGGCCGAAGGAGATCGCCAGGAACACCATCAGGCCCACGACGACCTCGACGAGCGTGAACCCCCTCGCCTCACTGACCCCTGGACTCCGACGAAGCCTGCTGCCCAATCCCGAACCGTGTCCCATGACGCACCACTCCCCCGATCCCTGTACATGCCCCAATTGGGCGGTTGGAAGACAGCCCGGACGCACGCGGGCGCGGCCGGCGTGCCCCCCGACGGTGGTTTGACATCTCACGGGGGCGGCCGATATAATGGTGCGCGGCGCCTCAGGGCTTTTTTTGTTTCCAGCGGAGGAGAGAGGTCGGTGAAGCTGGGTCACCCGGTACGGCTCCTGGGGGTCCTCCTCATCTCGGTCGCGGCGTTTCTGATCGCGTTCGAGCCGGTGGCGTTCCCCGGCGGACCGACGACGCCCCGATTTCAGACGCCCCGCCTCCACCTCAACCTCGGCCTGGACCTCAGGGGCGGAAGCCACATCGTTTTGCAGGCCAAGGCGACGCCCGAGACCCCGATCAGCAACGATGCGATGGACGGGGTCCTGAAGGTGATCCGCAACCGGATCGACCAGCTGGGAGTGGCCGAGCCGGTGATCACCCGGCAGGGGCGGGACCGGATCGTGGCGGAGCTGCCCGGGATCGAGAACCCCCAGCGGGCTATCGAGTTGATCGGGAAGACCGCGCTCCTCGAATTCGTCGACACCGGGAGCACCTCGCTGCCGCGCGGGGCGGAATGGACGGGACCGGACACCGTCGTCATCCCCGACAACAAGACCACCGCCAAGATCCCGAAGAAGGTCATCCTCACCGGCGCGGATCTCATCGACGCCCGGACCCAGTTCGACCAGTTCGGCCGGCCGAACGTCGCCTTCACCTTTCGGAGTTCGGCCGCCAAGAAGTTCGAGGACTATACCTCGAAAAACATCGGCAAGTACCTGACGATCGTGCTCGACAACCGGGTGATCAGCTCGCCCGTCATCAACAGCCCGATCCCCGGCGGCCGGGGGGTGATCGAGGGCGGGTTCACGCTGGAGTCCGCCCGGGACCTCGCGGTGCTCCTGCGCGGCGGCGCGCTGCCGCTCCCGGTCGAGGTGGTCGAGAACCGGACGATCGGGCCGCTGCTGGGACGTGATTCCATCGACCGCAGCCTTCGGGCCGGGTACATCGCCTTCGTGCTGGTGGGGCTCTTCATGGCGCTGTACTACCGCTTTCCGGGGATCCTCGCCGACCTGGCGCTCGGGGTCTACACGCTGATGCTGTTTGCGCTTCTGACGTTGATCGGCGCGACCCTCACCCTGCCCGGGATCGCCGGGTTCATCCTCTCGCTCGGGGTGGCGGTCGACGCCAACGTGATCATCTTCGAGAAGGTCAAAGAAGAGCTCAGGGGCGGCAAGACCCTCCGGACCGCGGTCGGGACGGGCTGGAGCCGGGCGGTGGTGACGATCTTCGATTCGAACACGACGACGCTGATCGGCGCGGCCGTGCTGCTCTGGCTCGGAACGGGACCGGTCCGCGGGTTCGCGGTCACGCTCATCCTGGGGATCCTGACGAGCATCTTCACGGCGATCCTCGTCACGCGGGTGTTCGTCGATCTCGCCCTGGAGTCGTCGGCCGCCGGGTGGGTCCAGGCCCTCGCGAAGACCGGCGCGGACAGGCGCCCCGCCCCCGCCGTGGGCACGGGGGAGTAGGTCCGTGGCGACCCCGCCCGCGCCGGCGAGCCCCGGCGCGTTCAATCTGATCGGACGGCGGCGGTGGTGGTACGCGCTGTCGCTGGCGGTGATCGTCCCCGGGCTCTTCGCCCTCTACCTCCATCACGTTCACGATCACCATGCGTTGAACTGGGGCGTCGACTTCACGGGGGGCAACTCGCTCGAACTGCGGATCACTCAGCCGTTCAGCGTCGGGGACATCCGGGCGGTGATGGGCCGGTTCCAGCTCGAGGACGCGATCATCCAGCGCTCCGGCGACACCGAGGTGTTCATCCGGACGCGGCCCCTCACCCAGAGCCAGACCAACGCCATCATCGCGGCGGTGACGGCGCGGTTCTCCGGCACCACGATGCTGCGGCAAGACACCGTCGGCCCCGAGATCGGGGCGGAGCTCCGCAACATCGCGATCTTCGGCTTGGCGATCGGGCTGATTTTGCAGGTCATCTTCATCTCGTTCCGGTTCCATTCGATCCGCTTCGCCATCGCCGCCGACGTCGCCCTGCTCCACGATCTGCTGGTGGTCATCGGCGCGTTCGCGCTCACCCAGCGGGAGGTCAACAGTAGCTTCCTCGCGGTGCTGCTGACCGTCGCGGGGTACTCCATCAACGACACGATCGTCATCTTCGACCGGATCCGGGAAAATCTCGGTCTGCGGACGCGCGAGCCGTTCGAGCACCTGGTCAACCGCAGCGTGCTCGAGGCCCTCGTCCGGTCCATCAACACCGCCATGACCGCGGTCCTGGCGATCGGGGCGGTCTACGTCTTTGGCGGCGAGACGATCCGCGATGTGGCCTTCGGCCTGGTGGTGGCCATCACGACCGGCGGCTACTCCTCGATCTTCAACGCCAGCCCGATCCTTGTCGACTGGCACAACTGGTCCGAACGGAGGCGCGCCGGAGGCCAGGTCCCCCGTCCGGTGCGGGCCGCTCAGCCGGCGCCGGGTCTCCCGGCTGCACCCGCCCCCGACCCGGGTCAGGCGGCGCCGGCTGTCGCGTCTGGGGATCGGCACATGGGGATGGTGCCGGACCCCGGCGCTTCGGGCGGGCGGCGTCGCAGGGGCGGGCGGCGCCGGCGGTAGGGGCGGGCATGGGCGGGGCGCTGGTCGGCATGCTGGTTCTGCTGCTCGTGGTGACGATCTTCGCGTTGAGCAACCTGGGCACGGTCACGATCAATTTCTTGCAGGTGGCGATCTACACCGGCCCGCTCGCGCTTATTGTGGTCGGCGCGGGCGTCCTCGGCGCGCTGCTGACCTACCTGGCCTCGCTGATCCACCACGTCCGCCAGATCCGCCACATCCGCAACTTGGAAGAGCGCCTGCGGGCGCACGAAGAGCCGTTGACGGCCCCCCTCGGGACCGCCGCAGGCGAGGATCGGTGACGGCCGCCAGGCCCGCGGCCCCGTCAGGCGAAGACCGCAGACGGCTCTGACAGCCCCGCGTTTGCCCGCCCCTGGGCGCACGCACCCCCCAGCGATTTCCCGGCGGGCGATATAATGGTACGTAGAATGCCTACACCTGGGTGGAACGTCGAGCCCGAAGATCCAAGGACCGCCCAATTCGCCCTGGCGCTCGGCATGCATCCCCTGACCGCCGCGCTGCTCCGGCGCCGCGGCGTCGCCTCCGCTGAAGCGGCCCACCGGTTTCTTCATCCGACGCTCGACGATCTCTCCGATCCGGGGGGGCTGTCGGGGATGGATGATGCCGTCGCCTGTGTCGCGCAGGCGCTGGCGGCCGGGCGGCGCATCGCCATCCACGGCGATTACGACGTGGACGGAATCTCCGCGACGGCCATCCTGTTGCGGGGCCTGCGCGCGCTCGGGGCAGACCCGCTCTGGTACCTTCCCCACCGCTTCCATGACGGGTACGGGCTCGGGGTCCGGGCGGTCGAGACTCTTGCCGCCCGCGGCGCGGACCTGCTGATCACCGCCGACTGCGGGATCACGGCGGGGGACTCGGTGGCGCGCTCCCGGGCCCTGGGGTGCGAAGTGGTCATTCTGGACCATCATCTTCCATCGGACGAACGTCCCGCCGCCGTGGTGGTCGAGCCCTCGCGAGATCACGGCGCGCCGGCGCCGCTCTGCGCCGCCGGTCTGGCCTTCGCCTTCGTGCTCGCGCTGCGCCGCCGGGTGGGCGCTCGCCCGGCCATCCAGGAGGGTCTGGCCTCGCTCGCCGCCCTCGGCACGATCGCCGACGTGGTCCCCCTCCTCGACGACAACCGCCGCCTGGCCGCCGCCGGACTCGCGGAGATGCAGGTCGCGCCGCTTGCAGGCATCCGCGCCCTCGCCGCCGCCTCGGCCATCCAGGGGCCGATCGACGCCCGGACCGTGGGGTGGCAGTTGGGACCCCGCTTGAACGCCCCCGGGCGGCTCGGCGACCCGACGCCGTCGCTCGAGCTGCTCATCACCGACGACGATCAGGCGGCGCGGGCGCTGGCCGAACGCCTGGACGCGGCCAACCGAGAGCGTCAGGCGATCCTCGAGCGCGTGCTCGGCGAAGCGCTCGTCCAGGCCGAGGAAGACGCCCAAGCTCCGGCGTTGGTCGTGGCGGGGGAAGGGTGGCACCCGGGCGTCGTCGGGCTCGTGGCCGGCCGGTTGGTCGAGCAGTACCGCCGGCCCGTCGTCGCGATCGGCATCGAGGGTGACGCCGGCCGCGGGTCGGCGCGGAGCGTCGAGGCGTTCGACCTCGTGGGAGCGCTCGGCGCCTGCGGGGGCCACCTGCTCGCGTACGGCGGGCACGCGATGGCGGCGGGGCTGTCGATCGCACGGGACGCGGTGCCCGAGTTCCGGCGGGCCTTCCAGGAGCTCGCGCAGGAGGGGGCTCCGCAGCGGGCGGCGTCCCCGCGTCTCCGGGTGGATGCGGAAGTGCGGCTGGGTGATCTCACCCTCCGCCTCATTCAGGAACTCGAGCGCCTCGGGCCGTTCGGGGCGGCGAACCCGGAACCCGTGCTCGCCGCGCGCGGGGTCCATGCCGTCAATCGCCGCGTGGTCGGGGATGGCCAACATCTTCGGATGGATGTCACGGACGGGACCACCGTCGTGGAGGCGATCGGGTTCACGCTGGCTCCCGCCGGCGAACTCCTGCTGTTTACCGAGGCGCCCCTGGACCTCGTCTTCGTCCCCGAGCGGGACCGGCTCGATCGGGAGCGCATCCGGCTTCGCGTGCAGACGCTCGAGGTCCCTGGGATGGACCCGGAGTCCGTGCTCGCGGATACCGGCGCGCTGCTCGACCGGCTCTTTCGGCGCGCCGCGGATTATCTGGACGAGACGCCGTCTCGCGAGGTCGAAGACGCGCCGGCCCTGTACACCAAGGTGGTTGGCGTGACCTTCAACGGCCGTCAGGATGCGGTGGCATCGCTCCACCCGGGTGACCGTCTCCGGTTGGTCCGGGAGCCGGCCAACGCGCATGATCCACACGCGGTCCGGGTCGTGGGCCCGGACGGCCGGGACCTTGGATACCTGCGGGCGCAGCTCGCGGGCCGGCTGTCGCCCTCGATCGACGTGGGCGCGCGGTACCACGCCACCGTGATGGCGGTCACGGGAGGCGGCGACCGCACACTGGGCGTCAACGTCTTTCTCGAGCGGGACGACGCGGGGACCCCGCCCGCCGCCGATGGCGTTCCGGTTCGGACCGGCGGGGACGCCCGTCCGCGTCCGTCCCTGCAGGCGGCCGGGGATCGGCCGCCCCTTGAGTTGAACGAGGGGCGGCCGTGGCCGGCGGCCCCCGCCGCGGCGTTTCGGGCCATGGCCGGTGGAAGGTCGGTCGTGCTTGCGCTGCCCCCCGGATGCGGGTGGGCCGCCGCGCTCGCGGGCGCGGCCGCGCTGAATGTGCGTGACGGCTCGTGCGTCCTCCTCGTCGTCCCCCTCCGCCGGCAGGTGTATCACCGGACCGACCAGTTACGGTCGCGCCTGGCGCGGCTGGGAGCTCGGGTCCTGCCGGTGCACGGGCTCCAGGGGCTTCGGGAGCGCGAGCAGGTCGTCGCCGCGCTCCGCTCGGGCGAGGTCGACGTGGTGGTGGCCAGCGCTGAGGTCGTCGCCGAGGACTGGGTGATGATGCACGCGAACCGGATCTCCGGCGTTCTTGTCGAGGCCGGCTCCGGCGCCTGCCGGATCCCGCAGCTCGCGGACCGGCCGGTGTTCGTGGTAGCGGCGCCTGCCGCCTCCAGCGCCCTTGAGCGCCTGTGCCCGGGCGCCGAGGTCGTGTGCGACGCGCCGCTCCGGACCGGGCTCCGGGTCGTCGACCGCCGGGGCTCGCCGGACCGGGACGCGGCGCTGGAGGAAGTGATCGGCAAAGACGAGAAAGTCGTCGTTTATGCCGCCGGACGGGAAGAGTGCGTGCAGCTGGCGCAGCATCTGCGCGGGCAGGGCGGCGGCCGGACGGGGCGGGTCGGCTACCTGCACGGCGGGCTTCCGGCGCGCGTGCGCCAGATCGTCGCGCAGGCCTTCCGGGAGGGGCGCCTGGACGTCCTGGTGGCGACCGCGGCGCTTGACGAGGAAGCGCTCCCCTCAGACGTGCGCGATGTGCTGATCGCCTCGCTCCCTGCGGACCGCGCCCGCTTTGTGGAGGCGTTCGGCGGCGCCGGGTTCGGCGCCCGTCCGGTGACGGTGACCCCGCTCTTCGGCGCGGACGAGATGGCCGCACGCCGGCGCGCGCTGGCGGGCCGGGCCCCGGACCGGGAGGTGCTTGCGGCAATCTATCGGGAGCTCAGGCGGTGGCGGGGCGACGCCGCGTGGGTGTGGCCCGATGACGGCACCTGGGCGCACCTCAGCGGGGCGCTGCCTGATCTTCCCCGTTCCGCGGTCGATGGGGCGATGGCGATCTTTGAAGAAGCCGGGCTGGCCACCCGCGAGATCGTGGACGGGCGGTCCGAGGTCCAATTGCTCCCCGCGCTCAGGCGGGACCTTGGCACATCGCTGCGATACCGCGAGGGCCGGCGGGAGCGGGACGCGTTCGAGGAGTTCGCCCAGTGGGCCCTGCGCGCCAGCGGCTTCGAGCTGCTTCAGGCGGCCGCGGGGCAGGGTGGGGGCTCATGAGACCCGGAGCGCGCCTGCGGCAGGGGAGGGGGCGGCGATGAAGCGCTTTCATCTCCCCCGAAGCAGCGCCGAGGAGACGCTGCCCGCCGACGCCGTCGAGCTGCTGGCCCGGATCAAGCGCCTGACGCCGCACACCGACCTCGACCTGATCCGCCGCGCGTTCCTCTTCGCCCAGGACGCGCACGCCGGCCAGACCCGCGCCTCGGGCGAAGTCTACATCGGCCACAGCGTTGCGGTGGCGTCGATCCTGGCCGACCTGCGGTTGGACGCGGGGACCATCGCCGCGGCGCTGCTGCACGACGTGCCGGAGGACACGCCACACACGATCGAAGAGATCCAGAGCAAGTTTGGCCCGGAGGTCGCCGGGCTGGTGGACGGGGTCACCAAGCTCGGCCGGATCGAGTGGAAGAGCCGCGAAGAGCGCCAGGCGGAAAACTTGAGGAAGATGTTTCTGGCGATGGCCAACGACATCCGGATCATCCTGATCAAGCTGGCCGACCGCGTCCACAATTTGCGGACGATCGAGTTCCTCCCCGAGGTGAAGCAGAAGCGCACCGCCAGCGAGACCCTGGAGATCTACGCCCCCCTGACCGAACGTTTGGGGATCGGCAGCATCAAGCGGGAGCTGGAAGACCGGGCGTTCGCCGTGCTGGAGCCGGACGCCTCCCGCGAGATCAGCGGCCAGATCGAGCGCAGCCGGCAGGAGCAGGAGGCGCTGCTGGCGCGGGTGGTCGAGACCCTCCAGCTCGAACTGAACCAGGGCGGAATCCGGGTGGATCCGGGGCAGATCACCGGGCGGCCGAAGCACGTCTACAGCATCTACCAGAAGATGCAGCGGCCCAAGTACCAGGGGCAGGGGGTCGGCCGCATCTACGACCGGCTGGCGATCCGGGTGATCGTCAACGACCTGCGGGAGTGCTACGAGGCCCTCGGGGTGGCGCATTCTTTGTGGAAGCCCATCCCGGGCGAGGTCGACGACTACATCGCGAACCCCAAGACCAGCGGCTACCAATCGCTACACACCGCGGTGATCTGCGAGGGGCAGCCGCTCGAGATCCAGATCCGCACCGCGCAGATGCACCACGCCGCCGAGCACGGCATCGCGGCGCACTGGCGGTACAAGGAGGGGGGCAAGAAGTCCGATCCGGGGTTCGAGCAGAAGCTCTCCTGGCTGCGCCAGCTGCTGGAGTGGCACCAGGAACTGCAGGATCCCCGAGAGTTCATGCACTCGGTGAAGATCGATCTGTTCCAGAACGAGGTCTTCGTCTTCACGCCCAAGGGCGACGTCATTGACCTTCCCGCGGGAGCGACGCCGATCGATTTCGCCTTCCGCATTCACACCGACGTCGGGTACCACACGGTGGGCGCCAAGGTGAACGGGCGGTTGGTCCCGCTGAGTCACCCGCTGCAGTCCGGAGATATCGTGGAGGTGACGACCAACAAGAACAGCGCCGGGCCGAGCCGGGACTGGCTGGCGTTCGTCCAGACCAGCAATGCCCGGACGAAGATCCGGCAGTGGTTCAAGCGGGAACGGCGCGAGGAGAACATCTTCCGGGGCAAGGACATGCTGGAGAAGGAGCTCCGCCGGACCGGCAGCGTGGCCGCGGCGCTGCGGCCGGAGCGGCTCCGCGAGGCCGCCGCGCAGTTCGGGCTGCCCAACGAGGAGGAGATGCTGGCCGCGCTCGGCAACGGCGATGTCTCGCTCCTGCAAGTGGTGCTGTTCCTGCGCGGAGGGCCGGCGGCCGAGGAGGAAGTCCCTCCGGCGGCGCCGCCCGCCCAGGCCCCCCCCTCCGCCACCGCCCACGGCATCCGGGTTCGGGGCGTCGACAACGTGCTGATGCGGTTCGGCCGGTGCTGCAGCCCGCTGCCCGGCGACCGGGTCCTCGGGTACATCACCCGGGGCCGGGGCGTGACCATCCATCGCTCGGATTGTCCCAACAACCAGTTCCTGCGAACCCAGCCGGAGCGCCTGGTGGAGGTGGAGTGGGAGGCCTCCGCGGACGGGACGTATCAGGTGGAGATCGAGGTGGAGGCGCTCGACCGGGTCGGACTCCTCAAGGACATGCTGGCGGCGGTGACCGAGACGAAAACCAACGTGGTCTCGGTCAACGCCCGCGTCCGCAAGGACAAGGTCGGCGTCGTCAACATCGTCGTCGAGATCCGGAACGTCACGCAGCTGACGGCGGTGATTCAGCGCATCGGCCAGCTGCCGGAAGTGTACAGCGTTGAGCGGATCGTCCCGCACTAGCCCACCCCGCGCCTCCGCCCGACCATGCGGAGCCCGGGGGGGCGGGCGCGTGACGGGATGACCGCCGGGACGCGCTCCTTTGGAGCGCGGAGGAGGGAGCGATGATCGGGACGGCGGCGCGCGTGGGGGTGTTCACGGAGTCGGTCATCCGGGAGATGACGCGGCTCGCGGCGGAGCACGACGGAGTCAACCTCGCCCAGGGGTTCCCGGATTTCCCGGCGCCGGCGGAGCTCCTCGAGGCGGCGGCCCGGGCGCTGCGGGACGGGTACAACCAGTACGCGATCACCTGGGGCGCCCCGAACTTCCGCCGCGCGCTGGCCGAGAAGGTGCGGTGGTTCAATGGCATCACCGTTGATCCCGAGCGCAACATCACCGTCACCTGCGGGGCGACCGAGGCGATGATGGCCACGCTCCTCGCCACGGTGAACGCCGGGGAAGAAGTGATCGTCTTCGAGCCTTTCTACGAGAACTACGGCCCGGATGCCAAGCTCTCCGGCGCGGTGCCGCGGTTCGTCCCGATCAGGCTCGAGCCGGGATTCCCGTTCGACCCCGATCAGGTTCGCGCCGCGGTCACCCCCAAGACCCGGGCGATCGTCGTCAACACGCCGCACAACCCGACCGGGAAGGTGTTCAGCCGGTCCGAGCTCGAGTTCATCGCGGAGCTCTGCCACCGGCACGATCTCCTGGCCATCACGGACGAGGTGTACGAGCACATTATCTACGATGGGCAGGCGCACACGACACTGGCGGCCCTCCCCGGGATGCTGGAGCGCACGGTCATCGTCAACAGCCTTTCGAAGAGCTACAGCGTGACGGGCTGGCGCGTGGGCTGGACGATCGCGCCGGCCGCGATCGCCGACGGGATCCGAAAGGTGCACGATTTTCTGACGGTCGGCGCCGCGGCGCCGCTGCAGGAGGCGGGGGTGACCGCGCTGGGCTTTCCCCGCCGGTACTACACCGACCTGGCGGCGATGTACCAGCGCAAACGGGACACGCTCCTCGGCATCCTTCAGGACGCCGGGTTCGCGTGCCTGGCGCCCTCCGGCGCCTACTACATCATTTGCGACATCACCCCCCTGGGGTACGACGACGACTACGAGTTCACGATGCACCTGATCCGGGAGGTAGGGGTGGCCCCGGTGCCCGGCTCCTCGTTCTTCCACGACCCCTCGTCCGGCCGGCATTACGTCCGGTTCGCGTTCCCCAAGCGGGAGGAAACTTTCGACGAGGTCCGCAGGCGTCTGCGGCGCCTGCGCCCGCGCTCCCGCGTCACCAGCGTGGCCCCTGCGGGGACTCCCCGCACCTCAGTCCCCCGTCCGGCCGCCTCTGGTCCGGCTGGGGACCGTCGGGGGAGGCCCAAGCGGTGAGCGTCCGTCATCGAGCGACGGCCCCGGGGTCCCCTGCGGAGACTCCGAACCTAGTTGAGGCCGACAGCAAGCAGAGGATGAAATCGTGGGCGGACTATCGGTCGGAGTTCCCGGTGTTCAAGGACGCGACGTACCTCAATTCCTGCTCGCTCGGAGCGCTGGGGACCCCGGTCCGGCGCGCAATCGAGCGGTGCCTCGACCTCTGGTCGTCCATGGGGGCTTCGGCGTGGTACGGCCCCTGGTGGGACGAACTCGGCGCGCTGAGAGCCTCCGTCGCCCGCCTGCTCGGCGCCGGAGAGGAGGACGTGGCCCTGTTCCCATCGATTACCGCCGCGCTGTCCGCGGTGGGGAGCGCCTTCGACTACCGGCCGCGCCCCCGCGTGGTGATTGCCGATATCGATTTCCCAACCGTTTCGTACCAGTGGCTCGCCAAGCGATCGCGCGGGGTCGAGGTGGTGTTCGTCCACAGTCCCGATGGGCTCACGGTGCCGCTCGAAGCGTTTGAGCGGGCGATCGATGAACGCACGCAGCTGGTGGCGACCTCGCACGTCTACTTCCAGAGCGGCGCGATTCAGGACGTGGCGGCGCTGGCACAGCTGGCGCACGCCCGGGGCGCCCTGCTCCTGGTGGACGCGTACCAGTCCGCCGGGCAGATGCCGCTGGACGTCAGAGCCGCCGGCGTGGACTTTCTCGTGACCGGGGGGCTGAAGTGGCTCCTCGGAGGGCCGGGGATCGCCTACCTGTACGCCCGCCGCGAGGTCCGCACAGCGCTGCGCCCGGAGGTCGTCGGGTGGTTTGCCCACCGCAACCAGTTTGCGTTCGACATCACCCACCTCGAGTACGCGGACGACGCCCGCCGCTTCGAGGGAGGAACCCCCGCGATCGCCGCGGTCTTTGCCGGCCGGGCGGGGCTGGAGTATGTGCACGAGATCACCCCGGCGAGGCTGCGCGCCAGGCAGGTGGAGCTCACCTCCGCGCTGGTCGAGGCCCTTCGCGGAGCGGGCCTGTCGCCGCGATTGGCGGGCACGGTGCAGGGGCACGCGGGGATTATCACCGTCCCGGTTCCCGATCCTTCCACGGCCGTTCAGGCGCTGGCGCGGGAGCGGATCATCATCGACTCCCGGCCCGGGGTGGTGCGTCTCTCGCCCTACTTCTATAACACCGTCGAGGACATCGATCGCGCCGTCGCTGCGCTGCGGCGACATGTCCGCTAGCGGATGCGGGCGCTGGTGCAGCGGGTCCGGCGGGCTGAGGTGCGCGTGCTCGCGCGGCCATCGGGATCCGGTCCGGAAGATCCCGGCGAGGTCACCGGGCAGATCGGCCGCGGAATGGTGGTGCTGCTCGGCGTCGGGCTCGCGGACGGGCCTGAGGATGCCCGCGCGCTCGCCGGCCGGCTGGTCCATCTCCGGATCTTCGGCGACGAGGCCGGGCGGCTCAACCGGTCGCTCCTCGACACGGGCGGCGAGGTCCTGAGCGTCTCGCAGTTTACACTCTACGCCGACACCAGCGGCGGGCGGCGGCCGAGCTTTGTCCGGGCGGCGCCGCCGGAGCAGGCCGAGCCGCTGTATCTCGAGTTCAACCGCTCGCTCGAGACGCTGGGAGTCCGCGTGGTCCCCGGCCGGTTCCGGGCCCACATGGTCGTGGAGATCCACAACGACGGGCCGGTGACCCTCCTGCTGGACAGCCAAGAGCGATGACCCGGCGCCTCGAATTCTGGGAACTCACCGCGTGCGGGGCCGCCGCGGGAGGAACCGGCGTGTGGGGGCTGGCCGCCGCCGCGCGGGTCGGGTGGCTGCGGGCGCTCCTGGATCTGTTCCCGCATTCCACCTGGGACGCGCTGACCTGGGTGCTGATCCCGGTCCTGCTCCTGCTCTCGCCCGCCGCTCAGGGCGCGATCGTCGCCCGGCTTGCCGCTCCGCGCCCGGCGCCGGTGTGGCGGGGTGTCGCCGGCAGCGTCGCCGGCTCGCTCTTGGTCCTGCTCGCCGCGTCGGCCCTCTTCCTGACCCTGATCCGGCGGCTGCCGGCGCCGGCGCTGGGAGTGCTCGCGCGGACGCTGCCCCAAACGTTGATCCTCGGGTGCGGGGGCCTCCTCGTCGGGGGGTGGCTGCTTGCCGCCGCCCGCCTGCTGCGGTCGCCCCGGCTGCGCGGCGCCGCATTCCCGATCGCGGTGCTTGTTGGAGGCGCGGCGTGGCTGCGGGCCGGGGGATGGGTCCTGGCCGCCGCGTACGTGCTG
>Ga0209577_10003050_pt1 | contig 15830 bp, 17 predicted proteins | sample GraSoiAngelo_109_FD_185874 | JGI IMG/M metagenome (GOLD analysis project Ga0209577, IMG submission 185874) | Grasslands soil microbial communities from the Angelo Coastal Reserve, California, USA - 14_0903_12_20cm (SPAdes) (version 2) | ecosystem: Environmental > Terrestrial > Soil > Grasslands...
TGGTGATTATGATTGCAACACTTCTGACATTTATTATAGGTCATTTTGGTAGTACGGAGTCCGATGTGTCAGATGTATCAAATGTATCAGATGTATCAGATGTATCAGTTGTCTCCACTGATGAGGATGATGAGGCCAGGGAAGAAGCTGATGAGGTGCCAAACCCAGATCTGGGACACATCAGCGCGCCTTGACGCTTCACTTAACGACTTTATTGCACCTGAGCCTCAGATCAAACTTATACTTTAAATATCCCAATTCCCATCGTCTTAGCTAATGTGATACGAAAATGATCTCGCTATATAATCCGTCCAAAAGCTCTATGAGGTGTGAAATGCATAAACATAAGCAAGAACAATTACATGGCAAAAGGCAAGCTCTCAACGTCATCAGTGTAGGTCAGATTATTCTCATAGTTGGTTTCGTGCTTCAGATTGTAGGAAAGTTTATAGGAGTTCACTGGAATTCCATCGTGGGAACAGCCCTGGTGATGTGCGGTATCATCGCTATGCTTATAGCCTGTGCTGTGCTTGCTGCTCTGCTAAAAAAAGCGTTGGATGACTACTTCGGCCTGGATTATTAAACTCGCTTTGATCCTTGCCTTGACGCTTCACTTTGTATAGCGTATAATACTGGCAAGTGGAAACGTGAAAAACGTCCGATAGAGATAGTATACTATCTCTGTAATACTTTGGGGCTGATCCTTTAGTCCTTTTGAAAGAGGCAAAACACATGATTGAGCAAACTCCGCAAACTACAGTTGAGACAAGCATCGTCAGCATGACGCCTGCCGCAGCCGACAAAGTGCGTGAATTGCTAACTCAGGAAAACGATCCCAGTCTTGCGCTGCGTATCTTCGTCGCGGGCGGCGGTTGCTCGGGTCTGCAGTATGGTATGACCCTTGACGAGGAGCAGGACGGCGATACCGTCATCGCGCAGGGGGACTTCAGAATGCTGGTGGATGAGATGAGCATTGGTTATATCAGCGGCAGCGAAGTGGACTATGTAGATAGTCTGATGGGAGCTGGCTTTACCGTGAATAATCCCAATGCTGTTTCTAGCTGTGGTTGCGGCCATTCCTTCAAAACTGCCAGTGGCGGCGGTGATGCGCGAAGCTGCGGCTGCGGACACTAATTCCATAAAAATCGTGTCGAGTTAATGCATGCCTGAGAAAAAAGAGGCCTTTCCGACGTATATATTGCATGGAAGGCCTCTTTGTCTTGTCCGTTGTTCTATGAAAAAGGAGCATGAATGAGCAGACGCATCGCCCATCGCCCACGTTACCATCACATGCGGCATCTCCCGCACCCCCCGCTTCGCTCTCACAAAGAATTTCTTCGCAACCGTTGGACCTATCGCAGACAGACGATCACCTATCAGAAACGCATTCCTGGTCAAAGCCTTTTGCTGATTCCCTGGGGTTACCGGCTCCTACGCAATGCTGTGGGCGGCTAATAAAACTGAACTATGTTCTTCTGGCGTATTGCCTGGAATTACGCGCTAACTACCTGCATCTTGCAAGTGATTCAACAAAATGAGGGAACGGCTCTCTTGCAAGAACCGTCCCGTTCGCTTACGAGTGATGTGTCATACATGTATCTGGTGTTCTTCAGGAGAACACCATGTTTACCTCTGGAATGGGTCAAGGCCAGTCATCACAGCATGATGAAGGTCACCCCCGGTCCCGGAGCGAATTGTACATAGGTAACCCGCCAGGGAGAACGCCCCCAGCTCATGTTGCTAGCAATGACATGCCCATTCTTGAGTATGCGCTCCACGACTGCTACATGGCCCATCCTAGAGGCACCTTGAACCCAGGGTTGGAGTATAACAATGGCGCCCGGAAGGGGCCTGGATGAGATACGCCAGTGGAATTGATAAGCGCGAGCGACCCACTGCCAGGCGTTCGCCTGGGTTCTCCAGGGGACAAAGACTCCATGGAGCTGGAAATAGCGCTGATCGGCCCACCAGGTGCAGGCTCCGTAAGGGAAGACGTTGCGCGATCCTACAGGGGGAGCAGGCCGCCTGGGAGCCTGAGGGATCGGGATGGAGCCATGTGTCCCCACCCCCGCGATGCAGATAATCTGCCCGCGATAGATAAGATTAGGGTTGGCGAGGCGATTTTCGGAGGCCAGACTCCTCCAATTAACTCTATAACGCGATGCGATCTTGCTTAACGTATCTCCGTGTACCACAACGTATGGTATAGCGCCACGCGGACAAAAGCTTTGCGCTTCTGACTTTCCGCCTGTAAAGGCTAAGCTTGCTCCTAGAACGAGCAGGGTCAGCATCACACCAATGCAGCGCCGTGTGACTTTCATGAGTATATATCGCTGGAAGTTCTCTGCTCCCCACCTTCGAAGTGGCAGACAAAAGTTCTTCCAGGCTTGTTGGTCAATTTGCAATATTACCTTCCTTTGCTAAACACCTTGCAACCTCTCACGATTGCAGCACCCGCAAGCTTTTTTCTGCTACCACGCAGTTTATGAGATCTCATAAAGTGTCTCCATACAAAAGCGTGAATAGATAGTAGCGCCTGTTATGGCGCTCTTACCCACTATACACTGTGAGACAAAATATGCCCTTGCTTGCTAACTCTTGCAAGTCGCGAGGAAGCGCACCCTGATGGGCGCAATGCAGCTTACCCCTACAAGTCAACCCGGTGCTTGTAGGCTTTGGGGCCTTGCTTTCGTGCAGTGGTATGATGGAAACAAAGATTTAACGCTCAGAATCAGAAGGGGAGGTATATTCACTCAGCATGCGCTTCACCAACTCCGGCATATCGCTGGTGAATTTGGAATTTGCCACAACGCGCTGCGCGCCAGCCTCGATAGCCCTGGCGCGTGCCTCTAGATCCATATGGGAGCCGAAAGCCAGAACCGCATAGCCACTGGCTCGTGCCTGGCGAATGGCGGCTTCCCAGTCAACACCTGTCGTGGCTGTATTCACAATAACCAGCGCCGGTTTCTCTTCCCCGGCAGCGGTCAAGCCCTGCTCGAAAGCTGCGAGCGTGCGAACTGTTTTGACCTCCATATCATGATGCCGTAGGGTATCGCGCATCTTCACAGAAAAGAAGAGGTCTCTCTCCAACGCGAGTATATGTGTAGTCACAACATCTCCAACCTAATCGTCTGGCGGCTCGAGCACCGGTCGGCGGAACAGATCGCCCAATTCCTGGTTAATCACATCCAGGTTGGTGTAAAGCTCCGGGGATAGCACGTGATGTGTGCCGTTACAGTACGGCTTCTCGCACTTTTTCATATGGCTGGTCTCAAACAGCAAATTCCCGTTTTCAACGCTCAACCAGATATGCTTGCGTGAATACCCATCTCCCCATTTGAGGAGAAGCCCATCGCGGTATTCATCGAACCGTCCCTGACCGTAAAGGTAATCACGATTGAACATATAGAGAATGGTGCGCACTCGACTATCCTCTATCACCTTCTCCGCCTCAGGTGACATCTGGGTGGTAGCCTCCTGCGCCAGGTCTTCCGCCGGAATATATAGTTCACGCGAAGAGTGCGACTCCTCGCGGATCATTTGCTGTATCATCTCTCCTTCGATATCGGAGAGGCCGTGGCTTTGTCCTAAAATAGGAGACTTCTTTGGTTTCTGGTTGCCACGCTTGTCGTTATCGACCATGTTGCTGCTCCTTGCTAGCGAATAGGATAGTTTCCCTTTCCTACTGTACCACGCGGAATGGAATAATTGCTATAGCCCTTAACTGTCTAAAAGAAAATCGATAGTTAACAAGGAGCTTGTGTCATGTCAACCGAAGCAAACAAGGCGCTCATCCCTCGTGGGGTTGAGGAACTCAACGAAGGACTCCCTTAAATACAGAGAAGATGCGTTGGGCATGTCGTCCTCAGCGAGACGCCACTGGCATCTTCTCCTTTAAACTGCAGCAGGGCAGGCGGCAAGAAAACCACGCTTTAGATGGTACCCGCTGGAACCTCGCCCAACGAACCGGTCGGCCCGCCAAATTCTTCCGTAAACCAGGTATTGTTTGCTGCGTCCACTCCCAGTCCGTTGTAGGGATGCGCGTTCGTGTTCGATAGCGTCAGCGTTTTAGTGGTGCCCGTGGCCGGATTGTAGTAGCCTACACGTGCGCTCAGCGAATCGTCGAACCAGATGCGCCCCTTGCTGTCAACAGCTATACCAGAGATGTGCGTTGAAGTACTGGGCGGTGTGACACTGATGTTCTTATGCGCCCCGGTTTTGGGGATGAACTCACCGATATCACCTGAAAATCCCTCGCTGTACCAGATGTTTCCTGCTGCGTCAGAGGTGATCAGGTGCGGATTGTTCATAGGAGCGATGGCGTGTTCTTTGATCGCCACCTTTCCTCCCGTGGTCGGCGTGAAGCTGGCTATCTTCATCGCGTTGTTCTCGACAAACCAGATCGTGCCGGAATTGTCCATAGTAATGCCGTAAGGATGGCTATTGGCGGTTGGCACGGTGGTTTCCGCGAATGTATTTGTCGTGGGATTGAAAAATCCAATCTTGTTCCCTGTATACTCGGTGAACCAGAGATTACCGTTTTTGTCAAAGAGCAGATCATATGGGTTGGCGCTGGCGGTAGGCACTTTCCATTGCGTCCAGTGGGGCGTGCTCCCAGGGATCAGCCGACCAATGGCGTTGGTCGTCGATTCTGTGAACCAGATATTACCATTTTTGGTGGCCAGAAAGACCGGGCTGGAATATCCGCTCGGCTCAAAGTAATTTTTCACCAGTGACTCATTCGAGCGATTGTATTCACCAATGTATGACCGAAAGGTGGTCAGACAATTGGGTTCGGCATCGCAACCAGGCTCTGCCACCCAGACATGCCCCGTGTTATCAAAGACGAGGCCCCAGGGATTTGCCTTCGTGGGTGTTTCCTTCACTCCAGCGGCAAATGCGGCAAACGTACCGAGCAGTGTCATACTCAACGCGATGCTTCCTATCAGTGACACAAGAGTGATCGTGGTACGCGTTTTAATGCTTGTTTTCCTGCTGTCTGGCCTGACAGATAGCCTTTTTACGTGTTTTTTCATAGCTACTCCTAACATCTCTCTCCTTGCATTTACTTCTCTTATCGTTATGACAATTCCGGAATCACGTAAGAAGAATGCCCGATTCTGCCACACGACGCAAGTGCAAAGGTATCTGAAAAAGAGTCGAAGAGGGTCACTTACTTGCTCATTTGTTATTGCAGAGTTTATAGAATTGATGGGAAACAGGGTTTCTTAACTGCCCTTGATTGAACACTTGAACATATGCTCTTGACAAATGTTCTCATTGCTCGGTATACTTTCAATGCAAATAGTGTCGCAATTGTTCCTGTAGCCCTGTTAAATATAGAACGTACGTTCTATATTTATACTAGAATTATAAGGTTCCAGGTGCCGAATCAGCGAAAAGCGTCAGACAAAAGCGTAGCTATCGCGTTGGAGATTGCCGGAAGCCAATCTGCACTCGCGCTAGTTGATCGAGGGGGCGTCATCCGCCATCGTTGCTACGCCAAGACACTCTGGGGGCGCCCGGCAATCGCCTCACTGGAACCGTATTTACGCGCCATTGAATACTTGTTTGCTCATGCCAAAGCAGAGGGATGGCGTGTACGCGGACTGGGCGTCTCGATTCCAGGAACGCTCGACCAGTTATCTCGCCGTCCGCTCACTATCCCCATCTTGCCTTCCCTCAATGATTTCCCCCTGTGCGATCTTCTCGAAGCACGCTACGACCTGCCTGTCTGTTTGCATGTTGATGTAGATGCGGCCCTGCTGGGTGAATATCATTATGGCGCCGGCAAAGGCTATCACCGCCTGCTCTATCTGACACTCAATGCAGTAGTGGGTGCGGCGCTTTTCATCGATGGACAATTGGAGCGCTCACCGCATGCCTCTGTTGGTCATATCTCACATGTGCCTGTCTCGGCCAATGGGCCGCGCTGCAGCTGTGGCAAACGCGGCTGCATCAACTCATTCGTGTCTTTAGACGCAATTCAGAAGATGGTGCAGCGTGCCCTGCGGCGGGGCGAAGAGACCAGCCTGGCACAGCGCCTCAATAATCGCGAATATTTCAGTCCGCAATTGCTGGCAGAGGAAGCTGTGCGTGGTGATGCAGTTGCATTACAGGTCTATGCAGAAGTGGGGCGCTGGCTGAGCGAAGCAACAGCCCGTTATATCGCTCTATTTGAGCCGCACGCGCTAATCTTGGGTGGGAGTGTACTGAACGCAAGTGAATACCTGTTTGCCAGCATGCAGAGTACTTTGACCATGCACGCTTCAACCAGCGTAGATACCCCCATCAAGGTCGTGTTAGCCCACCTGGGAAATGATGCTGGACTGATTGGTACAACAGTGCCACTTCTTCAAAACAGTGGAAAACTCAAGACGAGTATGCCCGCATCATCATTGTCTCCCGTTTCATCCGAGCAGTAGCCCGCAGCATGGTGTAAGATGGAGTATGTGAGGTACAATACAACGAAATATTGTGCCAGGACTACTAGACTTGCTTCCTGTCGAAGACCTCTTGAGTAGCATGAAATAACGCAAGAAGAAAGGCGCATACCCAATATGTCCCTGGTAGCCCTCGGTTTACTTCTCATCGCAGCGACGGTACATGCCACCTGGAATCTGTTTGTGAAACGAGCCAAAGAGAAGCAGGTGATGATATGGCTGGCGCTCATTTTTGGCGTGCTTTGCTACATGCCCATCGTAATTGCGAACCCTATTGCTGTAATGAGCGTATGGCCCTTTATCGTGAGCAGTGCTCTGGTCGAGGGTCTCTATTATGTGCTATTGATTCGCGCCTATGAACATGCCGACTTCTCGCTTGTCTATCCAATGGCGCGCGGAACAGCTCCCGCGCTGCTCCTGGTGTGGGCAAGCCTCTTCCTCGGTGAGCGTCCCAGGCTATTCGGCGTGATGGGTATTTCACTGCTGGTACTCGGCCTGATCATAGTCGGCAGCAGCGCCTGGTGGTCGCTGCGCAAAATCGCGAAATTAAGCACGAACGGGTTGGGTCTTGCGCTTTGCGTGGCATTGAGTATTTCAATCTATAGCGCCATCGATGGTGCGGCAGTACAGCGTGTGAACCCTCTACCATACACTGTCATTGTCATCGCGCTTGCGGCTGTCTTCATCACTCCTAGCATACTACTGCGTTATGGCAAAGAGGCCATCGCAGTGGAGTGGCGCACGAACTGGCTGCGTATTGTTCTGGTCGGGGTTTTTACCCTGCTGTCATACATCCTGACACTCAAGTCGTTCACCATTATCCGCGTGAGTTATGCCGGAGCTATACGCGAGATCAGCGTCGTATTCGCTGCATTCCTGGGTTGGCGCTTATTAGAAGAGAAGTTCGGCGCGATACGGCTGCTTGGATCGATCCTGATTTTCTCGGGTATTCTGGTGATTGCTATCGCGGGGTAAGTACGTTCATGCGAGAAGCTCCAGAGGAACGCCTGCTGGTCGTCGTGCGCCGGGCAAGTGATGGACTGGAAGATTTTGCGGTGCGCCATGCGGACCTGGCGGATGGGACTCGACTGCACGAGGTGCTGACCGGGGCAGAGCGGGTGGTCTCAGGCGGAAGCCTTTCGCTTGCCGGTCTTCCAGAAGTTGGGGCGCAAATCTGGCGTGTTAATGGGATTCCGTAGGGGCGAGGGATGTTGATGTGCTTTTTCTTAGGTCGATGACTATTAAGCGGTTACAAAGGCCATGCTTGTGAGTGCAAACATGACTGATACAACTATACCTGTCATAGTAATAGATGATACGCCGGTGAAGCTGCGTGGCGTGTGCGAGTTTGTCGAGGAGACTCCCCGACTGCGATTGCAGGGCAGAGCGGGTGATGTCAATACGGCAGCTCTACTCATCGAATGCTTCTGCCAGGAGCAGGCGCAGGAGAATCCAACATTAGAGGGCTGGCTGGTACTCTCTGATCTGCATCTTGGTGCAGATAACGGAGTGCGCCTGGGACGGCTGTTGCTGGAAAAAGCGCCTGGGCTGCGCGTAGTCATTTATACCCAGGACCCGAGCTGGACGCTGGCAGCAGAGATATTTCGCCAGGAATATGCGCGCGGCTCACAGCGAGGCGCTGCCAGACGCGCGAAAAAACAGCCCGGACTACATGGCTATGCGCTTTTCGGCAACATTGAGCCAATCTACCTGGAGCGTATCGCGACAACCGTTGTGCGCAAGCGTGAAACGTTCATTGATCCTGAGGTGCTACAGTATCTCCTGAAAAGGCTGCGTGGGCAGCGGCTCACACCGCGTCAGGAAGAATGTGCCGCGCTGATTGCTGAGGGCTTGAGCAATGACGATATCGCCCTGCGCATGGGCTTTTTGAACGCTCAGGGGAAACCAAACATGGGGCCATTGGAGAATCTAGTCAGCGAAATCTACAGCTTTTTTGCGATAGAGGGCGTGCCCAGTGATCCTGGACGGCGTGTTTTGCTGGCCCATGCCTACGAAGCCTATGCCGGGATGCGCCCGATCTGATAAGCCTGTGACTTCATAGCTCCTGCACCAGTTCGCTTGAAAGTGGTCTCGTGCGGCGAGGCTGCTCCGACCCTGGCAAAGGGAGTCGCAGGTGGATGGTCGTTCCATGCTGGGCCTGTGGGCGAGGAGTGGAAAGAATGGTCAGGTTGCCGCCCGCCTCGCGAGCTTTGAGTTTCGCTTTGAACAGGCTGGTCTTATCTGCCGGAACTTTGTTCACATCGAAGCCGCGCCCGTCGTCAGCAATCAGGATTTCGATATAGCCATTGGTGCGGATAGCGCGTACCGTCGCAAACGACGCCCCGGCATGGTTATAAATGTTCAGCAATGCCTGCGTCACCGTATACGAGATGGCTTCCGCGAATTTTATGCCCGGTTCGGTTTGTTCCAGGTCATGGCTCAGTTCGTCGAGCGCCCACAGGTCGGGCTGTATCTTTAGCAGAGACTCAGCATGCAGCGTGGGTAGGTCTTCGCGAATCAATTTCTCCAGGTGCAATTTCAAGCCGAGATTGCGGCGCTGGTAGGCATCCTCGACCAATAGTTGCAGTCCGCGCAAATCGCCTTCTAACTCTTCGCTGATCTTGCGCACTTTCCCCAAGGCTTCGATGATGGGCTGCAGGAAAAGTTTGAGCCCAGGAGTGTGTTCGGCCTCCAGTTTCAATTTGTGCTGCCAGTGTCCAAGCAGGGAGCGAATGCGCAGCGCTTGCTGCTTGGGTTGATCGTGGATGCGCTGGGAGAGAATGGAGCGAAGGTGCGCGTCGGCATGCAGCAAGAGCGAGGTGGCCTGTTGCAATTCGCGGTTCGATTGCAGTAGTTGATCAGACATCCTTTGTTGCTCTTGTAACGCCGATTCGCGCTGTTCCAGTGTGACCTCTAAACGATCGATCAAGCGTAGGGAGCGTATGGCATACAGGATGACCAGGGGGAAGATCGCCGCCAATGCGTAAAAGACCGGCAGCGATAGCAGTGTGCTTCCGGTCAACAATATGGGCAAAATCCCCAGGCCAAATCCGAGACCCAGGCCGCCGATCCATAGAGCCAGCAGATCACCCAGGCGACGGCGCAGATGTGCAGGGATACTTGTCCCAGGCGCTGGGCGGAGAATACGGGACAATGATGCCAGGCCGATACCCAGGCTGAGCAACCCGCCGAAAACAGCATAAACCAGCGAGAGAATAAATTGCACGCGTGTCGGCACACTGCCTTTGATGAGTAGAGAACTCAGATCGAAGGCGAATAACGCGATCAAGGGCAGATAAGGTAAGACATCCAGCCTGACGCGGGGACGGCGAGAGATTCTTAGCGCTTCGGGTCGATAGGTCAGGCTGAGTTGAATAAAGGCCGCTCCAAGCAGAGCGAAAGCGGGAATCCATAAGAGTTGGAAAACGAGACCTGCCGGGTAAGCTTGCTGCACATTCCCCCAGTGGCTGTAAAGCAAAAAGAGGATCGCCGGGGGTAAGAGCGTAAGGCCTTCGACCGCCCCCGTCCATTCTTGTGACCTGGCAAGCAAGATACCACCCACCAGCAGCCAGCAGATACCGGCGATCAAGGCCCACCCGTACGTATCGAACCACATGTTCCAGGTAAATGTGGCTGCCGGGTGCTTCACGGTCATCACCTGGCCATTCTGCTCGAATGTATACGCGATGCTATCTCCGGGGTGAACATGCTGATAGACACTCGAGAGGGCGGAGATGTTTTTTCCGTCCACCCTGATGAGTACCTGGGTGTTCGTCAGCGAACCGGGAGCTACTGGAAATGCGGGGAGTTCAGACGGCGTGGAGACAATAACTACCTGGCTATCTGTATCGATGGCCCAGAAAAATCCACCAAAAGTTCGCCCGACTTCTCTTAATAAGCGCGCATGTCCAATGCCACTTAGAATAAGCAGTGCCAGCGCTACAACCAGATAGAGCAGAGTTAAGCGGCGGCGTAGTCGCTGCCACCATTGTTGAGTTGTGCGTTGATCGTTTGAAATAGACACACTCTAGTGTAGCATGCAGAGAAGGTGCGCGCAAGGCGAAAAATTCACTTGTTATTCTGTAATCCGTGTGATATGCTGATACTATGAAAAGGAATGCACACGCTGGACATCAACATACACATACCATGGCAAAGCAGAGTTTGCGTCTAGCTTTCTTCCTCACCCTGTTGATACTAGGAGCAGAACTGATAGGCGGTTTTCTTGCCAACTCCCTCGCTCTACTCTCCGATGCTGGACACGTAATCACCGACATTTTTGCGCTTGGCCTGGCATGGTTTGCCATCGTGCAGGCAGAACGGCCCGCCAACGCTCGTAAGACCTTCGGCTATCACCGTGTGGGCATCCTGGCTGCGTTCGTGAATGCGGTAACACTCGTCCTCATCGCCGTCGCTATTCTTTGGGAAGCTGTGCAGCGTCTGCAACATCCTCAGCCGGTTCAACCTCTTATCATGTTCCTCTCGGCAGGTATCGGCATCATAGTGAATCTCTACATCGGTTTTGGCCTGCGCAAAGAGGGAGAAAATCTCAACGCACGCGCCGCCACCCTGCATGTTTTTGGAGATGCCGCTGTTTCAGCAGGCGTCATCGTGGCCGGTATCCTAATACTGATTACCGGTTGGACCATCGTTGACCCGCTGCTCTCGGTTGGTGTCTCTGTTTTGATCGCCATTGGCGCCTGGCAAATTTTGCGCGAAACGACCGATATTCTCATGGAGGCAGTCCCTAAAGGTCTCTCCATTACGGCGCTTGTAGATGATATGCGCCGTATTCAGGGAGTACAGGACGTACACGATATCCATGTCTGGTCTATTACTGGCAATATGTCTGCCTTGTCCTGCCATGTCACGATCGAGAACCTGCCACCGAGTGACAGTTCCTCTATTCTGCAAAACTTAAACAGTATGCTCAGGGAGCAATACCATATCGGTCATGCTACCATCCAGTTCGAGTGTGATGCTCAAAGTGAGCAGCCCTGTGCAATGAATGGACTCTACTGCCGCCTGGAGGCAAAGGATGATACGTGTTGCGACCAGGGTACCGGAGAACTGGTATCCTCGTCGAATGACAATACATCGCTGGCTACCAGGCAGAGAAGGACACCCTGATGGCGCGCTCGCTCAACATCACGCCAACAGGTGAGCGCGCCGGGCAAATACGTCTCGGCATCTGGATCGAAGCGATAGCCTTTGCCTGGATGGTAATCGAGGCAAGCATCGCCATTACCGCAGGCTTTGCTACCCACAGTATCTCCCTCGAAGGTTTTGGTATCGACAGCGTCATCGAGCTGCTTGCGGGCGGCGTCTTACTCTGGCGTTTGCTTGTCGAACAGCGCAGTGGCTCCATCGAGGTCGTCGAACAGGCAGAACGCCGCGCGGCATGGATTACCGCGATCAGCCTCCTGGGACTTGCTCTCTATATCATCGCCGATAGTGCGTTCGCGCTCATCGCACAGAGCCGCCCCCAGGCTTCCTGGTGGGGAGTTGGACTGGCCATAGCGGCAGCGATCATTATGCCATTGCTCTGGCAAGGCAAACTGCGTGTAGCCAGGCGTATCGGAAGCGCTGCTCTCAAAGCGGATGCCGCTTGCAGTGTCACCTGCGCCTATATGTCTGTCACGCTCCTGGTTGGTCTTCTGCTCAACAAATTTTTGGGCCTGTGGTGGGCCGACCCACTGGCCGCGCTTGCCCTGGTCTACTTCATCGTGCATGAGGGACGCGAGGCGCTGCAGGAGGCGCGTACAGGGGAGACGTGTAGCTGCGACGAAGAGGAAAATTCCTGATCTATTCTCCCTGAATGAGATGACCAAGCAGCAGAGGCAGAAAGAAAGAACCATGAACGAGTTTCCTGCGTGGCTGGCAGCCACACTTGCGTCCGACGCAACTGAAGGACGGGGCGTCCTTCCAAACACTATTCTTCCCCTGCGACCCGCTTCACGCGCTGTCGGCCCGGCCCGCGTGGTGCTGATGAGCCAGGACGACAACCTGGCGGTGCGAAAAGTTATGGAAGCGCCGCCAGCGCCAGGTGCTGTGCTGGTGATCGCGGGAGGCAGCACATCGCGTACCGCGACCATTGGTGGCTTGATGGCGCTCGAAATGCAGAACGCGGGAATCGCCGGGCTGGTTACAGATGGCCTGGTGCGCGACTCGCGGGAAATCCGTGAGTCAGGGTTTGCAGTATGGTGCCGGGGAGTTACCCCGACGGCTTCTGATAAAAATGGACCGGCGCTCGTAGGTGGCTCGGTCTCTATTGGAGGCACGATCATCCGAGATGGCGACCTGGTCATTGCCGATGATGATGGAGTAGTGATCTGGCCGCAAGAGCGCATCGATGAATTGTTCACCAGGGCTGAAGCCAAGCTTCAACAGGACAACGCGCGGCTGGCGCGACTGCAAGAGAAAAATGCGTAGTTCGGTATCTGCATATGTACCTCCCAGAGGGTTGTCCATATGCGAATGAAGCTGAAAATGCTCCTTACTATGGCTCTTTAAATCGATTCGGTCAGTTTGCCAAGTTTGTCGGTTAGTCGGATATTCTCCGAAGAGTCCACCGGGCAGGCGATGATCGAGAGCACGTCTTCTGCCAGCGCTCGTTGCAAGGTCGGCAACAGCTCCTCTGCTCGCTGGATGCGATACCCCTTCGCTCCAAAGCTCTCTGCAAAGCGCACGAAGTCGGGATTGGTGAAGGTCACGTGGGAGTGACGCCCCAGTTCCATATCCATTTTCCATTCGATCAGACCGTAGCTGTCATCCACCCAGATGAGCACGACAAAGGGAGTGTGCTCCCGCATCGCCGTTTCCAACTCCTGGGCATTCATCAGAAAACTCCCGTCACCCATTGCTGCCAGAACCTTGCGGTCTGGATAGGCCAGTTTGGCCGCAATCGCTCCTGGCAGCGTGAACGCCATGGTCGATAGCCCGTTGGAGACCAGGCAGGTATTGGGCTGATACGCCGGGTAGAGCCGTGCCATCCACATTTTGACCGCGCCCGTATCAGCGAGCACGATATCGAAGTCGCCCAGAGCGGCGCGGATATCGGCGACCAGGCGTTGTGGTTTCAGCGGAAACGACGCATCACGTGCTCCTTTCTCCCGTTCTTCCTGCAGCACCGCACGGATTTTCTGTCCGATCGCCGTTAGACCGGATTTTGGAGCGAGCTGTTGTGCCAGTGCGTCCAGCGTGAGCGCGATATTGCCCTCGATGCCGACAGCAAGCGTGTAGTGGTCATCGACTTCTGCCGGAAATGTATGAATGTGGATGATCTGTTTATCAGCCGAGGGGTTGATCTGGGCGGGAGAGAACTCCTGTAGCTCGTAGCCGACACAGAGTAACACGTCGGCCTGGTCAAAGCCAAAGTTCACGTAGTCGCGACGCATGAAGCCGACCGTACCCAGGGCGTTGGGATGATTGTCGGGGAAGACCCCTTTGCCCATAAAGGTGGTGGCGACCGGAATAGAGAGCTGTTCGGAAAAGTTCAGTAGGGCTTGTTGGGCATGAGCGCGGGCAGCTCCGTGCCCGGCAAGCAGCAGGGGGGCTTTGGCCTGCTGGAGCAATGTCACCGCACGGGCGAGTTGTGAGGGAGATGGGGCAGCATCGCGCACAAGGTTGACCGGAAGCGGGTGTGCATTCGCCGGTGCGGGCATGGTCTCAATATCCTGAGGGATCGCCAGGTAGACAGCGCCGGGGCGGAGGGCTTGTGCCTGTTTGAACGCTTTGCGCACCATTTCCGGTATCGCCTCCGGGGTAAGGACCGTCTCAGCCCACCTGGTCACCGGCTTGAACATATTGACCAGGTCAACAATCTGGTGCGATTCTTTGTAGATACGGTTGAGGCCCACCTGAGCGCTGATGGCCACCAGGGGTGCGCTATTGGTGGTAGCATCCGCCGTTCCCAGCAGCAAGTTGATCGCCCCGGGTCCCAGGGTGGCACTACAGACCCCTGCCTTTCCTGTGAGACGTCCGTAGATATCGGCCATGAATGAGGCTCCCTGCTCATGACGTGCCAGGATATAGCGGATGGGTGAATCGCGCAGTGCATCCATGAAATGAATGTTTTCTTCACCGGGAATGCCAAAAATATACTCGACGCCTTCATTTTCAAGGCATGTGACGAGGAGTTTGGCTGCTGTTGAGTCCAAATGTGCTGTCATCGCTTTTCTCTCTTTAGATGCTGCCGCTAGACGCCGAAGGAGGGCGTCTATGTGTTCCCTCACTTTCCGGCGCAACAAAGCGATACCCAACGCCAGGCTCGGTGAGTAAATAGCGTGGATGCCCGGGGTCGGCCTCCAGCTTCTGGCGCAAACGGTTGATATAGACGCGCAGATACTCGGCCTCTCCGCCGTATTCGGGTCCCCAAATACTTTGCAGCAGCATGCGATGAGTGAGTACCTTGCCAGCGTGAGAGATAAGTTGCTTCAGAAGCGCGAACTCTGTTGGTGACAGCCGCACCTCTATCCCTCGATATCGCACAACGTGCCCTGAAAGATCGATCTCCAGGTCGCCAAATTGTTTGAGGCCGCTTGTTGGTGGTATGGTCTCCCAGTGGGTACGTCGCAACACCGCGCGCACGCGGGCCAACAGTTCTTCCACCCCAAACGGCTTGGTCAGGTAGTCGTCGGCGCCGAGATCGAGCGCTGCGACCTTGTCGCTTTCAGCATCCAGCGCGGTCAACACGATAATGGGTACAGCAGAGTGCTCGCGCACGCGGCGGCAGACTTCCAGGCCGTCCATGCGCGGCATCATGATGTCCAGAATCAGCAGGTGGGGATCTTCGCGCTCCCATAGGGCTACGGCTTCCAACCCGTTGCTCGCTTCCAGTACCTCGAAGCCGCGTGCACGCAGGTTCCGGCTCACGAAGTCGCGCAGCGCCACTTCATCTTCAGCGAGCAGGATGCGCTTCGCTCTCGTCGTCATATGTGCCTTCCTTCCTCCGTCAAGGGCTTCGTTATCGCCATTTCAAGAGGCCGCGTGACAACCGTAGACGAGACACTTTCTCTCTGGTCGGATGAGTGTGGAGCGCCGGACGAGCTAGCGTCGTTTCCGACCTGAATTGGAGCGGTGAGCGGCAGGGAGAAGGAGATAGTGGTACCCCGCGCACTGCTTTCGGCCCAGATGGCGCTTCCGTGGGCTTCGATGAAAGCCTTGCAGATGGCCAGTCCGAGACCGGTGCCGCCAGAATGCTGCTGTCGGCCATGTCGCGCGCGGTAGAAACGCTCGAAGACGTGTGGCAACTCGTCGGAGGCGATGCCAGGTCCATTGTCCGAAACCGATACGACAATTACATCATCTCGCTTGTCGGCGGTGATACGGACTTCGCCCTCACCATAGATCAGCGCGTTCGTGATCAGATTTTGGAGTACAACTTCT
>Ga0209577_10003051_pt1 | contig 15828 bp, 14 predicted proteins | sample GraSoiAngelo_109_FD_185874 | JGI IMG/M metagenome (GOLD analysis project Ga0209577, IMG submission 185874) | Grasslands soil microbial communities from the Angelo Coastal Reserve, California, USA - 14_0903_12_20cm (SPAdes) (version 2) | ecosystem: Environmental > Terrestrial > Soil > Grasslands...
GTGCACGTAGAGCGCCGCCATGCCCCCGTCGGCGAGCCAGTGGCAGCTGGTCTGTGTCTCCGGGAGGTACCGGTGGAACGCGACCACTTCCTCGACGCTCCGCGGCGGCTGACCCGGGCTCAATTCCTCGTGGCACGCGAGCTCGAGCGCATGGAAGCGGGCCAACACGTCGTCGGACGCGCTGCGCGCGTCCACTTCCTCGATGTCCACGGCCGGCTCGCCTAGTAGCGGCGGCCGTTGCGCGAGCGCGCCTTGTTGCTGCGGTGGATGGCCTCGAACTCCTCGAGGCTCCGGCCGGAGCCGACGGCCACGCACGTGAGCGGGCTTTCCGCGAGGTGGACCGGCATCTGGGTCTCGTGGCGCAGCCGCTCGTCGAGCCCGGTGACGAGCGCGCCGCCGCCGGCGAGGACGATGCCGCGATCCATGATGTCCGCCGCGAGCTCGGGCGGCGTCTTGTCGAGCGTGGACTTGATCGCCTCGATGATCTGCGTAACCGGCTCGTCGAGCGCCCGGCGGATCTCCTCCGAGGTGAGGATGACCGTCTTCGGCAGGCCCGTGAGCATGTCCCGCCCGCGAACCTCGGCCTGCAGCTCCTCGCGCAGATCCCACGCGGAGCCGATCTCGAGCTTGATCTCCTCCGCGGTCTGCTGACCGATCAGGAGCTTGTAGTCGCGCTTGATGTGATTGATGATCGCCTCGTCCATCTCGTCGCCGCCGACGCGCAGCGACTGCGAGACGACGATCCCGCCGAGCGAGATGACGGCGACCTCGGTGGTGCCGCCGCCGATGTCGACGATCATGTTCCCCGTCGGCTCGGCAACGGGAAGCCCGGCGCCGATCGCGGCGGCCATCGGCTCCTCGATCAGATACGCCTGGCGCGCCCCGGCCGAGAGAGTCGCCTCCTCGACGGCCCGCTTCTCGACGCCCGTCACGCCCGAAGGCACGCACACGACGACGCGCGGGTGCGCGAAGCGGTGCTGATGCACCTTCTGGATGAAGTGACGCAGCATCTGCTCGGTGACGTCGAAGTCGGCGATCACGCCGTCCTTGAGCGGACGAATCGCCTGGATCGTCCCGGGCGTCCGGCCGAGCATCCGCTTGGCCTCGACGCCAACGGCATGAACCTCGCCGGAGCGCTGGTCGATCGCGACCACCGAAGGCTCGGAGAGGACGATGCCGCGGCCGCGCACGTAGACGAGCGTGTTGGCGGTCCCGAGGTCCACGGCCATGTCGCGACCGCCGAAGCCGGTCAATCCGGAAAAGAGGCCCATGACCGGGGTCACTCTAACCTCAAACCGGCACGAAGCCTTGACTCCGCCGTGACGGATTCCCGCCTAGCGTGCACGGCATGAACGTGGTGACCCTGATCGGGAACCTGGCGACCGAGGTCGAGGTGCGCGAGGTCGCGCCCGACAAGCGGGTGGCGAGCTTCGTGCTCGCCGTCGATCGCGCGAGCCGCGACGGGGGCGCCGACTTCGTGACCGTGTCGGCGTGGGACCGGCAAGGAGAGCTGTGCGCCGAGTACCTCGGCAAGGGCCGGCGGGTGGCCATCGACGGACGGCTGAAGTCCCGTTCGTGGGAGGAGGAAGGCAAGCGGCGCAGCGCGATCGAGGTGGTCGCTCGGCGGGTCGAGTTCCTCGGCGGCGGGCCGCGGCATGATGAGGAGGAGGGCGCCGGAGCGGACGTGATCCCGTTCGAAGCGCCGGCCGCTGCGGGCTAGCCGAGCGCATCGACGAAGTCGCCGATCGCGGCGAGGCAGGCATCGGGCCGCTCGCCGATGAGGAGGTGGCCGCAGCCGGCGATGGTCCGCAACGGAGCGCCGAGGCGGCGCGCGTACTCCATTCCGTCCTCGGGTCGGACCCAGTTGTCGCTCGCTCCCCAGAGGCACAGGCACGGGCAGGTCACGCGATCGAGCTCCATGCGCGGATCCGAGAGAAGCAGCGCGCGGGCGGCCTGACGGGTGTCGGTGTGATGCGCGGGCCCGACGAGGAATGCCTCGGCGAGGGCGGGGTCGAGCGCGTCCGGATCGGACACGCCCCACCAGCCGAACGCAATGCGTCGGCCGAGCCGTGACTGTGCCCACGCATGTCGGAAGGGCGCAATCAGGCGTCCCGGCCGGGTGATGCCCAGCACCGTGAGCGTCACGCGCGCACTGCGGGATCCCGAGCCGATTCCTGCCGCGGCGGCGAGGACGACGCCGCGCACTGCCTCGCGCCGCAGAACGGCGGCACGCACAACGACGAGGCCTCCGAGTGAGTGGCCGACCCACACCGCGCTGCCCATCTCCTCGGCATCCGCGATTGCTCCGAGCGCTTCGGCGATCGAGTCCAGGTCGCACGGCTCGGGCAGCGGCGCCGACCCTCCGTGGCCCGGTAGGTCGGGGACGACCACGTGGTGACGAACGGTGAGCGCGGACGCGAGGGCGCGCCAGTTCTCGATCGTCCCGCCGAGTCCGTGCACCAGCACGAGCGGCGGACCGGTGCCGCCAACCGCGTAGCGAAGCCGCGCTCCGCGCCACTCGAGCTCTCGTTCCTCGAACCCCGAAAGCCGGTGTTTGCTCTCCGTCACCAAAGAGGCATATTCTTTGCACCAATGGATGCTTCTGCAGGGCGGGCAGAGTGATGTCCGCAGAGACGACAAGCGAGGGTGCGACCTAACCCGCAAGCGCGTTGAGCGCGGCGGGTTTTTTCGTTCCTAAGGGAAGGAGCAAGAGGATGGCAAATCACCTCACGCCCGAAGAACTGTCGAAGGAGCTCGGTCTCGACAGGCAAGAGGTGATCAGGGTGTGCGTCGAAGAAGGCGTGCCCATCTACCAGGGGAAGATCGACAAGTACCTCTTTCTTCTCAGCCTCAACAGCCAGCACGAAGCCGCTCCGCACGCAGCCTAGGCGCGACTCGGAGCAGCGGTAAGGGGGCGGCGACGAGCCGCCCTTTCGCTAGGCGGACTTCTTCGCGGGAGTCTTGCGGGAACGGGAGCTGCTCTTCGAAGCCGCCTTCCCGTCCTTCGAATCCTCGGCGGAGCGCCGGCTCTGCGCGTCGGCGACGCTCTGGCGGAGCGCCTCCATGAGGTCGATGACCGGAGCCTCGGCGACCGGCTCCGGCGCGACGATCTCCTGGCCGGCGAGCTTCGCCTCGAGCATCTGGGCAAGGTCGCGGCGATAGTCGTTCTCGAAAGCTTCCGGCGTCCACTCGCCCGAGAGGCTCGAGATCACCTGCTCGGCGAGCTTCAGCTCTGCCTCCTGAACATCGGTCTCGGCAACCGCTTCCTCGATCTCGTCCTTCGCACGCACGTCCTCGGCGAAGAAGAGCGTCTCGAGCAGCAGTGCGCCGGCCCTGGCCCGGATCAGGCAGAGGTTCTCCTTGCCCCAGAGGACGAACTTGCCGACCGCCGCCATCCCCGAGTCCTCCATCGCCCGGAGGAGGAGGACGTAGGGCCGCCGCTGCGCGTCGGCGTCAGAAGGCGCGAGGTAATACGTGCGGTCGAAGTAGACCGGGTCGACGTCCTCCAGCCGAACGAAGCGGAGGATCGCGATCGACTGCGAGCGCTGGAGCGCAACGGCCTCCAGGTCGGCCTCCTCGACGAGGACGTACTGCCCCTTCGAGAACTCCCAGCCCTTGACGAGCTCGTCCGGCTCGACGTCGCGCTCGTGCACCGGGCACCAGCGCTTCTGCTTGATCGGCGACCCGCACTCCCTGTGCAGGGTGCGGAACGACACGTCCTGCCGCTGGGTCGCAAGCGCGAGCCCCACGGGGATGTTGACGAGGCCGAAGCTGATCGATCCGTTCCAGATAGTCCGCATTGCCTCTTTCCAGTCTAGTAGCGGACCCCGGAATTCCCGCTGACGGCCCGCTTCCCTCCTGCATACGATTGGGCACATGGAGCGGCGCACCGCGCCGGAGCTCTGGCGCGACGCCGTAAGCGACGCGCCGCCTGAGCCTGCCTACATGGAGGAGGGGGCGGACGGATGGGAGCCCGTTTCTTGGGCCGAGGCGGCCGAGCGCGTCGACGATCTGGCCCACGGCCTCCTGGCGCGCGGCGTCCGTCACGGGGACCGAGTCGCGGTTCTGTCACGCACGCGGCTCGAGTGGATCCTGCTCGACTGGGCATTGATGTCGATCGGCGCGGTCGTCGTCGGGCTCTACCCGACGAGCTCGGCCAAGGAGTGCGGATACATCCTCGAGCACTGCGAAGCGGTGCTCGCCTTCACAGAGGACGAGGAGCAGACGCGCAAGCTCGTCTCGATCCGTGGCTCATTGCCCGCGCTGCGCGAGATCGTTCCCTTCGACTGGCTCGAGAAGCTCGAGGCGGACGGGCGCCTGGCCAAGCACCTTCGACCCGAGCCGGTCGAGGAGGAAGACCTCGCGACGCTCATCTACACCTCCGGCACGACCGGGCCGCCGAAAGGCTGCATGCTCACGCATCGGAACCTCGTCACAGCCGCGACCTGCGTCGTGGAAGGGCTGCAGGCTGCAGGTGACATCGTGCTCGTGTTCCTCCCGCTCGCGCACAGCTACGGCCGGCTTGCGCACCAGGCGGCGTCGTTCCGCGGCGCGACCGTCGCAGTCGTGGCCGACGTCGGCCGCGTGCCGGAGGCAATGGCGGCCGTGCGACCGCACGTCCTTCCGGCCGTGCCGCGTGTCTACGAGAAGGTTCATGCCAACACGCTCGGCGAGATCGAGCGCGCGGGCGGTCTTCGCGGGAAGATCGGGCTCTGGGCGCTCGGTGTCGGCGCCCGCGCGAGCCGCGCTCGTCGCGAGGGCGCTTCGGTGCCGCACTTCCTCGCGTTGCAGGAGCGGGTGGCCGACCGGCTCGTGTTCGCGAAGGTGCGCGACCGGCTTGGCGGTCGGCTGCGCGTGGGGGTCTCCGGCGCGGCGCCCCTCTCCACCGACGTGATGGAGTTCTTCCACGCGCTGGGCGTGCCGGTGATCGAGGGGTATGGGCTGACGGAGACGGCAAGCTCTGCGACCGTCAACGAGCCGGACGACTTCCGGATCGGCACCGTCGGCCGGCCGGTAGAGGGCGCCGAAATCCGGGTCGCCGAGGACGGCGAGATCCTGATCCGCAGCGACGCCGTCTTCGCGGGCTACTACCGGGAGCCGGACGCAACGGCGGCGGCGCTGACCGAGGAAGGGTGGCTGTGCACGGGCGACGTCGGCCAGATCGACGCCGAAGGATTCCTGCGCATCACCGACCGGAAGAAGGATCTCATCATCACCGCCGGCGGCAAGAACATCGCGCCGCAGAACCTCGAGAACGCCCTCAAGACATCGCGGTTCGTCTCACAGGCAATCGTCGTCGGCGACCGCCGCCCATACCTGACGGCACTCGTCACGCTCGACGAGACGGAGATCGCCTCGAGTGGCCGAGACCGTCAGCAGCTCGTGCAGGAGGTTGTCGACGACGTCAACCGTGACCGGATGCGTGTCGAGCAGATCAAGCGATTCGTGATCCTCCCGCGCGAGTTCACGCAGGAACAGGGCGAGGTGACGCCGACTCTGAAACTGCGTCGCTCGGTCATCCACGAACACTTCGCGGACGAGATCGAGAAGCTGTACGACCTGAGCTAGCCGAGGATCCGCTTGGCGCCGTCGTACTCCGAGGAGTACCAGCTCCCGCTGAGGCTGTCGATCCGGACGACGTCACCGGTGTGCGGCGCGTGGATGAACTGCCCGTTGCCGACGTAGATCCCGACGTGGCCGAGGCCGGCGAAGAAGACGAGGTCGCCCGGCTGGAGCTGGCTGCGAGACACCGAGACAGAGTTCGGGTAGTTGTACTGAGCGACCGTGTAATGCGGAAGCGAGATGCCGATCTGGGCGAAGACGTACATGACGAAGCCGGAGCAGTCGAATCCGCTCGGGCTTGCCCCGCCCCACACATACGGAGTACCGAGGTACTGCATTGCGATTCCGACGACGCCGCTGTAGCGAGCCGCCGGCACCGGTCCAGAAGTGGGATCGGTGATGCCGACGTTGCTGAGCGGTGAGTTTGCCTGGGCCGCAGCGGCGCGCGCTTCGCGGGCGGCCGCCGCCTGGGCCGCCTGCTGCTGCGAGATCATCTGTTGGATCTGCGAGCGGACCGAGCCGTATAGACGGCGCTCGGCGGCGAGCCTCCCCGTGATCCGGCTACGCGCCGCGGCGCGAACGGCGACCAGCTGGTGCGCCCTCTCTCGCTGATGGTGCAGCAGTACCCGGCGCTGGACGATCTGGTGCTGGAATCCGACCACCTGGTTGATCAGGTCCGAATCCTGCTTCGAGACCGAGTTGACCGTCTCGATCCGGGAGATGAGGTCGTCGAGGCTGCGGGCACCGAGGATGACGGCGAGCGAGGACTGCTGCTCATCCGACGTGTAGATCGCGACGAGCCGCTTCTCGAGCACGACCTGCGCCTGGGAGAGATTTCCGCGGGCGACGCCCAGTGCCTGCCGGTTGGCGTCGAGCTGGCGCTGGACGGTCTGCAGTCTCTGGCTCGCCGCCTGGTAGCGGCTGTTCGCCAGCTGAGCCGCTGCATCGAGCTGCTGCAGCCGCTCGAGCACGGACTGAGCCTGCGCCCGTTTGGCGGCGATCTGGTCCGCGTGCGCACCCGTGGCCGTCGCCCCGAGTAGGCCGACCACCAGCAAGCCGCTAAGCAGCGCCGAGATTACCGCGAGGCGTCTCGGCGCACGCAAATGACGTCCTCCCGCCGTCACAAGGGGTGGACGGTAACAGGGCTGCCGGATACCCGCAAGCCGGGAACCGTCGCGAAAATCCTGCAATTGGGCGTATACGCTTTGAAAATCGGGTTCCGCACCCGCCGCACAAAGTCTGTTCGTCGAGTACGGTCCGCCGGACGTGCTCGGGAGGACGCGATCCCGCACCGCGCGGTTTGCAGTTGCCGCAGCGGTGCTCACACTCATGGCCACATCGGCTGCGCTCGCCGCCCCGGGGAGCGCAGGTCACACGCGGACGAGCTCGACACAACGACTGAGCAGCCGCGCCCATCAGGCGCTTCTCAGCCTGTACGCGCTCGATTCGCGGCTGCATGCGTGGCGCGCGCGAGTCGCATCGCTCGAAGCCGCAGCGGTCGCCCTGCAGAAACAGCAAAGTGCCCTTCGGCAGGAGCTCGGCGCGGCACGGACGTCCCTCGAGAGTGGCCAGCACCAGCTCGCACTCGAGCTGCGCGCTCTTTACGAGCGGGGCAACGTCGATCCGGTGGCGGTCATGCTCGGAGCACCCTCACTCACCAACGGGCTGCGACAGCTCGACGCCCTCTCGCGCGTAGCCGACCAGAGCAAGCGGATCGTCGCCGTGACGACCGCAGCGCACCAGCGCCTTCAGGAGTCGCAACTTCGCCTCGCCGCAGAGGAGCGCCGGCTGGCGCGTTCGCTTGCCGCCGCCCGGCAGGGCGAGCAGAAGCTCGCTGCGGCGGCTGCCGCCCGCCTCGCGTATGTGTCCTCCCTTCGCGCGCGGGAACGCCTGCAGACGACGCAGGTCCGTAGCGTCGAAGCGGTGGCGCACGCGGCCCAGCAAAAGTCCCAGCAACTTCAGGGGCCTACACCCGCACCGCCGCCGGCAGGAAAGCACCAGCTCGTCGTGAGCGCGACGTGCTACGACCTGCCGGGCAAGACGGCAACGGGGATGCCCGTCGGCCGGGGCGTCGTGGCCGTCGACCCGTCCGTCATCCCGCTCGGCAGCAAGCTGTACATCCCCGGCTACGGCAACGGCGTCGCGGCCGACATCGGCGGCGGCATCCGCGGGAACATCATCGACCTGTGGTATCCGACGTACGCCGAATGCGCCGCCTGGGGCCGCAGGACCGTGACCATCACGGTTTACTAGCTCGCGAAGCTGCGCTTCGCTCGCTGGGTTAACGGAACTGCGCGGGCCGGAAAGCGTGGTTTCCGGCCCGCTCCGTGCCTTTCTGCTGGGATCGTTTTGGCGCGAGGTCAGTGTCGTGCGCTCGCGCGCGGCGGAGGCCGGCGCAAGCGCGGTCCGGCCTGCGGCTAAGTCCCCGCTACGCGGGCGCCTTAGCCTCCGGCCTTTCGCGCAACAGTGGTCGAAACGTTTCGAATCTCGTTTGCGCCAAGGCGGCAGCGTAACGGCACGTTACGACGCCGCGAGCGAGCGGGCGAGCACGCGCAGCATGCTCGCCCGCGACGGAACAGACCATTTGAACCTACGCGAGCCCAATGTGCCCTCAGCACGAAGCCGACGGGAGACCGCGCCTCCCGTCGGCGCAGTTCGGTTCTCCGGGCGAAGACCGCAGGTCTTCGCCCCACGGGCTAGACTGGCGCCGCGAAAGGGGGGATCGCGTTGACTGAGCTTTTGGAGACGGCCGAGGAACGTCGGACTGAGGCACTTCGCGTGCTGCTCGTCGACGACCACGACCTTTTCAGGACGGGACTGCGGAACCTGCTGGAGGAGCAGGGTCTCGCGATCGTCGGGGAGGCGGGGACCGGCGGGGAGGCCGTCGCGTACGTCCGCGAGTTGACCCCCGACGTCGTCGTCATGGATCTCAACATGCCCGCAATGGGCGGCGTCGAAGCGACTCGCCATATCGCGGAGGTCTCACCGCTTACGCGCGTAGTCATGCTCACGATCTCGGACGAGGACTCAGACGTCACCGACGCGATCCTCGCTGGGGCGTGCGGCTACCTCCTCAAGGACGCCTCGATCCAGGAGCTGGTCTCGGGGATCCAGGCAGCTGCCCGCGGCGAGGCGCTCATCTCTCCGCACATCGCCACGAAGGTGTTGCAGCGGATCCGCGCCACGAGCGCGCAGCCCGAGATCGAGGAGATGATCCGGGCAGAGCTCTCGGAGCGAGAGATCGAGGTCCTGAAGCTGATCGCGAACGGCAAGGACAACGCCGTCATCGCCGCCGAGCTGCACATCAGCCCGAAGACCGTCAAGAACCACATCTCGAACATTCTCATGAAGCTCCAGATCGACAACCGCATCCAGGCGGCTGTCTACGCGGTCCGCAGCGGAATCGTCTAACCGGTCGGAGCCGCTCTGCGGCGGCGCCTGACGCTCTGGAGCTTGCGGAGGAGCGAACGAAGCCGTGCGAGCTCCCCATCGGCGGTCTCGAGACGGTCGGAGAGCGCGGCGAGCTCGGCAGCGACCCCATGTGCAATCACTTCGCCAGCGTCTTGCGCGACCTCGCCCAGGCGTCGCTCGATCCGCCAACGCTCCGCCTCGAGGGCGAGCTTGGCGGCGTAGCCCGTCGTCAGCGTCGATTCGATCGCGTCGAGGCTCGGCGCGCCGGCGCCGGTCTCGGGCAGGTCCAGCAGATCCGTGATCTCGTCCCGCAGCGGCATGACCCATGATTATTGGATGGCGAAGCGGCCAGCGGAATGGGCCGCACGGCCCATCTTTGAGCGCCGATCGACCCATTCGGCTTGACGTTTGCACCCCCGCTTGAAAAATGGAAAGGCCATGCCGCTTCGTCTTGCCGCCGCAACCGCTGGGATCGTCGCCCTCCTTCTCGTGCCCGCTGCGGTTGCGGGGTCCGTCGACGTCTTTCAGCGTCAGCTCGCCGGCGCGCTCCGGGCACCGCATGTGAGCCCGGGCCAGACGGGCGCGGTCGTGCTCGACCTCCGCACCGGACAGACCGTCTTTGCGCAACACGCGAGCCTGGCTCTACGACCGGCGTCGAACCAGAAGCTCGCGACGACGTATGCCGCGCTGACCGGGCTCGGCCCGTCCTTCAGGATCGAGACCGACGTGCTGGGCGAGGGGCAACAGAGCGGAGCGACCTGGCAGGGAGACCTCGTGCTCAAAGGGTACGGCGATCCCGACCTGTCGGGCCTCCAGCTGGGCTCGCTTGCCCGACAGATCGCTGCGGCCGGGATCAGGCATGTCAGCGGCCGGATTCTCGGCGACGAGAGCTGGTTCGACACACGCCGCACCGGGGTCGGATGGAAGGCGCAGTTCTATCTCCACGAGTCGCCCGCTCTCTCGGCGCTGATCGTCAACCGCGGCTGGACCGGCCGCTACGAGACGGCGCGTCCGGCGCTCATGGCCGCGCAGCTCTTCCGGCTCGATCTACGCCACGCGGGCGTCGCGGTGACCGGCGGAACTACGGCCGGCGTGGCGTCGGCCGACGCCGTCCAGCTCGCAGACGTCGAGTCGCCGCCGCTCTCGGCGCTCGTGCGCCACATGGACGTCTACAGCGACAACTTCTACGCGGAGATGCTGCTGAAAGAGATCGGCGCCGTGCAGGGCAGCGGCGGATCTGCGGCAGCTGGGCTCGCGGTGACGCGACAGCTACTCGGCGAGGCCGGCGTGCCGCTCGCCGGGGTCAGGATGGTGGACGGCTCCGGCCTCTCGCTCCTCGATCGCTGGACACCTCGTGCGCTGGCGTCCCTCTTGCAGACGATGTGGCGCGACCCCGACCTGGAGCCGTACGTCCTACGTGCCCTGCCGATCGCCGGAGAAACCGGGACGCTCCATTACCGCATGCGAAGCGGCCCGGCCCACGGTGTCGTGCGCGCCAAGACGGGCACCACGGACAACTCGTCGGCGCTCTCGGGCTTCGTCGGCAGCCGGTATGTCTTCTCGATCCTGGAGAACGGCCGGCCGGTTCGGGCGCTGAACGCGGAACGGTCGCAGAACCGCTTCGCGCAGGTGCTCGCGCGAGTCGCAGTGAGCTAGGACTCGCCGAGCAGCGCGAGCAGATCGTTCTCGCCGAGGATCGGCACCTCAGCCTTCTGCGCCTTCGTCAGCTTCGAGGCGCCCGGCTCCTCTCCCACGACGAGCCCCGTCGTCTTCGCCGAAACCGAGTCGGTCACCTTCGCGCCGAGCGCCTCGAGCCGGGCCTTCGCGTCCTCGCGGGTGAAACGCTCGAGCGTGCCGGTGATGACGTACGTGCTCCCGGTCAGCGGCCCCTCGCGCGGCCGCTCCTCCTCGCGGGCCTCGAAGCGGAGGCCGAGATCTCGAAGCTCCTCGACGAGTACGCGGTTTTGCTCGTCCGCGAACCAATCGACCACGTCCTCAGCGCGGTCGGGGCCGAAGCCTTCGACCTCGGCCATCTCTTCCGGGCTCGCCGCGACCAGCCCGTCGACCGTGCCAAAATGGCTCGCCAGGTTGCGCGCGAGCACCCAGCCGATCCCCGGGATGTTCAGGCCGAGGAGGACGCGCGAGAACGGCACCTGCTTGGAGCGCTGGATGGACTCGATCGCCGCGCTCGCGGAGATCTCTCCGAAGCCCTCGAGCTCGAGCAGCTGCTCCTTCGTCAGTCGGTAGAGGCCGGGCAGCGACCGGACGAGGCCCTTCTCCCACAGGATGCGGATCGTCTGCTCGCCGACGCCGTCGATGTCGGCGACCCCCGTCCAGTTGATCAGCGTCTCGAGACCGCGTGACGGGCAGGCCCGGTTCGGACAGCGGTGCATCGCCTCGCCCTCCGGCTTCACGATCTCCGTGCCGCAGAGCGGGCAGTGCGTCGGCATCCGGAACTCCTTCGTCCCACGCCGGTGCGGCCCGGCGGGACCGACGATCTGCGGGATGACATCACCTGCGCGCTGGACGATGACGTCGTCGCCCTGTCGGATCTGCTTGCGGTTGATGTCTTCCTCGTTATGCAACGTCGCGCGGGTGACGGTGACGCCGCCGACCTGCACCGGCTCCATGATCGCCCACGGGTTGAGCGCGCCGGTACGTCCCACGCGGATGCGGATCTCGAGCAGTCGCGTCACCGCGGTCATGGGCGCCCACTTGTAGGCGCGTGCCCACCGCGGGCGGGAATGCAGAATGCCAAGCCGCCGCTGCTGGTCGAGCGAGTCGACCTTGATCACGACGCCGTCGATCTCGTAATCGAGCTCCAGCCGCCGCTTCTCCCACTCGACACAGGCGGCCGCGACGTCCTCGATCGACTCGAGCCGCTCGGCGTACGGATTGGTGCGCAAGCCGTGCTCGCGGAGCCACTCGAGCATCCCGAACTGCGTCTCGAACTCGACGCCTTCGCGGTGGCCGGCACCGTAGACCCAGATCGAGAGCGGCCGGTCGGCAGTGATCGCAGAGTTCTTCTGCCGCAGGCTCCCTGCCGCGGCGTTACGTGGATTCGGTGCGAGCTTCTGGTTCGTCCCGGCGAGCCGCTCGTTCAGCTCCTGGAAGCCGGAGAGCGGCAGGTACACCTCGCCGCGCACCTCGATCACGGGCGGCGCATCACCCTTCAGGCGCAGAGGGATCGCCTCGATCGTCCGGATATTCGGCGACACGTCCTCCCCCTGTACGCCGTCGCCGCGGGTCGCGCCGCGCGCGAGGACGCCGTCCTCGTAGGTCAGATTCACAGCGAGCCCATCGATCTTCGGCTCGAGGACGAACGCCACCGCCTCGTCGGTGCCGAGCCGCTTGCGGACGTCGTCGGCCCACTTCCGCAGCCCCTCTTCGGTCGTCACCTTCTCGAGCGAGCCCATCGGCTCGAGGTGCTGCACCTTCACGAACTTGTCCGACAAGCCTCCTACGCGCCGCGTCGGCGAGTCGGGCGTGACGAGCTCGGAATGCTTCTCCTCGAGCGCGAGCAGCTCGTCGAAGAGTGCGTCGTAGGCCGCGTCATCCATGATCGGCTCGTCCTCGACGTGATACGCGATCAGCGCGCGGTTGAGGACGTCGCGGAGCTCGGCGGCGCGGGCCACGGCAGTCGTGGTCTTAGAGGACGCCAAGGAGCTCCCCGGCGGTGTCGACGATTGCGTCCGGCTCCTCGGCTTCGAGCTTTGCCGTGTCGTGGATCCCGCCCCACGTCACCGCGACGGCGAACATGCCCGCGGCCTTCGCCGCGCGGATGTCGAACGGAGAGTCGCCGACGTACGCCGTATCCGCAGGGTCGGCTCCGAGGCGCTCTGCGGCCAGGAGAAGCGGTTCCGGGTCGGGCTTCTGCCGCGCCGTCTCGTCGCCGCCGACAACCGTCTCGAAGAGGTGAGCGATGGGCACGCGCGCGAAGCCGAGCTCGACGGTCGAACGTCGCTTCGCGGTGACGATGCCGAGGCGCCGACCCTCCTCGCGCAGCTGCACGAGAACGTCTTCCATGCCGGCACACGCCTCGAGCTCGTCGTGGAGCGGTTCGTTGTGCGCGCGGTAGACGTCCACGAGCCGGTCGACGTGGTCCGGGGCGAGCGCGCGCATCTGCGCTTCGAGGCCGGGACCGCCGACCGTCTGCATGAGCTCGGCGTCCGAGTACTCGTGGCCGAGCACCTCGCGCGTCGCGTGCCGCATCGAGGCGAGGATGATCGCGCCGGAGTCGACGACCGTGCCGTCGAAGTCGAAGAGAACGGTCCCGAACCGCACGCATCGATCGTATCCGCGTCTCCTCAGTAGGCTCCCGCCGTGCCCGACGTATCGGACTTCCGTTACCTCGTCATCCCGCACACGCATTGGGATCGTGAGTGGTACCTCCCGTTCGAGCAGTTTCGGCTGAGGCTCGGCGCTGTTGTCGACGGCGTCCTCGACACACTCGAGAGCGACCCGTCGTTCACCTCGTTCACGCTCGACGGGCAGGCGATCGTGCTCGAGGACTACGTCGAGGTGCGACCGGAGAACGAAGGACGGCTGCGCGCACTGCTCGTCGGCGGGCGCCTCGAGGTCGGCCCGTCCTATGTCCTACCGGACGAGATCCTCGTCGGCGGCGAGTCGCTCGTCCGCAACCTCCTCCTCGGACGGAGAGTCTGTCGGCGTTTCGGCGTCGAGCCGAGCGGTGCCGGCTATCTCCCGGACAGCTTCGGGCATCCGGCGCAGCTGCCACAGATCCTCGCGGGTTTCGGTATCGGCACCTTCCTCTTCTCCCGCGGGATGGGCGACGAGATCGACGACGTCGGCGTCGCCTTCCGCTGGCGGGCCGGCCCGGCGGAGGTCGTCGCCTGCCAGATGCTTCCGCACTACGACAACTTCGCGCGCCTGACCTGGCAGCACGACGCCGAGCAGCGTCTGCGCGCGATCGTCGAGCACCTGGGCGACTTCGTGAAGCGCGCCGGTCAGGTCGAGATCGTGCTCGCGAACGGCTCCGACCATCTCCCGATCGAGCCCGAGCTGCCGGAGATCCTGGCAGAGCTCGAGCAGACGTTCGGCGCCAGCTTCCGGATCGGCCGGTACGACGAACATGCGCCCGAGTCGGACGGGCTGCCGGTCCACGAGGGCGAGCTTGTCGGCAGCCGGCTCCAGAACGTGCTGCGCGGCGTCAACTCGGCGCGGATCTACCTCAAGCAGGCGAACGAGCGCGCAGAGCGGCGACTCCTCTCGATCGAGACCGCGGCGGCGCTGCGCGTGCTCTGCGAGGACGCGCCGTATCCCGCCGCAGACCTCCGCCTCGCGTGGCGCGACCTTCTCCGCAACCACCCGCACGACTCGATCTGCGGCTGCTCGTGCGACGAGGTCCACCGCGACATGGTCGTCCGCTACGAGCAGCTCGACCGGACGCTCGACTTCGTCGGGAGGGAGGCGCTGGGCGTCGGTGGTGCGTTCGTGAACACGCTCCCCTTCGCACGGCGCCGTGTGGTCGACGGCGAACTTTTCGAGCTCGACGGCTTCTCCGGCGGGCGACCCGACCCCCTCGCGACACAGGAGACGCCGTTCGCGCTCGAGGCGATCGCGGAGTTACTCGTGTTCGAGGACGATCCGGACATTGGCGACCTGTACACGTTTTGCCCCGGGGGCAAGCCCACGTCGGCTCAGTTGGTCAGTTCCCGGCGGGAGGGTAATGCGCTCGTCCTGGACCACGAGCTGCCCGGAGTACGAATCGAGACGACGATTCGCATCGTTCCGGGTCTCGACCGCGTCGAGGTGACGAGCGTCGTCGACAACGGCGCGGACGACCACCGGCTGCGGGTCCTCGTTCGCTCGGAGAGCGGCGCGAACGAGGTGCGCGCCGAGAGCCAGTTCGCCGTGGTCAGGCGACCGCTGACGCCTCCCCCTGCGCGGGTCAGATGGGTCGAGCCACCCGTGCCGACTGCTCACACGCTCGGGGCCGTCGCCTTCGGCCCGCTCGTGCTGATGACCAAGGGCCTGCCAGAATACGAGGCCTCCGCAGACGGGGTGTGGCTGACATTGCTGCGCTGCGTCGGAACAATCTCGCGCCCGCCCGGAATGGAGACGCGCCCGGTCGGCGCTGGACCCCAAATCGCCACCCCGGAGGGCCAGTGCCGCGGGCGCCACGTTCTCGAGTACGCGCTCCGTCTCGACGGCGAAACGCTTTCCAACGCGGCGCTCGTCCGGGCGAACCAGGACTACTGCACCGACTTCCTCCGCGGCGACCCGTTCGAGCCTCCGCTCGAGCTGAGCGGCGACGTCGTCTTCTCGTGCCTGAAGCAGCCCGAAAGCGGCGCGGGTCTCGTCCTGCGTGTCTTCAATCCGAATCCTCAGCCGGAGGCGCTCACGCTGAGCCGGCCCGCGCAGCGCATCCGACTTGACGAGGAGAACGATGTCGCCGCCGGCCTCGAGCTCGCGCCCGGCGAGATCGCGACCTTCCTAATAGGCGACTGAGACCAGGTAGAGGCCCCAAGGAGGCGCAGTTGCTCCCGCCTCCGAGCGCTCCCGGCCTTCGAGTAGGTCCGAAATTGCGCCCGGCGCTTCGACCATCGTGCCCACCAGGCTGCGGACCATGTGCCGGAGGTAGCTCTTGGCCGTGATCTCGAAATCGAGGTGGTCGCCGCACCTGACCCACTCCGCCCGCTCCACTACGCACGCGAAGACCTCGTGCCGCGTCTGCGTCGGGGTGAACGCCCGGAAGTCGTGCTCACCCGCAAGCGCAACTGCAGCCGCGCTGAGCGCGTCCTCGTCGAGCGGGCGCGGAACCCACCAGCTGCGCCGCATTTCGAACGGCGAGGGCGCCGCGCGGGTGAAGAGCCGGTAGCGGTAGCTGCGCGA
>Ga0209577_10003052_pt1 | contig 15828 bp, 13 predicted proteins | sample GraSoiAngelo_109_FD_185874 | JGI IMG/M metagenome (GOLD analysis project Ga0209577, IMG submission 185874) | Grasslands soil microbial communities from the Angelo Coastal Reserve, California, USA - 14_0903_12_20cm (SPAdes) (version 2) | ecosystem: Environmental > Terrestrial > Soil > Grasslands...
TTACAGACAGAAACTGGCCAAATTGGCAACAAAGGTGACTATCAACTAGGACTTGACGAATGGCCGCCTACAAGAATTCTATCTTTGATGCTCGCTTTATCTGCATGGGCAGGCTGGATAATGCACGAGAAACATGTTACTGGACTCTTTCATTTTGGTGGCTGCACTATCTACTACTTTCAATCAGCTCCGTATCAATATCTGTGTTTTCTTGTATGAATGAATCGTTCAAGAAAGCACTACAAAGTAAGATGTATCGATAGCTTTTACCTCTAATCGTCTGGTTGGAGCCTATTCCAACCAGACGAATTGAAACATGCTTATGGAGCTGTGCAATGACCAAATTCAAGTGCATCATATAACACTTGGCATGATTTCCTCAGGAAGTTTGTAATATAAGAAATACTTCTCTAAGACGTGGATATACTCATCGTTCGTATTATAAATCAAAATTAGATGAACATTCTAATACCCGTGATACAGGAGAATGATCACTTCTCCCTTTAGATATCAACTAGCAATTGAATGAACAGATAATTATATTCAATAGAAACGATTGTGAATACTAGTACACACATCGGTGCACAATAAATACCGAACTCCCTAGCGTTTTCTGGATGAAAGCAATTATCATTGCATCGTATATAATAACGGTACTCATAATCATTAAACTCTCTGCAGTATGTACCCAAATAACAACAAAATCTACACATCAGTTCACAAGGTTGAAGTCAAGATATGTAGTGATTCATGAAAATGTGACTGTGGGTATTAAATGATCAGATTACATAATCAATCTACAAGAAAACCAACGGCAGTCTGTGCAATAATCACTATACTCATACTCTCAGTCGCAGTTACCGCTATAAGTTCATCTATGCAATATTCCTATGCTCAAACTGGAGTTGGAATCAGGCCAGCAAATAGTTGTCAAAAGTTACCTGTTAGTGGTGTCACAGCGAGTGGCACCGGAGATGGTGATGATCATAATGGTCCAGATCATGATGCTGATGATCGGAATGTACCTGCAAATGTCTTGGACAACAATCTTAACACCAGATGGTCAAATCTAGGTGTTGGTTCATTTATTCAGGCTGGTTTAGGTGGACAAAAGACTATTTGCAGTGTGGATATTGCTTGGTATAGAGGAAATCTGCGAGTAAATAACTTTGTAATATCAGCTTCAAGTGATGGTACTAGCTTCACAAACGTATTCACAGGTAAAAGCAGTGGAACAACTTTATCCGCCGAAACGTATAGTTTACCAACAACTGTTACTGCTAGATTTGTAAGAGTTACAGTTAATGGAAATACAGAAAATAACTGGGCTAGCATAACTGAATTAAGTGTTGATGGATTCAGTAACAATAACCCTCCTACTGCCGACAACAAAAGCATTAATACTACCGCAGGCACTCCTGTGACTATCACTCTAACAGGTACTAGCCCGATTCCAAATGATGTGAATCTAAAGTTCTCCGTGTTAAGTATGCCACAAAATGGTAAACTAGCTACTGGTACTACTTCTAATACTGTAACTTATACTCCGAACCCCGGATTCTCAGGCAGTGATAGTTTTACCTACAAAGCCACTGATGGTCAAGGAGTAGACAGCAACATTGCTACGGTAACTATAACAGTTAAAGCGGCACAAAATAATCCTCCCATTGCTGATAGCAAAACCGTCCAAACTAACGCAGGCACTCCTGTTCAAATTACTTTGACAGGCACTGACCCAATTCCAGGAGACACGCTAAAGTTCTCTGTGGTAGCTATTCCCCAGCACGGTACATTATCCAATCCAACTTCAAACACCGTAACTTATACTCCAAACACCGGATTCTCAGGCACGGATACCTTTACCTACAAAGCCACAACCAAAAATGGTCTAGCAGGGGGAGTAGACAGCAATATTGCAACGGTAACGATTACGGTTAATGCGCTACCCCATCCTACTGCTGACAACAAAAGCATCTCAACTAACGCAGGTACTCCTGTAACAATCACTCTAACAGGCACTGACCCAATTCCAGGAGACACGCTAAAGTTCTCTGTGGTAGCTATTCCCCAGCACGGTACATTATCCAATCCAACTTCAAACACCGTAATTTATACTCCAACCCCAGGATTCTCAGGCACGGATACCTTTACCTACAGAGCAACTGATGGCCAAAGAGTAAACAGCACCGTTGCTAAGGTCATGATAACAGTTAATGCGCCACCACCTCCTCTTCCTACTGCTAATAACATAAACATCCAAACTAACAAGGAGACGCCTATTGGAATTACTTTGACTGGCACTGACCCAATTCCAGGAGACACGCTAAAGTTCTCTGTGGTAGGAAGCCCGACGCATGGTATAGTCGCACCTGGTACGGTCTCCAGTAACGTCTTTTACACTCCAAACACCGGATTTATTGGGACAGACAGCTTTACCTACAAAGCCACTGATGGTCAAGGACAAGGCAGCAATATTGCTACAGTAACTATCATAGTTAGTAATTCATCTTCAGGAACCTTAGATCAATTCGGAGTAAAGGAGATCTATCCAACAAAAGCTGGTGGAGAACAATGGTTCATGAATATGAATGACCCTAACCATGATAACAGAACAGATCCCCAAACAACACTGACAAAAAATGCCGATGGTAGCTGGAAGGTAACTAGTAACGCAGTACGATTTAATGTATTTACTTCTTCAGGATACCATCATGATCTAATAGCCACACTCAATCAAGGACAGTTAGCCGCTAAAGGATACATGCAATCTCCTAATGATTGGAAGAACATAGAAATGACTGGCTATGTCAAGTTCAATAAAGGCGATACAAGTGATGGTTTTACTTGGTATGCAAGAGGTGGACATCACACGGGTTCTGGATTCCCACTAGGATGTGAAGGTACTTCAATAAAGGAAGAATTGGATTTCGCTGGAACAACTAGATTCGAAAAAGAGCAGTGGCATGTACATTATGTTTTCACACCTCATAAGCCTGCTACAGATCCAATCCAAGGAAAATGGGTTGGATATAAGGCTGTTATGTATAATATTGAGCAGAATGGTACCATAGTAGTAAAAGAGGAGATCTGGCTTGATCCAAATAATAATGGAAATTGGGTAAAGGTGAACGAGTTCACGGATGCAGGCGGGTTCGGAGACCAAGGACACGTATGTGGAGGAAAGTCTGACCAAATAATAACTTGGGGAGGTCCAATTGCCACCTTCAGAAAAAATTCCGATCCTTGCAGATACTAGAGACTAGTCGGAGTATACTTTGAATTCCTAATATTTTTTTCTTGCATTAACCAGAGATTGTATCAATCAAGCTCGAGTATTGATACCATCAGATGTATCTTTTATCACCAGTTAGTTGGCTTGAAAAAAAATGCCGAGCGACAATATCTGCTACTCGTGGGAATTAGCATACTCATTTCTTCAATGACCTCTTTCAACTATTGGATATCGTCGTCCTTAGTGAACGTTGTCTTGTTAAATTACTCCTACCCTCATGCTGCTAAAGTGAATGATGGGTTTTGGAGCGACGACCGACTCAATTCTATAACCATTTTCCAAGCAATTTGTTGATGTTCGTTAGCAAATATATGAGTAGATATCTATTCATTGTTTCCAGTATAATGCAGCAAAACGACGAGGTCTGACTCCATTTCGATAAATATATGTCTTCTTCAGCAGCACGTGTCCTATGGATTAGGGAGTGAACTTGTACCTAGATTGGTTTTGCCATCGTCTGAGCCACTATTATCACTGCCTTTAACGTTGTCATTTGCTCCAGTTGATGGCTGAGATGGGTTGTTTTCATTGTTGTTACCGTTACCATTATCAGTTGGTGGAGTAGGATTCGATGGTTGTTCCTGTGAAGGCGAAGGTGGATTGTTTGATAAAGGTGGACCTGGTAGTGGTGGCGTGCCAGTTTCAGCGCAATTCTTGATTGTAAGATCACATGGAGATAAAGGCTTTGTAGTCATACCGTTGTTCGTAGAGGACTTTGATGCTGTAGCAGGCTTATGATTGGTAGTGTTAGACACGTTGTTGTGCGTCGTAGATGTTGTTACTGGATAGCATGTGCCAGATTCGTCCTCATCATGATTTTCAAACCCTTTCGGACATTGCTTGTTTGGAAAACAATGCTCATAGACATTCATATTAAAGCCTGGTGGACATTGACCTGTTTTTGGATCTGGTTTGCACTTGTCTTGCTCTGGGTTGAACAAACACGAATCGTCTGGGTGAGGCGTAGGATTATTTGGTACACATTCATGTAGACCATCAATAATGACAACATGACTATCTTTTTCACAATCAAATATCGTATGAATAGAAACCCTTACATTTACCCTGACAGCATGGATGCTCTGTATTTGTTTCACTACGGTGTTGGTAGGAATATACACAGTTATAGTCACAATTTTACTTCCATTCGGAAGCTTCTCTATGATAAATGTGCATTTGAAAACCTGTCCTGAAGTCTCCTGACATGAGATTGTGTGACTAGGTGGAGGTAGTGTAGATATGAATAATACACATGGCAAATTATAGCCTGTCGGATCGATACAATTTGGTAAAGTTTGTTGAGGTTTTATTATTGGCGTTGCTGCATAAACACTCGTCGCTGACGAACCACTAGTTACTAGGACCACTGCTATCAAAAATACCAAGCAGATAATTATATCCCCTGGGAACCATTTGTCTGTGTCAGTTATTTTTTGTCACCTGTGTAGCAAATGTCGCACCAATATTCCTAACAGACGTACTCATTTATAGTAAATACTACTTGAATGTTATACTTAGGCGTTTTAGAAGAAAACTCTTAGATCATCAGCCGTTGGGTTAGAGACCATAGCAGACGATATCTTAGTCAATCAAGGAAAATGAATACCTTGCATTTCGAGTTTATTCTTAACATCATTGATTATTTTTTGAGCAAGACCACCTACATTTTTGCCAACATTACTCTCTAGGCTGCTACTGAGACTGTTTGAATTCATGTCTCCTCTAATGCTGCTACTATACTGGTCGATATTAGGAGTATTCGTATTTGTATTCTCTGAGTTTGATGGAAAAACCTGATCGGTGGGGATGGGAACAGGCGAAGCTGATGAAATCATATTTGAAGAAAGAATATGATGCTTGTGATGATGGCTATTAGGATTATCTGAAGTTGATGCAATATTATCCGGGATAGTAACAGGCGAAGCTGATCGAATGACTTTATCATTGGCGATGGGAATAGGAAGAGTACTACTACTATCTGAGTTTGATGTAATAGAGTTGTCATGGCTAACAGTAACAGGAATAGGAGTTACTTTAAACGTTTTTGATCCTGAATAATTTTCATAACCAAGAGCAGACACTTCTATTCTCACTTTATACTTCCCAGTTGCATAATCGTTGTGAACTTTCCATGAATATGAGGCCTTACCATTATCATCTGTTGTCCCTTCTACTTTCTTAAGAGCTCCCGATGGTCCTGTAATTTTTCCTGATACTGAAGCTCCTGAAATGGCAGCGGTGGAGTTTTTGTCAGCGACGCTGAGCGTTATCGTCTGTTTGTCTCCAGGATGAAGAGAATTCTTGCCCAGATGTACTGAAACCGATAATGGCTTAATGTTGTTATCATAATTGGTATTATTCACATTCGTATAAAGCTTAGCACCTGAGGAAATAGGACTGGTAGCAGAAGTAGAATTGGCAGTTGCTGAGTCAAAGCCTTCTGTTGCTACAGGTGATGTCACTGTCGATGATATTTGCTCCTGTTGGCTACTGTTATTGTTAGTTGCAGATACATCCGTAGCGGCCACCCCTGTTACATTTACACTATTATGTGATAACAAAATAGGATTATTGCCACATGAAAATTTCGCAGTTATCTTATTCGGCCCCGGTTGAATGTTCGTATATGCAGATGTGAGAGTAAAGTTCCATTTCGAATACTCGGCCTGTCCAGGCCCACCATTTCCTGACGCATCATGATATGGGTTGATAGCATTCACCTTAACTGATACCTTGCAATCAGAACTTGTTACATTATCTAAAGAGGTTCCAGAGATTGTCAGGTCTTTACCAATTGGAACGTGTTGCCCCTTAGCAGGCGATGTAATTTTTACTAAATGTAACTTTGGCTGACTTGGTGGTTGTTGTTGTTGCAATGTGGATAGAGGAATAGGAGCAGGTGTAGCAGTTGTATTACCTTGAGTATTTGGAAATATCTGTGCATATGCTACGTTTGTCAAAATAGAACTAAATAGAATTAGAATAATCGCTCCAGCTGCAGAACAGGAGGATGTCATTGATAAATATGATTTAATCTTGATCAGCAAAAATGCTATCATACTATGAGAAGTACAATCGAATAATAAAAATAAAAAGAATCCCAAATCTAGTAGATTGATTTATGATATTAATATGTAACTATATCACTAAACTCAAGAGAGTCCTAGGAGTGAGTTCGCGATAACCATCAGCGAGTATCCATAGTCAAAAGTGGCATGCATGCTATATTATATTAATATACAAAATGGTAGTTGGGGTTGGGACATCAACCAAGTATCGGAACAAGTACTTAAACCTGATATAGTTCCAGTAGGTACAGTGGTTGCAGATGCACTAGCAGGAGGAATAGGAATAGCTAGAGGTAGTAACCTCGAACCACTTACAACCAATACCATTTAGCTATGGGCTAGATGAGTTTTGTGCTATTTTGTTAACGGTTGAGGTGGCGTTAGTTATTGATGTGTGGCAGACTCCGTTTATGCATACAACAGTATGACATATGTCTCCTTGACAGGAAGTAGAGCTCTTTTTTATGTGGATTTGTGCCTTCGCTAAATACGTATGCTCCCCTAATGCGATAATTAACATGGATGTCAGTACAACTATTGTCAGACTCAATATTGTGTGATTTATCTTCATCGTAATAAGCAACATATAACATAAAATATTTGATTTTGGAGGAATACTACTATTTGTGTACCCCAATAGATTTGTCCAATCAAAGTATCAGGTAGAGAATGTTCTACGGTACTACCGAAGAATCTGGTCGATATAACGGAAGACCCAAGTTGGGTCCCCTTTTAGATTGTTACGGTCATATATTATCGAAGGTCGAAGATCGGGTAAGGTTTGATTGCAACTCATCTACAAACATCATCTACAAACAGATACAACTAATCCTACTTCGAGGACGATTTGATTGTGCCAATAAAAGAAGCAACTTTCCTTCTTCTTTCTTCAATTTCATATTATTACACGCCTTAGCTCCAGTTATGCATTACTCTCTTAGTAAAGGATAGCTTTATGCATTTTCAAATTCGACCTATTAAAATCTTTCGAATTTTGAGTTAGAGGAGGGGGATGATGATTGGACATGCAACTAATGTCTATAACACATTACAAGATATGTGATTTAAGAAATAGTCTTAGTTGTTTTGCAGTCTACTTACATGCCCAACTTATTATGCAATGTTACATAAGAACATGCAGTTCAGGCGCATTCTTAGTATCGGTGAAATTAAGCATTACCCGATAATATATTTGCTAAAAAACACAACGAAATGTTTGCTTTATGAAGAAACAGAAGATTGTGTAATACGAGCTTGGATCTCTCTTACGCTCAGATCTGCGAAATCCCAAATCATGTTATCCGATCTAAAAGTAGCTATCGAACCACCGTTCATAATTATATAATCTTTAGGTTTTCCACAGCCAGCACTATAGAATTCGTCATCTGAACCTCTAGCATACCATCCACCATTGTCAACTAGGTCTGTTACTTTTTTCCAGTGATTGTTATCTTGATCATCTAAATATGATTCCATTTTGACTGCTTTATCATTATCTACATCATACATTACCACCTTCCAGCCAATCCATCTTCCTAAAATTGGAGTATCATCATGAGTAGCCTGCACTTTATCTCTTTGATCTGTATAACCTCCAGGAAACCATATCTCTTTTACCCATGATGCAATACCATCAACACTCAGCCACCCTTTCAAGGCAGAACCATCACACGGAGCATTAGGAGTATGTTTACCTCCTCTAGCATACCAGTCTAGATGGTCATCAGCAGGAGAATCAGCTGATACTACTTTAGCATAGCCTGTTATCTCAACGTTCTTCCATGGTTCTTGTCCTGGAGGAGTATTGACATTCATTCTAACCTCGCTGCCAAATTTACTATTTGTCTGCCTACCTACTATCTGCCATGAACCATCAGCCTGCTTGCTTATTTGAGACCCGGGATCAAATATTCCATCACCAGTTGGATTATCCATGTTGATAAACCATTCTCTTCCATCTTGTTTTGTGGGATAGATTTCTTTTATCTTAAATTTGGGGATCTTAGTAGAGGAAGGGATAGGGATTGAAATCTCAAGATAATAAAACGAAATTAATATGGTTATACCTGCAAATACGACTATGAATGCAATTACATGCCATCGATTCATATTCAATCTAGTAGTATGTGTGTAATGTCTTTACCATTAGCTTCTTATTCATTATTCTTTATTGCACACATCCTATCTTACCTACAGTGTATATTTGATATCTTTACAACAAAAACCTTTTCATATGTTCCATCTCTCTTGTGAATAAATCGTGTTCATTTGGCAACATGGTTCCACATACCGTGAATCAATTTACAGTGATTATTATCATAGTAGACTAGGAATACCCTGTGGCCTAGAATATACAAATTTCATGATTATCCTAAGGAATTATTTGATCCTACTACTTTTAATATTATTACAAGCATTATTTAGCATTAAGAGAAGACCAAACAGGTTGCTTGAACTAATTTACAAAATAGATAATTGAAAAAATAAAGTTACAGTTATGGTGTTGCTTTTATTATTGATGGTGCCAGTATAGAGGAAGGTGTTGTAGTAGCATTTGTTGCATTTGTCGATGTCGTTGGTATGCCACATATCTTTGATTCAGTCGAATTAACAAACTTAAGTTTTGGATTATTAGGATTACAGAATTGAGCCTTTTCTTGGGGAGTTAGTAGTTGAGCATGACCGACATTAAAAGTTTCAATTCCTATTATTATTATTGTTGTTAAGACAGCAGCGATCATAAGAGATATTGTGAATATCCTTGTCATCATTGATGCATGTCTTTCCATTATATTCATCTTTTCGCATTATATATAGAGAATACTAAATATTTAAGCATCTAGCTGATTTTTTTATTGTCGTAGGTGACTTATCTAAGCCAATTCTTTCCGTTTTCTGGTAACTGGATAATTAGAATAGCTTTTATACGCTGTTACTACATAGTAGAGTCCACAAATATGCACAGACCATATAGAACAAATCCTGCCTCATTTATGGTAGTTCTAGTTGCAGGTATTGCCTTTGTTGTTGCGAGTAGTGTTATCCTCAATCCTCTTATACTAGGGCAAAACGCTGCGGCACAACCTTCTATAATCAAAGATCCCATTCTAAAAGTGGAATCTGTGATCAGTGGTTTATCTTCTCCCACAAGCATGACATTCGTTGACAATAATAATCTCTTGGTATTAGAGAAGGGTGGAAATGTTAGATTAGTATCAAACGGTCAACTACAATCACAACCAGTGTTACATGTATCAGTGGACATAACAAGTGAAAGAGGTTTACTTGGAATTGCTGTTATGAACAGTAGTAGCAGTAGCACCAATAACAACAAAGTCGTTTTTCTATATTACACAGAATCACAAGGAGGAGAGCTAAGAAATAGAGTATATAGTTATCAATGGAATGGTCAGAGTCTTATAAACCCAAAACTAATCTTAGACCTTCCAGCACTACCAGGACCAAATCATAATGCTGGAAAATTAGTAATAGGTCCTGATAATTATCTATATGCTATAATAGGTGAATTGAGACATAATGGTAAGCTGCAAAATATCAAAGATGGACCAGATCCTGATGATACAGGTGTAATATTTAGAGTAAATCCTGTAGATGGTTCGCCAGCTAAGAATAACTCGTTTCTAAACGATCCAAATGTTGCAATGCACAGGTATTATGCCTATGGTATCAGAAATAGTTTTGGAATTGCAATTGATCCTATTACCGGTAATCTCTGGGAAACAGAGAATGGTGAAGACACTTATGATGAAATTAATTTGATCAAACCTGGGTTTAACGGAGGTTGGAAAATAATTATGGGTCCAATCTCAAGAAACACGGGGATATCAGAAAATCATCTAGTTAACTTTCCAGGATCTCATTATTCAGATCCGGTATTTAGCTGGCTGAAACCTGTAGCAGTTACTGCGATAGAATTTTTAAAATCTACAAAACTTGGACCTAGTTATCAAAACAACATGTTTGTAGGAGACTATAAGAATGGTAATTTGTATTTCTTTAAACTTAATGCAGAAAGAACAGGCATACAGCTCGATAATAGTCAGCAAGCTGCTGGATTATCTGACTTGGTAGTAGATAACAAAAACGAATTAAATGCAGTGAAATTCGGAACTGGCTTTGGTGGAATAACTGACATAAAGACTGGACCAGATGGATATCTGTATATTCTATCAATAGTAGATGGAAATATATACAGAATAAGTCCAGTCTCTTTTCCACAGTAATACAACGACAATAATAATAGTTATCCTTATGATGAAACTAGCCAAGATATAGAAGAGCAGATAGTAAAATTATGAATCTGGATACTGTCAAAAGAGCAAGCTGACTCGTTATACGTCGTAAAATTGACAAAAGAGATAGTCACAATTGCAATATGATCAGTAGACCAGATCAGAAACAGGTATCTTGAATACCTCATGGTTTTTCCTTCTTCTTCATTTATGCTAACGATCAATATTATAGAATAAGAAAAGTATGCTTATTACTTGTTACACATTGCCTATATACCTGACAGGATCAGATGTTTTGATATATTTGATACAAACCTCACTTCTAGTAATTGCTCTCTTAAGCATAGTGACATCAATCACAACATCGATATTTATTTCTCCTGCGTTTGCATTGAAGCGTTTCTTCAATTGTATGACAAATATAGCAAATAAAACTGGAAAACTCTCTATAGGTGATGTTAACTTGTGCTATGATAAAAAATTCACTGGTGGAAGTAACCACAAAACAGGAAGCATCTCGACATCTCAGTCGCAGTCATGATGTGATGGATTTATAGATATAATCCATTTTGGTTGAATACTTGAAAATGTATTATTTGATCGCCTAATGACCTGGTAGGAGAAGTGGAAATCCATTGTTTGTAGCTGTAGTATTGACAAGAGCTTGACGTTTTCCTGCTGTAGACGCTATCTCTCCTATCACGTTTACGCTATAAGTCTTGGTCAAATTCATATCCTGTGGACAGGAATATTTTGTACTTATCTTGTTTATCCCTTCCTTAATCGCCGTATAATTAGCGGTATTGGTGAATGTCCAGCTTGAGTAGTCATTTGTTCCGTTATGTCCTACTGGTATTGCTTGTTGGTATGGCTTTATACCATTTACAGCGACTGAAACGGTGCAATTGTTAGTTGAGTTAGATGAGGATGTTCCAGAGATTACTAGATTATTACCCACAGGAACTTCCTGACCATTGTGGGGGGAAGTAATACTCAAGACGCCGTATGCTGCAACACTGGTCCAAACAATACTGAAAAGAATTGCCATAGCTAGAAAAAGTGCTAATATTTGAAACTTCATTTCTGGATGCCCTTCAGAATCCTTTATGACTATTAGTATACTAAGGTCAAACTAGATGTGCTAGAGGCGTTAGAGTTTTTTAGCATTAGTTCTTTCTGTCCCTTTGGATATGTGTATTCCAGATCTCTTTTTAGATGTGTTTTTTCCCTTTCCTTTCTCAAGGACTCTATTTGCCTTTTCATAAATGGAGCCCCACCGAAATCCAAATCAGATCTACTAGTGGGTGTTACTCTCAACGTTATTCCGCATCAAGGACAATAAACACCATTATGAAATATGTAAATTTCATACATAGGCTATTCTTTCCCATAATCGTATACCTTGATAACTTTCTATAAAGAATTTCTTCTGAGGAGGAACGCGCATTAACAGCTAGTAAAATTATGCAAAAGACGGAAATTCCTTCCTAACTTGCAACTAGTATAGAATAGACCTTAGAGTAGTGTGGACCAATAGATTACTCATTATAAGGTAGTTTCAATGTAGAAATATATTCTCTACATATCTATATCTATGTCTATCCTACAGCAGTATATTTCCGAATTTTATTAAGTTATAACATCACTTCTGATAAGTGATAAAAGAAGATGATGAAGCCAATAGCCACTACCGTGAAATTGATATCAATATTCGCTGTAATGGGTCTTGTTTCATTACAACTATTGTCAACACTAGTCAACCGTTTTAATGGAAGCGTTAGCAATGATATTGCATTTGCTCTCACCAATGGTAAACAGATTACTCAGAAATTAAACTATGCACACTTCTTACCTCTCACAAATAATAGCAAATTACATCAAGTCAAAGTAATAGTAGACTACGCTCCAATAAGTGCTGGCCAATATGCATTTATGAAAGTATATGCTCCAAACGGGGCCCTAATAAAGATCTCTTCATCCCCTAATGGCGTGAATACTATTGCCCCAGGTAAAGCTCAATTCGCAACCTCGATATCAGACAGCACTATAAAACAAGTCACAGCATATATTATGTTTACAGATTCATTTAGGAATGCCAATTACTCAAATCTAATAAATGTGAAGCTCAAACTGGGTCAGATTATTCAACCATCAGCCACCAAATCACCTATTTCTCATCCTTAAGAAAATCTAATAGTTTTCATTTTCGGCTTGACAAAATTCCTCCGCTATGGGGTTATCTGGTTTTGTTGTTGTTGTCTTCCTTTGCGTTTAATTCCCCATACAAACCAAAATACGGCAACGAGCAGGATCGCTAGATTTGTCGGAAACGGAGTAATTACGCCAAGAACTATGACGCCAATTATTGCTGCAAAGAGTTTTTTGCTGAACATCATTTCATTGTTTCAACTCCAATCATAGGATAGCCTGTAACTACTTGGCGTCCCGCTTAAGGTGTCCTTTGTAATGAGCGTGTCAAAGGTTCCCGTGTGCTGTGAATCCAAATCGCCCGGAGTAGTGTCGCAGTTCAGATATATCAAAATCATAATTTCAAATCCAGGAGGCGGAAAAGAGAAAATGGATCATGACTGAGTATCACGGTTGTGCATCATCCTCTTCATCAAGTCCTGTTTCATTTCAAGAAATTCCGCTTCTGAAATTATTCCCTGTTGTTTTAATTTTGCCAGTTTAGATAACTCGTCCGCTAATGATAATGAGGATTGTTGCTGCGGAACAGAAGACGGCTCTGATCGAGTCGCAGGCGAGTTCCTCATAGCGTCTTTGATATATTCCACAATTTTTTCGGCCTTATCTTTTGGGATTCCTTCTATATCTTCCTGGTATCCATATGCTCTAAGTGCTATTGCAGAAGAGAAAACACCTTTTACGAGTCGTATTGATGTAATTTGGTTAAATGCAATAGCGTCTACTTTCTTTCTCGCATTTTCCATCCTGAATGACATTTGCGAAAAGGTAACCCCCTGCGTTATGTTTCTGGAATGCTAGTGAGTAAACACTACCAAAGGTGCACTGAAATTCAATGCTCTTGTCTCCACATCCGTCTATTGTGGAGACAATACCATGTTGAAAAGGGCTTTCTGTTGAATCGATATCGCTTCTCCTCGTACTACAGATAGTTCACGTAAATGATGTTTCTTGCTAAAGGTCATACGATCGTCTAGCTTAGATCCATCTATCTCGTAAATAATTGCCTAGTTAAACCATTCTTCGATTGGCGTAGCTGGATGTGACCTTATGGCTGATAGCTGAAAGATATCCTGAACAATTTTGGAATACCTAGCAAGTCTGAGGGTCTTTCTTGTAGATAAAAGATTGCATTCTGCATTGGGCCCAAGTTCTGTGGTGCAACAAATCCTTGTTTCATGCCCACGATGTTCCCGGTGGAGTTATACAAATACAATGTGATATGTATCTGGGAAAGAGGCATTGAGGAATTGTTTTGAACTTTACCGAACAAAACCCAGTTACCAAAAGTGTCCTTCGTTGTGTTTGCAAGCAATATTTTGAAGTTTTTCTGGGTCGAAATGCAAGTTTGATTTCCAAGTTGCTGACACAGTTGGATAGTGTCAAGTTGAATGAGGGATGCGTTTGGAAGTTGTTGCTGTTTCTGCATCAGCTGAACGATGGTCGGATTTGTCATGATGAAATTCCTGATAATGTTCTGCACATGTGTAGCTTCATGGATGACTATGATTTTTGGATGTGGTTTTCCTGCAGTAGTAGTCGTCTTCGCTGTCTGCTGGACATTAAAGTGGCAGAAAGCCTGACCAGCCTTTGTCATAATACCGGAGCATGCACCGTCAGTTCCAGCCAATTTGTAGCCATTCGGTAAAGAGATTGTTGCTGCGTATTTTCCTGGTCCAAGTGTCACTTCTCTACCTTCTTCATCATCCCCATCATAAACTTGGAAGTTAGTTGGGTGTGGGTTATTACCCTTGACAGTTATAATTCCTGCTGTGACTGGTGGTTTAGTTGGAAAGGATCCGTTAACAAACCTTATTGCTTCAGAAACAAGCAATGTTCCTGGTCCGGAAGGTGGTGGTAGAGGAAGGCCTGGACTCAAAAAGTTGCATGTGCGAGTTACACCGATTGGTGCAGCTCCGGCGCAGTAAAGACCTTGGTTGATGCCCTTATAAATAAAGTAAATACTATAGTCGCCTGGCAACAGATATCTTACTGTTGACTTACCTACTGCATGAAAGTCGGCTAGATGTCTAGGGTTGCCAGTGATATGTATTACAAAATCTGAGAATTTATCTCCTGGTGCTGCGGTAATCTGGAAAATCATTTTCCAATAGCACTTCAAAAGTTCTTTGCTAAAACAGGATAGTGGTTGTGTGGCATTGGTAGTGGCCTGAGTTGCGTTGGCAGTAGTAATATTAGTTGGATTTTTGGTTGGTGTCTTCTTTGTAATAGTGCCATTGTTAGGGGAGGTAGTATTGCTAGCATTGGCATGTTTCTTGTGCGATGTCACGTCAGGTGTAGAGTTTGAACTTGTCGTTGTTGTTCCGTTATCTGACTTAGAACTAGCCGAACTCTTCTTTGCAATGACCGGCAAAAAATCTAATTTAGGAAAAATACCAATAGTTACGATCGAGGATAAAAGAATAAAGCAAATAGTTAGAACTATTGCTGGTTTATTCATACTCAACACTTCTAATGGTGTGATCTACACGTATCCTTGCGATTCTCATGCATTTTTAAGTAAGTATCCATTTCAAGTGGGTTTTGCACGATATCAAAAATATGGTTATATTTTCCTAAGCTTTTTACCATATACATATAATTATCTTAATAGGTTACGTAAAGGCTTTTAGAATATCTCAGCAATACAAATCTGACTCCCTAATTAGACACTCTTCAAGTGAGCACCAATCGAATATAAAATATATACTGAACACTCAAAGAATTAATGCAAGCGGTCCGTGACCACCTTTCTCCTTGTATTCTTCAGGCGAGATACCGCACTGTTCACTAATAGCTTTTATGTGTTTGAAAATAAAAAAAGAAACTAAAGGTCATTACAACCAACGAAAACCTAACTTGAAGAACATAGGGGTTGCTTGGCCATTTAGGTCTGGTTTAAAAAACGGAATATCAAATGGTTTGGATTGTCCTGGCTCTATATTGGAATCTGTGCTGCCAGTAATTGTTGCCGGTGATTGTCTTACTACAATTGCATTCATCTTACCAT
>Ga0209577_10003054_pt1 | contig 15827 bp, 15 predicted proteins | sample GraSoiAngelo_109_FD_185874 | JGI IMG/M metagenome (GOLD analysis project Ga0209577, IMG submission 185874) | Grasslands soil microbial communities from the Angelo Coastal Reserve, California, USA - 14_0903_12_20cm (SPAdes) (version 2) | ecosystem: Environmental > Terrestrial > Soil > Grasslands...
CGCCGCCTCGGTGTCGGGAAAGTGCTCGCCGATGTCGCCCAGGCCGGCCGCCCCCAGCAGCGCGTCGATCACCGCGTGCGCGAGCACGTCCGCGTCCGAGTGGCCCTCCAGCCCCATCTCGTACGCGATCTCCACGCCTCCGATCACGAGTCGCCGATCGGCGACCATGCGATGCGAGTCATAGCCGATGCCCGTGCGGATCATCCGCAGCTCATGAGGCGCTGCCGCGCCCGTCGGCCTCCCCGGCGCTGGGCGCGAGATCGCCGGCGCCGGCGCTCGACATGCCGCGCGGCGGGCTCGCGCCGAGTGCCTCCAGGCGACGCTGGCGGCGATCGAACACGCACACCTCCCCCACCCCCAGGCGCTCGAGCAGCTCGAGCGCGCGGTCGTAATCCGCACCCACCTCCTCGGGGCGATGGGCGTCGCTCGAGAGCGCCACGGGCGCCCCGGCCTGCAGCGCCATCTCGAGGAAGGCGGGAGCGGGATAGAGCTCGCCGGCTCGCTTTCTCAGGCCCGCGGTCGAGAGCTCCACCGCGATCCCCGACTCGGCGATGCCCTCCATCGCCAGCTCGTAGTAGTGGCGCAGATCGCCCTGCGGCCGCGGCCGGTCGGCTCCCCACACCTTCACCAGGTCGGGGTGCGCGAGCACGTCAAACAGCCCGCTGCGCGCCGCCTCCCCGAGCGTCTGGAAGTAGCGCCGCCACACCTCCTCCGGGCTGCGCGCGGTCTGCCACACGCTGTAGTCCTCCATGTCCACCGCGCGGTCGCGAACGAAGTGCACCGAGCCGATCACATAGTCGAGATCCCGCGCCTCGAGTAGGTTGACCATGCGTTCCTCGGCGCCGAACACGAAGTCCGCCTCGATGCCCAGGCGCAGGTCGGTCTGCTCGCGCACGAACGCGCAGTAGGAGTCCAGGTCATCCTGCGCGTTTTCCACCCAGAAGGGGTGGCGCCACACCGCGAGCGCCTGCGCGAAGCGGTACACGTGCTCTGAGACGCCCAGCTCCTCGATTCCGCGCGCGTCGGCGACGGCGCGGTAGCGCTCGACGTTGGCTGTGGTGAAATGCTCGGCCGCGCTCGCGCTGAGCGCGTCGGAGCGCAGGTGGAGGTGGTAGTCAGTCAGCACGCGCGGCTTGCGATTCAAGCAGGATTCGTCCCACCTGCCGCGGCGAACTGGCCGGTCTGCAGGCGCCTGGCCACGAGCAGCTCGGCAAGCTCGAGGTCAAGCGGCGTGGTCACCTTGATGTTCTCCTCGCTCGCGGGCACCACGATCACCTTGCCCCCCGCGCGCTCGACCAGCCACGCATCGTCGGTTGCCCGCGCGAGCACCTCCTCGCCCACGTCAAGCGCCCCCTCCAGGGCCGCGCGGCGGAAGACCTGCGGCGTCTGCACGGCCCACAGCTCGCCGCGCTCGAGCGTCTCGGCGACCACGCGGGTCGCCGCATCCACGCGCTTGACGGTATCGGTCACCGGCGCAGCAGCGATCGCGCCGTCCACTTCGGGCTGCGCCGCGAGCGCCGCGATCACCCGTTCGGCAAGTTGCGCGGTCAGCAGCGGGCGCGCCGCGTCGTGCACGAGCACCGGGTCGCCCTCCGCGCAGGCGGCGAGCGCCCGCTTGACAGAGTCCGAGCGCACCGCTCCGCCCTCCACCGCGGTCACGCCGGGGGCGGGGGGGGGCGTGCCGCGAGGGAGCGCGACCACGATCCTCTCGACCCCTCGCACGCCCGAGATGGCGTCGATCGACCACTGCAGCAGCGTGCGCCCCGCCAGCTCCACGAGCGCCTTTGGCACGCCCGCTCCGAGCCGCTCGCCGCTGCCAGCGGCCACGATCAGGGCGACGGTCATCGCGCGACCGTCGCGCACGCCCCGCGCATCACGACGCGGCTGGGGCGTGCGCGAAGCGCCTCCTCAGTCCGCTGCCGCTCCCGCCATCTGGCTCGAGGCCGAGTCGGCGAGCAGCTCGTCCAGGTAGCGCTCTGCCTCATCCTCGTCCTTGTCCAGCGCATACATCAACTCGGAGGCGAGGATCTTCTTGGTGCGCGTGAACATCTGCTTCTCTCCCGTGGAGAGACCCTTCTCGTTCTCGCGCAGCGAGAGGTTGCGCACCACCTCGGCCAGCTCGTAGATGTCCCCGGTCTTGATCTTGTCGCGGTTGTGCTTGAAGCGGCGATTCCAGTTCTTGGGCATCTCCGACACTTCGTCCCGAAGCACGTCGAGGACCTTCTTGACGGTCTCTTCGTCGATCACCCGGCGCAGGCCCGCCAGCGCGGCGTTCTCGGTGGGGACCCTCACCGTCATGTCGTTGTGGAGGATCTTGATCGTGAGGTACTCGCGCCGCTCGCCGAGCATCTCCATCTCCTCCTTCTTCATCACCTTCCCCGCGCCGTGATGGGGATACACGACGTGATCGCCGAGCTCGAACTCGATGTACTCGACCTCGCGGGTCGCTTCCAACTCCTCAACCAGTGTCTCCTGCATTGCCTCTGGCGGAATGACGTCCTCCTTTCTCGCGGCCGACCCGTGGGCGGCGTGTGGTCTTCAAGTCTGCAGATAGCGGTCCACGAGGTTGATCTCCTGCAGCCGTCGCAGGCCCTCGCGGATGTCCTTGGCGCGAAGCTCGCCCACCCCCTCGACCGCCTCGAGCTCCGCGTCGGTCGCGGCGAGCAGCTCGTCGAGGCCCCCGAAGTCGTTCACGATCTGGGTGACCACCAGTTTGGGCAGGCGCGGGACGCGGCCCAGCACGCGGTAGCCACGTGGTGAGACCGGGTAGTCGAGCGTGTTCAGCTTGCGGTCGTAGCCGAGCAGCTCCGCCAGCCGCCCGAAGTCGAGCAGGTCCTGATGGGGCAGCCGACCGATCTCCTCGAGCCCGGCGGCGAACGCCTCGTCGGAGTAGCTGAACAGGTAGTCGCGCACGAGCGCGGACTTCTCCGCCGCGGTGCCCACCGTGGTCTCCTCGAGCTGCATCTCGATCAGCCGCCCCTCGGTGCCAAGCTCGACGATGTAGCGCTCGATCTCGACGGCCATGCGGGTGACCAGCTCGGAGCGCTGCAACACGGTGAGCACGTCGTGCAGCGTCACGCCGCCCTCGAACTCCAGTGCCATCAGCCTCGTGGAGACCTGGTCCAGGCGCGTGCGGTACTTGTCCAGCGTGGCCAGCGCCTGGTTGGCCTTGGCGAGCACGACGGGGATGTCCTCGAGGATGTACTTGACCCCGTCCACGTACACCGCCACGACCTCGCGGCGCTGGGAGATCGCGATCACGAGCGCCTCGGTCTGCTTGGAGACGCGCTCGGCGGTGCGGTGCCGCGTCCCCGTCTCGTGCGAGAGGATCGTGGGGTCCGGCATCAGCTGGACGTTGGCCATCGTGATCTTCGTCGCGTTGGCATTGAGGATGATCGCACCGTCCATCTTCGCGACCTGGTAGAGGAAGGCCGGCGAGTAGTCGATGTCGAGCTTGATCCCGCCCGAGTTCAGAAAGCTCAGGTCATCGGGCTCGCCGATCACGATCAAACCGCCAGTGCGGGCGTGCAGGATGCTGTCGATCCCCTCGCGCAGCGCCGTGCCGGGAGCGATCATCTCCAGCGCCTTCATCAACCCCGGCTCTGCTCGTACCTCGGAATCGAAGTCTTCGCCGGTTCGGAGCGCCACGGCCCCTCAGTTTAGGGTATTTAGCATTTCCTTAGCAGCTCCCGGGCCCGCCCCTGCGGGCGCGCAAATGCCCCTGGCGGCGGGCGCAAATGCGACATCTGACACACCCTGCGCAGCCAGCGCGACACCGAGCCGACGCTCTGCGCCGGCGGCCAGAGCGGTCTTTTGCCACGGCGAGCGTGAGCCCTCACGCGACCGCGTGCGGCCGGCTCGCCCGCGCCGGCAAGGCGAGCGCGAGCGCCTGCTCGAGGGTGTGCGCCTCGCAGGCTTCGGGGCCGCTGTCGGGGGGCCCGATCACGCCGCGACAGCCATGCTTGGCGGCCTCCTGCAGGCGGCGCTCGGGGTGGCCGACCCAGCGCAGCTCGCCGGTGAGCCCCAGCTCGCCGAAACAGGCTCTCGGGGTGCGATCGAGCGCCACCCCCCTGCTCGCGCTGGCCACCGCCAGCGCCACGGCCAGATCGCACCCCGGCTCGTCCACGCGCACGCCTCCGACCACGTTCACGAACACGTCCGCGCCGCCCGTGGCCACGCGGCCGTGACGATGCAAGATCGCGAGCACGAGCGCGAGGCGATTGCGGTCCAGGCCGGACACGACCCGGCGGGGTTGCTCGAGCTCCGACGGCGCGACCAGTGCCTGCACCTCCACGAGCAGCGGCCTCGACCCCTCCATCGCGGCGAGCACCACGCTGCCGGGCGCGCGCGTGGCCTCGGCCACGAACCTCGCGGAGGCGTCGAGCACCTCCACGAGCCCGCCCTGGCGCATCTCGAACAGCCCCGCCTCGTTGGTCGATCCGAAGCGGTTCTTGAGCGCGCGCAGCTCGCGGTATGGGCGCTCGCGCTCGCCCTCGAACTGCAGCACGCAGTCCACCAGGTGCTCGAGCACGCGCGGCCCCGCCAGCGCGCCGTCCTTCGTCACGTGCCCCACGAGGATGACCGCCATCGCGCGCGCCTTGGCCAGCTCCATGATCCGCGCCGCGACCTCGCGCACCTGCCCGACCGAGCCGGGGGCACCCGAGAGCTCCGCCGCGTGCAGCGTCTGCACCGAGTCGATCACGACCGCCTGCGGCGCCTCCGCAACAAGGGTCTCGAGCACCTCCTCGAGGTCTGTCTCGGCCAGGAGCGGCACGGCGAGCGCCCCTGGCGCGAGCCTCTCGGCGCGCAGTCTCACCTGCTCGGCGGACTCCTCGCCGCTCACGTACAGCGTGCGATGGCCGGCCAGCTGAAGATGGCCGAGCGCCATGTTGGTGAGCGTCGACTTGCCGATCCCGGGCGAGCCTCCGAGCAGCACGAGCGAACCCGGCACGAGCCCGCCGCCGAGCACCCGATCGAACTCGCCAATGCCCGTGGAGAGACGCTCGAGCGCCGCCGCGCCGACCTCCACCAGCGGACGCGGTGCGCTGTTCGTTGCTCCGCCCGTGGGCTTTCGTCCCGGCCGGCCGGCGGCGGCGAGGCGCTTGCCAGGCCGTACCCGCGCCCGCTCGGTCCGGAGCGGTTCCTCGATGAGCGTGTTCCAGGATCCGCATCCGGGGCACTGGCCGTGCCACTGACCAGACCGACAGCCGCACTGCGAGCAGCCGAAGACGATGTCGCGCGCCATCGCGCGACAGCGTACGGGCCGCAGGGGACGCTCCCCGCAGCCTCAGGCGCCGCTCGCCACGGCCGCGGGATGCGCGAGCAGGCTGCGGGCGCTGTCGACGATCGTCTCCTCGATCGGTCGGGGCGAGAAGCCGGCGCGACGGCTGGAGTTCTCCAGCGAGTAGGTCACCCGCTCACCGAGGTCGCCGACGACGGAGCGAAGGCTCGAATCGAACCGCGCCAGGCCGCGGACGACGAAGTCCGGTACCTGGCGGCGCGGGACCTTGCTCGCGTCCTCGCCAAGGCGCTCGCGCAGGATCCGAGCTACCTCGGACATCCACAGGAACGGCCCCGCCGCGAGCAGTCGCTGCCCGCCGGCCGCGGAGGCCGTCATCGCATCGACCTCCAGCGCGGCGACGTCACGTACGTCTACGAAGCTGAAGCCAAGCCGCGGTAGGCCGGGCATACCGTCCAGCATGCGCTCGATCGCCTGGAGAGAGTAGGAGCGGTCCGGGCCGAGGACCGGCCCGACGATCGCGCCGGGCGCTACCACGACGAGCCGATCCTCCGCGCCCTGCGATCGCACGAGCTCCCAGGCCGCCAGCTCGGCGATCGTCTTTGATCGCGCGTACGCGCTCAGCCGCGGGTTCTCCGGGTCGGTCCAATCCGCCTCGGTGAGCTCGCGCCCAGCGGGCGCCGCGCCCGCATTGCGCACCGCCGCGACCGACGAGGTGAGCACGATCCGCCTGACCCCGGCATCCAGGCTCGCGCGCAAGACGCGCAGGGTGCCGTCGCGGGCCGGGACGATCAGCTCGTCGGGGTCCTTCGGCTGCACCGGCGGAAATGGCGAGGCGACGTGCAGCACGTAGTCGCATCCCGCCACCGCCTCCTGCCAGCCGACGTCGGCTGTGAGGTCGGCGGTAAATACCGACATCCGCTCACCGATCTCCACCTGTGAGCCGACCATCGCGCGCACCTCGCCCTCGCGCGAGGGGTCCCGCAGCGTGGTGCGTGCCGTGTAGCCGCGTCTCAGCAGCTCCACGAGGCACCAGCCCCCCAGAAACCCGGAACCGCCCGTCACCAGCACGGTCTCCCGCCGCTCCACTATCGGCTCCCTTCCTCAACGCTGATCGACATCGACCCGCGACGCTGTACAGAAGCACATCGCGCCAGCGGGCGACCGTCGGTCGCGCCGGCGGGCTCGCCCCGCCTACGGCTCGCTCGGCTCGCCGATATCCGGTCGGTCGGGCTCGGGCCGGTGCTCGCCCTCGGCAAGCTCCTCAGCGCCGCCTTCGGCGCCCACGGCAACGGGCGTCTTCTGCTTCTTGGGCTTGACCACCGAGAGGCGGACCTCACCGTCCTCGTCGTCGGGCGAGGGATCGATCACCACGGTCGCACCCGGCACGAGCTCCTCGCGCAGCACGAAGTCGGCCAGCGGGTCCTCGACGTAGCGCTGGATCGCGCGGCGCAATGGGCGCGCGCCCATGGCGGGGTCCCAGCCCTTTTCCACGAGCATGTCCTTGGCCTCGCCGGTCAGCTCCAGCTGCAGCTCGCGCTCGGCCATCGACTCGCGGATGCGCAGCAAGAGCAGCTCGACGATTTGCTTGATCTCCTCCTTCTGCAGCTTGTGGAAGACGATCACGTCGTCGATGCGGTTGAGGAACTCGGGGCGGAACACCTTCTTCAGCTCGCCCATGATGCGGGACTTCATGTCCTCGTACGTGATGCCGGTCTCGTCGTCGGACACGGCGAAGCCAAGCGGCGTGTTGCGCGCGATCTCGGCCGCGCCGATGTTCGAGGTCATGATCACGATCGCGTGGCGGAAGTCGACCGTTCGGCCCTGCGCATCGGTCAGACGGCCGTCCTCGAGGATCTGCAGCAGGATGTTGAACACGTCCGGGTGTGCCTTCTCGATCTCATCGAGCAGCAGCACGCTGTAGGGCTTGCGCCGGACCGCCTCCGTGAGCTGCCCGCCCTCGTCGTAGCCGATGTAGCCGGGCGGCGAGCCGACCAGCCGCGAGACGGCGTGCTTCTCCATGTACTCGGACATGTCGATGCGGATCATCGCCTCCTCGTCGCCGAACAGGAACTCGGCGAGCGTGCGCGCCAGCTCGGTCTTGCCCACGCCCGAGGGCCCGAGGAAGATGAACGAGCCGGTCGGCCGCTTGGGGTCCTTCAGCCCGGCGCGGGAGCGGCGGATCGCCTTGGAGATGACCTCGATCGCAGGGTGCTGGCCGATCACGCGCTTGTGCAGTTCGTCCTCCATGCGCATCAGCTTCTGCGTCTCGGCCTCGGTCAGCTTGAACACGGGAATGCCGGTCCACATGGAGACGATGTCGGCGATCTCCTCCTCGCCAATCGACGGCCGCTCGCCGGACTCGCCAGACTCCCACTCCTGCTCGAGCTCGCGTTTCTTGTTCGTGAGCTTGCGCTCTTTGTCGCGCAGCGCCGCCGCCTTCTCGAACTCCTGGGCCTCGATCGCCGCCTCCTTTTCGCGGCGCGTGGTCTCCACTTCGCCCTCCAGCTCGCGGTTGGCGGGCGGCGAGGTCATCGACTTGATGCGCATGCGCGAGGCCGCCTCGTCGATCAGGTCGATCGCCTTATCGGGCAGGAAGCGGTCGGAGATGTAGCGGCTGGCCAGTTCACCCGCGGCGCCCAGGGCCTCGTCGGTGATCTGCACCTTGTGGTGCTGCTCGTAGCGGTCGCGCAGGCCCTTCAGGATCTCCACCGTCTGGTCGATCGAGGGCTCCTCCACGCGGATCTGCTGGAAGCGCCGCTCCAGCGCGGAGTCGCGCTCGAGGTACTTGCGGTACTCCTCCAGCGTGGTGGCGCCAATCGTCTGCAGCTCTCCCCTGGCCAGCGCTGGCTTCAGGATCGAGGCAGCGTCGATCGCGCCCTCGGCCGCGCCCGCGCCCACGAGGTTGTGCAGCTCGTCGATGAACAGGATGATGTCCCCGCGCTGGGTGATCTCCTTCATCACCTTCTTCAAGCGCTCCTCGAACTCGCCGCGGTACTTGGAGCCGGCGACCAGCGCGGCCAAGTCGAGCGTGTAGATCTGCTTGTTCTTGAGCAGCTCCGGCACCTCGGAGCTCGTGATCCGCTGGGCCAGGCCCTCGACCACGGCGGTCTTGCCCACGCCGGGCTCGCCGACCAGCACGGGGTTGTTCTTCGTGCGGCGCGAGAGGATCTGCATGATCCGCTCGATCTCCGTCTCGCGCCCCACGCACGGGTCGAGCTTGCCTTCGGCGGCGAGCTTGGTGAGGTTGCGCCCGAATTGGTCGAGTAGCTTGGAGGACTTCTTGCCCTCGCCCGCGGCCGCCCCGGCACCCGCACCGGAGCCGCCCGAGGAGCCCTGCCGGCGTCCGCCGGGACCGGACAGCATGCGGATCACCTCGTTGCGGATCTTCTCGGAGTCGGCGTCGAAGTCGAGCAGGATGCGCGCGGCGACGCCCTCGTTCTCGCGCACGAGGCCGAGCAGGATGTGCTCCGTGCCGATGTAGTTGTGCCCCAGGCTCAGCGCCTCGCGCAGCGCCAGCTCGAGGACCTTCTTGGCCCGCGGCGTGAATGGGATCTGACCGGAGGTCACCTCCTCGCCCGAGCCCACGATGCGCACCACCTGAGCGCGGACCCGCTCCACGGTGATGTCCAGGCTCTCCAGCACGCGCGCCGCCAGCCCCTCCTCCTCGCGCAGCAGGCCGAGCAGGATGTGCTCCGTGCCGATGTAGTTGTGCTTGAGCGTGCGCGCCTCCTCCTGCGCGAGAACGACCACCTGCCGGGCCCGTTCTGTGAATCGCTCGAACATGTGTGCTTCCTTCCTGCTGCGGGGCGGTGCGTCGTGAGCTTGGCGGTCCGATCGAGGGCCTTTGAGGCAGTCTACCAACCGGCTACCCGGCCCTGTGAGGCACAAATCGTCACCGCGATCGGACAGCTTGAGGACTGCCGGCGATGGCGGGCGCAAGGAGGGTGGGGGCGCTGCAGGGCCCTCCACAGGGTGCCCAGGACGCTCCCGTGGGCCTTCTGGAGCTGGCGCAGCGCGCCTCGATCGCACCCGGGAGGCAGGCTCGGGGGCCCGGCTGGCCGCGGTTCGAGACGCCCCTGCAGTGGGGGCGTCCGCGGGGAGGCTCGCGAGACGCAGGCCCGACGGTCGTGGCGCCTCGCACGACCGTATAGCGTCCGTCGAGAACAGCGTCCGCAGAAGCGTGACCCGGGAGGAGAGCGATGGGGATCGACCTCGATACGTATCGGCAGCGGAGCCTCGAGACCTGGGGTCAGATGGCCGCGGGATGGGAAGCAAGACGCGAGTGGCTGATGTCCGTCACGGGCGCGGTCAACGACTGGCTGGCGCGGAGCGCGGACCCACGGCCCGGTCAGACGGTGCTCGAGATCGCCGCCGGGACGGGGGACCTCGGCTTTCGGCTCGCCGAGCTCGTGGGCGAGGCGGGCCGGGTGATCTCGACCGACTTCGCACCTGAGATGGTCGACGTCGCGCGGCGCAACGGCAGCGCACGCGGCCTCAGGAATGTCGAGTACCGGGTGCTCGATGCGGAACGCATGGGCCTCGAGGACGACAGCGTGGACCGCGTGGTGTGCCGCTGGGGGTACATGCTGATGGCCGACCCGGCAGCCGCGCTGAGAGAGTCAAGGAGGGTGCTACGCGCCGGCGGGCCGCTGTGCCTCGCGGTGTGGAGGACCGCCGACGTCAACCCGTGGGCAGCCGTGCCCGCGATCACGTTGGTCCAGCGCGGCCACCTTCCCGCACCAGAACCGGGAGCGCCGGGGATCTTCGCGATGGGGGATGCTGAGCGCACGCTCGAGATGGTCCGTGCGGCGGGCTTTGGCGAGCCCGACCTCCAGGAGATCACGTTCGCGTTCGGCTATGCGGACTCCGACGATTTCTGGGACGCGATCGTGCGCCTCGCTGGCCCGCTGGCGCGAGCGATCAGCGCACTGCCCGATGGCGAGCGGCGGGCCACGCGCGAGGCGATCGTGGAAAACATGGCGCCGTTCCGCAACGACGACGGCTCCTACACCGCTCCCGCGTCAACCTGGGTCGTGCTGGCGCGCTGACGCTCGGGCGCCGAGCGCGCTTGATCGCATGCGAGCTGTCGCGTCGGTCACCCTGGCGCTCGCTCACTCACGCATGGCGGGGAACAGCACGACCTCGCGGATCGAGGTGCGGCCGGTAAGCACCATCACCAGCCGGTCGATGCCCACACCGACGCCGCCCGCCGGCGGCATGCCCTGCTCGAGCGCCTGGAGGAACGCCTCGTCGTAGGGCTGGACGTGCTCGTCGCCCTGCTCGGAGGCGCGGCGCTGGTCCTCGAAGCGCTCGCGCTGGGCGTCGGCGTCGTTCAGCTCCGAGAAGGCGTTGGCCAGCTCGATTCCCCCCGCGAACGCCTCCCAGCGCTCGACCAGGCCGGGCTGCGAGCGGTGCTGGCGGGCGAACGGCGACAGCTCCACGGGGTAGTCGAGCACGAACGTCGGCTCCTGCAGGCTGGGCTCGACGAGCCTCGAGAGCAGGTCATCGGCCAGCTGCGCCCAGCTGGCCGCGTGCGGCGAGACTGGGAGGTTCCGCGCGGCGATCGCCGCGCGCAGCGCGTCTTCCTCGCGCGTCACCGAAAGGTCGATCCCGCTCGCCTGCGCGATCGCCTCGGTGAAGCTCAGCCGCCGCCAGGGCGCGTTGAAGTCGAGCGGACCGGAGTAGGACACGGCCTGCGCCGCCGCGCGCACGAGCTCTTCCAGGCGCACGGCCTCGTCGGCGTAGTCGGCGTAGGCCTCGTAGAACTCGACCATCGTGAACTCGGGGTTGTGCTTGGTCGAGACGCCCTCGTTGCGGAAGTCCTTGCCCAACTCGTACACCTTCTCGAGGCCCCCCACGAGCAGGCGCTTCAGGTACAGCTCGGTGGCGATGCGCAGGTAGAGGTTGCGCTCGAGCTCGTTGTGATGGGTGGTGAAGGGACGCGCGAGCGCGCCCCCGTAGAGCGGCTGCAGCACGGGCGTCTCCACCTCCACGAAGCCCTGCCCGTCGAGGTACGCGCGCACCGCGGAGATGATCCGGGCGCGGTCGAGGAACAGCTTGCGCGTCTCCTCGCTCGCGATCAGGTCCAGCTCGCGCCGGCGATAGCGGGTCTCGACGTCGCTTAGCCCCGCGTGCTTGTCGGGCGGCGGACGCAGCGCCTTGGCGAGCAGCTGGAAGCGATCGACGCGCAGCGAGATCTCCCCGTGTCTGGAGCGCAGGACCGCTCCCTCGACCCCGACGAGGTCACCCAGATCGAGGGAGGTCAGGCGCTCGAAAGCATCCGCGCCCAGCACGTCGCGGCGCGCGTGCAGCTGGATCTTGCCGCTGCGGTCGACAAGGTCGAGGAAAGCGGCCCCACCCGCGCCGCGCCGCGCCGACAGCCGCCCAGCGACGCGGTGGACGTCCTCGGTCTCCTCTCCATCGGCGAGGTGCGCGTACGCGTCGAGGATCGTCGCGATCGGCTCGGCGTCCGCGAACGTGTACGGGAACGCATCCGCATCGGAGGCCTTGATGCGCTCGGCCTTAGCGCGCCGCTCCGCGATCAGCTCCGGCAGGCCGTGGCGGGCGGGCCCGCCGGAGGCCGGCTGCTGCTCGCTTCCGCTCATCGGTTGCGAGACTACTTCAGCCCGCGTCTATTTCAGGCCAACGTCGATCTTCGTGATCTTCAGCTTGCGCGCGGGCCCGCGCGGCACCTTCACCGCGACCGTCTCGTTGCGCTTGCGTCCGATCAGCGCGCGGCCCACGGGCGACTCGTTGGAGAGCTTGTGCTCCTGCGGCTTTGCCTCTGCCGAGCCGACGATCGTGTACTTCACCGACTTGCCCGTCTTCTCGTCTTTGACGTGTACCACCGAGCCCACCTGCACCACGTCGGTGGAGAGCTCCTTGGTCTGGATCACCGTCGCCAACCGCAGCTTCTCCTGCAGGGCGGCGATACGGCTCTCGAGCATCGCCTGTTCGTTCTTGGCGTCGTCGTACTCGGAGTTCTCGCTGATGTCCCCGAACTCGCGCGCCTCCTTGATGCGCTCGGCGACCTCGCGGCGTCTGTCCGTGGACAGATGCTCAAGCTCGTCTTTGAGCTTCTGCAGGCCTTCTGGGGTGAGGATGACGTCCTTCGGCATGTGATCTCGTTCGCGGATTGGGTGGTTCGCCCGACCACACAAAACCCCGCTCTGGAGCGGGGAGATCGCGGCCGGGGGCTTCGGCGAGCGCAGCAGTATAGCGGGGCCGCCGACCGCTCCCGCGGGGCCTAGACAGCCGGCACCAGGGACTCGCGCGCGGACGCGCGCGGCGCCTGCAGCGAGTCGAGCAACCGCCGCGCCTCGGACACGCTGTCGGCGGCCTGAAGCGCGCTCTGGAGCCGCTTGGCCACGGGGGAGTCCAGCGCGAGGCGCTCGAGATACCAGGGGTAGAACTTGCGCAGGTAACGCGTCGCGCGCCTCTCGCCGAGGTGCTCCACGGCGCGGGCGATCGTCCACTCGAGCTCGTCCAGCACCTCCGCGCGCGTGGGCGCCGCGCGGCGCTCGCGCAGCAGCTCGTTGAACAGCCACGGGTTGCCCAGCGCTCCGCGGGCGAGCATGACCGCCGCGACGCCCGTGCGGCGGAACGCCTCGCGCACCTCCTCGGCGCTGCTCAGCCCCCCGGTGAGGATCACCGGCGCGGGCAGCGATCGCGCCAGCTGCGCCGCGAGCTCGTAGGCGGGTGCGCCCTTGTGCTGCACGTCGGCCGAACGCGGATGGAAGGCGATCGCGGCGACGCCCGCCTCCCGCACGAGACGGTGCGCGAGCGCCAGCCCGCTGTGATCGCCGGGGCGCAGACCGCAGCGCAGCTTGACCGTCACCGGCAGGCTGCGCGCGTCGGTCACCGCTCCCTCGACAGCCGCGCGCGCGACCGCGACCGCGCGGTCGGGATCCGCCAGCAGCGAGGCGCCGGCGCCCGTCTTGCGCACCTTGGGCACGGGGCAACCCATGTTGATGTCGATCGCGTCCGCACCCGCGCGCGCGACGTGGCTCGCCGCCGAGCGCATCATCGCGGGGTCTTCGCCGAACAGCTGGATCGCCACCGGGCCCGCCTGCCGCTCGCGCGCGTCGATGCGCAGCATCTCCCGGCACGTCTTCTCGTTGCCGTAGTGCACGGCGTGCGAGGAGATCATCTCCGAGACCGCCATGCCCGCGCCGTAGCGCTTGGCCTGCAGCCGCACGAACCAGTTGCCGATGCCCGCCAGCGGCGCGAGCAGCACGCGGTTGGGCACGCGCAGGGACCCGAGCATCCACGGATCGGTCAGGCGGACGTGCGGCGGCACCGCTTCATTATGCGCAACGCCGAGCGCCCACTCGTCGCGGCAGCAGCCGCTCAGCACACGCCGGCTCCGCACGCGAGCGCGCTCAGCCGTTGCGCTCGTGCAGCAGGCGCAGGCCGGTCAGCGTGAGCAGGTCGTCGACCTCCTCGATCTCCTCGGTGTAGGGCACGACCAGCCCCGACAGCCCGCCCGTGGCGATCACATCGGCGCGCTCGCCGAGCTCCTGGTACAGCCGGCGCAGGATCGCGTCGATCGCGCCCGCATAGCCGTACACGACGCCGGAGCGGATGGCGTCGATCGTGTTCTTGCCGATCACGCTCTTGGGCGGCGCGAGCTCCACCTTGGGCAGGCGCGCGCCGCGCTCGGTGAGGGCCTCGAGCGAGATCTCGATGCCCGTCATCAGCGACCCGCCGACGTACTCGCCCTCACGCGAGACGACGTCGAAGGTGGTCGCCGTGCCGAAGTCCACGCACACCGCCGGCCCGCCGAAGCGGGCGCGGATTGCCACCGCGTTGACCAGCCGGTCCGCGCCGATCTCGCGCGGGTTGTCGTAGCGGATCGCCAGGCCCGTCTTGGTCCCCGGCCCGACCGCGTGCATGTCGTGCCCGAGATAGCGCCCGGCCATGGCGACCCACTCGGGCTCGAGCTGGGGAACCGTCGAGGAGATGATCGATGCGTCGAGACCGTTGAAGGAGTAGCCGCGCAGCTCGAGCAGGTTGCTCAATGCGGCCCCCAGCTGGTCGGCGGTCGACTGGCGCACGGTGGCGAAGCGCCAGTGCTCGAGCAGCTCATCCCCGCGGAAGGTGCCGAAGTGGGTCTGGGTGTTGCCGACGTCGACGACGAGCAGCATCGGCGCGCATTATCCTCGCCCCGTCATGGCGAGGCGGCTCAAGCTGTACGTGCTGCCGGCGTCGCATCCGTGCGCCGCGGTGGAAGCCGCGCTGGCGCTGAAGGCGATCGACTTCCAGCGAGTCGAGCTGCTGCCGATCGTGCCGGTGCTCATCGGTCCGCTGCTGTGGGGAGGAAACACGGTTCCAGGCATGCGCGAGAACGGCGCGCGTTTGCTGGGCTCGCGCACGATCATGCGACGGCTGGACGAGATCGTCGCGCAGCCGCCGCTGCTGCCTGCAGCCGGGGATCCCTCGCGGGAGAAGGTCCTGGAGGCGGAGCGCTGGGGCGACGAGGTGTTCCAGAGCGTGCCGCGCCGATTGATCTACGCGGCCTTCCTGCGCCGCCCCCGGGCGATGGAGAGCTACGCAACGGAGGCGAAGCTGCCGCTTTCGCCCGTGCTACTGCGCCCCGCGATGCCGCTCACCGCACGTCTCGGGGCGCTCAAAAACCAGTCCAACGACGAGGCGGCGCGCGCCGACATAGCCGGGCTACCGGGCCAGCTCGCACGAATCGACGGCTGGATCGAGGAGGGCATCATCGGGGGCGAGCAGCCCAACGCGGCCGACCTGCAGATCGGCGCGACCGTTCGCCTGCTGATGACGATCGGCGACGTGCGCTCTCTGGTCGAGGACCGCCCGGCGAGCCGGCTCGTGCGCTACTTCCCGCCGATGGTGGGCAGCGTGGACGCCGGCGCGCTGCCCGCTGAATGGCTGGCGCAGCCCGCGCGCGCCTGAGCTCGCGCGCGGCGCGGCCCTGCGGGGACATCACCCGCACCGGCGCTCGACTGATCTGCGTGCCCGCGACCCGCGACTACGCGTGCAGCACCACGCTGCGCGTGACCGTCACCGCTGAGCCGGTCGCGGGCTGGATCACGATGCGAACGCTCAGCGCGAGACGCCGGTGACGGCGCAGAGCGGCACGCGCCCGGCCGTTGAGCGCCACCGAGAACGCCACCTTACCGGCGCGCAGATGCGAGCGCACCAGCTTGCCCACGCGCACTCCCGAGGCGTGACCCCCGCTCGCCAGCGACGCTGACTTGGCGAGCAGGTCCACCTCCAGGCTCCCGCCTCCCCCAGCGTCGGCTTCGGCATCAGCCTGTCGCTCAACAAGCGCCTCTCATCCAAGAAGACCCGTCGCCAGCTCGATTGGAAGCCCACGCGCACCGACATCCTCAGCGATCTCAGCGTTGGCTCCTACACAACCGAACGCCAACTCAACCAAGGAGCCGGCCAAGACCGATAACACCGACAGCTCACCGCGGATGGCCTCTCCTGCTGCACCCAGGAGTCTGCCGAGAGGTCGCCGATCGGCACGGAATGAGGCCACGAAATCCGCGCCGACGACGTGACCCCTCTGGCGCAGAGCAGCCAGCACGCAGGCGTGACCCAGACCGGCGGT
>Ga0209577_10003056_pt1 | contig 15823 bp, 15 predicted proteins | sample GraSoiAngelo_109_FD_185874 | JGI IMG/M metagenome (GOLD analysis project Ga0209577, IMG submission 185874) | Grasslands soil microbial communities from the Angelo Coastal Reserve, California, USA - 14_0903_12_20cm (SPAdes) (version 2) | ecosystem: Environmental > Terrestrial > Soil > Grasslands...
CTCCTCGAGCGTGCGCGGGAGCCTGTGGATCTCGTCGACGAAGAACACGCTGCGCGGCTCGAGCGCGGTGAGGAACGCCGCGATGTCGCCCTTGCGCTCGAGCGCGGGGCCCGCCGTCGCGACGAACGGCACCTCGAGCTCGGCCGCGACGATCTGCGCGAGCGAGGTCTTGCCGAGCCCCGGCGGTCCGGCGAGCAGCAGATGGTCGAGCTCCTCGCCGCGCGCGCGCGAGGCTTCGATCGCCACCGTCAGCTGCTCTCGCAGCGCGTGCTGGCCGACGAAGTCGTGCATCCGCCGCGGGCGCAGCGAGCGGTCGAGCTCGTCCTCGGGCACGAGGTACGGCGTCTGTATGCGCGCGGTGGCGTCGGTCATCGCGCTGCCCGCGCCCCCCTCAGCGCCTCGCTGACGAGATCCTCGGGAGTCTCGGCGCCCGCCTCGATCAGCATCTCGTCGGCCTCCGCGGGCGCGTAGCCCAGCTCGATCAGGCTCGCGCGCGCGAGCTCGTGGGCGGAGGGCTCGCCGCGGCTGCCTCCGCGCCGCGCGCGGATCCCGGCGCCGCTGCCGGCTTCCCCCTCGACGTCCGTCGCGACCTTCTCGCGCAGCTCGACGATGATTCGCTCGGCGGTGCGCTTGCCGATGCCCGGTACCGACTGAAAGCGCTTTGCGTCGCCCGCGGCGATCGCGCGCAGAAGCTCGCGCGGCGCGCCGCCCGAGAGCACCGCGAGCGCGACCTTCGGCCCGACCGCCTGCACCGACAGGAGCATCAGGAACAGCTCGCGCTCCTCCTCGGAGTGAAACCCGTACAGCATCAACGCGTCCTCCCGCGCGATCAGGTGCGTGTGCAGCGTCAGTCGCTCGCCGACCGCGGGGACGTGGCGCAGCGTCTGCGCCGAGACCAGCGCGCGGTAGCCGACATCGCCCGCGAGCAGCACGACGTGGTCCGCCCTGCGCACGCACACCTCGCCGCGCAGGAGCGAGATCATCGTCCCCCTCCCGCTGCGGCCCCCGCGAGCGCGCGCGCGAGCGGCGCGCAGTTGTGATCGCAGATCGCCACCGCGAGCGCGTCCGCGGCGTGATCCGGCGCGGGGTCCTCGAGCAGCCCGAGCAGCGCGCGCACCATGCGCGCGACCTGCTCCTTGCCCGCGCGGCCCGAGCCGCACACCGCGCCCTTGACCTGCTGCGGGGTGTAGCCGCGGCACGGGATCCCGCGCAGGCCCGCGGCGAGCATCACCGCCCCGCGCGCGTGCCCGACGGCGAACGCCGTGCGCGCGTTCTGGCCGAAGTAGAGCTCCTCGAGCGCGACGGCTTGCGGCTCGTGCTCGCAGAGCAGCGCGTCCACAGCCTCGTGGATCTGCGCCAGGCGCCGCTCCTGCGGCGTGTCCGGCGCGGTGGCGATCACGCCGCCGTCGAGCGCGGCCAGCCGCCCGTCGCGGCGCGCGACGACGCCGTAACCCGTGCTCGCAAGCCCGGGGTCGATCCCGAGAATGATCACGAGGGGTGATTCTGCGCTCGCCTCCGGACGCCTGCCTCGCGTACGCTCAGGCGATGAGCACCGAAGCGCCGATCGACTTCGCCGCCGAGGGCTTGCTCGACGGGCTCGAGGGCGATTCGCGCGCCGAGCGGCTCGCGCTGCTCGAGCGGCTCGCGGAGGACGGCTGGCGGTTGGCGGAGCTCAAGCGAGCGAGCGCGACCGACACGCTCATGTTCCTCCCGGCCGAACGCGTCGTCGTCGGCCCCGAGCGCTACAGCGCACAGGAGATCGCGCAGCGCAGCGGCGTCGAGCTCGAGTTCCTCGAAGCGGTGCGCCGCGCGATGGGGCTGACGAACCCCGATCCCGCAGAGCCGATCTTGACCGACCTCGAGCTCGAAGCCGCGCAGATGGCGCGGCCCGCGCGCGAGGTCGGCATTTCCGACCCCGAGATCCTCGAGCTCATGCGCGTCCTCGGCCGCGCGCTCGCGCAGGTCGCGGAAAGCGCGCGCAGGATCCCGCTCGCGCGCGCGCTCGAGCCCGGCATCACCGAGTACGACCTCGCGTCGAGCTATGCGCAGTCGGTCGCGCAGCTCTACCCCATGCTGCAGCCGCTCGTCGCCAACGCGCTCGCGCTGCACCTACGCCAGGGCGCCCAGACGGAGGTCGTAAGCGCGCTCGAGCGCCGCGGCGGCGAGCTCCCGGGCTCGCGCGAGGTGACCGTCTGCTTCGCCGACCTCGTCGGCTTCACCCGCCTCGGCGAAGAGGTCGCTCCAGAGGAGCTCGGGGCGCTCGCCGCACGGCTCGAGAACCTCGCCCGCGAGCTCGTACGCCCGCCGCTCCAGCTCGTCAAGACGATCGGCGACGCCGTCATGGTGGCCTCCGGCGACTCGGGGCCGATGCTCGACTTCGCGCTCGACCTGCTCGACGCCGCCGAAGGCGAGGGCGAGGATTTCCCCCAGCTGCGCGCCGGCGCCGCCCTCGGCCGCGCGGTGACGCGCGCCGGCGACTGGTTCGGGCGCCCGGTCAACCTCGCCAGCCGCGTCACCCAGATCGCCCGTCCGGGAAGCCTGCTCGTCGAACGCGAGCTGCGCGAGGCCGTGCCCGAGGACCGCTACCGCTTCTCCTACGCGGGCGAGCGGCGCGTGCGCGGCGTGCGCGAACCCGTGCGCCTGTTCCGCGTGCGGCCCGCACGAGAAGATCAGCGCGCGGGTCCGAACGACGAAGCGTAAGGATGAGGGGCACGCGCTATGCGCGCGAGTGTGGGGACGCGTGATGAGGTTCCGAAACGAGGTGGCGTGCGCGCGCGTGCGCGCGCACGCGCAGCGCGTTCACCACAGTCGCCACGGCGCTTCGCGGGCGGCCCACAGGTCGTTGAGGACGACGGCGTCCTTGTACGTGTCCATGCAGTCCCAGAAGCCCTCGTGGCGGAACGCGCGCAGCTCGCGCTCTGCGGCGAGGCGCTCGAGCGGGGCGCGCTCGAGCACGCTGTCGTCCTCGAGATACTCGAGCGCGCCGGCGTCGAAGCAGAAGAAGCCGCCGTTGATCCAGTGCTCCGAGCGCGGCTTCTCGCGGAAGCCGCGGACGACGTCGCCGTCGACGAGGTCGGTGACGCCGAACTGCAGGCGCGGGCGCACGACGGTCATCGTCGCGAGCGCGTCGTGGGCGTCGTGAAAATCGAGCAGCGCGCCGAGGTCGATGTCGGCGAGGCCGTCGGCGTAGGTGACGCACACGCGCGGCTCGCGCAGGTGCGGCTGGAGCAGCTTCACGCGCCCGCCGGTGTTCGTCTCGACGCCGGTGTCGATGCACTCGACGCGCACGCGCTCGGACCAGCTCTGCGAGTCGACGAAGCGCTCGATCGCGTCGCCCATGTAGCCGGTCGCGAGCAGGAATCGGCGAAATCCCTGGACGGCGTAGAGCTGGATGACATGCCAGACGATCGGCATGCCGCCGATCTCGACGAGCGGCTTGGGGATCTCGCGGGTGCGCTCACGCAGCCGCGCTCCGCGCCCGCCGCAGAGGATCACGACGGGCGGACGAGCCGGGACGGTGCGCGGGCTCAACTGGCGCGAACGCCGCGGCGCTCTAGCCTGCGACCCGTTCGAGCACCTCGGCGGGTGCGTCGAAGTTCGCATGCACCGCGTCGACATCGTCGAGTTCTTCGAGCGCGTCTATCAGGTGCACGAGCGTGCCCGTCTGTTTTTCATCGACGGGGACGAGCGTCGATGGGCGGTAGCCGAGCTCGGCGCTCTCGATCTCGACGCCGGCCGCCTCGAGCGCTGCGATGACGGACGCGAACTCGGACTGCTCGCTGATGATCTCGAAGACGTCCTCGTCGGTCGTGATGTCCTCGGCGCCGGCGTCGACGGCGACCATGAGGTCGTCTTCGGAGTAGCGCGTCGCGTCGATCACGATGGTGCCCTTCTTGTCGAACAGGTACGCGACCGACCCCGGCTCGCCGAGGCTGCCGCCGTTCTTCGAGAACGCGTGGCGCACGTCGGCGCTGGTGCGGTTGCGGTTGTCGGTCAGCGCCTCGACGAGAAGCGCGACGCCGCCGGGTCCATAGCCCTCGTAGAGGACGCCTTCGATCGCGTCGGCCTCTCCGCCTTCGCCGCTGCCCTTGGCGATCGCGCGCTCGATGTTGTCTTTCGGCATCGACGCTTCTTTCGCCTTGCGAATCGCGTTCTCGAGCGTCGCGTTCGCGCTCGGATCGCTCCCGCCGTCGCGCGCGGCGACCATGATCGCGCGCGCAAGCTTCGAGAACTGCGCGCCGCGGCGCGAGTCGACGACGGCCTTCTTGTGCTTGATGCTCGACCACTTCGAGTGCCCGGACATACGCGGAGTGTAGGGGGCGGGGCGCGTAGGATTGCGGCCGTGTGAGTGTCTCCCCCGCCCCAGAGATCTTCAAGGCGTACGACATCCGCGGCCTCTATCCGGAGCAGATCGACGGCGATCTCGCAGAGCGGATCGGTTCGGCGTTCGCGGTCGTGCTCTCGTCCCTTGCCGGCAAGCCGCCGCGCGAGCTGCGCGTGGGCCTGGGGCGCGACATGCGCCTCAGCGCGGCCGATCTCGCGGCGCGCTATGCCGAGGGCCTCGTGACGGCGGGCGCGGACGTGCTCGACATCGGCGAAGTAGCGACGGAGATGCTCTACTACCTCGTCGGCTCGCGCGAACTCGACGGCGGGCTGATGTGCACGGCGTCGCACAATCCGAAGGCGTACACGGGCGCGAAGCTCGTGCGCGAGGGCGCGCTCGCGCTGTCGGGCGACTCGGGGATCGGAGAGGTGAGGCGCGTCGTCGAAGCGGGCACCGAAAAGAGCGCGCAGCGCGGCGCGGTCACGCAGCTCGATGTCCACGAGGAGTTCCAGGCGGCGGCACTCAAGGCCATCGACGCGGGCGTCGTGCGCGCGCGCGAGGGCGGGCGGCTGAAGGTTGTGGTCGACGGCGGCAACGGGATGGCGGGTCCGATGGTCGGGCCGCTGCTCGAGGGCCTCGGCCTCGAGCTGAGCGAGACGTACTGGACGCCCGACGGCAACTTCCCCGACCACGAGCCGAACCCGCTGCTCGAGGAGAACCGGCGCTTCATCGTCGAGCGGGTGCGCGCCGAAGGCGCCGACCTCGGCATCGCGTGGGACGGCGACGCGGACCGCTGCTTCTTCATCGACGAGCGCGGCGCGTTCGTCGACGGCGACTTCCTCACCGCGCTGCTCGCGCGCGCGCTGCTGCGGCGCAATCCGGGCGCGATCATCCTCTACGACGTGCGCGCCTCGCGCGCGGTCGCCGACACGGTCGAGCGCGCGGGCGGGACGGCGTACATGAACCGCGTCGGGCACGCGTTCTTCAAGGCGCGCATGCGCGAGGAGGGCGCGCTGTTCGGGGGCGAGGTCTCGGGCCACTACTACTTCCGCGACTTCTACTGCGCGGACTCGGGGACGCTGCCCGCGCTGCTCGTACTCGAGCTGCTCGCGCGCGAGGGCGGCACGATGTCGGAGCTGCTCGCGCAGTACCGCGAGCGCTACTTCATCTCCGGCGAGATCAACTCCGAGGTCAGCGACCAGGAGGGCAAGATGGAGGCAATCGCGGCACGCTACGGCGACGCGCGTCAGAGCCGCGTGGACGGGATCTCGATCGACTACGAGGAGTGGCACTTCAACGTGCGCCCGTCGAACACGGAGCCGCTGCTGCGCCTGTGCCTCGAGTCGCTCGTCTCGCGCGAGGACATGGAACGCCGGCGCGACGAGGTGCTCGAGTTGATCCGCTCGTGAGCACGCGCTCGCACGAGGGAGGAGAGGACGAGCGCGAGGCCGCGCGCGCGCTCGAGACGGCAGCCGCGGCAGGCATCCACAAGCTCGCGATCCCGACGCCGTTTCAGGTCGGGCGCGTGAACGCGTACCTGATCGAGGACGCGCCGCTCACGCTCCTCGACTCGGGCCCGAACAGCGCGAAGGCGCTCGATGAACTGGAGCAGGCGCTCGCGGCGCGCGGGCACGCGGTCGAGGACATCGAGCTGCTGATCGTGAGCCACCAGCACATGGACCACTTCGGGCTCGCGTCGATCCTCGCGCGCCGCTCCGGCGCGCAGGTCGCGGCGCTGGAGCCGTTGGCGCCGTACCTTGCGAGCTACAGCCGCCAGACGGACCTCGACGACGCGTTCGCCGAGGGGGTGATGCTGCGCCACGGCATCCCGCCGGAAATCGTGACGGCGCTGCGCGCAGTGTCCGCGGGCTTCCGCGCGTGGGGCGCGGCGGTGCAGGTCACTCGCCCGCTCGCCGACGGCGGCGAGCTGCAGTTCGCGAACCGCACCCTGAAGGCGCTCCACCGCCCCGGCCACAGTCCCTCGGACACGATCTTCCTCGACGAGGAGCGCGGCATGCTGCTCGCGGCGGACCACCTGATCAAGCACATCTCCTCCAACCCGCTGCTCACGCGCCCGCTCGGCGCCGAGCCGGACCCCGCGGCACCGCGGCCGAAAGCTCTCGTCACCTACCTCGAGTCGCTTGCGCGCACACGTGAGATGGAGCTGTCGCTCGTGCTCGCCGGACACGGCGAGCCGATCACCGATCACGTCGCGGTGATCGACGAGCGCTTCCGCCTGCACAAGCGGCGGGCGGACAAGATCGGCGGTCTGATCGCCTCGCAGCCACGGACCGCGCACGAGATCGCGGTCGAGCTGTGGGGCAACGTCGCGGTCACGCAGGCGTACCTGACCCTCTCCGAGGTGCTCGGTCACGTCGACCTGCTGCTCGCCGACGGCCGCGTCGCCGAAGTGGAGGACAAGGGCGTCGTGCGCTTCGCCGCGACGTGAGCGCGCGGCCGGCGCGGGCCGCGCACACGTCATCGGGTACGGCGGTCAGCGATCTTCGATCTCGCGCAGGTGCGCGACGTTCGCGCGATCGTCCTCGTCCACGCTCGGCTCACCGGAGAACCAGGCGTCGAGGATCTCCGACAGCTCTGCCTCGGACGTCGCGCGCAGGCTCAACGCGAGCACGTTGGCGTCGTTCCAGCGGCGCGCGCCCGCGGCGCTGCGAGCGTCGAGGCACAGCGCGGCGCGCACGCCGCGCACCTTGTTCGCGGCGATCGACGCGCCGGTCCCCGTCCAGCAGCAGACGACGGCCTGCTGCGCGCGCCCCTCGGCGACGTCGCGCGCGGCGGCCTCGGACGCCCACGCCCAGTCGTCGCGCTCGGACTCGTTCAGCGCGCCGTGCGCGAGCGCGCGGTGACCGCGGCGCTCGAGCTCCTGCGCGAGCCGCGGCGCTATCCCCGTGAGCTCGTCCGCGGCGATCGAGATGTCCACCTGGTGAGTATCACCTATGCGCTCGCGACGACCGATGCGCTCGCGACGACCGCGGCGCTCGTGCTTCCGTGCGCTTTGCGGGATACGTTTCGTGCATGCACGCGCACGCCCCGGGCACTGAGCCGCCACGGCGCTTTCGCCCGCGCCTGCACTGGGAGCTCGTATGGTGTGCGCTGCACGGGCACGCGCTCGTCGGCACGGACGCCGCGGGGCTGACATCCGGCGACGCGCTGTACGCGCGCGAGGACGCCGCGGGAACGCGCTGGCATCGCTGCCTGCGATGCGACAGCTGGCTCGTGCTTCCGCCGCCGCGGGAGGCGACGCGCGCGACGCCGCCCGCGCGCGAGGCGATCGACCTGCCGCTGCGCGGAAAGCCGCTGCGCGACCTGATCGTCCTGCGCCTGATCGCGATCGACCGCGCGCTCCACTTCGTCGTCCTCGCCGCGCTGGGCGTGCTCGTACTCGTGTTCTCGGCCGACCGCGCGACGCTACGCCACGACTTCTTCAAAGTCGTCGCCGACCTGCAGGGCGGCACCGTCGCGGGCTCCGCGCACGCGAGCCACGGCTTCTTGCACACGCTCGACAACCTCTTTACGACGTCGTCCGCGCACCTGCATCTGCTCGGCGGAGTGCTGCTGTCCTACGCGGCCGTCGAGGGCATCGAGGCGGTCGGCCTGTGGTACCAGCGCCGCTGGGCGGAGTACCTGACGGTCCTCGTGACCGCGTCGCTGCTGCCGTTCGAGGTGTACGAGATCGCGCACCGCGCGAGCCCACTGAAGATCGTCGCGTTCGTCATCAACGTCGCCGTCGTCGTCTACCTGCTGCTCGCGAAGCGCCTGTTCGGGATTCGCGGCGGCGCCGCTGCGGCGAATGCCGAGATCGCGCTCGATGAGGGCTGGCAGGCGCTCGAGCGGACCGCCCCGCCCGCGCTCGCGAGCTAATACGCGTTCGGTGTCTCCGCGTGGAGGTGGTGCGCGCGCGTACGCGTGCGCGCACCCCGATCGCGAGTGATCGCGCGCACCCCGATCGCGAGTGATCGCGCGCGCTAGCTGTCGAGCGAGCGGGCGCCGTCGAGACTGCCGCTTGCGTTCATGTGCTCGCGTACGCGCTCGAGGAAGAGCGAGTGCACGCGGTCGTCGCCGCCGAGCTCGGTGTGGAAGGCGACTGCGAGGATGGCGCCCTGGCGCGCGGCGACCGCGGGCCCGTCGGCGCCGCCGACGCGCGCGAGCACCTCGACGCTTGGACCGTGCTCGCAGATCTGGGGCGCGCGGATGAAGAGCGCGTGCACGGGGCCGCCGGCGAGCCCCGCGAGCTCGACGTCGGCCTCGAAGCTGCGCAGCTGCCGGCCGAAGGCGTTGCGCTTGGCGAGGACGTCCATCACGCCGAGGTGCTCGCGGTCGAGCACGATGAGGCCGGCGCACGAGCCGAAGACGGGCAAGCCGCGCAAGACGAGCTCGCGCAGGGGCTCGGCGAGGCGCTCGCGCTCGATGCCGATGGTCATCGACGTGGACTCGCCTCCGGGTATGACGAGGCCGTCGAGCGCGTCGAGCTCGCGGGCGGTGCGCACCTCGCGCAGGCGGGCACCGAGCCGCGCGAGAACCCTGGCGTGCGCCTCGAAATCGCCTTGCAGGGCGAGGACGCCGACGACCGGCCTCGCCGTCGTTGCGAGCGGCGGCGCGGTCTGCGCGGACGGCGCGGCGGGGCGTGCGGCGGGAGCGTCGCTCACCAGCCGCGCTGCGCGAGAAGCTGCTCGTGCTCGAGCTTCGAGCTCTCGAGGCTGGCCATCGCGCCGCCGAGGCCGCGCGAGGCCGCGGCAACCTGCTCGGGGTCCTGCCAGTGGGTCGTCGCCTGGACGATCGCGCGCGCACGCGCGGGCGGATCGTCGGACTTGAAGATGCCGGAGCCGACGAAGACGCCTTCGGCGCCGAGCGCCATCATCAGCGCGGCGTCGGCGGGCGTGGCGATGCCGCCGGCGCAGAACAGGACTACCGGCAGGCGCCCCTCGCGGGCGACGCGGCGCGCGAGGTCGAGCGGCGCGGCGAGGTCCTTCGCGGCGGTGGGGATCTCGGTGGCATCGAGCATCGTAAGGCGGCGGATCTCGCCGGTGATCATGCGCATGTGGCGGACGGCCTCGACGATGTCGCCGGTCCCGGCCTCGCCCTTCGAGCGGATCATCGCCGCTCCCTCGCCGATGCGCCGCAGCGCCTCGCCGAGGTTCGTCGCGCCGCAGACGAACGGAACCTTGAACGCCCACTTGTCGATGTGGTTGGACTCGTCCGCGGGCGTGAGCACCTCGGACTCGTCGACGTAGTCGACCTCGAGCGCTTCGAGCACGCGCGCCTCGATGAAGTGGCCGATGCGCGCCTTGGCCATCACGGGGATGCTGACCGCCTCCTGGATGCGGGCGATCATCTCGGGGTCGGACATGCGCGCGACGCCGCCGTCGCGGCGAATGTCGGCGGGGACGCGTTCGAGCGCCATCACGGCGGCGGCGCCGGACTCCTCCGCGATCGTCGCCTGCTCGGGCGTGACGACGTCCATGATCACGCCCCCCTTGAGCATCTCGGCGAGACCGCTCTTGACCGCGAATGTGGCCTCCTCGTGCATGCAGAGCCAGTCTATCCGCGCTCCAGCGGGCGCCGGAAGACGAGCCGCGCGCCGCCCGAAGGCGAGCGACGCGTTCGGCGCGGCGTGCGTGTTCGAGGGCGACGCGATCTCGTTCGCGCAGATCGGCTACACGCTCGCGGTGCTCGAGCCCGGGCAGGCGAACGGGCTGTACCACCGCGAGGATCACCAGGAGGACTTCCTCGTGCTCGCCGGCGAGTGTCTTGCGATCGTCGACGGCGAGGAGCGCCGCCTGCGCGCGTGGAACTTCGTGCACTGCCCGGCGCGCACCGAGCACATCTTCATCGGCGCCGGCGGTGCGCCCTGCGTGATCTTCATGGCCGGCGCTCGCGCCCATCGCGGGAGCGCCGTCTACCCGCGCAACGACGCCGCGCTGCGTCATCGCGCTGGCGTCGAGCGCGAGACAGCCGACGCCCGCGACGCCTACGCGTCCTTCCCGCCGTGGCGTGCGGGCCCGCCCGAGACCTTCGACGGCCTCCCCTTCGCCTGAGCAGCACGACGACTCATCCCGGCCGCTATATGCACCGCCCGGCGCCGGCGCGCTCGCGCGCACGCGCGAGCGCACACACACGCGCGGGCCTGCTTCCCCAACCGAGTTAGGGCGAACCCCTCTCGGCGGGTTGAGCGCCCAAGTGAGCGCGAAGCGTCACACGACGACGGGCGGCAGCCGTCGTCGGATGAGCCGCGCAGCGCTCACTTCAAGCGAAAGGCCTTGATGCGGTCGTCGTACTGCGCGGAGTCCTGCGCGTAGACGCCGTAGGCGAGCGCCTGGATGAGGCTCAGCAGCGCCGCGTGCGAGCGCACGAACGCGGGGCTGTTGGAGGAGTAGTAGAGCTTCACCTGCGCGAGCTTCGCGACCTCCGAGAGCGTCGCGTCGGTGATCGCCGCGGTGTGCGCCTTGCGGTGGCGTGCGAGCTTCATCGCGCGCACGACGAGCGGGTGCGGCCGGCCCGCCGAGAGGCCGATGACGAGCGTGTTCCCGTCGATCCGCCCGAGGCGGCTGAGCGCCTCCTGCGAAGGGCTCGCGACGACGTCGACGCGCAGGTCGAGCAGCATCAGCAGGTGGCGCAGGTAGGAGGCGAAGAACGCCATCTGGTCGGTGCCCGCGACGAGCACTTTCTCCGCCGCGACGATCTCGGCGATGAGCTCCTCGACGGAGCTGCGCGAGATCTTCCGTGCGGTCTCCTCGACGTTCAGGTGGTCCGCCGCGAGCGCCGCCTCGAACTCGCTCTGGTCGAGCGAGAACAGCGGCGTGGAGCTGCTGCCGTTGCCGTTCTCGGCCGCTTTCGCGTGCACGCGCCGGTATTCCTCGCGCGCTGCGGCCTGCAGCTCGGGGAAGCCCTCGAAGCCGAGCGCCTGGGAGAAGCGGACGACGGTCGAGCTCGACGTGTTCGCGCGCCGCGCGAGCTCCTCCGCCGTCTGGAACGCAGCCTCGTCGAGATGGTCGACGATGTACTGCGCGACGTCCTTCTGCGAGCGCGAGCACTCGTCGAAGCGCGAGCGGATGTACTTCGAGAGGCTCTGGTGCGCGCCTGTACCCGAATGGGGGCTCGTGCCCGTCGTGCCCGTTATCTGGCGCCGGCGCGGCGTGACCTCGCCGCCGCTCGGCAGGTCCTTGGGGGGAGTCGCCAGGCGCTTCATCGGCGCAAACATTCGACGCGCACGCCTCGCACTCCTGCCTGCCGAACGTGTCCCGCCCCGGCGCCGCGCGCGGGTGCGCGGCGCGCGGCCGGCGTGCGCGCCGTCCCGATAGGGTCCATTCACAGGATGCGCCGCGAGCTGTACGAGCACGTGCACGAGGACTTCGCCGAGAGCTTTCGCACGTTCCTCGCGCGCGAGGTCGTCGGCGACGAAGGGCGCTACGGGCAGTGGGAGCGCGAGGGCATCGTCCCGCGCGAGCTCTACGCGCTCGCCGGCGGCGGCGGCTTCCTCGGCATGGCCGTGCCAGAGCGCTATGGCGGCGCGGGCGCGGAGGACTTCCGCTTCAACCTCGTCGTCGGCGAGGAGTGCCAGCGCGCGGGCGTCGGCGGCGTCGGCCTCGGCTTCACGCTGCACAACGACATCTGCCTGCCGTACTTCATGCGCTACGCCACAGAGGAGCAGCGCGAGCGCTGGCTGCCGGGCGTCGCCTCGGGCAAGCTCATCACCGCGCTCGCGATGACCGAGCCGGGCATCGGCTCGGACCTCGCGTCGATGACCACGCGAGCGATCGCCGACGACGGGCACTTCGTCGTCTCGGGCACGAAGACGTTCATCACCAACGGGATCAACGCGGACATCGTCATCGTCGCCGCCAAGACCGACCCCTCAGAGCGCCACCGCGGCATCAGCCTGCTCGTCCTCGAGCGCGGCATGGAGGGCTTCGCGCGCTCGCGCAAGCTCGAGAAGATCGGCCAGCACGCACAGGACACCGCCGAACTGTCCTTCGAGGAGGTGCGCGTGCCCGCCGCGAACCTCCTCGGCGAGCTCGGCGAGGGCTTTCGCTACCTCGTCTCCAATCTCGCGCAGGAGCGCCTCTCGATCGCCGCATCCGCCGTCGCAGCCGCCGAGGCCGCGCTTTCGTGGACGCTCGATTACGTGCGCGAGCGCCACGCGTTCGGCCAGCCGATCGGCGCGTTTCAGAATTCGCGCTTCACGCTCGCGGAGGTGAGCACGGAAGTCGAGATCGCGCGCACCTTCATCGACCGCTGCGTGCTCGCGCTGAACGCGGGCGAGCTCAGCGCCGAGGACGCCGCGATGGCGAAGTGGTGGTGCACCGACCTCCAGGGTCGGGTCATGGACCGCTGCCTGCAGCTCCACGGCGGCTACGGCTACATGGTCGAGTACCCGATCGCGCGCGCGTTCGCCGACGCGCGCGTCACGCGCATCTACGGCGGCGCGAACGAGATCATGAAGGAGATCATCGGCCGCTCGCTCGGGCTGTAGCCCCCGCCTCGGCTCCCCACTGCTGCGCGAGCGCGACGAAGTACTCGAGCGAGCGCGGGTTCGCGAGCGAGTCCGCGCTCGCCGCCTCGTGCGCCGGCGCGCCCATCAGGATCTTCTTCACCGGCACCTCGAGCACCTTGCCCGACAGCGTCCGCGGGACCTCGTCGATCTGCAGGATCTCGTTCGGCACGTGCCGCGGCGAGCAGTCTTCGCGGATGCGCGAGGAGATCCGCGCGCGCAGCGAGTCGTCGAGCTCCGTCCCCGCGCTGAGCACGACGAACAGCACCATCCACAGCTCGCCAGCCGGGCCGTCCCCGCGCATCACGTCGACTACCAGCGCGTCGAGCACCTCCGGCACCGTCGCCGTCGCGCGATAGATCTCGCTCGTCCCCATGCGCACGCCCTGGCGGTTGATCGTCGAGTCCGAGCGCCCGTAGATGAACGCGCCGCCGCGCGGCGTGATGCGGATCCAGTCGCCGTGGCGCCACACGCCCTCGTACATCGAGAAGTAGCTCTCGCGCAGCCGCGAGCCGTCCTCGTCGCCCCAGAAGAACAGCGGCATCGACGGCATCGGCTCGGTGATCACGAGCTCGCCCACCTCGTCGACGAGGCTGCGCCCCTGCTCGTCCCACGACTCCACCGCGCAGCCCAGCGCGCGGCACTGCAGTTCGCCCTCGTACACCGGCAGCAGCGCGCATCCTCCGACGAACGCCGTGCACACGTCCGTGCCGCCGCTCGTCGAGTACAGCCACAGGTCCGGGTTCACCTCACGGTACACCCAGCGAAAGCTCTCCGGCGCGAGCGGCGACCCCGTCGAGCCCATCGCGCGCAGCCGCGAGAGGCCGTACTCGCGCGCCGGGCGCACGCCTGCCTTCTCCACGCTCGCGAGCAGCCCCGCGCTGACGCCCATGCACGTCATCCCCGTGCGCTCCGCCAGCGCGAACATCGCGCCGAGGTCCGGGTGCGCGGGGCTGCCGTCGTACAGCACGATCGCGCAGTCCGCGAGCATGCAGCCGACGAGGAAGTTCCACATCATCCACCCCGTCGTCGTGAACCAGAACATCCGGTCCTCCGGGTGCAGGTCGAGGTGCAGGCTCTTCTTCAGCTGCTCCACGAGGATCCCCCCGTGCCCGTGCACGATCGCCTTCGGCAGCCCGGTCGTGCCCGAGGAGTACAGCACCCACAGCGGGTGCCCGAACGGGACCTGCTCGAATTCCAGCACGCGGTCTTCGCCGCATTCGCTCGCGCCCGCTTCGCGCCCGAGGTCGCGCAGCTCCGTCCAGCCGATGCGCGCTGGGCGGGCTTTGCTTGCCGATTGGGGTGCTGAGCGCGCGTGTGCGCGCGTACGCGTGTCCGAGCCTGCGTCCGAGCCGCCCGTCGCGGCCGAGAGGTAGTCGAGCAGCACGAGCCGCTCGACCGTCGGGAGTCCCGCGAGGATGTCCTCGAGCGCCGCCGAGCGGTCGAAGTCCTTGCCCCCGTGCCGATAGCCGTCGACCGCGAACAGCACCTTCGGCTCGATCTGCGCGAAGCGGTCGATGACGCTGCGCGCGCCGAACTCGGGCGCGGCGCTCGACCAGATCGCGCCGATCGACGCCGTCGCTAGGAACGCGATCAGCGTCTCGGGGATGTTCGGCATGTACGCCGCGACGCGGTCGCCGCGTACGACTCCGAGCGCGCGCAGGCCCGCCGCGACGAGCGCGACCTCGTCGGCGAGCTCTCCCCACGTCAGCTCTCCGCCCTCGCGCAGCTCCGACGCGTGCACGACCGCGGTGCGCGCGCGCCGCTCCGAGCTCGACGACGGCCCGGAGCTCGACGACGGCCCCGAGCCGACGCCCGCGAGCAGGTTCTCCGCGTAGTTCAGCTGCGCGCCCTCGAACCACTTCGCGCCGGGCATCGTGTGCGAGTCGAGCACGCGCTCGTACGCGCGCGAGTGGCGCACGCCGAAGTACTCCCAGATCGCCGCCCAGAAGTCCTCGAGCTCGCTCGTCGACCACTGCCACAGCTCGTCGTAGCCCGCGAGCGGCGCCCCGCGTCGCTCTCCCGCCCAGCGCATGAAGCGCGTCATCTGCGCGCGCTCGAGCATCTGCTCAGACGGCGTCCACAGCGGCATCTCGGAGGGAGCGTCGGGCACGCGGGTATTCTCGCCGTTCGTGGACATCTCCGAGCTGCGCGCCGAGTTTCCCGCGCTGCGGCGCCTCGCATACCTCAACGCAGGGACCGACGGGCCGCTGTCCGCACGCGCCGTCGCAGCCGCTGTGGCGGAGCTGCAGCGCGAGGCCGACGACGGCCGCTCGGGCACCCACTTCGAGCGCATGTTCGAGCTGCGCAGGCAGCTGCGGCGCGCATACGCCGGCCTGCTCGGCGCCGACGCGAGCGACGTCGCGCTCACGACGTGCACGAGCGAGGGCGTCGCGCAGGTGGTCGCCGGCCTGAAGCTCGGGCCGGGCGATGAGATCCTGACGAGCAACGAGGAGCATCCGGGCCTGCTCGGCGCGCTCGCCGCCGCGCGGGAGCTGCGCGGGGTGAGCGTGCGCGAGGTCCCGCTCGCGCGGGTCGCTGATCAGGTCTCGCCCGCGACGCGGCTCGTGGCGTGCTGCCACGTCGGCTGGATGAGCGGCTCGCTCGCCCCCGCCGCGCTCGCCGACGTCGACGTGCCCGTCCTCTTCGACGGCGCGCAGGGCGTCGGCGCGATCCCCATCGACGTCACCGCGCTCGGCTGCGACGCGTACGCCGGCGCAGGGCAGAAGTGGCTCTGCGGCCCCGACGGCACTGGCATGCTCTATGTGAGCCCGAAGCTGCGCGCCCAGATTGACATCTCCAGGCGCGGCTTCGGCAACCTCGCCGAGCCCAACGCCGGGCTCGACGCGGGGCTGCACGAGGACGCGCGCCGCCTCGACTGCTTCTCGGTCAACACCGAGACGCTCGCGTGCGCGCTCACCGCGGTCGGCGTCCTCGCCGACGCGGGCTGGCAGGGCGTGCACGCGCGTGCGCGCGAGCTCGCCGCGACCCTC
>Ga0209577_10003058_pt1 | contig 15819 bp, 8 predicted proteins | sample GraSoiAngelo_109_FD_185874 | JGI IMG/M metagenome (GOLD analysis project Ga0209577, IMG submission 185874) | Grasslands soil microbial communities from the Angelo Coastal Reserve, California, USA - 14_0903_12_20cm (SPAdes) (version 2) | ecosystem: Environmental > Terrestrial > Soil > Grasslands ...
CTCCTGCGCAAAACAATCTCGGCGGAATGTATCTGCGGGGCCTGGGAGTGGCGCAGGATGACAGCGAAGCCCTGCGCTGGTATCTACGAGCAGCCGGGGAAGGTTATCTGGCCGCGGAGAATAATGTGGGCTTCATGAATGCCGCCGGTCGGGGCGCGGCCGCCAACGACCAGGAGGCCGTGCACTGGTATCAACGGGCGGCCGATAAGGGCTACGCTCCCGCGCAGTCGAACCTGGGTTTCATGTACGCGCAGGGCCGAGGCGTGCCTGTCGATGCCCATCAGGCGGTCGAGTGGTATCGCAAAGCGGTCGCGCAAAACTACGCTCCGGCGGAGTACAAGCTGGGCTTGCTCTATTTTGAAGGCACCATCGTTCAGCAGGACTTTCCGGAAGCTCTGCGATGGCTGCACAAAGCCGCGACTCATGGATCCGCGTCCGCGGAAAATGAGATTGCCTACGCGTATGAACACGGGAAGGGCGTAGGACAGAATTATCTTGAGGCCGAGAAGTGGTATCGCCTGGCAGCCGAGCATGGACTTCCCGAAGCGCGCAAAAATCTGGAGATCCTGGCTGCCCGCGACAGCAACTCCTCCCCGAGGAGGACATCCGATGCCTCGTCGCAGTCTGTGGGAGATTCTGTGCCGGCGGGCGTGGGATTCGTAGGAGGGCGGGGTCCGCAGTAAGGGTGGGGCAATCAACAGTTGGTAATCAGCAGTTGGTAATCAGCACTCGCCAATCAGCACTCAGCACTTGGCATTTAGCATTCGGTGCTTAGTACTTGGGACTTGGTACTCGGTACTCAGCAGCCTATTCAAATAAAAAAGGGGAGCCTCGGAGCTCCCCTCATTGCTTTCGGTCAGAATTAGAACGAATACTTGGCCCAGAGCGTCACGGTGCGACCGCCCGATGCAGTGAGTGGCTGGTTCAGGAAGTTCGCGCTGTTGATGTCGCCGTTCAGATTGTTCACGCCCAGATTGGCATGATTGAAGGCATTGAACATGTCCATGCGGAGCTCGATCAGGTGACCTTCCTTGTAGGGCATCATGAATCGCTTCCCCAGCGAGAGGTTCCAGTCCTGTCGTCCCGGATACGTGAAGTTGTTGCGCGACACGTTGCCATTGACGAACTTGGTGCCCCCGTAGACTGGATTCAGTGTCACGATATAGCGGAACTGACTCAGGTTTCCGGGAGCCCCGGTATTCCAGTCCACTAACTGCCCGCTGCCATCGTCCTGCCCGATTCCCGTAATGCATCCCGATCCCCAGGAGTTGCAGGCGGAACTGTAGTTGAGTGGCGCTTTAGGATTTCCCCAGTTGGGACGATCGTTGTACGCCTCGCCGTCGCCATTCTGGTCGTAGCCGCCAACATAGATGGTTTCGGGCGTGCCCGATTGGAAGGAGATGACGCCCGAGGTAAACCAGCCGTCGGCAATGTATTTCAAGAGGCCATTGTTCTTGAAGGGAACCTCGTAGGTATAGCTGATGACCGCCCGGTGCGTGCGATTAAAAGCGGAGGGACCACGATCGCTGCGCGGGTCGAAGACGTTCTGCCAACGCGAAGCGCCGCCTGAAGTGACGAACACGTCGGAGCCATTGTCGATTGCCTTGGAGTAGGTGTAACTACCCCGGATGGCAAAATTGCCAACCTGACGTGTGACTGAGGTTTGCAGGCCATGATAAATGGAGTCTGCTCGATTACCACGAATCACCAGCGAGCCGCGATTGGTATAAATTCGCGCGTCGCCCTCGACTCGCGGGTTCAGTTGTTCATTTACCCACAGGCGCTCTCCACGTGTACCGACGTAGGCAACTTCGGCCTTGAGCCGGGCGGGGAGTTCGCGTTGTATGTTCAGGTTCCACTGGTGGATCAGCGGATTGCGCAGGTTCCTGTCCACGCTCGTGACCGTGGTAAAAGGACTCGGAGTAGCGGTGGCAGTGGCAATCTCAGTCAGCGGATCGAAGAGGCCACGTCCGGGAGTTGAACCCGCGGTGATGCTTTTCCCGGTCGCATTCGGTGAATTACCCGCCGTGTTGTCGCTGATGTTCGTGAAGAACGCGTCATAGAACATGCCCCAACCACCGCGGATGACGGTCTTGTCTTGCCCGAACACGCTGGTCCAGAATTTCGGCGTGTAGGCAAAGCCCAGACGCGGCCCGAAATTGTTGCGATCCGATTGGACTAGGGTCCGGAGCGGAAATACTGCACTGCCTATATTCTGGCGGCTGAGCGCCGGATAGGCGAGCACGTTTGAGGCGTCGGGTGGCTGGTACTCGTATCGCACCCCAAAGTCCAGAGTCAGGTTGGAATGGAATTTCCAGCTGTCCTGGAAGTAATACGCTTGCTGGTTGGTGGGAACCGACTGGCGCGGGTTGCCGAAGGAGCGCGATGCCGTTCCACCGGTGCCGAGATAGTTGTCGAGGTAGTTCTCGAGCGCGCTGCAAGTATAGGTCGTCTCTGTCCCGCAGGTTCCACCCGCACCGAAGAAAATCAAGCCATCCGAGTTGAAGGGGAATTGATCTTGGACCAGCAGGACCGCAAGATCGGCGCCCAGCTTCATAGTATGCGTGCCGCGCGTCCAGGAAACCGCATCCTGGAATTGGAAGTTCTTGTGACCGCGTCCTTGCGGGAAAGATCCCTGCTCATAGCCGCCCCAATTGAAATCCAGCGTACCGCTATCCAGGTAGAGGGTGGGCAAGTGGGCCATGGGATTGGCTTCGGTGGCGGCAGTAGGCCCGAAGGTGAAATCAATCTGCTGGGCCGAGAAGCGCAACTCGTTCAACACGGTTGGGCTGAACGTGTGCGCCCACATCAGCCCGAAAATGCGAGAAGGTCCGCTCTGTTGCGTGTCGGCATAAGGCAACGCGTTGGGATTCGCAAACAGATCCGGACTGCTCGAGTTATAGCTGTCGGTGTAGCGGACGAACACGGAGTCGTTGGTGAGGTTGTAATCTGCTCGCGCCGTCCATTCGCGGCTCAGATTCTTGCCGATGTCGTTGCGGCGGAAGTACCCCCAGTCGACCTGGCACTGTCCACTCACCGGGTCAACGGCGGTGGCAGGACAAGCCGTCCGAGCGCCGATCGGGATCGTGCCTTGGGAACTGGGCGCTTGGATGTTGCCCAAAGCCGCCAGCATCAGGTTGCCGTTTGTGTTGTTCAAAGCCTGCAAGGTCGCAAAGCCGGCGGCCGTAGGAAGGCTCAGTGTGGGTACGGTGGGCACGCCGTGAAAGTGATCCCACTGGGAAGTCGCAAAGAAGAACAGTTTGTTCTTGATCACCGGTCCGCCGAAACGAAAACCAAAAATGTTTTCCACGAACTGGGCCGGCGTCTTAAGTTCGCCCAGACGATCCTCAGCAGAAAGCGCGTTGAGGCTCGCGCCTTTGTACTGTTCCCAGGCCGCGCCATGGAACGCATTGCTGCCGCTGCGGAAAGTAAGATTTGAGACCGAGGCGCCGCCCCGGCCGAACTCCGCTGCGTAGGCGTTCGTGAGGAACGTGACTTCCTGCACGGCCTCGGTGTTCTGCGGCTGATAGGCTTGCCCCATAATGCCGTTGTCGTTGTTGTCGAAACCGTCGATCAGGAAGTTGTTGGCACGCGGCCGCAGGCCGTTTACCGTGAACGAGGTACCATTTGTGGAGTCGTCCCGGGAAGCGACCGTAGACACACCGGGCAGGGTCACCGCCAACTGGTATGGATTCAGAGAGGAATAAGGCAGATCCTTCACATCCACTTGCGGGATGGTCTTCGACAATTCGCCTGATTCGGTCTGAATCGTCTCGGCTCCCGCCTCGACCGTCACGGTTTCAATGCCGCCCGCGATCTTCAATTCCACATTGGTTGCGGTGATCAGCGATGCATTGACCACCACATCCCGCACCACAGTCTCGGCAAAGCCGCTGGCCTTGACCGCAAGGGTGTACTTGCCAAGTGTGAGGGCTTCGATGCGGTACTCGCCCTGGGCTCCGGTTGTGGTCGAGCGCGCCTCGCCCAATTCGATGGCGGATGCAGTCACGCTCGCTCCTGGCACCACCAGTCCTTGAGCATCCGTTACCACGCCTGCGATAGTTCCTTTAGTAGTTTGCGCACAGAGTGTTCCTGCAAGAGCCAGCAGCGATAGCACCAACCCCGTGAGTATGATTTTTGAATGATGCCGCATTACGCTTTCCTCCCATCCCCGCGTGGGGAATGATGAAATGTCAACATGAATGTCATCAGCTGAGGGAGCAGTCCAACTCCGGGCGGTGAACGCCACGGATCTAGCTCGAGCAGCTGTCACCGGGTGGGGCGGTCAGCAGAATCGCGTGGCGCGCCAGCGCAGACCGAGTCGCGGTGAGTGCTTAGCGCTAACAGCATGGACGGTGCGCACGCTGCCAAACTGTGACGGTACGCACAAATGGGACAAAATTTCAGGGTGCTTCCTGATATAGGAATGAAGGAACGGCGGCACGCTACGCCACATCAGCTTGCTCTATCGTTCGGCGGCGGCAAGCAGGCTCTCCAGCGAGTGCTCTCGAACCTGAAGGAATACGAACAAGGGAAGGGTGCGTCGAAGGTTGAAGCTAGCAGCTAGAAGCCAAGAGCCAGGAGCCAAAAGCTGGAGCCTGGCCAACCAACGACCAAGTACCAACGACCGCTCTTAGAATTTTGCGGCCCGCGCGGCGGCTGCGAAGGGCTTGCGGTACAAGGTGAAACTCTGGTGGGATTCGGATTGGAAGGTCACATCCGCGGCCGGCAGTTTCTCGCCGTCGCCCAGCAGCAGATAGCCGCCGGGTTCCAGATAAAGATGCAAACGTTGAGCCAGAGCCACTCGCTGAGCGCTGGAGAAATGGGGGAGGACGTCCATGCAGAAGATGCAATCGAAACGCCCCAGATAGGCGGGACGCACCAGGTTCATCTGCGTGAAGGTGATGAGATTGCGCAGGCGCGGCTTGGCGAGAAAGTGCTGATCGAGCTTGGCAAAATAGTTTTGCACCAGGGGGCGAGGGAGGGCTGCCAAAGCCGCGTGCGGATAAAGGCCGCGCTCGGCGAATGTGAGAGCATCCTGGCGAACATCACTCGCCAGAATATGGATAGTCCAACTGCCCGCGGCCTCTTTCATCGCCTCACACACCGCGAGCCCGATAGAATAAGCTTCTTCGCCCGTGGAGCAGCCCGCGCTCAGGATGCGCAGACTCTGCGTTCCTTCGCCGGCCTTGCGCACGCGCAGTTCGGGCAGTATTTCTTTCTCGAATACTTCGAAGGCCACAGGATGACGGAAGAAACCCGTTTCTCCGTCCAGAATCTGTTCGAGCAGCCGTTCGCACTCCGCATCCGATGTCTGCAGGCGGCCAATGAGGTCCGCAACCGAGCTCAGGCGGCGGGATTGAAGATATGCGCTGACTTTAGCCCCAAACACCTCCTGCGGGCAGTTCAGCAGGACTCCAGCTTGACGCTCCATGAGCAAGCGCAACTCGGACAGCTCATGTTCAAGCACCAGGTGGAGGGTCTTCTGCCCCTTGCCCGTCCGGCCGAGATTGAATCCTGCATTCATTGCGGTCTAACTGTCTGCCGAAAATTCGTCTGTCCTTTCCCAACTCCGATGTCCACTTCCAGGCGTTTGCCGGAACAAGAGCGGCGCGCGAACCTTCCAGACGTGTGATCTACTGTCCGACCACCGCCGCCTGAGCTCTCTGCTCCTTCACCGACTGCTGCCCGGCGAACGTCAGTTCCTTTTCGAGCGACGAGAATCGCTGCAGCACTTCGTGCATGCGCAACGCCATGTTGCGAATCGTATCGATCTGCGAGAGCACTCCCGCCGAAAATGCACCGGGCTCCAGCAACAACAACTCCGCGTTGCCCAGCACCGACGTGAGGGCGTTGTTGAGCGTGTGCCGCATCTCAATCATGTATTGACCCAAAGTCGCGTGACACTTCATCAGGGCACTGACCTGCTCCGCCCGCTCGGCACGATTCACAGCCTCCACCCGGCGCAGGACCTCGATCGCCAGCAGCACCACCGTATCCGTCCAGCCACCGTATCGATGCACGGCCACGGCCCGGGGAAATTCGCGGCGCATCGCCGGTATAAGGTGCGCCTCATCCGCAACCACGATGACCGGGTTGCCACCGGCCTCCAGCGCCTGCAAGGCCGGGCGCATAGCATCGCCGCGCCCGGCACCGATGATCGCCAAATCGAACGTCATGGCATCGAGGCCGTGGCCCAGCCCACTTCCCAATAACATGAAGGCGGGCACGTTTCGTTCGCTCTGCCAGCGCGCGGAGATCTGGCGAGGGAATTCCGCGTCGTCGGAAACAATGAGTACAGTGCGCTTCTCCACGATCGATCTCTCCGAACCTGCGGGTGCACTCCTAGCTGCCGCTCGACCCGTCTGGATTCCACTCGTTGCCCGATACTTCAAATTCCGGAACCGCGTCCGCCAATTTTGTGGCGGGCGCTGAGGGGGCCGCGCCGGCGCGGGCAGCCATCGTGGATGCAGGCTTCGCGGCGGGCACGGCCGGGGTGGCGGCTGCTTTTTTCACGGCGGCGGGCTTGGCGGCGCGGGCATTCTGTGCGACCCCGCGGCCGAGAGCATCATCAATGGCCGCGCGCAGATCCACCAGCATGCGCAAGGGTTGTCCAGAGGAATACTCGGCCTGGAACATCACCTTCCAGGACTGGCAAATCATGCGCAGGCGCAGGATGGGTTCTTCGGCGGAGAATTGCGCACGCCGGCAATCAATCGTGTTCACACCGCGCTGCTCAAGTTCGCGCAAGCCGTCGAAGATGGCGTTCAGGTCCTGATGCATCAGACGGAAGAACGACCGCCGCACCAGAAAGCTGAAGCGCGCGAAGGCAATCATCGCGGTCGGCTGGAAGTAGTTTTCCCCGCTCTGTACCTTGATCTTTCGCCCCTGCTCGAGGATTCCGCCATGCAGAAGCTCGTTCAGGGTGCGCGCCTTTTGTGCCAATTGCAGGACATTCTCGAGAGGCGCAAGCCAGGCGGGCATGGTGGTATCGACCGGGCCCAACACCGGCGCGAGGGTCTTGGCTACGTAGTCGAGCGTGACCGAGTTGTCTTCCAGACGAGACGGCGCCGCCAGCGAGAAAAGCTGGACCAGGAGGAAGTCGATCTTGTCACGGTCGGAAGGCGACTTCTCTTCCTTGTGCAGATGGTGCAGGAGCAGTGTCTGCAGCAGTTGCGGCGTCACCAGCGTGGTGGTCTGCAGGAATTGGCGCAGCTGGTGAATCTGAATACGCTCGTCCATGTCCTGCAACCACTGGCGAGCTTGCTCGACCGACTCCTTCGGCGGTTGCTCGACGCCTGTCTCCAGATCGATGCAGGGCGTCAGATCAATGACGAACTCGCGCGCTAGCGCGGAGTAGGTCGGGTACAGGATGCGAGCGGCACTCCACTCGGCGGTTAATTGATTCAGTTCAGGCATATTTCATGATCCCGTCCGGATATCTCGAACCAGGCAAGAAAGCTGCGCTCGAGCAGACCGCAGTCGGTCTGCAATAGTCCGGCAAATTGAAAGGGGGAGGGCGGAAGCGGGGAGAGCCTTCAACGTGAGCCTCAAGGGCGGTCAAGGGCTCCCCCTCTTCCCGGTTAGAAAGACTATGTTGGGGAGCCGTCGGGTCCGCGTTTACACGATTTCCCATGCACGGCAGAAACCAAAGCAAGAACCGGAAGTACGTGCGCGTAAGTAGTGGGAAACAAACGAGAGTGGGGTTTCAGACGAGACAGAGCATTGGATCGTCTCGCAGCTTGCATCTCACAATGAGACGAAATCTCACGTTTCTCTAATCAGCGGGGTTGCTTCCGGCCATTGGAACAACGCTGGTGGAGGGACAGGCTTCTCGCCCGTCCAGCGGGCGGGGACGCCCGCAGCTCCATTTAGTCATTGCAGAGCCTGGCTCGAGACCGCATGCATGCGGCCACCGATGTTGTACCGCTTCAGTTTGCGGTACAAGGTCGCGCGGCTGATGCCAAGCATCTTTCCGGCCAGCGCTTTGTCTCCTTTGACCTGCTGGAAGACGCGCTCGATGGTCGTGCGCTCAATATCCTCTAAATCGGTCGTCGACAGCTCTTCGGTCGAACCAGCCGGCGCGCCGTCGGTGGCCTGAGATACCGATGCGATGGCGGGCGGCAGATCATCCAGGTCAAGGACCTGATGGTCTGCCAACGCGACCGCCCGTTCCATGCAATTCTCCAGCTCGCGGACGTTTCCCGGCCAGTCGTATTGCAGCAGAGATTTCATGGCAGCGTTGGTCACCTGCACGCTGCGGCCAGGCGCGCACCGCTCCAGAAACCAATGGGCCAGCGTGGGAATATCGGAACGGCGCTCTTTTAACGGCGGAACGTGGACGGTAACTACATTCAAACGGAAGTAGAGGTCCTTGCGAAAAGTGCCGGCGCGGTATTCCTGTTCGAGATCGCGATTGGTGGCGGCAATCACGCGCACGTCGACCTTGGCGCGCTGATTGCTGCCCACGGGGCGCACTTCTTTTTCCTGCAACACGCGCAGCAGCTTGGCCTGCATTTCGAGGGGCAGCTCGCCGATCTCATCGAGGAAAATGGTTCCGCCGTCGGCGGATTGAAATAGACCGGTTCTGGCCTTGAGGGCTCCGGTGAAAGCTCCCTTCTCGTAACCAAATAATTCGCTTTCAATCAGAGTAGGCACGAGCGAGCCGCAGTCGACCGCGACGAATGGCCGATTGGCAAACGAACCGCGGAAGTGGATCGCGCGCGCCACCAATTCTTTTCCGGTGCCGCTTTCGCCGGTAATCAGCACGGGGGTGCGCGTATCTTTCAGGCGGGAGACCATGCGCAAGACGTCCTGAATTTTGGCGGAGGAGCCGACGATGCCGTGTAGTTGGGTCTCGGTGTCCATGCGATCGCGCAGGAACTGATTTTCCTCGACCAGGCGGACTTTCTCGGCCATACGCCGGAGAAACAGGCGCAATTCTTCCAACGGCGAGAAGGGTTTGGCAATGTAGTCGTAGGCGCCGAGCTTCATGGCTTGCACGGCGGTTTCGACCGAGCCGTGGCCCGTCATCACCGCGACCTCGGTACGGGGCAGCATCTTCTTTACTTTTTCCAGAAACTCCAGCCCCGACATGTTGGGCATGACCATGTCGGTGAGAATCATATGCGCGGGCTGCTCCTCGAGCAGGGCGATGGCGGTTTCGCCACTGGCCGCCTCCAGGCATACGAACCCCAAAGCTTCTCCTACGGTGACGCACAGGCGGCGAATGCTCTGTTCGTCATCGACAATCAGCAAGCGAATGCGAAGGTCTTCACTCACAGCACTTTCCCCATGGTCTTTTCGACGACCGAAATGAATTGCTGCACCCGGAAGGGCTTCTCCACGCAGGGAGCGCCGGTACGGCGCAGCGTTTCGACGGTTTGTTCGTTAGCAATGTCGCCGGTGATGAACACCAGCCGGGAGGTCAACTCGGGGCGGTGTGTGGCAATCCAGGCGTGCACGTCAGCCCCGTTCACGCCGCCGGGAGTCACCATGTCAGAAACGACGCCCAGAAAATTTCCCGAGCCAAGCAGTTGCAGGCCTTCAGCGCCCGACTTCGCGCACACGACCTGGTAGCCGCTGCGTTCGAGCGTGGCACATACGTAAGCCATAACACCGGGCTCGTCTTCGATCAGCAGGATGGGCAGAGGTTCGGGTTTTATGGCGGGCATACTCATCGTTGCACGACTCCTGCGGCGACTCCGATCGAGGCTGACTCGGAAACGGAGGGCAGGCGAACAATGAAAGTCGCCCCCTGAGCGCCGGTGTTGTTGTGGCACAAGATCTCGCCTCCGTGCTCGCGCACAATGCCATAGCAGATGCTCAAGCCAAGGCCGGTTCCCTTCCCGACTTCCTTGGTGGTGAAGAAGGGATCGAAGATGCGGTCGGGCTGGCCGATGCCAGTTCCGTTGTCGCGGAAAGAAACCTCGACGTAGGTGCCGAGGCTGGCAGTCATGATCTCAATGCGGGCGGGACGACCGGTCTCGCGCACGGCATCGTAGGCGTTGTTCATGATGTTAAGGAACACCTGCTGCAACTGGTGGGAATCGCCCACTACCGGCGGAAGACTCTCGTCGAGGTGCTCCACGATCTCGACCCCGTGGCTGTTGAAGTCATAGGCGCGCAACTGGATAGTGCGGCGCAGGATGCCGTTCAGTTGCACGGGCTTGCGCTGGGGCGGCATCTGGCGGGCAAAGCTGAGCAGGTTCTGCACGATCTGCTTGGTGCGCTGCGCTTCCTGCAGGATGACGCGAAGGTCTTTGCGGGCCGCTTCCGGCACGTCGGCGTTTTCCATCAGCAGGTCGGCAAAGCCGAGGATGGCCGTCAACGGATTGTTTACCTCGTGTGCGACCCCTGAGACCAACTGGCCGACGGCCGCCATCTTCTCGGCGTGGATGAGCTTCGACTGCAGCATGGCGGAATCAGTGATGTCGGTCATCACCACCACGATGCTGGTCACAATTCCCTGCTCATCGCGCATGGGACTCAGATTCACAGAGAACTGGCCGACCCGGCCGTCTCCGCGCAGGACCTGCAAGTCAAGATTGTCGACTGGATGGCCGGAGAGGGTGGAGTTCAGGGCTTCCATTAATACCGGACGGCGGATCTGCGAGACCAGGTCCGACAGCGGGCAGCCAACCAGTTGCCGCTGCTCGTAGCCAGCGTCATACCAGCGGCGGTTGGCGTAGCTGATCAAGCCGGCGGTGTCGACCACCAGAATCAAGCTTTGGGTGTTGTTGAGAATCTTCTCGGAAAAGTCGCGCGCATGCTGCAACTCGGCCTGATAGGTCTTCAGGCCGGTGATGTCGAGCATCAGGCCGCGATATTGCAGGACCTGGCCGTGGGCATCGGGAACGGCGAAGGCATTGATCAGCACGTGGATTGCGCTGCCGTCTTTTCGGCGCAGTACTTCCTCATGGTTGCGCAGAACGCCATGCTGCTGCATGACTTCATTCAGACGACGCAGGCGCTCCGGGGATGAATACAGCTGGGTGGGAATGTCGATCTTCAGCAGCTCGTCACGGTCGTTATAGCCGAGCATCCGGACCAGCGCGTCGTTGACCTCAATAAAATGCCCGGAAGGAACCGCGAAGAAGAGCCCTTCCTGAATGTTGTCGAAGAGTTCCCGGTAACGGCGCTCGGCTTCGCGGCGGTCGGTGATGTCCTTGAGAACATGAATGGTATGTTGCCGTTCGCTGGAGGAAGCGTGGATGCGCGAGGTGGACACCAGGTACATCCGTTCCAGCACCTGGTGGACGTACTCGTCGGGGCCATCACTGGAGGTCCGGCAAAAGGGGCAGCCGTACGCGGGAGACTCGTGGGACAGCGCGACCAGAGCGCGCATGTTTACGCCGATGAGGCTGCTGGGCGGAACCCCAATGAACTCCGCCAAGCTGCCATTCACGCGCAAAACATTCTGGCTCTCGTCATGCACCACGATGAAGTCGGTGATCGCATCGAAGATCTCCATCCAATGGCGATTGGCCTTGCCCATGCGCGCAAAGAGTCGGGCATTTTCGAGCGCGACTGAGGCATGACTGGCAATGGCGTGGAGCAGTTGTTCGTCCGCGGTGGTAGGAGATTTCGCGCGATTGGCCAGGCATAAGACGCCCACCAGGTCGTCGGCCGCACCCTTCAAGCGCAGGAGGATACAGTCGTTCCAGCCCAAAGCAGCAGCGAGCGCGGAGCCGATCAGATCGGGCGCCGCTCCGCTGTAGAGCCGGTCCGGGTGCTGGGCGAAGAATTCCGAGAGCGCATGGCTGAGTCGCCTTTGCAGGCTGCGATCCGGACCACTGCCCGAGCCATTCTCGAGGACCACGGTCTCAAGAACCGAGTCCTGGAAGAGAGCGAGGGCGGCCGCACCTGCTCCGGAAAGCTCGGCCGCCCGAGTGACAAATCGCTGGTTGAATTCCGGAAGGTGTACCAGGCTGCTGAGCTCGAAGGCCAATCCCATCAGCGCTTCCGCGCGTTTCCGGTGCTGATCGGAGAGATGCAGGTTGCGCATGACCTCAAGCGCAACCGCGACCTGCGCGGCTAATGCACGGGCACGGCGGATGTCCTCGGGCGAGACGCCTGCATGGTCGAGACGGTCGAGCACCCCAAACATGCCCATCACGTTGCCGTCGGAGCCCAGCATGGGAACGGCAAGGAGTTGTTTGATTTCGAACTTCGCGATGGCTTCGAGATTCGCGCCGGGGAGTTGGGCGACGTCGTCGCTCCAGAAGACCTCTTTCGCGATCAGCGCCTTGGTTCCGATACCCTCGGGGAAAGTCAGATCGACCCGGCGCGCGGCGCCTTTTTCGGCGCCCAGCCGGACCCGGAAGGCGCCGTCTTCGAGGAGCCCGATAAAGCAGCGTCCGAATCCGAGGAAATCGGCAGCGCGCACCACGAAAGCTTCCAGAAATTTATCCAGGTTTCCAATGGAGCTGAGCTCGGAGGAAATCTCCAGCAACTGGTGCAGTTCGTGCGCCTGGCTGCGGGCGGTCGAATAGAGTTCGGCATTGGCCACGGCCACGGCGCCAAATCCGGCGACTGCCGAAACCAGGGATCTCTCGTCCACCGTAAAGATGCCGTCCTGGCGCGGATAGACGAGGATTGCTCCCTGCGTTCGCGATGTGCGGAAGGGTGCTGCCAGAAGCATGCCCGAGGGGACCAGGTCCCCCAGTGAATGGGAAGCAGCGTCGATCGAGACCGTAACCGGCTCTCCGGCCGTCACGGCGCGGGCAGCCAGATCGGCGGCAAAGCGCAGGGCCGTGCGGTCGTAGCGGGCACGGGCGGACTTGTTCAGCTGGGGAGTATCAGCCGAAACGCCCCGTAATTCAAACGGGCCCTCCTGGCGCAGGAAAACGCAGACCAGGCGGGCCCGCAGGAGGACGCGAATGCGGTCCGCGAGCGCCTCAATCACGGCTGCCACATCCGGATTCCCATGCAGCGCGTGAGCAACCTCGGCCAGGATCTCTGCCCGGCGGTGGTCTTCTCGAGAAGCTTCGGTCAGGCGACGGGCTTCGAGCAGGCTGCCCAATTGTCCGGCCACGATGGTCGCTTTTGCCGCCAGGTCGTCATTGAAGAAGCCGGGCTTGGAGTCGTGCAGGAAGGCAACCGCTCCCAATACTTCATTGGACACGACCAGCGGCGCGGCCATCATGGCGCGGGCGTTGAACTCGGCGGCGCGGGCGTAGCGGGAGGAGTCGAGAAAATTCACAAAAATCGTGCGCCGCTTGCGGATCGCCTCCCCGGTCACGGCGCTTTCGGATGCCTTCATATGAAGGCCGCGGAAACGCTCCGCCATGATTCCGTCCGCCTCGGCACCGACCATCTCGTCGGGAGAGAGACACTGCCAGAAGTAAACTCCGCTCGTCTGAAAGAACTCGCGTGTCTCACGGCAGAACAGACGGATCAACGATGCGACGTCGGTTCCCTGCGCAGCGGCGGCGGAAAAGCGCAAGAGCAACTGCTGGAAGGCTTCGTCGGAGCGAGGATTGGAACCCTCGACGAGCGTCGTGTCTCCCGCGTGCATGGTGTGAAAAGCACCGCCTGCCCTGATGGGCTAATCGTGCAAGTATTTGAATATAAGGGGAAAGTACCGTGGCATCTCATTTTGAGTCAAGTGAATTAGATTCGAGGTGTCGAAGTGTGAATCCCCAGAATTCAGGAGGGCGCGTTGTCTCAGAATGAGAATCAGTCGACTGGAAACCTCGTTCCTGAGATATCTCTCACCCCGCACCTCAAGACCTGCTGTTAGCAACAGCCTTCATTCTGTTCTGCGACAGCTACTTATCCGCGGTCACCAAAGTAATGTTCCCAACGATAAAGCTGGCACGGGCTTTGCACTTGCCGGGGTAGGATTTTTTTTGTGTACGGGAGGGGCCGTGTCTCGAGCAATGAAACGTTGGTTCGGTGAAGCGTTCTTAGCGGCTGCGGTGGGGTTCGTCCTTCTGCATCCTTTGTCGAGCCATGCCCAGCAGGATCAAATCACCCGCAAGGTCAAAACCAGGGTGTCGCCCGCCTACCCGGAACTGGCCCGGCGGATGAGCATCGCGGGCGTGGTGAAAGTGCAGGTAGTTGTAGCTCCGAATGGCACGGTGAAGAACACCAAGGTGGTGGGCGGTCATCCCCTGCTGGTGAATGCGGCGGTCGATGCCATCAAGAAATGGCGCTTCGAACCGGCCGCAGATGAGACTACGGGCGTGGTTGAGTTCAAGTTTGACCCGAGCGTCGCCACGCAATAGCGAGCGTTCGAGGCCGGCATTTCGCGCGAGATGGTCGGTTTTTTGAGTGGAGGAACAGCGATGACGCTGCGCAACAGGCTTTACATGAACTTCGGAGCCGTCCTTGTGATGGTCCTGGTCATGTTCTTAGTCAATTGGAGAGCCGTGAATCGCGAGCATGAGGCGAAGAAGGCGGCGGACTCATCGCAGGAACTGTCGGACGCGACCGATAAGGTCAAGTTCCAGATGATGCAGAACCGGCTCTATCTGAGCAACTACCTGCTCAGCGGCGATACCCGCGAAGTGGACCGCATGAATGAGGGCGTGCGCTCGCTGAACGACAAGCTGGAAAAGACCAAGGAGTTGGCTGCCTCAGAGCAGGAGAAAACCGCTCTCGAAAAGGTGCAGCAACTGGAACAGAACTGGGCTAAGGAATTTGCGCAACCGCTGGTCGAGAAGCGTAAGGACGTGGACAGCGGCAATGCCACGGTCGCGGAACTGCAGATTTTCTATCTCCAGAAAGACGCCTCGTCCTGGGTAAAGAACACAACCGAGTATCTGGACGCGGCCGACAAGGAAAACAAGAAAATCGTCGATGAGCGGCACAAATCAGATGACACGGCCGCCAACTGGACGATCCTGGTTTCGTTCGTGAGCATGCTGCTGGCGCTGGGCGTCGGCATCGGGATCGCGTATCGCACCGCAGCCTCCATTACCGAACCACTTGCAAAACTGATGACGGTGGCGCACAAGATCGGCAACACCGGCGATCTGGACCACAATGTCGAAGTAGATCTCACGCGGCAGGATGAGATCGGGGAGTTGGCGCGCACTTTTGCCAACATGGTCACCTACCTGAAGGAGATGGCGGCAGTCTCGGAAGCCATCGCGAATGGCAACTTGATGGTCCAGGTCGAGCCGCGCTCAAAGCAGGACACCTTGGGCCATGCCTTCCAGCAGATGGTGGAGAGCTTGCGCGCGCTGGTGCGCAGCGTTCGGGACCTGGCCTCGCAGGTGGCGAGCGCATCCAGCCAGGTGGCGGGCGCCTCCGACGAATCGGCCAAGATCAGCCTGCAGGGTTCTTCCGCGATTGACGAAGTCACCAGCACGATGCACGAGATGAGCGTGAACGTGCAGAACATGGTGAAGAGCACGCAGACCCAGGCCTCCAGCGTGAGCGAGACCTCCGCCTCGATTGACCAGATGGTGGCTTCGATCCAGCGCGTGGCCGATACCGCCAAGGTGCTGCTCGATATTTCCAACCGCTCGCGCGAAGAAGTCCATAGCGGCATCACCACCATGGACAAGGCGACCGAGGGCTTAACGAAGATCAACAACACCATTCGTTCGTCGGGGGCCATCATCGACGCGCTTGGGCAACGAGCGGACGATATCGGCAAGATCATCGAAGTGATCGACGACCTGGCCGAACAGACCAACCTGCTCGCGCTCAACGCCGCGATTGAAGCGGCGCGCGCCGGGGAACATGGCCTCGGCTTCGCGGTGGTGGCAGACGAAGTCCGGAAGCTGGCGGAGAAGTCGGCGCAATCCACGAAGGAAATTTCCGAACTTATCCAGAGTATTCAGAAGGAAGCCCGCAAGGCCGTCG
>Ga0209577_10003059_pt1 | contig 15816 bp, 20 predicted proteins | sample GraSoiAngelo_109_FD_185874 | JGI IMG/M metagenome (GOLD analysis project Ga0209577, IMG submission 185874) | Grasslands soil microbial communities from the Angelo Coastal Reserve, California, USA - 14_0903_12_20cm (SPAdes) (version 2) | ecosystem: Environmental > Terrestrial > Soil > Grasslands...
TGGAAGACCTGGGCTAAACTGCCCCTGCGCACGACCGTTGCGGGGTCGTCTAATGGTAGGACGCCTGACTCTGGATCAGGTAGTCTAGGTTCGAATCCTAGCCCCGCAGCCTCGCAAGAAGCCGCCGCTCAGGCGGCTTTCTCGTTGCCGGGGGCGAGAACGCCGAGCGCCTCTTCGATGCCGTTGCTGCCCACCGCTGCCCAATCAGCGGCACGCACGAGCGCGTCCATCCGCTCGCCCGTGTCGCGCTTCCGCTCCATCACCTTCGCGTACACCTCGAGCGCCAACGCCGAGCTCGTGTGCCCCATCTGGCTCATCACGTAGGGCGGGTTGGCGCCGGCCTCGTAGAGCAGGCTGGCGAACGTGCGCCGCAGCGAGTGGTTCGTCACCTTCGCGAGCGGCGGCTTCCCCGCCTCGACGAGCGCCGCGTTCGCCTTCTCGACCGCGGGCGCGAGGATCTGCCGGGTGAGGTTCGAGCGGTTCCGCCGCGTCGCCTTCCGGGTCGCGAACACGAAGTCGTCGCGGCCGACGAAGCGGGAGTCCGCGCGGTGCAGCTTCAGCTCGTCGAGCAGGCCCGGCGACAGGTCGATGACGCGGCCCTCGCCGGCGTCGGTCTTCGACTCCTCCACCGTCAGCCTGCCGCCCGCGAGGTCGACGGCACGCCAGCGGAGGTTCGTCAGCTCGCCGACACGGAGCCCCGCGAAGATCATGGCGGCGAGCAGCGCGCGGTGACGTCCGGCCGCGCGCAGGAGCGCGTTCACCTCGTGGAGCTCGAGCCACGTCCGCTGCGGCCGCTTCGCCTTCAGCCGGCGCTTCTTGCCGCGCGCCGGGTTCGTCGCCATGTATTCGCCCTCGACCGCGTCGTCCAGGATCTGCGCGAGCACCTTCAACGCCTTGTTGATCGACCCGTGCGACAGGCCGCGGCCTACGACCTTCTGGCCGCGCCGGCGGGCCTCGTCGAGCTCGTGACGCTCCCGCACCTTCCCTGCCTTGAACCCGTCGACTGCTTGGACGGTGATCTGTGAGAGCCGCAGCCGGCCGAAGGCGTCGCGGAGGTGGCAGTTGAGCGCCCACGCCCAGTGCTCGACCGTGCGAGCGTCGACCTCATGTTCACGCCGTTGGAGCCACTCGCGAGCGAAGTCCCAGAAGATCGGCTCCTCCTGCGGCTCCTCCGGTACAGGCGCCGGCTCCGGCGGGCGCCAGATGCCGCGGCGGACGTCGGCGAGCACGTTCTGTAGCTCCTCCTTCGCGCGGTCGTCCGACCAGCCCTGCTCCTTGGTGCCCAACGTCACGTAGCGGCGCTTCCCGTACGCCCGGAAGCGCAGCGCGAAGACGGGGCTCTTGCGTCGCGTGTCGACGACGACTTGGCCGGTTGCGGGTCTAGCCATCGGTGCCTCCTTTCTGTGTTTGCTCCCATTCGAGGTAGTCGGGCGGCAGCCCGAGGTCCGGCGGGATCTCCTGCCCACGCAGCTCCTCGTCGCGTTCGTCCCGTCGCCGCTGCCGCTCCGCGCGTCCCGCGACAACGAGCTCGTGGAGGCTCGACGGCGACCGGCCGAAGACCCGCCTGAGCGTGCGATTCGGGACGTCCCACTCGTCGACCAGCTCGGCGAGGATGACGCGCCTGGCCTGCTTGAGTCGTTCGCTCTCGGCGCTGCGCGTCCCCTGCTGCTTCGCCACGATCGCGGCGCCCGAGAACCCCTCGGCGCGGGCGCGTAGGTTGATGTAGCTCGCCACGCGAGCGAGGTCGAGCGGCGCTCTTTCCTTCCTCGGCGCCTCGGGAACCATCGGCAGGATCAACGGCCGCTGCTCGATGTCGAGTATGTCCTGCGCGACCAGCTTGTCGAGGATCTTGAACATGGTCGAGTCGTACGGGTTGATCGGGGCCTCGGGAGCGTCCCGGTGGTCCTGGTAGCGGTCCCATTGCTCCGACGGAATCAGGATCTGTCGGCGGCGAAGCAGGACGTCCTGACCCTCCCGGCGCCCCCAGACGGCAGGTCGCTCGACGGCCTGAAGCGGCGGCTCCCCTAGAAGCTTCGCCGCTGCCTTGAGCGCGCTCAACGACAGGGGCGGCTCGTCACTTCCGAAAGATTTGCCGGGCACTTCAGATGAAGCCTACCCTTCGGGGCGAGCCAATGCAAGAGACTCTTTGGCAAGCTGGCGGAGCCGCCGATCCGGCGGCTATCGAACGTCTAGCGTTCTCAGTTCCGGAGGCCGCCGAAGCGATCGGGGTATCCGTTCGCTTCCTCTGGCGGGCCGTGTACGCGGGAGACATCGCGGTCGTCCGCCTCGGGCGCCGACGGCTAATCCGACGTGAGGACTTGGCCGAGTTCCTCAAGCGGCACGTCCAGCCCGAGACCACGACAGACGAGCGCGCCGAGGGGATCGTCGCGTCCCTCATCGGCGCGAGGCCCGCGTGAGCGCGCCCGCCGCCCCGGCGACGCGGGAAGCACAGGTCGTCTACACGTGGCCGAAGAACGCTCGCGAGGAGGTACGCGCCTCCCTGACCGAGTTCAAAGGGCACAGGCTCGCCGACATTCGCGTCTACGCGGCCGACGACGAGGGCGACGGCGACCACCCGACCCGCAAGGGCATCTCGGTTCGCGTCGCGGACCTGCCGCGTTTGCGTGAGGCCGTCGACCGGCTAATCGAGGCCGCGGGCGAGAGGCGCGCGGCGTGACGACGCTCGCGCTTGTTCCCGAGGAGCCGCTGGTCGCGTTCTCGGACGCCGAGCTCGTCGAGGCCGCGTGCACCGCGCGGGCCGGGGCGGAGGCAGCCGAGGCGGAGGCAGGCTCGCCCGCCCGCTGGCGGACGGCGGACTGCTACTACGCGCTGAAGGAGCGCGGCTGGTCGACGCGCAGGATCGCGGAGGCGTGCGACACGAACCCGGCGACGGTCTCGATCGCGACGCGCGCGGTGTTTAGGTACCTAAACAGCGGCGAGCGGCCGCTGTTCTGGCACGCCTACGCCGAGATCACCGGCGAGCGGCCGGCGCACCTGTCGAGCGAGTCGAACGAGTGGTACACGCCCGCCGAGGACGTCGAACGCGCCCGCCGCGTGCTCGGCCACATCGACCTCGACCCGGCGTCGTGCGAGGAGGCGAACGAGGTTGTGCGCGCGGCGAGGTTCTTCGACCGCCGCGCGGACGGGCTCGAGCAGGAGTGGCACGGCCGCGTCTTCCTGAACCCGCCCTACGGCGGCGTCTGCCCCCGCTTCGTCGAGAAGCTGCGCGACGAGTACGCGGCCGGCCGGGTGACCGCGGCGGTGCTGCTCGTCAACGCCTACTCGACCGAGACGCGCTGGTTCCAGGCGCTCCTCCGCGAGCGGCTCGTGTGCTTCCCGGACAAGCGGATCCGGTTCTGGGGGAACGCGAAGGCCGAGAAGGCGGCGCCCACGTACGGCCCAGCGTTCGTGTACTTCGGGTCGGACGAGGCCGCGTTCCTGCGCGAGTTCGGCGGCGTCGGCGTGACCGTGCGGGCGGTAGCGTGACGCGCGCCCTCGACCGCCGCCGCCGGCACAGGCGCCCACGCCGCCCGCTCGAGCACCGGCCCGACCCTTACTACCTCGGGATCCGCGAGGCGCGCGCTGGCGTCGCGAAGACCGGCAGCTACAGGTGGGTCGAGAGCGGCCGCGCGGCCTCCGAATGGTTCCCCTACAGCCGCGGCTTTGACGGAGAGCCGCAGGGCGCGTGAGCGCGTCGGCCTTGCTCCGCGACGACTGGGTCAAGCGTTTCGGCGACGCGGTCGAGCGCGGCACCCTGACGCAGGCCGAACACGACGGGCGGCTCGGTCTGCTCTGCTGGCTCGACGACGTCGCGGACAAGCAGAGCCCACGGGCCGAGCCTGCGGCCGCCGTGCTCGGAGTCCTCGAGGCGCCCGCCGGCTGGCCGGCTCCCGTGGGCGAAGCGGCCTTCTACGGGCTGGCCGGTCAGATCGTGCGCGCGGTCGAGCCGCACAGCGAGGCCGACCCGGCCGCGCTCCTCGCCCAGAGCCTGGTGGTCTTCGGGAACCTCGTCGGCCGCTTCGCGCACTTCATGGTCGAGGCCGACCTCCATTACCCCTGTCTCTTCGCCTGCATCGTCGGCGAGACGAGCAAGGCGCGGAAGGGCTCCTCCTACGGGCACATCGAGCGCCTCGCGCGAAGCGCCGACCCGGCCTGGGCGGACCGCGTCGAGTCCGGGCTGACGAGCGGAGAGGGCCTCATCTGGGCCGTCCGCGATCCCGAGCAGCGCAACGGCGAAGACGACGAGGGAGTCATCGACAAGCGCCTGCTCATCTTCGAGTCCGAGTTCGCCAACGTCCTGCGCGTCCTCGAGCGGCAAGGCAACCGGCTCTCCACCGTCGTCCGCGACGCCTGGGACGGCCGGCCGCTGCGCACGCTCACCCGCACGACCTCGGCGAAGGCGACCGGCACGCACATCTCGATCGTCGGGCACATCACCACCGACGAGCTGCGCCGCTACCTCGACCGGACAGAGGTGGCGAACGGGTTCGGCAACCGCTTCCTGTGGCTCCTCGCGCGCCGCTCGAAGCTCCTTCCCGACGGGGGACGGATGCACTCGGTCGACGTCCAGCCGCTCGTGCACGACCTCCGCAACGCCGTCCGCTTCGCCGGCACCGTGAACCGGATCGAACGCGACGGCGAGGCGCGCGAACGCTGGCGCGACATCTACCCGGAGCTCTCCGACGGCCTGCCGGGGCTCGCCGGTGCGCTCACCGGACGCGCAGAAGCGCAGGTGCTTCGACTGGCGCTCACGTACGCGCTGCTCGACCTCTCCGAGACGATCAAGCTGCCTCACCTCGAAGCCGCGCTCGAGCTCTGGAAGTACAGCCTCCGCTCCGTCCGGCACATCTTCGGCGCCTCCCTCGGCGACCCGATCGCGGACACCATCCTCGACGCCCTCGGCCGCGCCGCGCAGGGGCAGCTCTCGCGCACCGAGATTCGGGCAGCCGTCGGCGGCAGAAAAGAAGCCGACCAGATCGACCGCGCGCTAGCCCTGCTCGCCCGCCACCGGCTCGCCCACATCGGACGAGCCGAGACCGGCGGACGCCCCTCGGAGATCTGGCACCTCGGCCCCAAGGAAGCGGTCGCGGCATGAACGGCACTTTCCTCCGTTTCCTCCGTTCTCTCCACCACCGCTACACACACTCTCTCCCTTGCGACCCCCTTTCCTACGTTTACTCCACAGAGAAGAGAGACCCAGAGGCCCTATGTAGCGGAAGTGGAGGAAAGCGAGAAAAGCAAGCAAAGGTCGAAGCGCTCGGAAAAGCGGCGATTCCGGCATGAGCAGGGCTTTCCACCTCGACGCGCACGAGAGCCCCGAACCTCAGACAGAGCGCGGACGAAACGGACTGCCGAACCCGTCGTCACGCGAGGAAAACTCGGCGCCGCTGGTGGACGCGGCCGCTCTGGCTGTCGTTCTCGGCGTCTCTCGTGGCTGGGTGTACGAGAACGCGGCTCGGCTCGGTGGCCGGCGGCTGCCTAGTGGGCCTCGAGCTGAACAGCGCCGGAGGGGCGAGAAGCCGCGAGCTCGGCTCCGCTTCGACGTCGAGGAGGCGAAGGCGCGGCTGGCGTCCTGCTCCGCAGTCAGGGAGTCGGAGGAGGCTGCTACCCCAGTGGCTAAGCCGAATCGGAGGCGTTGGCTGCGGGCGGTGACGGGCAGCGAAGTGCCGCTGCTGCCCATTCGCGGGCGGGCGGGCGCGTCGCTTCGCCTCTCCGAGCCGGGCATCGAAGCCAAGGTTGCTAAATCGCGTTCCGATACAGACGGGCTATTCGTGCAGCCCAATCTTGGCGAGCAAATCGAATCGGGTGAGAGGAGGGCTTTGTGAGCGATGTGAACACGTCGGTTTCGGGTGTGCCGCATGGGAGCGACCGTGGCGCGGAGCCGGCGTTCGAGGACGGGCTGAGCCCGATGGTGGACGCGCCTTACGTGGGGCCGAAGCCGACGCCGCCAGGGGCTGCGGGTGCGGTGCCGGAGAACGGGAAGCCGCCGCTTCCGCTTTGGGGCTTGAGGGGAGGGGCCGGTGGCGTTTGACGCCTACATCAGTTCGACGGACAAGGGCGGCGTGAAGACGACGCATCTTTCGTCGGCGGGGGCGATTTCGGCGGCGATGCTGTATGGCGTCTGGGACAAGACGTCGGAGTCGTGCCGGATTCTTTGCACCACGTCCGCGGACGCGGAGAGCGAGCTGGCGACGTTGCGTCAGCACTGTGGGGACAACGGCCGCTTCTGCGTGATCACGGTGCCGCGATGAGGAAGTGGTCGTTCGAGGAGACGTTGACGGGCCGGGAGGCGCTTGAGAGGTACGGCTCGTTCGAGGGTCGGCCGGCGGTCTGGATCGACCGGCTACCGGAGCATGTGGGCGCGGCGGTGGCTGTGATTGCCACCGGGCTCGAGGAGCTGGCGGAGCGGCGCGGGGTGGAACTCGACGGTTTCGAGGTTCGGTTGCGCGTGGCGCCGGAGGAGGGCGAGTTCGCTCTGAGCGTCAGGGCGTTGAACGACGACGAGGAGGAGGACGACTAGTGCACACGGTTTCTTTCATGGACGAGTTGCCGCCGAACGTTGCGGCGGCGGTGCGGGCGATCGTCATCGGCCTTCGGGGGCTTGTCGTGCGCCGCGGCGGCCTGGACGCGTTCGAGGTTCACCTGCACAGCGAGCCGGGCGGGCCGTTCAGCTTGGAGGTCAAGGCACTCGACGAGGAGGAGGACGACTAGTGCACACGGTTTCTTTCACGACGACGGGCCGGACGTGGCAGGACGACTTGAACGTGCCGGCGACGCTGGCCGCTCTGGACGACGTGCCGGATGCGGTGAAGGGCGGGGTGAAGTCGGCGATCACGGGGGCGTTCAGCGTCTTGGACGTGGACGGCGGTGACCTGCACGACGAGGCGATCACGGTGACGGCGACGATCGCGGAGAACGCGTTCACGCTGACGGTGTCGGCATGACGCCGCCGCGCGACACGACACAGGTATCGCGGCGGCGGGGTGAGAGCCCGCACGCCGGGCAGGCGCAGGCCGACATCGGCGCGGTCGTTTCGGGCCTGACCGAGGGTTTGAGCGAGGAGCAGGTGGCGAGCGGCGAGGAGTTCGACCGGGGCGTGATGGAGCGGGCCTCGCGGAGCTTCCTGCCGCCTCATCAGCGGGCGACGGCGAGCCTGCGCGCGGCGATGGGCGAGCGGGCGGAGGAGCCGGGAGCGCAGCCGGGGGAGCAGCGGAAGCCGACGCGGGACGAGTGGGTCGGGCAGCAGGCCGAGCGGATGCGGGCTTGGTCGCCGTCGCAACGGGACGCCGCTCGCGAAGCGCTCGGCCTGGCCGAGTTCCCGGAGTACGGCGAGCAGGCGGGCGACCTCGACCTGGACGGCCTGGACGAGCGGGAGGCGGAGGGCGCCGAGGTCGTCGAGCGGCTCGAGCAGTTCGGCGACGATTGGTCGCCCGGCGACTGGGGCGACGAGTGAGCGCCGTCGCGGCTACCAGGGAGGGGCGCGGCACGAAGCTCGAGCAGGCGCGTGGGGCGCTCGCGAAGTGGGAGGCTCGCGCTGCCGAGCTCGACTCGAAGCTCGCCGAGTCGCAGCTTGAGGAGGAGCAGGCGCGGGCGGAGGCGCTCCGGGTGGCGCCGACGCAGCGGCCGGGCGGTGTCGGCACGCCGGTCGACGAGATCGTGAAGCGGCGGGCGAAGATGGAGAAGGAGCTGGCCGGCCTGCGCGCCGACCTGCCGCACGCGCGGGCGGCGGTGGCCGAGTTCGAGGCCGAGGAGCGGGAGCGGCTGTTCGCCGAGCACCGGAAGGAGGCGCGGAGGCGGGCGGAGGCGGTGAAGGAGACGCTGACCGTCGCGGGCGTCAAGTTCGAGGCCCTGTTCGAGGCGTACCTGGCGTTCGTGGAGGCGAGCGAGCAGATGAACGCGTGGGCGGTCGAGGTCGCGGCCGGCCTGACCGACGAGGAGACACGGACGCGCTGGCTGCACGAAGAGGCGCGGCTCCCGTTGCAGCCGGTCCCTGTCGACCTGCTCGCGTTCCTGGACGTACTGGTGAAGGCGAGCTGCGACCCGCACGGCGACGGCTACCGGGAGACGGACGGGGAGGGGAAGCGAACCGACGACGACCGTGTCCTGCCGACGCTCGTGCCGGACCTCCGCGGCCGCAACCGCGTCGCGGTGATCGAGGGGCAGCACGTCAGCAAGCGCGCCTCGGGGACGTGGTTCGCGCACGGCTACCGGCCGCACCCGTCCGGCGACTCGACCGGATGGGGCAGCGGACGCGTCCAACTCTCGGGGGGCGAGTAGATGCCGACCTCGACCCGTGGCGGTGGCCCGCCGCAGCCGCCCGCCCGTCGCCGGCCGCCCGTCCGGCCCGACGACAGGGCCGGTGCGCGTGGGCCTGCCCCGCCGCCGAGGGCCGCTCCGGCTCCGCACCCGCGCCCGGACGACCGCGGCGTGCGGCCCGCGCTCACAGGCCCGATGGAGCCGCCCCACCCGGCTCTGCAAGCGGCCGGGGTGAACATGGGGATTCAGGAGTTCAACGCGCACGTCCAGGCCGTAGTCGAAAGTCACCGGCACGGGCTCGGGCGCGACCCCTCCCCGGGCCTCGTCCTCGACGTCGTCCGTTCGCAGGTTCCGCTCGACGACTACGGCAAGCTGTTCCAGTTGCCGCAGAACCAGCGGCAAGCGCGTCTCTCCGGCGTCGTCGCGAACGCGCACCGACACGATCTGCTGATGGTGCAGCGCGGCGACGGGCTGCTCGAGGTCGACACGCCGTTCCGGCGCATGTTCCAGGCTGCCGCGCAGGCGGCGACGCAGCCGCTCCCCGGACAGCCGCCCGCCGGCGCGAAGGGGCCGCTGCGGGCCGCGCCTTCGGTCGGCCAGCTTCAGAAGCAGCATCCGTGGGTCGCGACCGGCTTCCTGCCCGTCGACCACTTCGGTGCCCTCGTGGCCGCTTTGAACGCGCTGGCGGCGCCGGACGAGCAGGCGAAGGTGACGCACGGCGGCTACTCGCTCGAACAGTTCCAGAAGGAGTACGAGAAGTCGATGGGCGAGCCGCTGCCGACGCAAACCGAGCCCGGGAAAATCTCCTCCGACCTCGGCACCGTCGCCCCGCATGTGTCGCCGGAGTACGCGCAGGAGCGGCGCGGCTTCGACGCCGTCACGACGGTGAAGGGCGCGCAGCGGGAGCTGAACGGCCTGATGGGCACGAAGCTGCCCGAGACGGGGTTCATCAACGACGACTGGGCGCGCGCGATCTCGAACTGGCAGAAAAGCGCCGCCTATTTCCACCGCACAACACAGTTCCTGGCCGACAAAAACGGGCTGTCGGTGCCGGACTTCATTTCCGCCTGGAAAAACCAGCAGCAGGCGGTCCGCACGCATCCTTTGTCGGCGCACTTCTACGCCAGCCTGCCGCTGGCGGTGTTCGTGCACGGCCGCGACTGGGCGCCCATCCCCACCTCGTGGAAGTCGGCGAAGGACTTGGGCGGCTACCTGGGCGGCGGCGGCAAGACGCCGATCGACGTCGCTCTCCACGGCATGACCCGCTCGGCCGGGATGCTGCTCGGCGGGATCGGCGGCACCGTGCAGTCGTTCAAGGCCGACTCCGCGGCGGCGGACGCTTTCGCCCAGGACCTGGCCGCGCACGGCCGCACACACGAGGAGGCGCTCGCCCACGCCCGCAAGGTGCTGCACGAGAACCCCTCCTGGCTCCGGGTGGTCGACCCGTCGCTGCCGGCGCACCCGCACGGGCTCCTGAAGGCGATCGACAACGCCTCCAACATCGCGGTCGACCTGATCGTTCTCCGCAAGCCGGGCCTGACCGGCGAGACGGTCGGCTACGGCGACCTGGCCGGCGCGATGAAGTCCGGCTACGTGCGCGCCTCCTCGCAGATGGCGTACGGCTACCTTCAGGAGGGGAAGCTCGCCCGCGCCTCCTCGATGCTCGAAGGGGGCGCCGGGGCGGAGCGGCTGGCGAAGGAGGCGGAGCCGCTCGTCAAGGCGGGCAAGCTCACCCCCGAGGCCTTCCGCCAGCACGTCGCGGAGCTGTACGCGCACGGCGAGACGAAGCTCGGCGCCGCGAGCGTCCACGGGGCCGTGCTCGACAGCCTCCGTAGCCCGAAGCTGCCGACCCCCGGCCCGGCCGGGATGGCGGTGAAGCGCGTGCAGGCGAACGTCCGCGACGTCGCCGACCGCTTCGACACGCTCGCGCGTCGCAACGACCTCACCGCCGGGTTCGCGAACGCGGTCAGCTTCGCCCGCGCCATGGTCGCGCACGCGGTCGCTCCGGGCAAGCACGGCTTCTTCGACCCGCGGCTGCCCGAACGGGTGCACGACTGGACGCTGTCGACGTTCAAGGAGGCCGAGTACGCGAACAAGATGGAGGCGAGGTTCGTCCGCGCCCGCGCCACGGGCGACGTGCCCGGCATGAAAGCCGTCTTCGACGACCTGACGACCCGCTACCACGCCGCGTTCCCGGTCGGCACGCGCCCGCCCAACCCGGAGCCGTTCCAGGCGCTCCTGGACACGGAGGCGCCCGGCATGGCCGTCTTCCCCTCCGGCGGGCGGCGCGAGCGCAGCGGGCTCTCCTGGCTGCCCGCGAGCGCCCAATCGGTGTCGCGCGCCCTGAACCGGGTGGCGCAGATCCAGACGCAGGCGATCCTCTCCGGGGCGCCGCTCTTCTACGCCGGCGGCTACTCGCTGTTCTGGAAGCACCTGATCGGCGACACGATGCGCCGCGCCGTCGGCGGCGGCTTCGACTTCCCCCGCTTCCTGCTCGGGCACGGGCTCGAGGACGCGACCGGCAAGTTCCAGGCGCTGCGGCGCGCGAACCCGGACGTCGAGCGCGCCTACGGTGCCTTCCTGGAACGCTCCACCGAGGGCGAGACACGCTGGCTGCTCGACCGCGGGCAGGCGGTCAACCGGCGCGCCTTCTCGACCGGGGAGGCGTTCGGCAAGAGCAACTACATGGAGCAGGCGGGCTCGTATCTGCGCCGCGTCATCCTCTCCGACGCGCTCCCCGCCTACCAGGCCTCCACGGCCGCCGACCTGTCGCCGCTCGTGCAGGCGGTGCTGCACAACCGCACCCTGCGCGGCCTCTGGCACGACGCGCAGAGCGAGACGCCCGGCCTGTCCGCCGAGGAGTACGCGCAGCTCCTGCACAACCGCTTCCGCGAGTTCGAGCAGGCCGCGCACACGGCCGGCGTCCAGGACCCGTTCGGGGAGGCGCTCGCGGTCGCGCGCAAGCACGTCGGCGCCAAGTCCGCGACCAGGCTGGGCGCCTGGATCCGCGCGAACGGAATCGACTTCCCCGTCTACGGGGCGCGGCCCGCGCAGTCAGGCGTGTGGGACGAGCTCACCGGCAACGCGATCCGCCGGATCATGACCTTCAACAAGTGGAACCGCGGCGGCATGGCCCGCAACCTGTTCATGCACCACTTCGACCAGGCGCTGAAGGCCGGGTGGGAGCCGAAGGCGGCGGCGCACGTCGCGATGGGCGTGGCGGAGCGGCAGACCGTGTACCACATGCTCGACTTCGCGAACCGGCTGAAGGTCGAGCAGGACCTGCGCTGGCTGTCGTACTTCGCGACGAAGCACCGCCTGTACTGGAAGTGGACGATCGGCACGCTGGCCCGCAACCCGAACGTCGCCGCCGCGATCGACGACTTCCGCCAGCACCTCGACGAGCACGGCAACATCGACCTCGGCCTCTCGCTGTTCGGGCTCGACCTGAAGATCCCGGCCGCCCGGCTCGTCTGGGTCCCCGGCCGCGAATACTCCGAGGTCTCGCCCCTCGTGACGACGCTCGCGAAGACGGGCGCCACCCTCGCCGAGGGGAAGGGCATCCCGGACGCGATCAAGGCCGGCATGGACGCCGCCGCCGGCACGAGCGGCAACCTGCTCACCCGGCAGGACACGTCCCTGAACCTGCTCGTCCACGCCGGTTTGGCGATGGCCGGGGGCACCGCGGCCACCTACGGCGGCGCCAGCGCCTACATGGACAAGCGGCACCGCGAAGCGTTCAACCAGGCCGTGAACGAGTTCCAGCTCGGCTACCTGGCCGACCACGGCCACTACGCGCCCGAGAGCTACGTCGTCAAGCACGTCCTGTGGAAGATGACCGCGGAGGAGCTGTGGCGCGCCAACCTGCCGTTGCCGGTCGTGCCGGAGCGCAAGCAGAACGCGAGCCAGCGGCTGATGGCGCAGTTCATGAGCCTGATCGAGCCCGCCAAGCGGGCGCGCTTCCTGCACGAGCACCCGGGCTTCCGCGACCAGCTCGGCGTTTGGAGCGACCCGCAGACGTTCCTGTACAACCGCGAGTTCTTCGCCCGCTACACGGCACAGCACGACGGCTACCGCGCCGCCCGGCAGGCGATCTACCGGCAGGCCGTCGCGAGCGGCTACTTCTCGCCCGAGCTGGCGCTGCGGAAGCGGCAGCTCGACAAGGCGTACGAGCAGGGCTTCAACGCCATGCTCGTCGAGGACGCGAAGAAGTCGGGCGTCTACGCGGGCGGCGTCCCCGACGGCAGCAAAGACCGCCCGTACGGCAGGTGGGGGAAGGTGATCGAGGCCGACCCACTCGTCAACCCGCAGACGGCCGTGCGGAGCCTGTTCCCGAACGTGAAGGCCTCCGAGCAGGGGAAGGTGATCGGGGCGTTGCAGCACGAGCTGGAACGCGAGCTGAAGGTGCTGGACGACCCGAAGGTCGCCGCCACCTACGACGACCCGAACGAGATCAAGACGAGGCGGCGGGAGATCCTGCAACAGCTCGACGCCTACCGCGCCTACCCCAAAGACGCCTTGGGCCGCGTGCAGCTCGACTACATCGAGCACGCCGTCAACCCCTATTGGAAACAGTACGAGCGTCGCTACCAGCAAATCCACGCCGCCCCGCGCGACCGGCAGGCCGAGCTGAAAGCGGACTTCTACACCTGGCGCGACCAGCAGGACAAGCCGGTGGTCGAGTACGTGGACGGGCACAAGATCACCTTCCCCTCCCGGCCCGGATGGCGTGGGCGACCCTCGACCCGGTGACGCGCCGGCAGCGGCTCGCCTACCTCGCCTCCGCGAACTGGGACCACCTGACCGAGCTCGAAAAGGAGCTGCTCACCGGCACGAAACGCAAGCCGGTCTCGCAGGGCTACGCCTACCTCGAGCAGGCCAAAGCCGAGTACCGCAAGACGTACCCGGGCGAGTCGATCAAGCGCAGCCAGCTCGTCGCCGTCGTGAAGCAGATCGACAAGCAGGCCGTCCCCGGCTTCTACGTCGACTGGCTGCGCGGCCGGCAGCCGCTCATCCACCGCTTCGAGAGCATGACCCTGTACACGGAGGCCCCGGCGGCGGTGAAGGCCCAGTTCGACGCCTACATCGGCAGCCAGGCCAAGCGGGTCGTGCAGGCCGCCGCGTCCGGGAACTACAACAACAGCCAGCTCCGCGCCGGGTGGCGGAACTACGTGCACGGCACCGGCCCCAACACCTTGACCGCGTGGCTGAACGACCCCGAGCAGGCGGCGCTGCGCCGCTGGCTCGAACCGTTCGGGCCCAACTTCACCGCCTCCCTGGTGGAACCGTGACCCCGCCGAGCTTCGACATGCCGCCGCCGACCCAGCCGATGGAGGAGCGCGTGATCCGGCTCGAGCTCGTCGACCACGCCACCCTCGCCGCGCTCCTCGTCCTGCACCGCATGCGCGGCGACCACGTCGAGCTGTTCCCCGGCAGCCTCGCGCTCATGTTCGCCGACCCGCGCTACATGGACGAGGGCGCCTGGTTCGCCCACGTCATGGGGCTCAACTGATGCCCGACTCGCCGTTCATCGACCGCCGGCCAGGCAGCAGGCCCCCTCGCCGCGAGGTGCGGACTAGTCCGCACCTGCCCGGGCGCGAGCGCCCGCCGAGCGAGCCCGGACCCGTGCCGTGGACGATCACGCGAACCGGCGCCGACCTGCACCACGTACACGGCCCCGGCTCCGCCCACCCGACACCCGACGACGAAGGAGACCGATGACCGACGAGCACATGCCACCCGAGGTCGCGCGCATCCTCGTCTTCGTCGCGCTCTACCGACGCGAGCACGGCCACGGCCCGCTCTGGCGCGAAATCGCGAAGTTCGCCGGCTGGCCCGTCGCCGGCCGTTGGGCGCCCCTGCAAGCGAAGCGCGCCTACGAGCGGAGGTTCCACGCGCTCGTCCCGTACGGTTTCCGCTACGACCCCGGCGTTACCTACAGCGCCAACGTGACCGAGGACGGCCTCGCCGCCGCCATCGCCTGCGCGCGCCTCCAAGGAGCGGCGGCGTAGGGAAACCGGACGAGGGAGCTGGTGCTGGCCCCCTCGTCCACCCGTGAGCGCTCCGGGCTAGCTGCCGGAGGGCTCAGCCTCTACGAGCCGGAGAGCCTCTTCCAGGGCTCCCCGCGCCGCGCGTAGCAGCGCGAGCACCGCGGCCCGCTCCTGCGCCGTCACGACTGGCCCCCACGAGCGTCTGCGGCTTCGCTCGCGGCAGCCTCGAACGGCACGGCCGTCGTTCCGGCCTCCCGCACCCTCCTCGCATAGGAGCGGTACGTGACCCCGCGACTTCCCAGGATGTCGAGGAAGTCCGCCGTCGCCTCAGCCGAGCGGGCCTCGGCCATGACGACGATCGGATCGGCACGATCGCCGCGAAGGCAGTCCTCTCCGAACGCGGCCTCCATCAGCCTGACGGCCGCGATCTCGCACGCCTCGGAGAGACCGTTTTCGGTGCCATCAGCGAGAGCCACCCACACGCCGACCATGCTGTCGAGCTGTGCGTACGCCTCGACAATCGCGTCCGTCGGAACCGTGACCGTCTCAGGCGCGGGCATCGGGCACCGCCTTCAGATGCCGCGGCCGCTTCGGCTGTAGGTGCGGCCACTCGGCCAGTAGCTGTGCGTGGAGCGACGCGAGGTACACGTCCATCGCCTCCACGGTCGCCGATAGCGCGTTCAGGTCGAGCGCGCTTGTGGGGGCTGGCTTCGCCATCCCCTCCCCTTTCCGCCGAGACGCCCCCGGGCGCAAGCGGATGCAGCCCGCCGCGCCCGAGGGCGCTGGCAGGATTGCACGTACGAGAGGTCAGTCCTGCTTTCGGCTGCATCGAAAGCACGGGCGGACAGTAGCACCGTCTCCGGGCGGCGTCTACGAAGCTTCGTTGCGGGTTGCCTGCGGGTGACGAGACGCCCGAGACGCTGGACGACTGACCGCGTACACTCGCTGGCATGCGGGGAACACAAATGGCGATCGGCGTGCTCGCGGCGACAAACGTTCTCTCCTTGAGCGTCGCGGTGATCGCGCTCGAGCAGCATGGCCCTCGCGGCGAGCGCGGCCGGCAAGGGGTCTCGGGTCGAGCCGGACCGACGGGGCCACGCGGCAGAGCAGGGAAGCCCGGGAAACGGGGCGCCGCCGCGCCGCCGCCTCTCGTCCTCCCTGCGCCCACTGATACCGCGCTCCGCAAACGGGTCGATTCGATCGACCGTCTCGTCCAGACGCTATGTCAGCACGGGCTGGTAGACGGGTACGAGCCGTCCGCGACTCTCACCACGCCAACGCTGCACTACTTCTACTGCTACTGATTGGGCAGCAGCCTCGTTCCGCTGCCCGAATCGCCGACAAAGCACCCGAAACTGGCGGTATCCGACGGCGTGGGAGCCGGGCCGGTCGCCGCCGTTTTCGGCTCAACCATGCGAGTCGGAGCCCTCTCCGCGCCCGAAGGAGGCTCCGACTCTGGATCAGGTAGTCTAGGTTCGAATCCTAGCCCCGCAGCCTCGCAAGAAGCCGCCGGAAATGGCGGCTTTTCTTTGCTAGACCGACGTGCCGCTAGCTCCCTTTCGCGTACCCC
>Ga0209577_10003060_pt1 | contig 15815 bp, 14 predicted proteins | sample GraSoiAngelo_109_FD_185874 | JGI IMG/M metagenome (GOLD analysis project Ga0209577, IMG submission 185874) | Grasslands soil microbial communities from the Angelo Coastal Reserve, California, USA - 14_0903_12_20cm (SPAdes) (version 2) | ecosystem: Environmental > Terrestrial > Soil > Grasslands...
AACGAGCGGCTGGCGCTCGCCCGCCGTGGGCTGGACGCCCGCGTTCGCGAACATCTCGTCAACGATTGCCGCCGCACCCTTGCCCGCGAACACATCCTTGAATCTCTGGCGCGAGACGAACTCAAGCGCGAAGGCGTTCTTGTTGTTCTCCAACTGCGTCTGCCAGTCGCTCACCCCGACGACCACGTTCTGCCCGATCCGCTGCGTGTCGGGCAAAAACTCGTTCAGGCGTATGACGGGCACAGAGAGCGTGTGCGTCTTGCCGGAGACCTCGCCGAGGGTCGAGACGCCGGTCGCGTCGCCGAAGGCGGTCTTGTAGATGCGCTCGACGAAGTAGCCGGTCTGCTGGAACTCGATGGAGAGGAAGAAGGCCGCCGACGTGTCAATCCTCTTCACGTCGTGGCAGCCCGCGTCCGCGCCGCAGGAGGTGATGTTGTTCGCCCAGAACTGGAAGCCTGCGGCGTCAGGCTCTCGGTTGAGGAAGTCGTGGTAGTGCTGGCGCACGTAGAACTGAGAGTCGTCAACGGGGTTGCCCGCCGACTCCGGCGAGTCGTCCGTGATCTGTAGAGTCGCCGACGACTGCGGGCCGAGCACCGAGCCGCCGTCGGGGTTCGACAGCCGGAGCGAGAGCATCTCCGTCCCTTCGGCGTAGGAGTCGTCGTTGACGAGCACGACGAAGCTCTTCTCGGTGTCGCCCGCGGCGAAGATGAGAGTGCCCGCCGCACGGGTGTAGTCGCAGCGCTCAAGGGCGAGGCCCGTCATCGAAGAGCAGGGGACAGCCACCGAGGGGATGCTGCCGTCGTCGGTGGCGTAGTCGTGCGCCTGACTGTGATGAGGATCGGGCCGCCGCGCTCCGAGACCGTGTAGAGCGACTGCGAGAACTCGATGACGCCGCCCACTTGCTGCCCGCCCGCGAGCGCGCCCGTGGAGGCGTTGAAGTTCGAGTCGCCGAGGTAGTCGGCGGTGACGGCGTGCGTGCCGGCTGAGAGGCCGGAAGTCTGGAACGTGGCGACTCCACTCCCGCTCAATGTCACCGGCGCGATGCCGGAGATTGAGCCGTCCACCTTGAACTGAACAGTCCCGGTCGGCGTGCCCGGCGACGCGGACGAGACGGTCGCCGTGAAGGTCACGCTCTGGCCCACGCTCGACGGGTTGGCGGAAGAGAAGAGGGCTGTCGTCGTTGAAGCCTTCAACGGCGTCGGCGTGGGCGTTGGTGTCGGCGTCGGCGACGGGGTGGGCGTCGGCGTCGGTGATGGGGTGGGCGTAGGTGTGAGTGTGGGCGTTGGTGTCGGAGTGGGAGTAGGTGACGGCGTTGGCGTAGGAGTGGCGCAGGGCGACGGCACGAAGTTGTCGGGTGTGAGCAGGAAGGCGTGCGTCTGACCCGACTTGATGCCGTAGCCCACGATCTGCCCGCCGTCGTTGATCGAGCGCGCTTCCTGAAGCGTCCAACCCGGCGTCGTCGTCAGGGTGTTGAGGTCTTTCATCTCGCCGGGGTCTGACTGGCCGTTGCCGTTGTCGTCGTGCCAGAGAAAGGCGTGCTCGTCCCCGTTGGCAAGCTCGGAGTAGCCGACCACTTGAGCCGCCGCGTTGATGTCGTAGGCGATGGCGTGTGTGCCGCCGAGCGTGCCGAGGTCGAGCTTAGCGCCGGTCGAGGCGGAGTAGAGGAAGGGGTGGAAGGGCTTGTCGGCTGTGTTGGACGCGAACGTCGCGTAGCCGACCACCTGTCCGGCCTCGTTGACCTCGAAGGCGAAGCTGTTCGGGCCGCCGAACGTGCCGAGGTCGGTCAACGCGCCGCCGACCCCGCCGCTCAGCAAGTAGGCGTGCGAGCCGCCGGAGGTCGTCGCCGTGCCGACGATCTGGCCGGCGTTGTTGATGCCGTAGGCGGCGGTCGGCGTCAGTGCGCCGGAGGCCGGGACGGCCTGCATCCCCGCCGTCTTGTCCCAGACGAAACCGCGGTCAACGAGCGGGCCGATCTCCGACTGCCCGACGACCTGGCCGGCGTCGTTGATGTCGAAGGCCGCGGCGAACGCGCCGCCCGGCAGCGCACCCAGGTCTTTTAATTCGCCGGGGTCGGAGACGCCGTTGCCGTTGTCGTCGTGCCAGAGGAAGGCGTGCACTTCGCCCGTCGCGGTCGAGGCGTTGCCGACGGCGAAGCCGAAGCCGTTGAGGGCGGAGGCCGTGCCGCTGCCACCGCCGAACGTCCCCAGGTCGGTGGACTGCCCGTTGCTCCAGAAGAAGGGATGGTTCGTGCCAGACCCCGCGGGCCAAGAGTCGCCGACGACCCCGCCGCAGTTGTCTATCCCGAAAGCCCTGCTCTGCGCGCCGCCGAGTGTGCCGAGGTCGGTGATCGTATAGCCGACCGCCCGAGCGCGAACGCGCGGCGCGGGGGCGACTGTGAGGAAGGCCAGGGCGACGAGGCACACGACCGCCGGCTGCCACCTTTTAAAGTAACGCACTGAGGACTCTCTCACGAACAGTTTGGCAAAGGGGTTAAGTCAGGAAACCGGGGCCGGCTCGGCTAATCGGGCGACGCTCGTCGGCCAACGCCGAGCCGGAGAGCGTTGGACTAACCCGAACTTTATAAGCGGGCGCGGATACAAGTCAAACGAAGGATGAAGAGACGGGGAGACGGAGAGACGGAGTGACGGGGAGACTGAGAGACTGAGAGACGGGGTGACTGAGCTTGGAATGTGACAAGACTCTCTATTGCCGCCCTCGGTCTCCGCTTCGCCCCGTCACTCAGTCTCTCCGTCTCCCCGTCATCCTTTAGCCGCGCTGATCGCCTCGTCGAAGATTTCCAGGGCCACGTCCGTCTGCTCGCGCGTGAGGATGAGCGGCGGCGACCAGCGGATTGTGTTGTAGCCCGCGCCGAGGATGATGAGGCCGCGGCGGTAGCACTCGACCTCAACGCGGTCGCGCAGTTCGGGCGCGGGCGCGAGCGTCGCCCGATCCGTGACGAACTCGACGCCGAGCATCATGCCGAAACCCCGCACGTCGCCGATGCAGTCGTGCTTCCGCGCGAGTCCGCGCAGTCCGTCTTTCAGGTACGCGCCGACCTCCGCGCTGTTGGCGACGAGTTCTCGTTCGAGCAACTCGATGGTCTTCAGGGCGGCGGCGATGGCGACGGGGTTGCCGCCGAAGGTCGAAGCGTGCGCGCCAGGCTTCCAGTCCATCAAATCGGCGCGCGCCACGCACGCGCCCATCGGCACCCCCGACGCGATGCCCTTCGCCAGCGTGATGATGTCCGGCTTCAGGTCGTAGTGCTCGCACGCGAACATCTTGCCCGTCCGGCCCATCCCCGACTGCACCTCGTCAACGATGAGCAGGATGCCGTGTTCGTCACAGATGCGTCGAAGCCCTTGCAGGAACTCGCGCGGCGCGGGCACGTAGCCGCCCTCGCCCTGCACCGCCTCGACGACAATGCCTGCGACCTCTTCGGGCGGAGTCGTCGTCTGGAACAGACGCTGCTCGATCCAGTCGAGGACGGCGGCAGAGGCCGTGGGGCCGTCGGTGCGCTCGCCCGTGAAGGGGTGGCGGAAGGTGTTCGGATAGGGGACGTGAACCACGTCGAGCAGTTGGCGTTTGAAGCCGCGGCGCTGCGCGACCTTCGACGAGGTGAGAGACAGAGAGCCGAGCGTGCGACCGTGGAAGCTGTTGAAGAAGGCGATGAACTTCTCGCGGCCCGTCGAGTGCATCGCCAGCTTCAGCGCGGTCTCGACCGCCTCCGTCCCGCTGTTGGCGAAGTGCGTCTTGGTGGGCGAGGGCACGGGCACGATGCGGTCGAGCACGCGCGCGAGGTCGGGCATGTGTCGGTAGTAGAAGTCTGTGCCGCACATGTGAATCAGGCGCGCGGCCTGCTCCTGAATCGCGCGGACGACTTCCGGGTGGCAGTGGCCCGTCGAGCAGACGGCGACCCCGGCGTTGCAGTCGAGGAACGTGTTGCCGTCAACGTCCTCGACCCAAACCCCTGCGGCGCGCTCGACGACGAGTTGAAACGAGGGGCGCGGGTACGAGGGCGTGACCCAGCGGGCGTCGGCCTCGACGATCTCTCTGCCAACGGGGCCGGGCAACTCCGTCCTGATCTCCGGCCTCTTCGTGGGAGCGGCTATTGACATAAACTCTTCTCCTTCGTTTTGTGCGAGGTCGTTGATTTTGTGTGTTTGGAAACGCGACCGTGGGAAGGGAAGAGCGGCTAGTCCGCGAAGAGGTCGGCGCGGGAGTCGAGCGGGCGCGTGTGCAATGGGCCAGACTGGCACATGGGTTTTCTAAAATATACTTACATCGCACCCGGACATCAATCCCCTGCGGGACGGAAGACGGGGAGCCGCCGTCAGGCGGCTCGCTGCGCCTTCAACAGTACGTTGGGCTTTAAGAAGCCCGCGTGCCCGTGTAGCGGATGGGCGGCGCGATGGGCAGCTTGACCTTGATGGTGCCGCTGATCGAGTCGTCCTCGACCTGCCCCGTAATGTTCGCCGCGTAGGGCTTGCCCTGAAACTCCATCGAGACCGTCGCGTCGAAGCCGTCGTGTGTGACGGTCAGGCCTTCGAGCGGCGCGACGCCGAGGCGCGAGTCCATCTTGCCGCTCAGAGCGCCGCCCGCGGCGTCGAACGTGAGCGTCGCCGGGTGCTTGCCGAAGGGCGTCACCACTTCCAGATTCCATGTTCCTACCAGATTCACTTTCATTCCCCCTGTCAGTTTTCGATTCAAGCACTAGTGCGCGCCCGCCTTCGACTGTGCCGGGCCGTCGAAGTCTTCCAGCGCCTCGGCGAAGGGCGCGACCTGTTCCCGTATCTCCGCGGCGTCGCCAACGACGACGATGGCCGCGCGGTCGGGCGTGACGTACTCGACGGCGACGCGGCGCACGTCCTCTTGGGTGACGCGCTGGACGTTGTCGCGGTAGGTCTGTAGGTAGTCGGGCGCGAGGCCGTTCATCCTGATCTGCACGAGCTGCTCCACGAGACCCTCCTGCGTCTCCAAACGGATGGGGAAGGTGCCGGTCAGGTAGGTCTTCGCGTCGGTCAACTCCTTGTCGGACGCGTCCTCGGAGCGGATGCGTTCAAGCTCGTAGAAAATCTCTTTGAGCGACGCGCCGGTGACGGGCGTCCGCACCTCGGTCGTCGCGCGGAAACTTCCGGCGTAGCGGCGCGCGTCGAGCTGCGTGTACGCGCCGTAGGTGTAGCCCTTCTCTTCGCGCAGGTTCATAAAGAGCCGCGCCGAGGCCGTCCCGCCGAGTATTGTGTGCATGACGAGGAAGGGGAAGTAGTCGGGGTCTGTGCGCTTGATGGACGGGTTGGCGACGACGATGTTGGTCTGCGCCGAGCCGGGGCGGTTGACGACGTAGGCGGCGCGACGGGTGCGCACGGGCGGGGCGGGGAAGTCCGGCTCGACGACCTCGCCGGGCTGCCAGCCGCCGAAGAGTTCGGCGATGCGCGCGAGCACGTGTTCGCGCCGCACGTCGCCGACGGCGAAGAGGACGGCGTTGTTGGGGACGTACTTCGCACGGTGCTCGGCGAGCAGACGCTCGCGCGTCGTCGCCTCGATTGACTCCGGCGTCGGCGAGACGATGGCGTAAGGGTGCTCGCCGAAGATGACGCGCGCGACCGCTTCGGAGGCGAGGAACGAGGGCTGCGCGCGCTGCGCGATCAGGTTCTGCTGCGCGTTGGCCTTGGCGAGCGCCAGCTCGTTTTCGGGGAACGAGGGGCGGAGCGACACGTCGGCGAGCAGTTCGAGCGCTTCGTCCGAGAAGGCCGCGAGCGAGGAGGCGGCGACCGTGGTGTAGTCGGCGGTCGCGCCCGCGTTGAGGGTCGCGCCGAGGCGCGCGACCTCCTCGGCGATCTGGCGGCTGGTGCGCGTCTCTGTGCCCTCGACGAGCATGCTCGTGAGCGTGTCGGTCAGGCCGGGCAGCCCCGGCGGGTCGAAGGCGTCGCCCGTGCGCAGCGCGAGCCGGAAGCTGACGAGGGGCAGACGCGCCTGCTCGACGACGACGACGCGAAGGCCGTTCGCGAGCGTCGTCTCTTCAGACAGCGGCAGGTTGAGCGCGCGCGGCGGCAGGGGCGCGGGCGGCTGGCGGCGGAAATCTTCGGTCTGAGTCAACATAGATTAGAAGTGATGAATGCGGAATGATGAATGATGAATGATGAGAAGGTCGCTGTTTTCAATTCATCATTCATCATTCCGCATTCATCATTAGTCCTTCAGTCGTTCGCTGACGAAATTTGTTCATGCTGCGCCGCCGAGTCGTCGCCGACGGGCGGCGGGGGTTCGGTCGGCGGCTGGGGGTCGGCGGGCGGCGGGGCCGGAACCTGCGGCGGGGGAGCGCCGGGCTGCGCCGGCTCGCCGGGCGTTTGCGGCTGCGCGGGGGCAGGCTCGGCTTCGGGCGCGGCCATGTGCGCCGGGACGACCTCCATGGCCGAGTGGTTGTCGGTGAGGAGGTGGCGGCTGGCGGCGCGCCTGATCTCGTCGGGCGTGACGGCGAGGTAGCGTTCCATCTCCGTGTTGAAGAGGCCGGGGTCGCCGTCGTAGAGCGCGTATTCGGCGAGTCGCTGCGCGCGGTAGAGCGTCGACTGGCGGCTGCGCACGGCGTCGTTCAGGAGCGTGTTGCGCAGCTTCTCCATCTCTTCGGGCGAAGGGCCTTCGGCGGCGAGTCGCTCGATCTCTTCTTGAATCGTCGCGCGAATATCTGCGGTTGTGTGGCCCGGCTTGGGGATGGCGAAGACGTACAGAGTGGAGGGGCCGCGGCGCTCGCCGACACTGCCCTGGATGGCGACGACCGACTCCTCGTCCTTGACGAGCCGCTGGTAGAGGCGCGAGCTGTCGCCGTCGAGCAGAAGGTCGCTGGCGAGCGAGAGCGCGTAGTAATCCTCGGTGCGGCGCGCGGGGACTTTCCAGCCGAGCATGATGGCGGGCAGTTGCGCGAAAGGGTCTGTGTAGGTCTCGCCGCGCGCGGCGACCTCCGGCTGCTCGCTCACGTCAACGGATGGCGGCGCGGGCTGCGGCGGTATCGAGGCGAAGTATTTTTCGACCAGAGAGCGCGCCTCCCCGGAGTCGAAGTCGCCGCAGACGGCGACGACGGCGTTGTTGGGCGCGTAGTAGATTCGGAAGAACTCGCGCACGTCCTCGATGGTCGCGTCGTCTAGGTCTTCCATCGAGCCGATGGTCGAGTGAGCGTTTCGGGAGTTGCGGTAGATGAGTTCGTTCAGGCGGAGGAAGGCGTTCGAGTAGGGGCGGTTGTCGTAGGTAAGACGCTTCTCCTCCTTGACGGCATCGCGCTGGTTGTCGAGGTTCTCCTGCGTGACCTTGAGCGAGCGCATGCGGTCGCTCTCCAGCCAGAGGGCGAGCGGGAGCTGGCTGGCCGGGAGCGTCTCGAAATAGTTGGTGCGCTCCGAGGATGTCGTCCCGTTCATCGTGCCGCCGTTGTTGAAGATGTACTGGAAGTGGCCGGCTTTGGGGACGTTCTCCGAGCCTTGAAACATCATGTGCTCGAAGAGGTGCGCGAAGCCCGTGCGCCCCTCGCGCTCGTTGCGCGAACCCACGTCGTAATAAACGGCGACGGAGACGACCGGGACGGAGTGGTCTTCGCTGAAGACGACGCGCAGGCCGTTTGCCAGCGCGAACTGCTCAATCGGAATCTGCGGCAGCGTGAAAGTTGAAGACAAGCGTTGACCTCAGTAAATGTAGAAAGCGTATTCGACCAGGACGCGCTGCGAGACCCAGCGGTCGTCCTTGATGGCCGGCGTGAACTTGATCTGCCGCGCGGCCTCGACCGCCGCCTCGCTGACGCCTTCGGGCAGACCTTTGAAGACCGTTACCTCCCCGACCTTGCCCGACGCGAGCAGCACGACGCCCACGCGCACCACGCCCTGAACCCTGTCCTCGCGCGCACGGCGCGGGTAGGCCGGCTGCGGGCGGCTGTTGATGACGGCCTTGCACGTCACCTCATTGCCCGCGTAAATCTTTTCGTCGGCCTCGCGCGTCGTGGGGCTGGGCGCGTTGCAGGGGCGGGACGGCGTGCTCCTGCCGGGGCCGTCCTGGGCCGACGCGCCGTTCGCGGAGACGACGGCGAGGCAGAGTGTGATGAGTAATAGACTTCGCAACGTGCCACCTCTGTCACTAAAGAACGGGCGCGGGGCGGGCGTGCCGCCTAGGGCTGCGTCGTGTTAATCATGCCGCGCAGCTCGGCGCGCAGGCGCTCGATCTCGGAGAGCTTCAGCGAGACGCGGTCGAAGAGTTCGTGCTGCGCCTTGATGCCCTCGTCAATGAGGAAGGCGGCGGCCTCGGCGCGGCTGCGGAAGACTCCGGCCTGCACGAGCTGTTCGAGCCTGTCCTGCGCCTCGTGCGAGAGCTTGACGGCGACGACGTAGTCGTCCTTCGCCGAGAGCGCGCGCTCGACCGTGCGGCTGATGTCGCGCCCGATGGAGGCGAGCGATTCGGGGATGCGCGAGGCGATGTCGCGCACCGAAGAGGAGACGCGCTCGCGCTCGTACCCCTGCTCGCCCTCGCCGTCGGTCAGCATCAGGTCGTCAATGGGGTCGAGAATTTCGGGGTCTTTCGGGTCGTTCGGGGTGCTCATCTGCTATCAACCTCCTCTGTGAAGTCAGCCCGTGGGACTTCCGTAGTCCCAAGGCTGGCTCCCGCGTCTGTCGGCGCGACCTTCTGTTCCTGCGAACTGCTTATCAGCATTCTAAGGGCGCGCGAGATGCGAGCGCAAGCGGGACGGCAGAGGATGAAGGATGAAGAAAACCGCTCAATGATGAGCCGAAGACTTTCATCCTTCATCCTTCATCCTTCACCCTTTCTTTGCAACCTTGCCGCTTCCGCTCTCATCCATTACACTACTCCGCACCTGCCTTATTTGGAACGAGGCGGATTCGACAATTTGGACGACCGAGCCGCCGCGCCTTCGCGGCGTCCTCTTCGGGTCTTGGGTTATAACTGAGGTTTTCCCTGTGAAAAAGAGAATTTCCACCGCGCCCGCGACGCTGCTCCTGCTCGCGCTCTCGCTGCCCGCGCTCGTCATCGCGCAGCAGAGCGGCTCACAACCGCCGATACTGCCGGCCCCCAATCGCCCGGTCACACGCCCCAACGTCGCCCCCGCGCCCGGCCCGCGCACGACGCGCCGCCCGCGCACGGAGGCGACCGAGGGCGTCGAGTCGGACGTGGCCGAGGCGCTGACCGTCATCCAGGACAACTACGTTGACGGCAACAAGCTCAACTACAACGACGTGTTCAAGTCCTCGATCATCGGCATGCTGCGCACGCTCGACCCGCACTCGAACTACTACGACGCGAAAGAGTTCGAGGATCAGCGCGCCGACTGGCGCAGTGAATACTACGGCATCGGCGCGACCATCGGCGACCGCAAGATCGGCAAGGACACGGACACCTACATCCTCGCCACCTTCGAGGGCACGCCGGCCTTCCGCGCCGGCCTGCGGTTCGGCGACCGCATCGTCGCCATTGACGGCGAGACGGTGAAGGGCAAGGCTTCGGGCGACGTGCGCGACCGCCTGCGCGGGCCGCGCAACACGACCGTCAAGGTCACGGTCGAGCGCGCTTCAAATGGGCAGCAGGAGACGGTCGAAATCACGCGCGACGCCGTGGCGCAGCCGACCGTCCCGGACGCCTACTTCATCAAGCCCGGCGTCGGCTACATAGACATGACGCGCGGCTTCAACTACACGACCGCCGACGAGTTCGTCTCGGCGCTCGACTTCCTGCGCACGCACGGCATGACGGGACTCGTCGTTGACCTGCGCGGCAACGGCGGCGGCATACTCGACCAGGCCGTGCACGTCGCCGAGCAGTTTCTTGGCAACGGCCAGATCGTCCTGACGCAAAAAGGGCGCGGCATGCGCGGCACGGAGCACGAGTACAGGTCTGAGAATCGCACGCCCGACCCGACGCCGCTCGTCGTCTTGGTTAACCGTGGCACGGCCTCGGCCTCGGAGATCGTCGCGGGAGCTTGGCAGGATCACGACCGCGCGCTCATCGTCGGCGAGACCTCTTTCGGCAAGGGCCTCGTCCAGAGCATCATGCCGCTCGAATACGGCACGGCGCTGACGCTGACGACCTCGAAGTATTACACGCCTTCGGGCCGCCTGATTCAGCGCGACTACTCGAACCAAGGCTTCTACGACTACATCTACGGTCGCCTGAACGGGACGGTTGACGAGGCGCAGGCCGAGAAGCCCAAAGGCCCGGAGACGCACACAGACACGGGCCGACCCATCTACGGCGGCGGCGGCATCACGCCCGACGAGGCCGTCAAGGCGCGCACGCTCTCAGCCCAGCAGATTCGTTTGATTGACCCCGTCTTCGCCTTCGCGCGCGAGCTGGTGAACGGCAGAGTTTCGGCCTTGGGCGACTACAAGGTTCCGGGCATGCCCGACTTCGAGCACAACGTCGGGGCGTCGGACTTCGTCGTTGACGACAAGGTCTTCAAGGCGTTCAAGGAGTTCGTCGCCGCGCACAACAACGACTACAAGGTGACGGACGCCCAGCTCGAACGCAGCCGCGACTTCATCGCGCGCCAGATGCGCTACGACCTGACGACCGCCGCCTACGGCTCGGTCAAGGCCACGCAGGTTCTCATCTTCGACGACCCGCAGGTGTCGAAGGCCATCGAGTCGCTGCCGCGCGCCCGCGACCTCTCGACGGCGGCCATGCGCGGGCACAACCCGCAGACCAAGTCGTTCGAGTAAACCGCGACGACGCCCGAAATGCTCAGGCGCACCAAACGAAGAGGCCCGGTGAGTGAGAACTCACCGGGCCTCTTTCATTCGCGGAGCAAACAGTACGTGCTCTCTACCAGCTACAGCCGTAGCTGCCCATCGTCGTCTTGGCGTTGTCGAGCGCCTGCTTGCACCCCTGCGCCAACCCGGCCTTGCCCTGCGGCGTCGCGGCGGCGTCCTTCCAAGCCTTGCGCATGGAGTCAAGGTTGGCCTTCACCATCGAGCGCGCCGACTCGGGGACTTTGCTGTTGATGCACGCCTCGTACTTCGCGATGAAGTCGTCGCACTCCGGCACGCCGACCTTGTCGCCGCTTGCCGTCGAGGTGTTCGACGCCGCGGCCTTGTTGCCGGCGGCTGTGTTGGACGTGTTCGCGGCGTTGTCGGACGAGCCGCCGCCGCACGCGAGCAGGACGAGGCCCACCAAGAGGCAGAGGGCCAGGAGGAAAGGTGTCTTGTTAGTCATCGGGAACTTTGTTTCTCCTTAGTTGTCAGACCATTTTTTCGGCGAGGTGACGAGCGAGCCGCGACGGGCGCGAAAGGGAGTAAGAGCGTTCTCTTTCGTTGCGGGAAGATGACCGGCCCGGCGCTTGCGGTGTGTAAGGCTAATGCCGCGTCGCGTCTGAGTCAAGGGGAGATTTTGCGGGCGGCGGCCAAACTCCGCGCGCCCGGAAGGAAGTCGTGGTTAGGGTGTGGCCCGCTTCGGCTCCGGTTCCGGGTTTGGCTCCGGCTCGCGCTTCGCGAGTCGCTTCAACTCGGCGAAGTCTATCTCGTTCGAGGGGCGCGTGTCGGCGTCCATCAGGCGGGCCATCTTTTCGAGCGTGTACTCGTTCTCGCCGGGGTCGTTCGAGGCGACGCAGTCCGAGGGGATGACTAGATGGAAGTCGCGCATGTAGGCGTCGTGCGCGGTGAAGAGCACGCAGATGTCGCCGGTGAGTCCGGTGAGAACGAGCGTCTTGACGCCGAGGTAGTCGAGCAGTATGTCGAGCGTGGTGGAGAAGAAGCCGGAGTGCTTCGGCTTGAGGACGAAGTAGTCGTCCTCTTCGGGGCGCAGAAGCTCGGCGACCGGTCTGCCGGGCACGCCGTCCTTCAGGCAGTGCTCCAGAATCTTCTTGAAGTCCGACTGCCACTTGCCGAAGTTGTCGTTGACATAGACGACAGGCACGCCCGCGGCTCGCGCGCGCCGCTTCAGCTCGGCGAGCCTGCGCGCCATCGGCAGCGCGTGGCGCAGAAGTTCCTCGCCGCCGCCGAAGTCCAGATCGTTGATCACGTCTATCAGCAGCAGCGCCACATTCGACTTGTCCGGCACGAAGCCGTGCAGGTCTTCGTTCTTAGCGGGCATAGTTCACGCCGTCTCACTCCATCTATGAATGTGTCCGGGGGCGTCCCGCAGAATTATGCAGGCGGAATGAGGCAAAAGTAAAAAAGGCGAAAGGCAGGAAGGGAAGACGTGCGCCCTCCCTTTTGCCTTTTGCCTTCCTCATTTTTGTGTCTGTGGCGGCTTGCGACGCTCTTCAGGAGTGGGAGCCGGAGAGCGTGATGAGCGCGATGGTCGCGCCGGTCGGGTCGTTGACGACGCAGAAGCGACCGACGTTCGGAATGTCTGTGGGTGGCACGCAGACCTTGCCGCCGAGTTCCCAGACCTGTCGCGCTTTGGCGTCCACGTCGTCAACGGCGACGTAGGCCATCCAGTGCGAGGGCGTCTGGCCGAACTCCGGCCCCATCTTATAGACGCCGCCGACGGACTGCCCCCCGACGACGATCTCGTTGTAAACCATGCCTGTGCCGGTCGCGTTCGACTCCTTGATCCCCCAACCCAGGAGCGTCTTGTAGAAGTTCTGCGCCGACTCCAGGTCTGTGGTCGCCAGCTCATTCCAGCAGAAGGCCCCGTTCGCGGGCATCTTGAATTCGGACATCGTTGTTGTCTCCTCTCAGGTACGTCTTCAGACGTTTATGAAAATCCGCGGCGAGGTTTACTGACGAAAGCGAAACGGCAAAAAACGGAATCGCTCAGCCGACCGGGCGAAAAGCGAAAGGTGAGCCTTCCACACGAGAAAACTCACCTTTCAAAACCACCCCTTGTTCGTTCGGAAAGAAAACTGCGGCGAGGAAAAACTTGTGTTCCTTCTTAAACTTATTCGGCCCTTAGTTCGGCGGGCCACTCACTAAAAAGATTATTTGACTGACCATCGGCGGCAACGGCTGACCGGCTAGCCACCCCCGTGGATGAAACGAATGCTGTTGCCGTCGGCGTCCTTCACATACATTTCGCGGTTGCCCCAGGTCTGATCTATCGGCCCCGTATCAATGGGGACGCCCTTAGCGACGAGTTCCTCGTGCAGCGCGTCCACGTCTTCGACGAGCAGGAAGACCACGCCGCCCGAAACTCCGTCACCAGGAAACGAGGAGGCGTGTAACCGCACCCCGTCGCGCGTCAAGCCCATGTAGCACGGGTCGGGTTCGGCCTCGTCAAGGCGGTGAGCGAACTGCCGGCTGAAGCCCAGCCGGTCGCAATAGAACTCCTCAGCCGCCGCCGAGCTGCTGACGTGGAGGACGGGAATCGCTAGCCTGAACATAGCGGACACCTCGCGTGGTCAATCAACCGTATGGTTACCGAAAGATTCGGGAGACCGCGCCCGGCCAGTTCAGTGCGCGGCGAGCCAGTCGCTGAAAATCTGCGACTCTTCGAGCTTGCCGCTCCAGCGCGCGCGGTTCTTGCCCGTCAGCGCCAAGACCATCGCCTGATGCTGCCCGGCGCGGTCGCCCAAACGCTCGAAGTAGTTGTACAAGCGATCAATTCGTGCCACGCTCTCGCGCGCCGCCCCGACCGTGCGGAAATGCAGCACGTTGCGGAAGAAGCGCGTGTAAACGTTCTGCTCTCGACCCGTGGTCGTGTAGAGGTCGAAGTAGCCGTCCAGGTGACCGGCGGTCTGCAAGACCTGCGCGACGTAAGACGGGCGGGCCTTCACCTTGCGCACGATCTCCGCGATGTCGCGCGTGCCCCGTTCGTAGAGCGAGAGAATCTGTTCCTTCTTCGTCCGGTGCTCGGCGGACTCTTCCGTCTCCGCGAGCGCCGACTCGTCCGCGTGGCGCTCGACAGCAGCGGCGTCGCGCGATGCTTCCGTCTCTCCGGCGTAGTCGAGTTCCAGCGCGAGCGGCTGCATCTCTTTAATCAACTCTTCCGTAGTCATCTTCTTTCACCCCCTTGAGCCGTTCGTGAAGGCGCTCGCTTTCCCTTGCTACCTTGGCCGCGAGCTGCCTGGCCCGCGGCGTCCTTGACTGACGAGGACTGACGAGCGCCTTCACAAACCTCTTGGACACTTCGGCCCGACTGTGAACAGCCCGTGTCGAGTCTGCCCTTTCGCCGGCGCGGTTAGCTCGCGCGGCGCACCTCGAAAGGCTGCTCGCGTTGCAAGCCCTTGAGGTGGTCAATGAAGCTCGAAGCGGCGCGCTTCGAAAGCTCCTCGGTGCGGACGCGCATCACCTGTTGGCTCTCCTCGTCGGCGTCAACCCCAGCCTCGCGTGCGAGCGCGCGGATCATGCCGAGCTGCTTCGGCGTGACGAGGTCGGCCATGGACTTGGCGAGCGGGTCGCGCGGGAAGTCGCCGGGCTGCGGGCCTGCGCCCTGCGTCTCGATGATCTCCGACTCGCGCTGGTACAGCTCGCGCGCGATGCCGAACTTGATGGCGGCGCGCTTCAAGGCGTCGTGCTCGGCCTTCTTGATGCCGGTCTCGTTGTCGGCGTTACCCGTGCCGACGCCCTCGCGCGTCACGCCGTCAACCGTGATGGCCGCAGTGACGGCGACCATGTCGCCAATCTGGACGATGCCGCGCACCGCGTGCGACCAGGTCGGGGCGAGGCGGTCGAGGATGTCGGCGACCGTGTGCCACTCGACGTACTCGACCATGTGCTGATTGCCGTTGTGGTCGCGCCAGCCCTCGCGGGTCTTGATGAGGCGCGGGTCAATCGGCTGCTTCAAGGTGCTCAAGGTCTTCGCGAACGAGAGCGGGACTACCTGCGCGCCCGTCTGCCGCTCGGCGTACTCCTCGGCGGTAATGAACTCCTGCTCGTCGGCAGGCTCCTGAACGTGTGCGGTTGCTTTCTTAGTCATCTCTAGCTCCTCTGTCTCTTCGTTGTCCGCGAGCGAACGCTTGGGAGTCTCGACGGCTGAAACCTCGTTCGTCTCAGTCGCCGCGGCTTCCGGCTGCACGTTCTGCTCCCGTGCGAAGCGCGGCGTTTTGCGCGGTGCTCTCAGTTGAGCCTCCGCGGCAGCCTCGACGTGCTTCTCGGATGCGGGTTGTGTGTCGGTGTTGGGCGTCTCCGCCGCAACGTTCTGCTCGCCCCGCGCCTGCGGGGCGGAAACCTCCAGGGCCTGCTGCTTCGAGGCGGCCTCTGTGTTCTTGTTCAGAACCGCGTGCTTGACGGCGAGGATGTGTTCGCAGCGGTAGCGCGGATCGGTGGCCGACTGCTCCTCGAACTCAAGGCACGTGCAGCGCACGCGCCCCGCCTCGTCGCGCCAGACCTCGTAAGAAGCGCGGCGGCCTCGCAAGGTCGGCGTGGTCACGCGGAAGCGGTCGCCCTCGCGCGTCACCAGACCCATCGCGGCGATCCCCTGCGCGCGCTTGTCGCGCATCAAAGCTTTCTTGTCGAGAACGGCTGCCATGACCTCAATCCTCCGTCAAACTTCTGAAATCGGTGTTAAGCGGCCTTCTCCGCGGGCATCTGCGTGACCCGCTCGACCGCCTCAGTGTGCTGTGCTTGAATCGCGCGCTCCTGCAAGCGGCGCTCAAGCTCAAAGACCCTTCGCTCCAACTCCTCGACGCGTCGCCCCTGCCGGTACAGAGTCTTGAAAAGGCCGTCGAACGTCTCCCAAACGATGTCGCTCACTCTCGTTTCACCCCTTCAAATCCAGAGTCGCCGCCGGTTTGCCGGCCCGCTCTGTTTCATACGTGAAACAGTGTACCACGGGTTCCCGGGTGTTGCAAGCATAAAACAAGGTCTTGCGCAGGAAATTTTCTTGTGATATGGTGAGGGCCGGAAAGTGGGCGCAGGAGTCCGCCGAAGGATTCGGCATGCGCCGCAGAAGGA
>Ga0209577_10003061_pt1 | contig 15812 bp, 16 predicted proteins | sample GraSoiAngelo_109_FD_185874 | JGI IMG/M metagenome (GOLD analysis project Ga0209577, IMG submission 185874) | Grasslands soil microbial communities from the Angelo Coastal Reserve, California, USA - 14_0903_12_20cm (SPAdes) (version 2) | ecosystem: Environmental > Terrestrial > Soil > Grasslands...
ATTTGTATTTGGATACCATATACCGTCTTGGAATTGTTTAGCCGGAATATTATTTATCGTGGAGCTTATAATAAACATCCGAGGGTCTTGCTGAACTGCAGCTGACGGATCATAAGAAATACAAGAGGAAGGGTTCGGGGTGCAGTAGGTGCTGGTGTTTGATTGCCTCTGCATCCTGTATTTGAAATAGAATTACATTGAACACAGTATATTGAGATATGAGGAGTGTAAAAGCTAAGGCAAATGTTACAAAAAGTGATGTAGCTATTCAAGAATGGCTTTTCAAATGGTAGGAAGAAAATTCAGCGGCATGAGTCTATAAGAATAACTTACCTAAAGAGAGTCCCATAAGTGAGCAATCGATAAAGATTATACGTTCTACTCAAAGCAAACTACAAAACGGGAATGTACAAATAAATATGAAGTCTCTAGATGACAGAAAATGACAAAAGGGCGCACCTATCAGGTTTTATCATAGATAAATCTTGATACAACAGCTAAGGAAATAAGCATCACTCCCTTGCATGCTAACACATATCCTTTGATCTATGACTGCTTCTAATGAAAAGGTAGGTGAAATGGTGTCTTGATCGTTGGAATGTGAATGTGCGTGATTGGAATAATGGTTGATGGACGATTCTCATGATTATTGCTATTATTATTAGCATTAGAAGAGAGCAATGAGATAAGATCATTGTTACTGCTGGTAGTAGTTGCGATGCTGATAGGGCTTACTTTAAACGTTTTTGAAGCCGTATTATTCTGATAGCCGTATTCAGAAACTCCTATTATTGTTTTGTATTTATCATAAAGGGAAAGTACAAATCTATTCGAAAAAATGATTTGATCTTTAGTGGTACTGAACTCATTATCGTAATTAGTAAGACACTGTTCAATAATAAAAATGAGATGGTTGTATGACGTAGAAGACATTTCTCTGTATTATGTATTGTTACTAAAAATAAGACTTTATCTCTTGTGGTCACTTATGGAACCGAATGAATCTCCAGATCAAGCATTTTTACATCAGCAAATATATGAAAGCTTTGATTGATTATAAACGACCATCAGACTACCATTAGTTTTATCACAAGCACTTGTTTATTACCTAGTAATAACCTTCTAACAATCAGGATTGGGATTTGATCTGTCGTCTGTATGAACGAGTTTTATTCTGTGACCTATTTTCACTTCTTTTTTCACCAAGGGAATACTCCTACTAGCTCAATCTCCAAACCTTTGAGAATGTTGAAAAGTTAATAGCCACTCACACCCTATACTAAACAATGAGCGTTGAGGAGGCGCTAATAATTTAGACTACTAAATCCAAAGTCAACTTGGGACCTTGATTTCGACCATATTCATTACTGCAACGAATGTAAACATTGGTATGTTGTAAAACAGTCAAAGTCCTGTTGCAAACTGTCTTCATCTGTTACGAGCCACGAAGACCACGTTGCATCTATCGGTCAGACGAAAGCGTAGTCCAGGCTGTTGTACCCTACAACTGATCGGTAATTCCAAGTATTGAATATCATAGGGCTGCTTTTCGTTGCTACGTAAGTTAATTCAGACCTTCTTAGATTCTTCTCCTTCACCGTGAAAGCAACTAAATTCTCTACAGTAGTGGCAAAATCCGCAATTCGGGCAGATCGGTTTCTTAAGTGACTGTGAAAATTCAGAGAAATTATCCCTGTAATTATCTTTTGTGCGATCTAATATAAATTAGGAGGAGGTTCTATTGGCTGAATACTGCATCCTCTGGTGTTCCTAGTCCGAAATACTTCTATATTATCAAACATACCACTTTGCATCAATTTTATGATATAGTGAAGGTTGGATACTCTATAATGCCCCAGTAGGTAGAAAATACAACAAATTAATGATGAATGAAATTATAGGTGGTGCATGATCTTTGATTCCTTAGGAGTATTAGAAGCAATCCAACTGGCAATTTTTCTTCACTTTTCTTTGGCGGTTCGGATTCAGCAAGTTTTAAGATTTGCCTATTCTTTAATTAAAATAAATACTATCCAATAATGTGGTTTAAGCAACAACTAGGATATGCGTGTGAATAGATAATTTTATTGATTGGATCTCTAGACAACAGTAGACTCGGTCAAGCACTAGTTACAACCCAGAAATTTGATTTATCGAGAGCATTTTTATTTCATTAAATCCGGAAATCCGTGGATAATCAATTGTTATGACCAATCCTTCGAACTCCGTAATAAGATCAGAATCAAAATCGTATTTCACCCCAAGATTAACAATATTCTGTTTAACATAATCGACTTTCTTGATTACACTCGGTTTATCTGTTTCAATTACTTTCCCATCCTTGTTAGAGTATTCCTTACCAAAGACGATTCCTTTCAAGTCTCTTATTATGTGGTCTTTTGTGGTTGGCTCATCGATGAGCTCCGCTTTAGCAAAGCATTGCTCATTTGAGGGGACTCCCTTGAGTGAGTAATTTTTAATACAACGACAAAGCCCCTCTAACTCATGACCTTCTTGGATTATGAAAATAGGTGTAAAAACATTGATGGTGAATAAGGTTGGGGCTCACCGATAGAATAACGACACTAGTTAAGCAACGAGTCAATACACTCTTAGATAAGTACGAAGATCCGAAAGAAGCACTTGATTACTCATACCAAAAGCAGATTGAAACTCTAAACCAATTGCGGAGAAGTATTGCCGAAGTAGTAACAGCTAAAAAGCGACTGGAGATGCAGAAGCTGAGACTCTGGGATAATATTCGTACTCTAGAAGAACAATCACGTCGTGCTATCGATCAAGACAGAGAAGACTTGGCTAAACTAGCATTAGAGAGAAAGAAAGCAAACATGCTGCAGTTACAGGAGCTGGACAAGCAAATAACAGAGATGCAGACACAGCAGGACAGACTAGAACAGACAGAGAAACGTCTGTCTACAAAGGTCGAAGAATTCAGATCAAGAAAAGAAGTAATAAAAGCACAATATTCTGCAGCTGAAGCGCAAGTACGGATCAAAGAGAACGTTACCGGAATCTCCGAAGAAATGGCTTCTGTAGGAATGGCAATGGCCAGGGCAGAGGATAAGACAGAAAAAATGAAGGCAAAAGCCCAAGCGTTAGACGAAATGATAGATACAGGCATTCTTACAGATTATACTTCAAATAAAGATGATATAGAAGGAGAGCTTGAAAAAATAACAGTAAAAAGCTCTGTAGACGGGGAACTAGCAAAGTTAAAGGCTGGGCGTGCTAAGAACCGGAGGCAAACTACACAGGCAGTAGAGCAGCCGCAGGAGATAGAAGATGGCAAGGTGAAAGAAAAGGAGGAGCAAGAAAAGGAGGAGCAAGAAAAGGAGGAGGTTATGGTTACTAGTTGAAAAGGCCAATGGCTAACAACACTAATAAAAGTAGGGAATCGTACAAACTATCCTCTATTAGAGATAAAGATAATCTAGGATTCACCAAAATTAAAAATGATAAAGATAACTCTGCAGTTTTACAGACTAATTACAAACATAAAAGATTCAAATCTTCCAAAACAAAATCAAATCAAAAACATGCCATAGTCAGGGTGATGGATCGTGGACAGTTTAATGTAAGTATCAAGACTGCAAAGAAGATAAATCAGCTTGATAATTCGCTCGTTGATATTATAAAAAGATATGATCTACAGAAAAGAGAATTTAGGAAAAAACTAACACAGATGATATCGTTGGTAGCAAACGAGGGTAAACCACTAGATGATAAAGAAATTGTTCAGTCAGATATCATACTTCCTGCAACTGACATTTCTATTGAAGAGGCAAGGAAGCTATTCACTGGGGAAGGAGTTATACCTGAAACTCTTATTCTTTAGAGTGTTGTAGGATATAGACCATGCCAGTGATCGTGCTTGCGCTGAAAGATGAGATGTATAATGCCTTAGAGGAAGTACGGCAAAAACGCAGACTATCCTCCGTAGCAGAAGCAGCGCTAGAAGTCATACGTGAATTCCTGTCAAAGACGGACAACTAAATTGCTTGAAATCGTACGTTGTTTTATTTTTAATTCTTCAATCATCAACAAGCTTACTATTTACAAACCATTTGAAATTGGAACCTTTTACAATATTGTTAGTTTCGCACTGAGTATGGCTGACATTGCTTATAATTATACAAGCAACACACTATACATCAAACGTTCATGAGAAGTATTCATCGTACAATTGATTATGCAATGGAGAAGGAAAACCTGTAATTTGAAATAAGGTATTGCGAAGATTTGAAGCATATTTCCTTTATAATGATCTTAATTATTGTATCTGGCATTTGTTCTTTATCCGAGAGTCTTGTGATGCAGCATCTAATTGTCGCTTCAGTAAGCAATAGAGAATCAAATATTCAAACAGATTACAGTGGTAGTAGTAATAGTACTACAGTAGATAAATTTGGAACGAAAGAATTGTATCCTACTAAGGTGGACGGGAAAGAATGGTTCTCGAAGTGGGATAACGGAAAACACCGAACATTCTTCAGCGAAGAAAGGGATCCATATGATAACGAATTCAAGTTACGTGGAGACGGCAAAATCGTGATCGATGGGAATGGCTTAGCATTTTTATCAGGTAACGCACCACGAATGTTTGTTTATGACGAATTAAAGAGCAACAGATACAATGACGTAGAAATATCATTTTATGGTAAAAGAATAGCTGAAACAGATACGCTAAGTTGGAATGGGTTAATTGCAGGTGCTAGAAGCAAACATCTAGATAATTATGTATGTAATGGTCAGACTTACTATGGAAGAATGACTTATGATGGTAGAATGACATTTGAAAAGGAGTTGTTTCATGGACATGGAACAGACGCCTTTTATCCCAACACCCCAAATCCAACTCGAACCCCATGGAACGGCACATCACATACTATGCCGAAGAATGTTTGGGTTGGCTTCAAATTCGTAGTTAGAACTGTAGATAATGGCACTCATGTGAATTTGCAATTGTACAGAGACATGACAAATGGAAAAAATGGAGGATCATGGGAGAAGGTACTCGAATATGAAGATGATGGAAATTGGGCTGTTATTGCTGAGGGAGGTGTATGCAATGAAGTTCCGAATAATATGATACTTCTAGAACCAGGATTTGTATTCATCAGAAATGATGAAGTAGAAGAAGCGCAGTATAAGAAATTTACTATTCGAGAGATCACCTAAATAATTCTAAGCATAATTATGAATGGACTCTACTTGGTGGCGGTGTTAAACCTATACAGAAAGAGGTTAAATGGGCACGAGATGAGAGCGGTATTTAGTGTTTTGATACTCATCATACTAGTCAGGTAACGCATACCGCGGCCGATCTTTTCTGAGCTCTTCACAGTATCTCTCTTAACACGACGACAAAACTTCTTGGCGCCATACGGAAATAAGCTCTAATGGCGAGGATGGAAAAGAGATGACCTACCGTCGTCTGCCGGTGTTAACACAGATCAGTTAGTTAATTTTTCTGGCTCTCATTATGCAGATCCTGTATTTAGCTGGAAAAATCCTGTCGCAGTTACAGATATAGAATTTATGAAATCATCAGTGCTGGGAGAGAAGTACAAAAATAATATTTTTGTTGGCGATTATAATAATGGTAATTTATATTATTTTGAAGTCAACAGTACAAGAACAGGAATCAAACTTGATCTTAGCCAAATGCAGGCTGGCCTGTCTGGTTTTGTAGTATCTCTCTTCTTTCGTCATTCTCTTTAATAGAGTCGACTCGAATTGTTCAGTTTGGTATTCTTCTCCTTTCTTGCTAGTAATGGCATTAGATTCAGAAGAGGAAAAGTGTGAAATATACATACATGCTTTTCAAAGTCTTTTTTGCTACCGAAGATCATGTTACAGTACTGGCATCGGTGCATTCTATCAAAATGTTTATGATAATAAGGGATACTCGCAAAGTAGACGCAGCTTAATGCAAAGAAGTCATCTATTTGCTAGTAAATACAAATTAACACATATTCTTCTTCACTTTAGTTGACCTCTATAATTGTGGATGAATAGTTGTTTTATGTCATCGGTTAGATTTTCAAGTGCTTTCGTCTCTCTTAATTCCTCAATCTTCTCGTCTTTCTTGATCCCTAAAGAATTTAGTTCATTTATCCACCAGGCATTCTTTTTTGGATATTCGCTTTTAGTCGCCATACGTACCGATTTCACCACATATCATTTAAAACATTCTGTCCGTCGTAATAGCTACACTATTCTTCTTGTGGAATGTGAAATTGGAACATACATACTAGGATTTTTTTCTTATTATTCTCTTTCGTTGTCATTACTGGTCCACTACCTTCCTAGCATTGTATTATTTATAGCTGCTGTTAGCGATTGGTAGTGTAAAGTAAAATGTAGCTCCCTTCTCTCCAACACTTCCTCTATTATTTTCAGCCCATATTCTACCGCCATGAGATTCTACAATACTTTTGCAGATAAACAATCCTAAGCCTGTACCTTTAAAAGACTTGGACGCAAATTTTTCAAATAATCTTGGAAAAATATCATGGTCTATTCCAGTACCGGTGTCCCTTACACTAACAAGAGCAATCTCTTGCCCGCTATCAACATCTTCTTTCTTTTCTATGCTGATAGACACAATCCCATCAGGGCTATGGAAAGAGAAAGAATAATCACCATTGGAATAATAATGGGATTATTTGGAGGTCTTGTTGGCGGACCTATTGCTAGTCTAGTAGATTATTATGCTTCACCCGCGAAGAGGCTTTGGTTGTTTCTGGTTCCGGACTTTGTTGGCTTTGTTTTTCTAGGTTTAATGGTATATTATGGAGAATCAAGGAAAAAACAAGCTAGTTACGACTTCCTCGTGGGAGTAACATGACAACAAATCTATTTGGGGTCACCTTACATAGATTTTCAATCCAGGAAAGAAACTGTATGACAGCAGCAAGGAAGCCTATTTATATTGCATATTACAAGCCACGCCGCTCGATGTCTCCGGGGTGATATACTTTAACCTAACTCATCCACGAGAGAATTCAAACACTTTTCATAATAGCATCACCAAAACAAATCGATTTCAAACACCAAATTCATGGCCGATTATCCAATCTGAGCCTTATATCATATCGTTGAAACACACGCTATTTAATAATATGTTACATAATATATAAAGCGAACGAATAATGACGAATCTTTGTAAGCAATAATGTCAATTATTATTTCATTCGCTATTTCAAAGGCATTTACATGATGGTCGGCGTAATCCAAAGATTTAAGCCCCTTTAAGAACTAGCAACATTTACGATACTCTTAATATCATCGGAAGAGATACTTTGTGAGGTGAACCTGTATAACGAAGGCCTTTAATATAATGAAAAGTAACGTAGTCGCTGCTCGTCAGAGTACTACCGCCAGAGAGATTAGTGCTAGACTACTTATTGGAGAGTTTAACGGCTTACCAGTTATCGACAATAACGCTAAAGTCATAGGTATAGTTACGGCAGTTGATATCTTGCGGGCAATCAGACAAGGCAAAAACCTTGACAGCCTTCGAGCCATAGATATAATGACAAGAAATCCGGTGGTAGTCAAGCGAGACACAGAGATAGACGAGATAATTGATATTATCCTGCAAAACGCTATAATATTAGTGCCAGTTGTAGACGATGGAGACAAGCTAATAGGCCTTGTAGGTAGACTTGACATAATGCGGCAAAACCTAAATGAAAAGTTCGTTACGATAGGCGAGAGAGGTGGGTCAAGTTAATTTGTTGTTTGGATGTGTGTTTCAGACAGGCCGAGGTTTCCGAAGGGCAAGCCCTGCTGTCTCGCCAAATACTCCACGAGCTGATGAATCAAGCATTCCATTACAGTCTATTGCAGTTAGGCTTTTAATTCTAGCACTCGGAAAGTTAGTTTTCTCAATAATCTATTCCTATGTGAAGTTAACTTATACCCATTATTATAGCTCTAACTGTTTTTCTCCATGACCTTTTACTATGATTCACACTTACACCTAAAAATTCATTAGCTATTAATCCATCGTAAAGGGCTACGAATCCTGACGCTATAGCTTCTGTGTCTGTATCTTTTTTAAAGAATCCCTTTTCCATCTGACGATCTAGATATTCTCTAACTACATTGAATGTTTTTATTCTTTGTGTGTACAATATCTTCTGTAACTTAGGATTCCGTGCTGATTCAGCTATTATTTCACAAAATACCTTTTCACTTTCTCTTTTTTCTTCTTTATGAAAGTTTTCATAGAACTGTTCTGCATTAGATACTAGATCTTCTTTGGTTGTAGCGAATATGTGAGATAACTGCTCTTTTAGTACTCTCAGATTATTTTCGCAAATAACATAAAACAAGTCTTCTTTACTTTTGAAATAAAGATACAATGTACCCTTGCTCAGGTCTGCTTTCTGAGCTACGTCATCCATCCTCGTCCTATCCAATCCATATTTGGAAAAACATTCAACCGCGGACTGAATTATTCTTTCTTTGACTTCTGTTTTATATTCTGAAGTCACCTTTGGACACATTTCTACTGCTTTTTCCTACCTTTAGATGCTTAAAATATTGTTGTCTGTGGTATTTCTATTTTCATTGTCAATATACTTGCACCAATCGTTCCCATCCTTTCTCGAATGATATAGGCAACAGTTACTAATAAATATAACTGACCAGTCAGTTAGGTTTATTAACTACTCCTATGTTTAATTCTTTATCAAGCATGAAATTATCCTCAACGAATGACAGCAATCGAGAGCAAATATGCTTAAACACTCTGTCATCATCGACGCTTTCTCAGCCTAATACCAAATCAATTGGGGAAGAGATATGTACCAAAAAAGATATCAACACTCAATTCAACAAAGTCCTGATAGTAGGACTAGGACAGTTAGGTTTACCCGTAGCAAGATACGTTAATGAAAGGGGATTTGATACTTATGGCTATGATATTAGTCATCAAGCTATTGAGCGTGCAGAGAAGACGACAGGAGTAAAGAAGGCTATTAACTTTGGTGAATTTGATGTCTTTATTTTATGTGTCTCTACTCATAAACCGGATGATATGTTTTCTCCTCAAATAGAGGGTTTATTATCTATAGTTGAAAAGATTTCAAAAGAAGCAAAGAGTGGAGCCTTAGTTTCAATAGAAAGTACTATTCCAAAAGGAACATCAAAGAAAGTATTTGAATTGTTAAACCATAGATTACATGTAGTTCATGCTCCACATAGATGGTACGCTTTAGATGAAAAGGTGCATGGCGTAAATCAGTTGCGTGTTATAGGAGGAGTATGTGATTGTTGTCTCAGGACAGGTATGCAATTTTATGATGTTAGAAATAATGATGCTACAAATACTACAAATATTACTGCCATCACCAATCCTATTACTTCAAATAGCATTGATGGTAATAATAATAATTACGATGACAACAGCTGCAATGAGGACAAGAACAAACAGAAGAGCTTGGGTATTCCTATGCATCCAGTATCAGAAGTAGAAATTGCTGAAACAACAAAAATAGTTGAAAACGCACACAGATATCTACAAATTGCATTTGCTGAGGATCTCTATCTATACTGTGAAGCAAATGACATAGACTTTTCAGAATTACGAGATGCTCTTAATACTAAATGGAATGTCAACATTTTAGAACCAAGAGAGGGAATAGGAGGACATTGCCTCCCAAAAGATTCTAAGAGGTTTTTGCAATCATCAAATGAAAGGAAAAGCCACATACTAACAGCAGCTATAGAAGTTGATCAAGATTATCGTAGATACAGAACCAAATTAGAGAAAAAGAGCAATTCTCCAATTGTTTAAGATAACACTAGTAGAAAAAGGCATTTACGTCAAAGCTAAGTGATTGCGATGGGTCATTTAAAGAAAGACACACCCGCGGGGCTCTGGCGAAGCCGATAAAAAAAGGGCATGAAAAACAATCTCAATCATCATCAAAATCAATGTTGCCAGAAACTTCCGAAAAAATTAGATTCGAAGAGATCGTCGAATAACATCTGTCCCAAGGCGCTGTCATCGGCTGCAACAAAATTGCTACGTGCGAGTATTGTTGCTGTTGCAGGAGACTTTGTTAACATGTCTCTCACCCAGATCTAGTTTGAACTCTAATTTCTGGAGATGGGATTTTCCATTTTGCCATATTCATAGAATGATTCCAAAACTTTTTGACCTTTCATATCTGGGTCTATTGTTACAATTCATTCTCTACTTTCATTAGATCTGACTTACTTCTTTCTCTTAGCTACCATAGTCCCGGCGGTCTTCAATTAGTGCTTGTTAGATGGGGCTGATTCAACTTCTCCTTTCCGATAGCAGCATATGCAAAAAGACGTTTTGTTGCGATCTTTAACTTGCCTACAAATTTCTTTATGTCTTCTTCAGTAAAGTAAAACTCAGGATATGCTCTACTCATTCCGCAATTGCACATGTTATCTACCTAACTCCCCGATCGCTTATGGAAGGGAAACTGTCGTATTTAAGATTTGAATAACCGCAGCTTAATGCTACTGTTACTTATTAATTGGTCTTATTGGCGGAAAAAGTGGAGAAAAAATCAGTTTAATGAAAAGCTGTACATTTCATCATTTGCCTAGAGCTGCAGTCGTCGACTGCGATGCGTTTTAAACTGCTCCGACTAATAGAAAGGTTACTGGATACTTTAACTACTATATTTTTGCATTTACTGGAATAGGCTAGCAGGAGCGGTTTTTGTTACTATTGCGATGATTCGAATAAGTCAACCAGCAGTTAAAAAAACAGCGCTATTTTGATTCTACTATTCTTCTTACTGAATCTTCCACTGGTTTGATTCATAAGATAAAAATCACAGAATATTTTTATAGTACAAAAGTACTCAGTGTTTAATGTCTTTTGCTGAAATAATTCCCCCTTCGCAAGATGATACTAACCTACATGCCTCTACAGCAATGGCTAGTAATGAAAAAACATCATCGTCTCCTATTGCTAGGATATCCAATAAAATAGATTTTTTATTATGCAATTCATGCTTTTGGTGTGCATCATATCTTAACCTGAGAAGTTTTGGTGTTATTGATTGTCCTTCCTGTGATGAAAATACAATTGAACGTATGCCACTTTCTGCAAATGACGTTTACTCATTTGACTATAATCGAGTAACCGGAGTGATTCTCGGATTCTCAAATTACAATAAAGGTAGTATAGTTGCTTATAAATAGACAACATTAACAGGCCCCTCAATCATGTAATTACTAGATACAATTCTCAGAATATGTCATGTATTTTTGTTCTGTTTAATCGTCGGGCGTCTTATTCCGTATCGGATTTCCGACAATTGATTTAAAGAGCCGATTACTCAACAGAACATGTAATTTTATTTCTTTATGTTATGCTCCTATTCTATTATTTCGGCTTTTATGAATACAACGACGCTGCCAATATGCGATAAAGATAGCAGGAGTGTATGACGGTATGTTGAATGGTTTGAAGGAATATCACCTTCAGCAGGGTCCAGCAGGGAAGGCAATATCAGGGCACAGCAGAAGAGAAATACCGTTCTTGCTTAGAAAGAGATATGATTCGGACTCAAATAGCCGAACATTTTAGATTTACATTGGCTGCTGTAGTTTGAACACTTATCATAGACGGTCCTCCACCGATAGTTTCTCGTTATATAGCGGAATCTGAACTAATTCACATGCATATCTACAACAAAGATGCCTATTTTTTGGATTTAGATTGCAACGATGAAAAGTTGGGGCCTGAAATCTAGGTTTTGCTAGATTCCAATTGGGCAATCGCACTATCTGAGATACTGGTACTCTTTGGTATCAGAATAATAAAATAATTCTTATCAGCGCGTTCAACCGCAGTGACTGACTTGTATTTTTTAGTAGAAATGTCAAACTCCAGCATTCCTGCGTCGATGCTGCCTTTAGTATAGACCATCGTCAACACTTCTCCAGACAGCGGACTTAACGGTACTATCGAAAACACATAACCCTTGTATGAGCTTACAGGAAGTAGCTGCTTCATGTAGGGAGCAACTGATATAAGGTATAGAAAAACATCCTCTATAGTCGAGAACTGTTCAAATTCAAATTTCACAAGCTTGCTCGGACGTTTCCGTGATATAAGTATAAGGCCTTGATGGTACCCGTACAAATTGGTTTACTAAACTAAACTGATGCTAGTATACAACAACTTGAAATTACTTTGTTATGCTTTTAAAAATAACGAGAAATACCATTTGCTGGTTCCAAAGACGGAATTTGTCTCTCTTTATAACGAGGTTAAAATAAAGTAAGCCCTCTTATGCAGAAAACCTTTACAAAAAAACTGCTCGCGTGATAGTGTTAGGGCTGTTAGCATTACTCCCACTGGGATTCGTATCCACGTATACTACGAATAGAGGAGCATTTGGCCAGGGGTATCAAGGCATCAACAACGCAATTCAGTTGTCAGCTAGTAGTATCATAGGATTTCAGATGGATAAACAATACTAACGTAGTAATTAATCCCACCCTGAACTTCAAGTCATGTACTATCTACACTATACAAATTCAAAATCCAACGATCACTAAACATCAGTAAATCATAGACTTCAACGGCAAACAAATTGCAACCAGTGGAGACATACCATCGAGTAGTTCAAGTCAAGTATCATTTAAGCCAAGTATTGCCGGAACGTTTTGGATATCACTGACTATACCATCCTACCACAATGAAGGGAATAATACAGGTGCAGTAAATAATATAACTCACACAATTTTTTCCGATAATCATTAGAACTAAAACCTGCGTATAAGGGCTTATGTAACTACACAAATCGAAAGATAAGGCAAAATATAACAAAAAGTAGTAGATATAGCTACATTACATGTACAAAATTCTAGAAAACCTCGCTACTGATGGTCTTGGAGAGCCGAGTCAACTTTCAGATTATGTAGATTGCGAAATAGGCTTCAAAGATGACTTTAGAATAATAGATGTAAGAATACTGCCTGAGTTTGGTGCTCCGTCATCATTATCTGAATATAAACTCAATATAATTAGAGTTACAAGTTATTTAGAATTAGGCGAGAAAGTAGTAGTGTGTTGTAGTCATGGAATGAACAGAAGTAACTCTATAGCACTAGGTGTGTTAGTACAATACTACAAAATGGATTTTTTCAAGGCGTTGGAGTTAATACAATCAAGAGTGCCAATTTGCACTATTATATCTACAAATATTGTAGCTTTAACAAAATTGTTTAAGGTTAAATTTCCATGATTGTTCTTAGAAGACCCTTCTGTGTGTGTTAGTTTAGTTTTGTTCTGAACTCTAATGTAACACCACGAATTGCATTATAACGAAATGTGTATATTTCGTTATCGGATATTGGCATCGACTCTACTTTACCATTCATACATGAAGGACATATCTCAACTGTGCCACGCAAGTTTAGGTCTGAAGCACACCAAAGACATGAATTGCATAATAAGAAATGTGGCTGCTTGAAAGTCAATTTCATCCCGTTCCTTTCTTCAGTTCTAATGCTGCTTTTGGTTCTGATCTGACAGCAACTCGCCTTCACTTTTCTGAATGTTTGTATCATAATCATATATACATTTGGTCATTAATACAGTTTTAATAATTAGTTATGTATCAGTGTATTGAATAGTGTTACCATATATTGGTAATAGTATATGAGAAAGCTAGACTTTTTGCGAGTAAAGCTAAATAGCATACTATTATGATATTTTCTGACCTTTATTACAAAAGGAGCCTAAAGGGGAATTAGCAGTCTCACCAAATCCCCAAACTACTAAAGGTGCACCTATCCTGAATGCAGGATATATAACATAGACAATTTTCAATGTTCACCCACTAGCGATCTATATTGTTCGCTTGAGGCATTAGCCCCCAAAGTAATCTGTCCCTTATAGCCACAGGCTTTAGCTGTATCACGAGCTGTTACGACAGTTGGGCATAGTATGGCATTACATAACTTGAAATGAGGTAGCGCATAAAATCAATGTTCATAATATATTCTAATTCTCTTAAAGTATTTGTTAATATATTAAACATATTTCTGCTGATTAAAACGTTTGTTGATAATATGTATTATATGATTAGAATTAATAAAATTCATATGATTAGAAGTGTAATATAAAAGCTTGGTGGGAAGCGAGAGTTGTCGGATGTACGTGGATCTATTTCCTGTTTTAATATTACGCTAGGAGTACGAAGGACATAGCAATTGGAAGTCCAATAACAGATATTTCAATTTAAGATACAAAGACATATAATTAATATACATTAATCTGTGCTAATTATTATTATCATAATACGTAAATTACGAAAGTATTATATTTTGAAAGCAGTCTTCATGGTGATTGAATTACAATAAATCGGCTCTTTATCAGCAACTAAAATGGATGGCTCTATATTTAGCAATAGGCTTGGTCATTTCGTTTCTAGTTCCTTTTCCGTTTTCCTTTATTGCGATTATAGGAACAATACTGTTTGTGAGTTATTATGTGAGAAGACGCCAATCATGGGGAATTGGTTTATTTGGTTCTTTTTCAAGGTTTGGTGGTAGTGGAAATCAGAGTAGTAGTAATAATTCGTTGAATTATTATTGCATGAATTGTGGAACAAGGCACATTCAATCTGCATGTCCTAAATGCGGTTCAAAGATGAAAAGAGTTGGTTCTTAAATTATTGGGTAGCTGCTTATGGAAACCACATTCAGATGAAGGTAAACTGATTTATGCAATGCTAAACGACGACGAAACTATTTCAGTCGGTGTATGTCAAAACTACCAGTTTTGAGATGAAAAGACAATGAGATGAAAAGACAGACTAGGCAACTTGCAATCGCTTCTATATGAATCTATAATCAAGCGTATCAATAAATTACACTTCGAAGTTACGTCACAAACAGACAAACTATGGCAAGTATCATCAATATCAATTCTGTAGAAATAATACTTGGCAAATTATATGCCCTTTGGCTTAGAGAATTCAAAGTATTTCTAAGAGAACGTAGTAGGTTGATAGCATCTATCTTCACTCCATTACTCTGGCTATTTGTTATTGGTTCTGGTTTTGGTTCCTCTGTACATCTTCCAACTGGAGTAGACTATCAAAAGTTCATATTCCCTGGTATAATCAGCATGTCTATAATTTTTTCGTCTGTATTTTTCGGCTCATATATAATCTGGGACAGAAAGTTTGATTTTCTTAAAAGTGTCATGGTAGCTCCGGTGGGCAGAATTACTATTTTTGTGGGAAAAACACTAGGCGGCATGACTACCTCTTTAGTAGAAGTAGCAATACTCTTGGCTATAGGTGCAACTATCGGAATTCACTTTAACGCACTTTCTTTAGTCCAGACTATTGCAATTGTACTGCTTCTTTCATTTTCAATAACGTCATTAGGTCTTACTATTGGTAGCTATCTCGAAAGCCTAGAAGGTTTTCAGTTAATAGTGAGCTTTGTTGTATTTCCACTTTTCTTTTTAAGTGGAGCTCTTTTTCCATTAAGAAACCTCCCTGCATGGCTTTATTTATTGACTACAATAGACCCTGCTACTTACGCTGTGGATGCTCTTAGAAATGCCATATTAGGAATTCAAAATTATTCGTTTGTAGTAGATATCGGTATCTTGATTGCCTTTACGATAGGGTTTGGAGTCTTTGGAGGATATTCCTTTGGAAGGATGAAGGCCGTTTAATTAACGTGCCTTTAATATTGTAACAATATTTGATAATGAGAATATCTTGGCAAGATCTAAAATAATTTAGATTAATCTAATTTGG